>Ga0209097_10002779_pt1 | contig 13871 bp, 13 predicted proteins | sample AD_UKC052_MetaG_FD_184419 | JGI IMG/M metagenome (GOLD analysis project Ga0209097, IMG submission 184419) | Active sludge microbial communities of municipal wastewater-treating anaerobic digesters from USA - AD_UKC052_MetaG (SPAdes) (version 2) | ecosystem: Engineered > Bioreactor > Anaerobic >... | reverse complement strand
AAGAAGTCCGCGATTGCCGCGCCAACGCGCGCACCTCGCAGTTCGTTTAGCTTAGCCTGATTGGATTCAAATTCCTGAAAGTCTTTGAGTGTTTGAGCGAGATTCGACATCCCCAAATCCCACTTCGTCTTTTGCGACAACTCGTTGATCTTTTCGAACGCCGCGAGCACTTCGGCGACGCGTTTCCCGATCTCTTGTATCGCCCACGACGCGATGGCCATTCCAATATCCGCAGAGAGCATTTCGAGGTCTTCGAACGGAGAAACGAGTCGTGACGTGCCGTCTTCCATTTCCTCAACGGTAAACTTCATCGTTTCAAGAATAGAACCAATAAGCGAGCCGACTTCCCCAAATTGCGAGAACTCGCTGGCGATTGAACCAATGATCGTGTTCAAGAAGTCCGCTTGTTTCTGCAAGAGTTTACGCTGCCGCTCAAGTTGCTTCTCTCGTTCTTTCTCTGCGGCTTCCGTCGCGTCAAGTTCGGCTTTATACTGTGACAATTCTCCGGTCACAAGCTGCCACGCCTCTGATCCAATCTCGCCCGCTTTGATCATCTCTTCTTGGTATCCTTCGAGTGTGTTAACGAGGCTGCTTAGTGACGAGTTGTACTTTTCTGTGTCGCCTGTGGATTTGTAGTAATCAAGTAATCGCTTTGATTCGGTTACTTGTTTTTGCACGTCCGCAAGCTTGCTCGTTTTTTCTTTTGCGCTCTCGATTTTGTCTTGGAGCGTCGCGATGTCTTGCAATAGGTCTTTCCATTCTTGTGTGCCCGTTAACCCTTCGTCTATCATCTGTTCCTGCAAGCGTTTAGCCGCCGTAAGCGCGCTTTGATAAGAGGACGCCGCGTCTTCCTTTTGCCCTAAGTCGGTATATACACTCGCACGGTTTAGTTCTTTGTCCAGCGTCGCGGAATATTCCGATAACGCGGATGAGAGGTCAAACCCCGATATCTCACCAAGTGCCGTCTTGAGCAATCCGATCTTTTCAAGTATCTCGTCAATCACTTGCTTTGATACGGTACCTTCTTCCACGGCTTTTAGCGCGAGACTTTCTAAGGAGCTGATCAGGCTTTCGTAATAGCTTCGGAGCTTGCCTTGATCGCCAGCTTGCTCTAAAAACTCAATCCCGCGGCCGGCTTCTTCGAGCGATTGCGTAAGCGCATTTCTTAATTGCGCGTCACTTTGAGCCTGAGCGGCATACTTCGCCATCCGTTCATAGTAAGAGAGGAGTGATCGCACTATACCGAGCCGTATCTTTTCTCCTATTGTGAGTTCTTCAGTTGTGCGAACGATACTTTCTTCGTAGGTACGGAGAGCCGCAATCTGCTCGTTTATCTCTTCCATCACGGCGTTTACGTTGCCATCCCGAAGATACTTTCCGATAATAGCGGTCGTTTCTTTGAGTTTGGCTGCGTAAGCGTTTACCTGTGCGGCAGCGAGTTCAGCGTTTAACTCTTTTATCTCCCCGGTAAGCGCAGCCACCTGCTCAGATTCGTATCCCCATGTGATTGCCGCTTGTTCGCGACGCTGTTTGAGATAGTTCGCGTATTGTCGCATCTGTTCGGTTGCATAATCGTTATCGCCGAGTTGTTCGTATAGAGCGATCAACCTGGTGTATTCATCTTCCATCGCTTTTGTTTCTTGTTCAAAGTCCGTCTTGCGCTTTTTTTCAAGATCCGTCCGCATCGCTTCGAGTTCAGCTTCTTTGGAAAGCAATATCCCTTGGATAAACAATGTGGATTGTTCGAATCCCCCTTGTTTTGCGACGGCCTCGCTTTCTTTCATCGTTGCAATAAACCTTTCAAGAGCATCGCACTTTACTTCAATATCTGTCGTTTCCGCTATCGCCCGATCAAACGCATTCACTTGCGCGGATAAACTGCCAAACATATCCATATCTCCGATTAAAGCATTGTAGTACGCGAGGGACTTGGTTAACGATTCAATGTCCTTCTTTACCGCCACGATGTTCAAACCAGGAAAGAATTGCCCGAAGTCTTTATCTGTAAGCATTGTCTTTGACTTTATGAGCGCGGATATCATTTGCTCGGTAATGGTTGCCGCTTCTCGTGTATACTCGCCGCGGAGCCGTTCCCGCTCTGTTTCGTCTTTGACTGTGTCATCAAGAGCCACATTTGCCGCTTGAATCTCGTTATACCGCGTTTGTAATCCGAGAAGTTCGGCATTGAGTTCTTCGTATCCGGCAAGATTGGCATACGTCATAGCCCCTTCCTTATCCCCGTATTCGAGAGCGAGGTCCTCCATCTGTCGGTATACGCCGATCAAACGGTTGTAGAATTCTTTCCGCTTGTTGTAGGACAGTGCCGCGTCGCGGGCATTGGCGGCGAGTTCTTGCCTTTCTTTCGTAAGGTTTTGAAATATCTGTTCTTGCTGATAAAGGAACGCGTCAAGCCCCGGATCTTCTCCAGCCACGTATGTCGTGCCTGCGATTTGCGTGCGCATTTTGCCACCGAGTTGTTTGTATCTTGCTTCGAGGCGGCTTTCGTCAAACGTGTATTCCGGCGTAATCTGGATGGTTATCTCCGTTTCTTTCGCTGACTCCTGCGCCGCGGCACCGACTTCTGTCACGAGCCCTTCAATCGATTCTTGAGCATTCTTGATCTTTAGTTCGCCCTCTACCGTGTATTGGTTGAATAGCGGATTGTTTTCAAGCGCTGCTTGCCATTCGGCGTTGAATTGCTTCAACAGTCCCGTTGTGTCAATCTTTTCCGCTGTGACTGATATCGTTTCGACCGGCAGCACAAGGTGCGCTTTTATCAACTTATTGCCGAGTTCTTCTTTCATACTGGCAAGCAAGACGGCGAGTTGTTCAAACATCATATCGATCTGGTCTTTAGTCGCATCATCCGCGTATTGATGAGCGCCGGAACGCCGCAGTTGGTTGAATTTCGCGTTGAGGTTTTGATACTTATACCAAATTGCATTCAAATTCTCATCGGTAGCTAATTCCATGTCTTTGTTAAGACTCTCGATAGATTCTTTTACCGATTGGACTTCTTCCAACGCCTTAGACCCGAACCCCGCTTTGACTTTATCGATTGCTGCCGCATGAATCGTCAATGCTGATTTTAGAGCGGTAATCTTTTGTTCTAAGGCTTTATAATCTTCGCGCTCGGCAGCATCAGCGTATTCGGCCTTGACAGCTTCAAGTTCCGTATCCAGTTCGCTCAATTCTCGGAGCATACTGCCATAGTTTGAGATCATATCCCCAAGATAACTGCCTGCGATCAGCACGCCTTCATAATCTTTAACGCCTTTTTCCAACGTGCTTTGCGCGACCTTGGAGCTCGCTTCGAGTTGTTTCGATAGAGAGTTTATCGTTTTTATTTGTGCGTTGAGTGATTTGGCTTTCGATGATAGAAGCTTGTCAATAGAAGCTTTTTCGAGAGCTTCTTTTGTCTTGTTATAAGTATCCCATACCGACGAAGGATCAATTTGTAATCCCGATAACGGATCACCATACAACCTTTGAACATCCTCCGCGGCGATAATGCCGTTGGCAGCCATCGTTTTGAGATCGCTTAAGATTTCTTTGTTTGCTTCTTCAATCATCCCGAGCACGGACTCGGATATCTCTTCTTTTGTTTTTCCGCCCTTGAGACCGCGATCCATTTCAAGTACAATGTTCCGTCGCCAGAAGTCAGCGGTATTCTTGGCAGATTCCTTGAGGGTGGAGGTTGCATAGTCTATCTGAATGTCTGCTATTTGAACGTCAAACTGCATATCTTTAAGTTTACTTTCAAGCTCGTATACAATGCCATACTTCTCGTCAATGGTTTTTATTATCAGATCAAGGTCTTCATAAACCGATCCGACCATCTTCGTTCTGGAATAGTATTCACTCATCTTCTGCGGTTGTGCAAGGTTGAACATAGTTTTTAGAGCGTCAAGCTGTTTCTTATAGGTGCCTGTAAACGTCTTTAATTGTTGCTCGATTTCTTTTTGTTTATCTGGTGTCGGCGCGGTCGATTCCCAGATCTTTTCGATATTTTGTTTGAGTTTTCCCGCCTCTGCCGCGAATTTCTTGACATCCTCAAAACTTCCGATGACAGGGTCGATTTCTAATTTCTTCTGTTTGAACTCTTCTTTCAGACCCTCATACGTAGTAATTGCCTTCGTTGCTTCCGCTACTTGCTTGTATAACGCGCTCTCTTGCATCTTCTCTTGATGCCGGAGTTCATCTGATATACGCTTGATCTCTTCGTACTGCAACGCGTACCCGTCAGCGCCCCGCACGATCATCTCGGCCAAACTCTCATTTCGTGATATCAAATCCTCAATCTGTGAATCCAGATCGGCGACGGTATCTGTCGTATTGTCAAATTCTTCGTTGTACGCTTCCACCAGGGAGATCAATTCATTGGTGTCCGCTTGCCAGTCTTGTGTCTTCTGTCGTGCTTCTTTAATGTTGTTTATCGTATCTTGAAGCGATTCAATCATACCGGCGAAGTCGAGTTTTTCGAGAGAAGCGAGCATTGTTCGAAATTTATCCACATTGAATATCGCGTCTTCCGATTGCTGCCTGAATATTGAGAACAGAACCGTTACCCCGGCAACAGCACCGCCTATTCCAAGCATGACCAGACTCAACCCGCTGAATCCACCTGCCAACGCACCGATTGCGGTAATAAGCGCCTTGAATCCTACAAGCAATGCCCCTCCAACACCTAACGCCCCAGCCAGCCCAATCGCCGCGGTTTCTGTTTCATCGAGCTTTGATGCCCACGTGGCTATTGCCGTGCCGAGGTCGACCAATACTCCCTGAACCCCCTGCAATTTATCCCCGAGATTAGCTTTCGCCGCTTCCATCGTGGAATTGAACTGATCTATCTTTTGCTGCACACCTTTCATTTTTTCAGCGGCTCTCTCGGCGTAACCAACTAACTCAATGCCGCCGGAAAAACTCGCCCCGACTTTGTCCAGCACATCTTTAACGCTGATCCCGTATTCCTTTGCTGTTTGTACGAGCCCGTCAACAAACGACAGCATGTCTTCGGAACGCCTCTTGTCTGCCTCCGTTAAACCAGTGAACTCGATTGCGAGCTTGGCTGCCTTATCTGTCCCGACAGAAGCCACAAGCGCGTCTATTGCGTTCTTCATTGTTCCAGCTTTGAGGTTAAACTCGTCATCCACGGCGTCAAGCGCAGTTACGAATCCCTTATAATCTGTACTCTCAGGCGCTTGCGATATCTCGAACAGCCGTTGGTAAATCTTGTCTATCGGTTCGTCTTTTCCGCCTACCTTAACCGCCAGACTGGACAACGCGGACAAGAACGCAGGAAATGTCATCCCCTGTCCAGCCGAGTCTACGGCCTGTATTGTGCGGATGATTTCGTTTACCGGCGTGGTGAGCTTTCCTTGAGATACGAGGTTGTTTAGGGAGTTGACGATTCCGGAGAAATCAAACCCCGCTTTGTTGACCTCGGTGAGTTTGTTTTGTATGGTTTCGATCGATTTCTTAAGGTCTTCATCACGTTGATAATCCGCGAGTTTGGTCGCGATGTCGGTAAAACTAAGATTATCCCCTAACGTGTCATCTACGGTGAGTAACGTCGTGCGGATATTATTGGCGGATAATCCAAACTTGGTCTTAACTTCCTCCATGTTTCCAAGTAACCAGGAGTAATCAAGGTTCTGCGTTTCTTCGTCAGCTTTTAGCCCGGCAATAACTGCCGCAATTGGTTTCTTGGTTTGGTCTGCAAGAAACGTCGTGATACTCATCATCGTGCCGAAATTCACGCCGGTATTTGCTTTCGCAAACGCGCTGATAACGCTCGTTAGTTTGCCCGCGTCAAGTTCTGCTATCTTCGATTGAAGATCGCCGATTTCCTTTGCCGCGTCTTCAAGCGATATATCAAGCTTGTTCAGATCGGTGATGTCTTGTATAATGTCTGCCACGCTGCCGTCGAGATCGCCCGCGAGTGTGTTCATCACCGTTGATATGCGGCTCATGTTGATCGTTGGTTCCGTATTCAAACGTTTTACCGCGTTGATAATGTTTTGTACCGTTGTGTCTGCTTTACCGGCTTCTGCTTCCAGCGCCGTCATAATCGCACCGTAATTTAGATCGCCAACATCCGGCTGCGTGTCAAGAATGGCGTCAATCACTTGCTGCATCGATACGCCCGCACTATTGGCCACGCTCTTTAGCGTGCGAGCGAGGGTAAGAGCGGGGATCAGTGTTTGCGAAGCCGCGCCGGAGATGGTCTTTACCGCTTCCGTCAGTTCCTCCGGGTGCAACCCCAACTGTGTCGCGATGGCAACCAAATCGTCGTATAACTTTTCGAGCTGCGGTGCCTTCGCCCCGGCTTGTTCGGCCAGTTCGTTCAAATTAGCCGTGATCGTCCCGGCGGTATCCGTAATCCCGGCGGTTGACCCCGCGATGGCATCAACGGTAATGTTCACCTTCTTACCGGATAGTTGTTCGAGCTCGTTTGATGCGCGCTGGATAAACGTGTTCTCAACGTTCTGCTGTAACTTCCCGACGATCGCGTCGATCTTGCCGGTCATTAAATCGGAATTGGTTATAAACTCATTCAAACCCGTTCCAGCAAGCGAGAAGATACCCTTTTGAGCTTCTATGCTTGTAAATAAGCCAGATAACTCTTGAACGTTGCCTTTTGTTTTTTTGGTGAGGTCATCGATAAACCCGGCGAATCCTTTAGCTTGTAGCCCGGCAAGTGAAAACTCAACTCCAAGGCGTTGAGCTGTTACCTGTGCTTCGGCAGATGGCGATATGATTTGTGTAAGCGCCGCGTTGATGTATGTCATCGCGTTTCTGGCGTGTATCCCGCGTTTTGTAAGCGTAATGATCGCCGCGCTAACCTCTTCGAGCGATACCCCGGCAATGGCAGCCGTCGGTGCAACCATTCCGATAAACCCGCTGAACTCTTCAAACGTCATTTTCCCTTGCTCAATTGCGTAGAATATGATGTCCAGTTTTTGCGTTAAGTCTTCGGTAGAAATGCCCCAAGCATTTTGAACAGTTGTCAAACCATCGACGGCGGTTTTAAGATCCGTTGCCCCGGCAATAGCACCACGAGCAGCCACTTGGAGAAAATTCAACCCTTCGGATGTCTTAACTCCTGCGGAATAAGCCTCATACAACGCGCCCGCGATCTCTTTGCCTGTATAGGGTATTTGTGTTGACAGCGAAAGAACTTCGTTTTTGAGATTCTTAAACTCCTTCTCGGTAAGTCCGGTAATGCTCCATACGCCTCGCATTGCATGGTCAAACTCATTCGCCGTCTTTGCTATATCTTTAAGCGCGTTTGTAAACCCAAACCCGGCGGCGAGTGTCCCTGCCAATCCAGCCACGGTGTTCATAAGTTGTCCGAAGCGTGCCTCTGCGTTATTGGCCGCTTGGTTGAATCCTTCGCTGTTGATTCCTATCGTGTAAAATAGCCTATCAATCTCAACTCCCACGCTTCTCACCGCCTATCGAAATTCCGAAGAGCTTCTCAATTTCTTTCTCTTGTTCCTTCTCGCTCAAGTCTTCGAGCCGGATGGTTCCGCTTTTTTTATCCGAATCTTTCTCGTATATCTCTTTGGCTGCTTCACTGAGCAGGATCAATTGTTTGGCACTTAATCCCCAAACGATGTAGTCTATTGTCCATCCCATTCCGCTTGCAACGGAGTAGATCATTCGCGTGTACCGGAGAGCGCTCCTTCGAGGTCGAGGTTCTGCCCCACCCGAAGGAGAAGCATCAAAAAATTTGATAGATCACTCATTTCGAGTATCTTCCAAAGTAACCCAGTAAACTCGGATAACTCAAGTCCCCACTTAACCTCTTCCGCCGTGATTGCAATGTCTCTTGCGTCAAGTGGTTTGTTGTTGATGATAAGTGCAATAACTTCGGTTGCCGCGTCAAAAAGCGTGTCATTCTTTCGGTTCATAATCGAGGTGTAGATGCCTTGTATCAAGTCCCCCACAATCTTTTGGAGCGTTACCGATTCCTTGTCGTACTTCTCCGGATGAAAGTCGAGTTCATCGAATATCACCTTCAACCTTTGCGCCACAAGAGACGACACGCCGATCGAAGGGGATTTGATCGGGTATTTTTTTGGACCTATCTTTATCTCAGCGGGTATATTCCCAATTGCTTGCAACTCGCTTTTTTTGGTCTTTTTGGGTGTAGTAACCATACTTTTTTACCCTCCTTTTAGAAAAAATGCCCCGCATATTATTGCGGGGCTCTTGTTGAACGTTATTCTGTTATTAAGAGGACAACCACTTCATCTGCATCGGCGCACCGGAGTTCGGGGCCAGCACCGTGCCTTCAAGCGGCAAGGTTGATGCGTCATCACGGTTAAGTGACAGTTCCGAATTTCCTTTGAACTTACATCGAGGGATAATTATCTCGAGTTGTTTGCCGGTACTTCCAATCGCCACGGTAACAATCTTAACAGCCCGCTCTATTCCGTCCGGAAGGTTAGGAATGGTTACCGTGTCCGCCAACGCGCCTGTTCCTACGGTTCCCGCGAACGCAATCGCAAGGTTGGCCGCTTTCAGGTCGAGCAAGTTCAGCGTCAATGTTTTCGGCGCTTTTTTGATACCAACATATTCAGGGTCAGCGCTCTGGTCTGATTCAACGATAAATTCTTCAACTTCCTGCCGAATGCTTCCCCCACCGCGTGTCTTCCCAAGGTCTACGGTCAACGCTCCGGTCGGCCATGTTGCCAAAGTCGTCAGCGAAGAAGCCGCCGCAATGTTTACGCTTTCGATGTTAAATGCAAAGTCTGCCATATTCTCACTCCTTTGTTGTTATTTTGTATCTCATAATTTGAAAAGATTCATTCGTGTTCGCTTGATCCGTCACGATCCCTTCGATGTTGTACAATTCCAAGTAAATCGGGGCGCCCGCGGCGGTGTATTCCGTATCAGATAGAGCGCCCGTAACTATTGCCTTCAAAGCTCCAAGCCGTGCGATATTCGGCGTTATTCCGTTGTAGTTAGGCGTGTACATCATTATCCAGAGCTGCGCGGTTTGGAGCGTTTCTAAAAAATTTCCCTTGAGAAGCAACACAAACCGTTCGCCGGTTGCTGTGTGGTAATGCTTATAAGTCGCTATACCGGTCGGTTGTAACTTCTTATAGATTGCCGTCAGTATCTCATCGTGCAACATCATTTGACCGCCTTTTTCAACGCCTGATCCAACAACTTCATCACCGGGGATGCTTGAACCGATCCGGATAATACCGTGTATCCCTTGGCCTCGACGTATATTCCGTACTCCATCCCAGCGAAAACAACGCACGCGTACCCGTTATCCGGTACTGCTTGCTCAAAAATCGATTTTGCCGTTAATGCGTTACCGCGCGATTCGGAATGTCCGCCATCGTCGTGTATCCAGTCAAGAAGTTTTCGATTTTTGTATATTGCGTATCCGATGCTGTTACGAAGGTTTGCGGTTCTGTCAGTGTAACTCCCGTTGTCCCGTGCCCAGTTCACCGCCTCTTGCCCGATCCGATGGAGCGTTAACACGATAGCGTCATCACTCTTGGCGAGCTTTGCTCTCAATGCGTCCGCCAACTGTTTAGGCGTTCGGCTCCAAGACCCCGTGCTATTGGCAGGCATTAAGCACGATCTCCTTGTGCGACTCGTAAGGTAGCACAGCCGCGACGGTGTAAGCGTTGTCCAGTATTGTGAGCCGGTCGCCTATGACGATATCCACGTCGCCACGGTAGTATAATTTGCGGTGATCGTACTTGTATTCACCCGATTCGCTTATCTGTAACTGATTACCGCGCGTTGGTTGAAAGTCCAAGTCGTTGAACGTTATCGGCCTTGAAGATTGAATTGACACGGGATTCCCGGAAGCATCCATAACCAATTCGGAGTGTGTCAGTGTGCCGGTCATGATAGCTCCTGATAACGCCTTCGGATTGATTGCGCCATCTCGAATAGGAATCGCTTGTCGTAATCTTCCTCAACGCTGCCTTGACTATACTTCTTAAACTTTTCCGGATTTCCGGCAATCGCTTCAAGCAACGCCGCCTTGGTCAACATCAAGTTTGTCACATCACCCGAAGCCTCAACCGATGCCTCTAACCCTTCCAGCGTCAAGAACGCACTGTACTCATCATCGGAAAATATAGCGTTATCCGAATCAAGGAACACCGTTTTAATGAGCGCGAGATTTGTCACGAGCAACACCCGCCCCGAGCAGCACGGCTCGAACCTCTGGCGTTACGAGGTATTCCTTGCCTTTTTGATAACGCATTATGCTATCCCGACAGTTCTTCGTGATAACAAGCGTATAGAATTCGGGTTCTGGCTCCGGTTCTGGTATCGGTTCCGGTATGATTGTCGTCGGTTCGGCTTCTGGTTCAGGTATTTGTTTTACCTTCTGCTTGCTTTTGTATGCCATATCTCACCTCTTAGGAAAGAAGGGTGTATCACCCCTCATACTATGAGTTGCCGTGAACCGTTGCAATAAACACTTGATCTATGAGTTCAAACGACGGCAGGCAGAGCTGTGATACAACGGTTTCCACGTTGACGGGAATATCAGCCTTTCTCAATGTTGTAACTGCAACGCCAGTGTCAACAATCGATACCGAAGCGCCAGGTGTGCTTTGAAGGTCGGCTTCCTCGGGCGTGGTTCCAAAATACACATTTCCCAGCGTGGTCGGGGGCAGTAACGTGAATATCTCGTCCGCAAAATAAGCCGTCGCGGTTCCGTTTAGTGAATACTTCTTGTTGTAAATGGCGATCGTGATGCCGAGTTCTTCATACAAATACGCTCGCACGTTTTTCTCGTTCACGAGCCGGTCAGTTGTGTTGAACGCCGCAATTACCGCCGCGGTTTTTCCGATATAGTTGAAGGTCTTTCTCGTACATATCGCACGAGTGGGTCTCACACCAGTGTCATCCTCAATCGTATCCTGCCATCCACGTATATCTCCTACGGGATCCGCTGTTGCGGTTTGTGACCATCTTTTCGTTGATGTAAGAGTATCGTCATGGTCGGAATCACCTTTGTAATCGTAATCAAGCGGCGTGTGCCCGTCGGTAATCGAAATCTTGAACGTTTGGAGCAGTTGCATAATCATCCGTTCGCGCGCAACTTTCGCACCCGAGATAAGCCCTGACTGGTCCTCAAAAATGTTATTCAATATGATGTCAATGAGGGCTTGATTGCCGGTTGCGAGGGCACGTTGAAGCTCCTGACGGTCTTTTTCCTTGATGTACATCCCTTCGCGGAAGAACGGAAGTTCGGTCTCAATCTTTTTTACGCCAATTCTATCGCGGAACGGCACTTTCGCATCAAAGCTCGATGTTTTGAGCATAACAGGCAGACCTTTTGTTCCGCGGAACCACGACAGGTCAATGCCAATCTGTTTCTTCGGTGGGAACAGGGATTCCCCGAGGTAAGGCGATTTATTGCTGCTGGTTTCATCCCAGTAAGTCGCGATTTCTTTCGCTGTAATTAAATCAAAAATGTTATTTGCCATATCTCACACCTGCCTTATGATACGAACGTGATGTTCGGCATTGCCGCTTGCGCTTCCGCACAGATAGAAGTCGGAAGGTTCGCGCGATTGATAAAGCCGTGTACTACCATCGTCCCGGCTGCATCCCCGTTTGATACGTCTACGTCCCAGAGTAAGATTCCTTCCGCGTCACTCGCGTTCCCGTCCGTTCCACCTGCCAAAGCTGTCGCGGCTTTCGCAGCCACAACCGTTGCACCTGTTCCGGATTTGGCGGCAGTCACAATCGTTCTTGCCGCAAGATGCGCGTTCACGGCGGCTACCACCTGAGCGGCGGTTGTCGTAAGCGCGGACGAGGTGTTCGTTGCAAGGTATACGTTGATTGTATCAGCGGCAATAGATACGCTTAGGGCCGCGCTCGCCGTGTTTGGATTCAAGAAAGCTACTTTAATTGCGTTGCCGGTTGTCCCCGGGGTGACTGCGGTGAATGTTACCGCGCCGTTCGCGTTCGTCCCGAAAGTTACGGACGCTGCTACCGACGGCGTGTTCTTGACAACAACGCGTTCACTTGGATTCAGCAGCACTGACTTGCTCGTACCTCCGACAACCGTTCCGGCGGGTACGATATATTTGCCGCTGTCGCTGTCGGCACTTACGCCTGCCGTGCTGACCGTTACTGCGTGCGCAACGTAATGGTCGTATTTGAGTATCTCTTTCTGACTTGTGTAAGTCGTTTCTAAGAATTTTGACATCTTGTCATCTCCTTTGTTTAAGGTTCTTTGAAGTAAATCGTGGAATCGGGTTCTTTGGGTTTCAGTCGAGCCAACCGCTTACCGAGTGATTCGCCAGTTGAGTTTGTCGGCGACTTGACCCCTTTTACGCTGATCCCCGCGCCCTGTATCTCTTTGATCTTTTCGTCCACGTAAGTGTCCAGTAGTTTTTTGAAGGTCTTAACGTTGTCTTCCGCTTGATCCGGTGTACCTGAGATAGGCAGGATATAATCCGCGAATGCCGATGGCACTTTGTGTTCGGCCAGCTTTGCACTCACGCGCAGTTGGATTCGTTCGGCTTCGAGTTCCTTTCGTTCGTTTTGTGTCTGCTCAATTTGCATCTTGTAAAGTTCCTCGAATTTCTTCTCAGCTTCCAGCTTTGCGCGTTCGGTTTCTTGCTTCACTTTTTTTACTTTGTCTTCCTGCTCTTTCTCCCATTGCGTTTTGAGATTTCTCTCGCGCGTTTCAATTGCCTTGGCGATCGCTTTGTCAAGATCGGATTGCGTATATCGCGATTCGCCTTGCGCGCTCTCGTTTGTTGCTTCCACAGCAGTACCGTTGATAACGTTCCCGCTCGTTTCTTCCATCAGAATCACTCCTCGTTATATTTTTGATAGTATCGTTTTGCGGATAAAAAAAGCGGTTCCGCGAACCGCGTCATCTCTTCTCGTGTTGCGTTGTTTTTAAGATATTGCGGATAATGCCCGTTGGCGTAGTGTTCTCCGTAACGATGAAAATGATTCGCGACCATCAGTGCTTTTACTTTTGCGTAATTGTTCCCCTGCTTATCCCATCGTATTTCCGAATTGTAGTTGGTAATCCCAATTGTCACCAGTTGCCTTTTTTCCATTTACGCGCCCTTTCTTTTTTTGCGGGCTCTTTGGCAATCAGACCCGCGCAGAACCCCACAATCAATCCGAGCCCTATCCCGATAAGGAATAATACAATGTGCATAATTCGATAACCACCTCATTTCTCCACTAAAAAGCGGGCCTGCGGGCCCGCAAGGGAGGGTATGTATGAAAAAAGCCCGTATTGGGGCTATAGGGAATCTACAAATTCTTCAACGCTATCCATCTCGGACGTGAGATAACACATACAGTGTGGATGAGCCGGTTGTCCGCCATAAGGCACCGCGTTCTTCGGGTACACCCCCGGGCCAAGCCCGACGTCCGCGTCTGCCAGATCATCGCAGATGTCAACCTCCGGATGACTCCCGGAAAGATTCCACTTGATGCCCTTCACAAACGGCAGCTTCTTCGTCATCTCAACGTATGAGCCGCGCCACGCTCGCTGTATCTCCGTTCTTGCAACTCTCATCGCGTTATATCGCATCGTCTTGCGAACGTACCTGTCTATCACTTTGCGTGCGCCAGCGGGTGATAAGCCTTGAAGTTGCTCTTGAATATACCTTGGGATCGAAGGTTCCAGTTGTGCTTGCGTGCGTAATATCTGGTTACGAACCTTCTTTGCACTCATTCCAGTTTGGAGTGATGCCGTCAGTATCCGCTTCACGTCCTCTGCTGTTTTATCCGCGAGCTTCCAGATGCGTTGGGATAGCTTGATACCGTCAATCGCCGGTTTATTCATCACCCAAGCGGTCGCCGCGTAGTTGGTTTGCGTCATGTTTTTCCAGCGGTTTTGCACA
>Ga0209097_10002775_pt1 | contig 13882 bp, 11 predicted proteins | sample AD_UKC052_MetaG_FD_184419 | JGI IMG/M metagenome (GOLD analysis project Ga0209097, IMG submission 184419) | Active sludge microbial communities of municipal wastewater-treating anaerobic digesters from USA - AD_UKC052_MetaG (SPAdes) (version 2) | ecosystem: Engineered > Bioreactor > Anaerobic >... | reverse complement strand
CCTGGAAGCGCGGCACGCCGGCGTTCAGCGCCGCGTCGTCGGGCGACCCGGCGTAGCGCACACCGGCGTTGCCGAACGGGCTGACGCCGCCGTTCTTCTGCGTGATGTCGCGGAAGGTGAAGGTGGCCTAGTGTAGTGTTTCGTTCTTGATGGAACCTATATGAGGCCGTCCAATCCAATGCTCTACTTCGGTTTGCATTGGAGCGTGGCCGTGCGAGTTGCCCCCAAGATTGAGTTGACGGACGAGCAAGAGGTGGAACTGAGTCGGCTGTCGCGTTCCGGGCGCACCAGCGTGCGCCTGGCCCAGCGTGCGGGCATCGTGCTGCTGGCTGCCAAGGGGCTGCAGAACAAGGAGATTGCCCTGCAACTGGGCATCGGGCGGGTGCAGGTCGCCCGCTGGCGCGAGCGCTGGCTCGAAGCGGGGCTCGAAGGAATCGAGCGCGATCTGCCGCGTGGCGCACCGCCGGTGAAGGTCGACGTCAAGCACCTGGTCGAACTGACCACCCAGCACAAGCCCGAAGCGGCGACGCACTGGAGCACGCGCAAGCTCGCTGCGCAGTTGGGCGTGTCTGCCAGCACGGTGTGGCGGCACTGGCAGTCGCATGGCCTGAAGCCGCACGTCGTGCGCGGCTTCAAGGTCTCGCGTGACCCGCAGTTCGTCGAGAAGCTCGAGGACATCGTGGGCCTGTACATGTCCCCGCCCGAGCATGCGCTGGTGCTGTGCTGCGACGAGAAGAGCCAGGTGCAGGCGCTGGACCGCACACAGCCTGGCCTGCCGATGAAGAAGGGCCGGGCGCAGACGATGACGCACGACTACAAGCGCCACGGCACGACCACGCTGTTCGCCGCGCTCAACGTCCTGGACGGCACGGTCATCGGCCAGTGCCAGCAACGCCACACGCACGTCGAGTGGCTGAAGTTTCTGCGCCAGATCGACCGGGAGACGCCCAAGGGCAAGGCGCTGCACCTGGTTGCCGACAACTACGCCACCCACAAGCACCCGGCTGTGCAGGAGTGGCTGGCCAAGCACCCGCGCTTTCACATGCACTTCACGCCCACCTCGGCGTCGTGGCTGAACATGGTCGAGCGGTTCTTCCGCGACATCACCACCGACCGGTTGCGCCGGGGCGTGTTCACCAGCGTGCCGGAGCTGGAATCGGCCATCGATGAGTACGTCGCCCATCACAACAGCAACCCCAAGCCGTTCATCTGGACCAAGAGCGCCCGCGACATCCTGCAGAAGGTCATCCGGGCGAACTCTCGCTTAAGTTCCAAACAGAACGGAACACTACACTAGCTGGACTGAAGTTGCCGATCCACTGCAGGCACCGACACCCTGCCGAGTCATCACTCGATATCAGTCGCTCAGCTTTGAATCCGCCGAGGCAACTCGGGGCAACCTTTCACGATAGATTGCGGCCGAACGTCGTCGCGCGCGCTGGGAACATTGACGTCGCGCTGGGGCCCCCCTCAAACGTGGGGGGGGAGGGGTGGGTTCATCAAGATTCGGGACACCGCAAACGCTCGCGTGTCGTACCCTAAGATCGAGATGCCAGCAAAAGACTGGTGGGGCGTTAGCCTAGAGGGGAGTCTGATGAGATTAATTGTTCTGGCGTTTGCCGCGTGCCTGCCGCTCTGCAGCCTTGCGCAAGTAAGCGAGTTGTCTGACCACACGCGACCCCGCGCCAAGGTGCAGACCTTCCACGCAAAGTGCGCGAACGGGCGGCTCGGCATCATCCGGTCCGACCCGACCAGCACTCCGCCAAAAGTGTGCGCTGCGGTGCAGGATGGTTCGCGACCAGAACAGTGCAACGCCGCAACCCTGGAAACCTCAGCGGCGGTGAGAAAAGCGATGGCCGAAGCCCTCTGCCGCTAGGCGCCGGGTGTTGATGCGATCGCGTAAGTTCGCTGCCACGACCGCGGTGGTTCTCGCAGTCGCAGGGGCGTCTGCCAGCTCGGGTCAGCCCGGAGCTGGACTGAAGCTGCAGCCGCTAGGCGACGCAGACTCGGCTGACCTGTACACCCGTGTTCCCGGGTGCCGCGCGGCTGTCGTGGATGCGGCCGCCGCGAGACCGCTGGCCGTTGTGGCTCAGGCCGCTTGGGTCATGTTGCGCACCTCGCGCGGCGTGCTGGAGTTGCCAGTGGTTTTTCGCGATCGGGGCGACAAGGCGCCGGAACTTCGATTCAGCGTCACGGACGCTGCGCTTGGTGGCAGCGTGCGAGGAACCTTATCGCAAGCCGGTGAGGGTCGGCGCTGTCCGCTGTCAGCGGGTTGTATGGAGATCCCGGCTCAACTCACCGTAACGCTGCGCGCTGGTTCGTCTGGGGCGCAGACGGTCTTTGACGGCGCCGTGACCGTCGTCGACCAATGCGCGACCGACGACAGTAAGCGCGTATTCCTGACGGTTAGTTGGTGGGATCGTGTCCTGCGTTTGATCTCTGGACACTGATCGATTCATCAGAGCAACAGGGGGATCTATGAAAACTACCAAACTCGCCATATATGCAGTCGCAACGACGCTGCTCGTTGGAGTTATATCGAGCGTCGCGTTCAAGCCCAACGAAACTGATCACGGTCACCGCATGATCACTGAGGGGGTGCTGTTTTCCGGCTACGCCTACGGCGGTCTAAGCGTTCCGGTCTACGGCACGACGCTGTCGGATGGCAAGGCTGTGCGCTTCAGTTCGCTCGCGGCGACGCACGTGATGCTGGGCAACAAGTCGACCGATCTGCCAACCGCCGACTTTGATCTCGACGGCGTCGAAATCGACCTGGTGTGGGAGCTGAGCAACCCGGTCGCCCACTGCGACGACGAAAAGATCGAAGCCTGCTCGGAACGCATCCGCAGCCTGCGCGACGACGTCGTAACGCGCCTCAAGCAACACATCGCGACTGACAGTAAGCTGGACCTCGGGCATGCGCGCGGCGCGCTGGGCAAGGCCCTGCACACGCTGCAGGACTTCTATGCGCACAGCAACCATGCCGACGTGAACGTTGGTACCCAGACCTTCGATGCACTGACTGGCAACGCGGCGGCGACAGCGGGCGCGTATGCGCGCGGCGCGGGAGTCACGGTGTGTCTCGCCCGCGCTCCAACGCTGGCGTGGGTCGTCGCACCGACCTACTCCAACAACGGCGGTAACTGGCAGCTCACCGGCGACGGATTGATCGGCAGCAAGTACACGACCGGGTGGTTCACCCTGGCATCCGCCGCCGGCAATGAAGCAGCCACGGACACCGGTGGTGTGAAGTGCGACCACGGCAACGAAGGAGGTATCGCGGCCACCGGTTTTAGCGTCGTATCGGGCATCTCGAAGGACGTGCCTTACGCCCCACTGGATGATCTGCCGCTGAGTGACAAGAAAGCCCGCGGAGTGCCAAGCACTATCCACGTGCGCGCCTCGCACCAGGCCGCGCTGCATACGCGGGCGTTCGTCGACTCCGTGATCAACGCAATCAAGGCATCAGACGGAAACGCCGACAACCAGGACAAGATGATCAAGGCACTGCTCGGCATCGACTCAGACACCGCAGTGTTCGGCTTCGTGATCGATCGCACTGGCAGCATGGGCACCGTCATTGACGGCGTGAAGACGCAGATCCAGAAGCTCATCGACGACGCTGTTGCGGCTGGCGGCGATGCCGCCACGCGCAAGTTCATGATCGTCGACTACGGCGATCCAGACGTCAGCACGCCGGTTATCGGCAACGCCACTGTGGTGAAGAACTACGTCAGCGGTCTGTCCGCCCGGGGCGGTGGTGACTGCCCGGAAAGTACCAACTCGGGGCTCCTCGCCGCCTTATCACAGGCGCCGAAGGGCAGTAGTCTGTATGTCTTTACCGATGCGTCGTCCAACGACGCAGGCAAGGCCGCCGAGGTGCTCGCGCTGGCGCAATCGAAGAAAATCACAATCAGCTATGCGCTGTCTGGCTCGTGCTCCCCGATCGATCCGTCCTACGTCATGGTGGCCAATGGCACCGGCGGCCAAGTGATCGAGGTTGAGCACACCGCCGCCGCCGTCGCGGCAGCTTTCACGTCGATCAGCATCGACAGCGGGAGCACGACAGCACAGCCGGTCATTCTCGAAGCGGGCTCGATTGGCGCGCCGAAAACGATCTCGATTCCGGTGGAGAACGGCGCTACGCGGTTGTCCGTCACCGCCAACAGCGACTCCGGCAGTATCGTCTTCACCTCGCCGGAGGGTGTGGTCGTCGCCGGTCCGAACGTCGTGCTAAACGACTTCCTGGGCGGCCGCGGAATGAAGGTCACGAACCCGGCGGCCGGGATCTGGTCTGTCACCATCACGCCGACCGCATCCGGCGCCTACGACGTGAAAGCCGACATCGCGGGAGCGCTGGACGTCAATGCGATCGTCTTCACCGGTATCACCCCCTCGGGTCGCACCGGCCATGAAGGTCCGGTCGAATTCGCCAGCGGTCCGCCGCTAGGCAAGAGCCGCGCCGAAGTGGTCCTAAACGGTGAGGTCGCGACTGGGACCGCGCTGGTGCTGAAGGCAATTACGCCGACCGGCAACGTGCTCTCGAGCGTCGCGCTGGGCCGTGCGTCGAGTAACGTCTACGTGGCCGAAGTGGAACTGGGTGCGGAGCTGTTCCGCGTGCAGGTCTCTGGCAAGACCGCTGCGGGTGCCGACTTCGTTCGAATCCTGCCCCGGCTCTACTCGCCGAGGCCGCTGACGATGGAGATCGTCGACGTGTCGAAGTGGGCGACCGGCCTGGTGGGCGAACTGCGGGTCAAGCTGACCAACCACGGCGCTGACGGCACGTTCAACGTCACGGCCACGGCGCCGACAGCGGGAACGGTCGGCGCGATCACGCCGAACTCGGTGACGATCATGCGCGGTGCGTCGGCAGTGGTCTCGGTGAAGCTCGCCGTGGCGCAGTCGGCGAGCCTTACGGCACGCCATCGCCTCGAGGTGGTTGCGAGCGACGGCGCCAGCACCACGGAGCGCTACGGGCACAACTTCGCGCTCTCCGCGGACACTGATGGCGACGGGGTTCCCGACTACCTTGAGCGTGGCGAGGCCGGCACCGACCCGTCCTTCGACGGCAATGGCGATGGCGTGCCGGATTGGCAGCAGGCCAGCGTGGTCTCTCTGTACTCTCGGCTGCAGCGCGGCTACGTGACCCTGGCGCTGCAAGCGCCGGCACGATTCGCGTCGACCTCGTCGATCTCGGCTCCCGAAGGCGCGCCAGCAAGCCTGCCATTGGACATCTTCGACTTCCGCATCCTCGGCGTGGCAGTTGGCGGCACAGCAGACGTAAGGTTTTATCTGCCGACCGGTGTCAGCGCCGCCGGCTACGCGAAATACGGACCCACCAGCAGCAATGCTGCGCCGCACTGGTACGACTTCGCGTCCGACGGTAGCACTGGCGCCACAGTAGTGGGCAACGTGATCAGCCTGCGCTTCGTAGACGGAGGGCGTGGCGACGACGACCTTCAGGCTGACGGCGTGATCATCGACGCCGGCGGTCCGACCGGCGTGGCGGTCGTCGGTATCGCGGCGCCAAAGGATCCTGATCCGACTCCGACTCCGACTCCGACTCCGACTCCGGCCGCCGCTGATAGCGGTGGCAGCGGCGGCTGCACCATCGGCGATCCTCGTCATTCCGACGCGACGCTAGGGATCCTGTCGGCGCTGGCCCTGCTTATGGTGATCTGCCGAAGGTTCGCACGACCATGGCGCCGTGACCATTGAGAGCGCGGCCGGGCTGTTCCTTGCCCTGGCCGGTTATCCCTTGCTCGAAGAGACGATCTTTCGGTGGGGGATGCTCGGTTGGCTCGACCAGCGCGAAGGCGCGTGGCACCAACAAGTCAACAACGTCGTGACCAGCCTGTCGTTCAGCGCCGCCCATCTTGTTGTGTGGGGAGCCTGGCACGCGGTCGCCGTCTTCGTGCCGTCGTTCATTCTCGGATTGGTTTGGCAACGCTGGCGATCGCTGTTGTGCTGCGTGGCACTGCACGGTGTCTTCAACCTAGTGGGGTTCGCCATTGACCGCACCGCGTAGTGCTATCGCGCTGGTGGTGACTCTGGCGTTGGCGGCTTGTGGCAAGTCGTCCGCACCGCACCTGGACGCGAAGCCGGGTGTTTCGGCAGGCGGTGCGCATTGCCTACGCCTGTCGGCCGCGGGCATCCTGACGGTGGTCGGTGGGAACCACCGCGGGCAACTCGGAATCGCCACCGACACATTTGAAGTCCAGCAGCCGAGCACCGTCGTCGGCCTCCCGTCGCTAGTCCAGGCACGTGCCGGCAACGCGCACTCGGTGGTGCTTACGTCGGACGGCAGCGCCTTCGCCTTCGGAGATAACCGGCACGGACAGCTCGGACGCTCCCAGCCCAGCTTCACATCAATCCCGCAGCCTGTCGACATCGGCGAGGCGTTGGTCGACATCGCGTCTGGCGGCGCCCATGTGGTCGGCCTCGGCAAGAGTGGTCAGGCTTATGGTTGGGGCAGCAACGAGCAGATGCAACTCGGCGTCGATGGCGTTCGCCAAGTCTTCCGGCCTATCCGCCTGAGCTCCGAGGCCGATGTAAGGGCAATCGCCGCGTCCGGCGCTCACAGCGCGCTACTGCTGGGTGACGGCAGTGTGCACGTATTCGGCGGCGGCAAGCGGGACCGCCAGTGCTGCTGGGCAGCGGCGACGTCTCTCACATTCGGGCCTTCAGCGCTGATCGTGCGCGCCGATGCGCAAGTCGTTGCCGAGATTCCCCAACTGGCAAGCGCGGTTGAGCATCACTGTGGCTTTTAGCAGCCGCGGTGTGGGCGGCAACTGGCGCATTTGAATACCCAAGCCATTCGGCGCTCCGAATCTGCTCAGAGGTGGCCGGCCGCTTTCCCTGTCATTGCTGACACCCCCAACTCGTCGACGCGAAAGACAGGGCATTGGGTCGGCAGCACCAGTACCCGGCGTTCGACTGCAGTCGTTCACCTCGAAACTTGTTCCGGTCGATGCTTGGTAAGCGTCCGGCGAACCCGTCTTGACCGACGGGTGCGGAGCTCAGGCCGAGGTGATGGGCTGCCAGTGATGCGGCAGGAGTTCGGTGATCCGGCTGGCCGGTTGTGTTGGCAGGCGCTCGAGTACGTCGCGCATGTAGGCGTACGGGTCGAGCCCGTTGAGCTTGGCGGAGTGGATCAAGCTCATGACAGCAGCGGCACGTTTGCCGGCGCGCAGTGATCCGGCGAACAGCCAGTTCTGCCGCCCGAGTGCGATCGGCCGGATGCGGTTCTCCACCCAGTTGTTGTCGATCGGCAGATCGCCGTCATCCAGGAAGCGCGTCAGCGCCACCCAGCGGTTGAGGCTGTAGTCGATCGCCCGGGCGGTGGCCGAGCCATCCGGGATCTTCTGCCGCTGCTGCCGCATCCACTGGTGCAGCGCATCCGCCACTGGCCGTGATCGTCGTCTCGCTTCGAGTCTGGCTTGGCTGTCGGCGTCGGCCACCTCGCGCTCCACGTCATACAGCGCGCCGAAGAACTTCAGCGCCTGCTCGCCGACCTGGCTGCCGTGGTTGGCCCACAGCTCGTGGAACTTGCGCCGCGCATGCGCCATGCAGCCCACCTCGGTGACGCCGAGCTCGAAGCAGGCCTTGTAGCCGCTGAAGTCGTCGGTGACGAGCTTGCCTTGCCAGCCCGGCTTGTCGTTCGTTCCCGGCAGCCCGAGGAAGGAGCGCACATGCTGACCGCCCCGGCTGTCTGCGAAGTCGAAGACGACCGCTTTGACCGGGTTGAACGGCGTCGTGCAGTAGCTCCACAGGTACGCCCTGTGCGTCTTGCCGTGACCGGGCTTGAGCATCGCCATCGGCGTCTCATCGGCATGCAGCACCGGTTGGCGCAGCAGCTCGGTCGCGAGGGCGTCCACCAGCGGCTGCAGCTGCACGCCGCATTCGCCCACCCACTGTGCCAGCGTCGAGCGGGCGATCAGGTGGCCTGCGCGTTCGAAGATCGCTTCCTGACGGTACAGCGGCAGGTGGTCCAGGTACTTGGCCACCAGCACCTGGGCCAGGAGACTCGTCGTGGGCAGGCCCTTGTCGATGACGTGCGGTGCCACTGGCGCCTGCGTGATCTTCTCGCAGCACTTGCACACCCACTTGCCGCGGATGTGTCTCTCCACCGTGAACACGCCCGGCTGGTAGTCCAGCTTCTCGGCCACGTCCTCGCCGATGCGCTGCATCGGCGTGCCGCAGCCGCAGGTGGTGTCCTCCGGCTCGTGGTGGACCTCGCGGCGCGGCAGGTTCGCAGGCAGCTTCTCACGCTTGGGGGCGTGCTTCTCACCGGACGCCTTGGCCGCGGGTTGCGTGCCCTCGATCTCGGCGGCCACCGCCGCCAGGTCGCTGTCCAGCGTCTCGTCCAGCAGACTCTTTTGCTCGGCGCTGTACGTCTCGCTCTTCGCGGCGAACTTCAGCCGCTTGAGGATCGCGTTCTCGTGCGTGAGCTTGTCGATGACCACCTGCTTGAACGCGACCTCGGCGCGCGAGGCACGCAATGCCTGGCGCAGTTGTTCCGGATCCAGCGTGTCGAGGTCTTCGGCGATCACGGAGTGTGATCGTGCCAAGCGCAGCTTGCGATCACCATCGGCAGATGCCGCAATGGACGCGCTATAGCAACGCGATCACGCCCGCTTCTCCGATGCGCCGCCAGGGCAGGCCCAGCACGAGCGCATCGAACTGCGGCCGGCTCAGCGTCAGCGTGCCACCGAGGTCCTTGGGCCAGGCGAACTTGCCGCTGTTCAGGCGCCGAGCCGCCAGCCACACGCCAATGCCGTCGTGCACCAGCACCTTCATGCGATTGGCGCGCCGGTTGGCGAACAGATAGGCATGGTGCGGCCGTGCTGCGCCGAACACCGTGACCACCCGGGCCAATGCAGCTTCAGTTCCAGCGCGCATGTCCAGCGGCTCCACGGCCATCCACACCGCATCGACGCGGATCACCGAAGCAGCTCTCGTGTCCAGGCTGCGAAGTCCGCTGCGGCCGCTACCGGCCATGTCACCTTCATCACCACCGCGCCGCGGCGCAGCTCAACGTCGATGGTCTGCTTGTCCGCCGACGGCACCGCGGTCGGCGCGATGGCCACCGGCACGAACTGCTGCGACACAGTCACTGCACCTGCCTCGCGGGCCAGCTTGCGCCAGCCATGCACGATGTTGGCGTTGATCCCGTGCGCCATTGCGACCTTGGCTACTGACGCGCCCGGCACGGCGCACTCGGCCAGGATCTGCGCCTTCAGCTCTGCGCTGTGGCGCCGGCGCTTACGACTGTTCTCTGTATCCATCGTGTCCAGCTACTCGTTAACTGGACAGGATCGTTATCGCCGCGCAGCCCCAATTCAAGATGGGTTCGCCGGACGCTTACGATGCTTGCCGATCGCGAACGACTGCTGTCGCCGTCTCCGACTTTTTCGGTGGGTTTGGCGAAGGTCAAGTTCCAAGGTAGACCGGTCGGTCGGAGCGAAATCCGCCTCCGGCTCCTAAGGGTCGAGGCTGTGTGGAAACCCCTCTGGATGCCGCTGCATTTGTCGCCTAGAGTCTTGAGTCATATCGAGAACCGGAGTCGGTATGGCTGGCTACATCGAAGGTCGGGATCGGACGCAGAGCGTTCTGTTTCCGGAGCGACTGGATGACTGGATCCATGAGGACAGCACGGTCCGCGTCATCGATGTGTTCGTCGAAGGTCTCGACCTGAAGCAACTTGGCTTCGACCGCGCCGAACCGGCAGGGATGGGTCGACCTGGGTACAGGCCGACAACGCTTCTCAAGATCTACGTGTATGGGTACCTCAACAGGGTGCAGTCGAGCCGCCGGCTGGAAACCGAGGCGCAGCGCAACATTGAACTGATTTGGCTGACCGGACGCCTCGCACCGGACTTCAAGACCATCGCCGACTTCCGGCGCGACAACGGCGAGGCGATTGGCAAGGTGTGCAAGGAGTTCGTCTTGCTGTGCCGCCGGCTGAAGCTCTTCACCGACGGCATCATCGCCATCGACGGCAGCAAGTTCAAGGCGGTCAACAACCGGGACAAGAACTTCACCGACCGCAAGCTGGAGGCGCGCATCGAGCAGTTGGAAGACAGCATCAAGCGGTACCTGGTTGAACTGGACCGCGCTGACCGCGACGCCGCTGCTGTGCTGCCCGGCCGGGTCGACCATCTGAAAGACAAGATCGCCAAGGTCCAGCAGCAGATCGAGGTGCTCAACGAGATCGGCAAGCAGATGAAGGCGTCCGAGGATGGCCAGATCTCGCTGACCGACCCCGATGCGCGCTCGATGGCCACCAGTGGCCGGGGCACCGGCATCGTGGGCTACAACGTGCAAGCGGCGGTCGATGCCAAGCACCACTTGATCGTCGCCCACGAGGTCACCAATGTCGGCCACGATCGCGATCAGCTGGCAAATATGGCCAAGCTGGCCCAGGCTGCGACCGGGCAGGACGATCTCATCGCGGTGGCCGACAAAGGCTACTACGAGGGTTACGAGATCCTGGAAGCTGAGCTTGCAGGCGTTGCCGTGGTGGTTCCCAAGCCGATGACATCGAACAATGCGGCCAAGGGCCTGTTCGACAAGCGCGACTTCGTCTATGACGAAAAGGCCGACCAGTACCGGTGCCCGGCTGGCAGCGTTGCCAGCCACCGCACGACCACCGAAGAGGCCGGCAAGCTCCAGCACAAGTACTGGTCGTCGGACTGCGCCGGCTGCACCCTGAAACCTCAGTGCACTACCGGCAGGGAACGGCGCATCTCTCGGTGGGAGCACGAGAACATACTGGATGCGGTCCAGGAGCGCCTAGACGGGGCACCGCAGGCGATGACGCTACGCCGGCAAACGGTTGAGCACGTCTTCGGCACGCTCAAGGCCTGGATGGGATCGACCCACTTCCTCACCAAGAGGCTAAAGAGGGTCCGGACCGAGATGAATCTGCAGGTTCTGGCCTACAACCTGAAGCGCACGATCAAGATTCTCGGAACTGGGGCGCTGATCAAGGCGATGGGGGCATAAGGGCGAGAGGGCAGCCCGCCTGAGACTTGCCGATCGGGTTCAGAAGTGACGGCGGCCTGGCGGCCAAAGCAGGTTGCGCGTTCAGCGGGTGCTTTCCACACAGCCTCGGTCGATGGCTGTCGACCGGATCCATGCGGTGACTGGCCGGTGTGTAGCAGATCGCCGGCACTCACCGCGCGTTGTGCGAGGGCCGTTGAGGTCCGGTCGCGGGTGAATGATCCAGGTTAATGGCGCGACGAAACTGCCGCCGGCCACGGCGGCTACCTAGCGCTTTGGCCTGCAGGTCTTCGCCGAAGTGCGTCGAGGAGCGGCTTGACCTTTGCCCTGCACTCGAATCGATCAAGCAGCCTTGTGCGCTATCACCTCCTGGAGCGCAGGCTTGTCGTCGACCTTCGGCTTGAAGTCGATTCGGGCCTGATCAAGCATCCACGCTTCGATGCGCTCATGCCACATCCGCAACAAGTCGAGCGGGCGCACCCGGTAGTGTTTCTCGGCAATGGCGCTGGGCTTGTGACCCTGAATCTGCGCCACCACGCCCACGGGCACCTCCACCCACTCCGACAGCGTACCGAAGGACCGGCGCAGCCCGTGCAGGGTGACGTGGGGTAAGCCCGCGGCCTTGAGTGCCCGGGTGTGGTTCGCCCGCGCGTCTTGCAACCGGCCACTCGCCGCGCCAGGGCTGGTGAAGACGTAAGGGTTCTTCGGCCGACGCGGCAACCACGACAGCAGGTGCGCGACGTAGGGAGTGAGCGGAATAGTGCGCTCCCCCTCGACCTTGTCGCGAATGCGCAGCGCCTTCCACTGAAAGTCGACGTCGTCCCAACGCAGGCCCGCCAGTTCCTCACGGCGCGCGCCGGTGAGGAGCAGGGTCTGCAGGTAAGCAGCAGCGACCGGGTTGCCGTCGCCGCGCACGGCCTTGAACCACTCGGCCAGTTGCTCTCGCTGCAGGGAGTCAGTCTTTGCGGCCGGCTTGCCCAGCTTTTCGCGCGTCCTTTTGCTGCGGCAGGCGTCGGGCTGGGCCATGAGGCGGTAGTCGTCGCGCTCTGCACACCAGTTCAGGAAGGCTCGCAGTAGTCGAAAGCCCAGCAGGGCACGCGCCGGCCGGGCCTTCGTCTCGCGCGTCACCCATGACTGCACGGCGGCGGCGTCGATCTCGGCCAGCGGGCGGGCCAGGAGCGGGCGCAGAGGGCCGACGATGGTTTTGCCCACGGCGCGCTTGCGTTGCTTGCCACCTTCGCTGGCAAACGCCAGATGGTCAGCATAGTTGCGAGCGCTCCAATGGGGCTGGCGCTCGGCGCAGTACACCTCCCACGCCATCAGCCCCGTCACTTCGAGCCGTTGGCGGGTGGCCTTCTCTGCATCGCGTGCGGCGCGGTCACTGGCCTCCTGTTCGGCCCGTTCGCGGCGCGGGTCCTTCCCTTCGTCGATGAGGCGCTGCAGGCGACGCGCCTGCTCCTGGGCCTTCGGAATCGAGTAGGTGCCACTCCCATCCTCAGTCATGGGCGCACCGATGGTCACGCGCACGGTCTGCCCGCCGCGCAGGCGGCTCTGGAAGATGTAAGCGCGGGCGCCTTGTGCAGTGACGCGCAGCCCAAGGCCGGGTGCCTTTGCGTCCCACAGGAAGGCTTGGGCCTTTCCATCAGGACAGGTGAAGTCGGCAAGCCGCCCGACCGTGAAATTGACCTTTGCCATGTCTGCCAGCCCCGGTTGGCTCGCCTCCCATTTCATGTAAGCAGCGGTGTAAGCAGATTCTAGGCATTCCGATCAACGCAGTCCAACAACAAGCAGGCCCAGAAGACCGCGTGAATGCTGGCGCTCCCAGGAGGCGGACTGTTCCTTCAACACGGCGAAGTCTGGTCGAATTCCAGAACATGCATATTGAAAATCCGCGTGTCGGTGGTTCGATTCCGCCCCAGGCCACCAAGCTCAAAAGCCCCGCACGGTTTGCGCCGTGTGGGGCTTTGTCGTTCAGGCTGCTGGGGCGCCCAGCGTTCAGCGCCGCGCCACCAGCCCGATCAGCGCCGAGCGGCCGCTGTGGCCGGTACCTTCCTGCACGTCGGCTTCGTACTCGCTGAGCGTGATGAACGTCAGCCCGGCGAACGCCGTGCGCAGCAGGTCGGCGGTGTACAGGTGCGACAGGATCGGCGGGCCGCCGGTGCGGTAGTCCAGCTGGCGCGGCGTGTAGCCCTGCAGGATCAGCAGGCCGCCGGGCTTCAGGCTGGCCACCATGCGCTGGAACAGGCGCGTGCGCAGGGCCGGGTCGGCAAACTGCACGAAGATCGCGGCCACCGCGTCATAGGCGGCCTCGGGCCAGGCAAAGCCGTCGCAGTCGGCCACCGTGTGGTTCACCTGCACGCCGGCCTGGCGCGCCAAGGCCTGCGCCTTCTGCACCGCCCGGTCGGCCACGTCGAAGGCGTCGACCACCAGCCCCTGCTGCGCCAGCCACACGCTGTTGCGCCCCTCGCCATCGGCCACGCACAGCACCCGCCCGCCCGGCGCGATGGCGCCGGCATGGTCGCGCAGCCAGGTGTTGGGCGCGGTGCCGAACAGAAAGCCGTCGCCGGCATAGCGGCGGTTCCAGGTCTCGGCGGCGTCGGCAAAGCCGGCCGGGGCGGGTGGGGTGGGTTGGGTCATGGGATGAGCCGGCGTTGCAGCGTGGCGGCGGCAGCATACAGGCCGCCCGCGTTGCTGACCTGGGTGTAGCCCAGCTGGCGCAGCAGCATGCAGCCCATGCCCGATCGGCCACCGCTGGCGCAGTACAGCACCAGCGGCGTGGCACGGTCGGGCGCCACGGCACCGATGCCGCGTTCCAGGTCAGACAAGGGCAGGTGCAGCGCATCCTCCAGCGCCAGGGCCTCGAATTCGCGCAGCGAGC
>Ga0209097_10002770_pt1 | contig 13901 bp, 6 predicted proteins | sample AD_UKC052_MetaG_FD_184419 | JGI IMG/M metagenome (GOLD analysis project Ga0209097, IMG submission 184419) | Active sludge microbial communities of municipal wastewater-treating anaerobic digesters from USA - AD_UKC052_MetaG (SPAdes) (version 2) | ecosystem: Engineered > Bioreactor > Anaerobic >... | reverse complement strand
GGCACGCTTCTGTTCGGCCGGGAGCTGCTGTGCCGGCACGAGCTTGGCATACGCCCGCAGCGCCAGAATGCCGATGCGCGCCGTTTTGTCCGCCGTGATCAGCGCCTCCAGATCCGGCAGGACATCGGGCGACTGCCAGTCGCACAGCGCGCGCTGCGCGGCCTCTTTGAGCACCGCATCGCCGCCTGCCGCCGCCTGCCGCACCAGCGCCAGCGTCTCGTTGCCGCCGATGTTGCACAGGATGCGCAGCAGCGCGAGCTTGGGCGCTCCCGTCGCCCGCGCGTAGGTGTCGGTCAACGCCTTGAAAACCGGCGGCGGCAACGCGGCGGCGCCGACATCCAGCCGCAGCAGGGCGCCTTCGCCCGCCTTGGCCTTGCGCGGCACGCCGTTGACAGTGTAGGTCATCTCGAACTGCTTGACCTTGCCCGGCGCCGAATCGCCGAACGAGCCGTTGGAAATCTCGAGCACCGCCGCCCCGTCTTGGACAAGCTTCGCCACCTTGGCGGTCACATCTTGCTGCGGGCCGTCGGGCAGCACGCCGTAGACGGCCTTCACCACAGACACCGCTCCGGGCTTGAGCACGCTCAGCCGCTGGCAGACCGCCGATACCGCGCGCTCAGCCGCTTCAAGCGCCGGCGTCTTCTGCAAAACCGCCAGCAGCGCGGGCAGCTCGGCCGCCCCGCCCAGGTCGCCGAGAACCTTGAGGCTGGCCGCCGCGAGCTGCGCGTCTTCGGCGGCAGCCAGGGCCAGCAGGCGCGGCACCGCCGCGACGATACGGCGGCGTCCGGCCAGATCGATGCCCAGCAGGCGTAGCGCGTTGTCTGGCCGGTCCAGCAGCGACACGATCATGGCGTCGGCCTCCGGGCCGGCAAATGAGACCAGCGCGGACTGGGCGGCTTTCACGACCTGCGCGTCTTCCGCGGAAACCGCCAAGCGGGCCAGAACCGGCAACGCCGCGGCGCTGCCCAGCCGTTCGAGCGCCGCGATGGCCGCCACGCGCGCCGAGGGCTCGCCGCGCTCAACCAGCGCGATCAATGCCGGCGCCGCCGTGCCGTCGCCACGTTCGCCCAGCAGCGCGACCACCCCGGTCTGTTTGACGGACGGCAGGCGCGGCAGTTCAGCCGCCAGCGCCTGCGTGACACCGGCGCCGGCCAGTTCCTGGCCGACCCGCAGCGCCACGCTGAACATCGCGGGGTTGGGCTGCGCGCGGCGCCGGTGCAGTAGCGGCAGGCCGGCCTCCGCGCCGCGCGACAGGATCGCGCCACGCACGGCGGCCATCTTCACATGCGACGGCACCGGCGCCGCGCGCAGCCGGTCATACAGCGCGCGCGCGTCGGCCGGCGCGGCGGCCTCGGCGCACGCGAGCAAGCCCTCGGCCGCCGCAGGCACCCGCCCGAGCGCGTCAGCCAAAGCCTCGCGCGCGGCCGGCGCACCGATGCGGCCGAGCGCGACAGCCGCCGCCGCCGCGACTTCGGGATCGGCCGCGCCGAGGCACCGGGCCAGCGCCGACACCGCCTGCGCGTCGCGCCGCACGCCGACCGACTGGATCACGCCCGTCAGCAGGCGCCCCTGCAGGCGGTCGAGCGCGGCGCGCAGCGCCTCATCGACCGACGGATGCGGGATCGTCTCCAGCGCGTAGCGCGCCATGTGGGCGAGTTTTTCGTCAGCCAGCAGCGCGGCCAGCGGCGCAACGGCCGCCTGGGTGCCCACGCGGCCGAGATCGATACAAGCGTCATTTTTTTGATGGTGCGACGACGCGCCGGTCAGCACCTGGATGAGCGCCGCTTCGGTCAGCGGCTCCGCCGCCAGCAGCGGCAGGCTCAAACTACACGCAAACAAAAAAGAAGCAATGGTTTTCATACGTTTCGTTCTCTCGCATTCGAAAGTTAGATTTGCCACGGCTGACGGCTCGCGCGCGAGCGCATGCGGTTCGCTTCGGGGTCGTTGAGGAATTCGTCCTTGGCCGGATCGAAGCGCATGTCGCGCTTCAGCCACATCGCGATGTTCGCCGCATGCACGGCCGCCATCGAGTGGTGCATGACCGACGCATCGGCCACCGGCTGCTGGCGCGTGCGTACGCAGTCGAGGAAGTTGCGCATATGGCCCATGCTGCGTCCCGTGCGCGCTTGATAGTCGCTGACCAGCTTGGCGTAGTCGGCCAGCAGCGACGGATGCGAGGCTTCCGGCCGCTGATAGCCGTCGGCGCAGGCGACCCACCCCTCGCTGCCCTCATAGCGTACCCCGCACGAGCCGTGCCAGCCTGCGCGCTGCGACACCATCTCCACGCCGTTGGCGAAGCGCATCACCATACCGTCGCTGGAGTCGTTGTTCACGTAGCCGTAGAAGACCGGCGCGGTATGGCCCAGCCCCAGCGCCACGTGGCACTGCGCGAAGGTGTGCGAGCCCCACTCACCAATGCAGCTCGTGTGAAAATCGTACTGTCCGTGCCAGCCACCTTTGACATAGCGCGGATTGTAAGGCCGCCACGGCGCCGGCCCCAGCCAGGCGTCCCAGTCCAGCTCGTCGCGCGGCGGCTCCGGTTCGGCCGGCAGCCAGGCGCGGTTCATGTAGGCGCTGTCCCACGGCGCGATATGCGCACGCACCGTGCGGACCTCGCCGAGCCGGCCCAGCCGCAGCAGTTCGTTGGCCACCGTGAAATTCGCCTCGCTCAGGCGCTGGGTGCCGGTCTGGAAAACGCGACCGTAACGGCGCGCTGCCGCCACCACCGCCTGCCCCTGCGCGATCGTCATCGAGCCGGGCTTCTCGCAATAGACATCTTTGCCGGCGCGCATCGCCAGCACCGAGGCCGTGGCGTGCCAGCGGTCGCTGGTGGCGATCAGCACCGCGTCGATGTCAGTGCGCGCGGCCAGAAACTCGCGAATGTCGCTGTAGGTCGCGCAATCCTGATTGCCGTATTTGGTGTCCACCATGCGTTTGACCGCTTCGCGCCGGTCCTTCCGCACGTCGCAGACCGCCACGAACTGGGCGTCCTTCTCGGGCAGAATGCCATGACCCAGATCGGCCGAGCCGCGCCCGCCGATCCCGATGCCGCCCATCACGATCCGCTCGCTGGGCGCGACCGCACCGTCTCGCCCCAAGGCCGACGCCGGCACCAGGACCGGCATGACAATCGCTCCGCCGGCCGCGACGGCGCGCTTGAGAAAACCGCGGCGGCTCACAGCGCCGCCCGCTCCCGACTGCTTGCTTCCGATATGCGTTGACATAACCTCTCTCCCCTTCTGGTTTCATCCACTTTGAAAGCGTCCGCTCACGGCGTCGCGGCCGCAGCGCGTCCGCGCTGCTCGAACAGACGACGCAACACCGCAGGATAGGCCTCCCCTTCAGTGGTTCCGGCGCCTTTGACACCGGACCCGAAGGTGAGACTGTCGCCGAAACACACGACTGTCTCGCCGGCCTTGACGCCAGCGCCGACCGCCTCGAACACACACCGGCCCAGCAGGGCCTGTGCCTGCGCCGTCAGATGCACGCCGTCACGCCCCCCGCCGTTGGCGACGCAGCGCAGCAGGCTGTCCGCAGAAACCGACGCCCCGCCCTGCTTTTCGACGCGCGAGCGCCAATCGATCAGCCCCAGCTTACGCGCCTGCGCGACCCGTCGCACCGCCTGATCGTAGGCGGCCAGCCACGCCTGCATGTCGGCCCTCTGCGGATGTTTGGGATGACGCTCCTTGACATACGCTTCGATCACGGGATGGATCGTCACCAGCGCCACCGTACGCGCCCCGCCGGCCGCCAGCCTCTCCGCGAGGGCTTCCAAGTTCTGCTCAAACTCCGCCAGCGGCACCAGGTTGCCGGAATTCATCGCGTCGTTCATCCCGAAAAAAACCACCGCGTGCTGCGGCTTGAGCGGCAGCACCTCCCGCTCCAGCAACGCCAGCGCCTGCCGGCTGTTGCGCCCGGGAAAGCCTTTGTTGACGACAGTCACCTCGGCGGCCGCGGCGCAGGCCGCCTGCGCCGCGCACCAGACACCGAGCGCGCACATCCAGACTTGATGAGGCCTCATGGGCTTACACTCCTTTCCCGCACAACGGTTGCGCGTCTATCGCGCATACCGCAGTTTCGCCGGCTGCCGATTCCGCTTGTCGTGCTCCACCTCTTGCTTCAACACGTCAAGCGCCGCCTCGAGCTGCCGGTCCCGGCCCGCAGCACCGTCTCCGGGCTCATTCCAGACCAGGACATCCGGCTGCGTACCGTTCAACTCCATGTCGGTGCCGTCGGGCAGGAACCAGCCGCGATGCGGCAACCGCAGCGTGCCGAGGTCGAGCAGCGCGACATCCGACGTCGCGATGACGCCGCCGCAGGTCGGCACGCCGACGATCTTGCCGCGCTTCAGCGTCTTGATGGCGTGCGTGAAGATCTCGCCGTTGCTGACCGTGTTCTGGTTGCACAGCACCACGATCGGCTTGTCCCAGACCGGTCGGCCCCAGTAGCCGGAGAGATAGGCCGGGGCCGCGCCGCGCGCCACGGCGATCGAATGCACGCTGCCGCACAGCACGCCCAAGATGCGGTCGGCCACAAAGCCGCCCGAGTTGTCGCGCACGTCGATGATGAGCCCCTCCTTGTCAAACCCTTCGGCGAAGATCTCCTGTTCAAACCGGTAATAGTCATCCCAGCGCATGCGCTGGATGTTGAGGTAGCCGAGCCGTCCACCGCTGGCCGCGCGAACCCGCGCGCGCACCGCCTCGAAAGCCGCCGTCTTAAGCTTGTCTCGGATCGCGCCGTACGTGGCGGCCGGCAGCGTGATCTGCCGCGGCGTCTGGTCGCCCGAGCGCACGGTCAGCTCGATGTTGCGGGTTTCCGGGCCGTTGAGCACCTCCGCAGGATCGGTGTCCGGCGCGACCGGCCTGCCGTCCACCGCCAGCACGCGGTCGCCGGGCGCCAGCTTCAGCGCGATCTGATCGGCCGGGCCGTCCGGCACCACGTCGCGGATCAGCCAGCCGGGGCCTGGAGCCGACGGATCAAAGCGCAGGCCGAGGTGGGCGGTCACGACGGACCACGATTGGAAGCCCGCCGTTTTGTCCCACTCTTTTTTGCTGCTCTCAGATGCCGTGAACCCCAGATGCGAGGAGTTCAGCTCGCCGTGCAGCAGCGCCATCACGCGCTGAAAGACCGAGTGGCTGGGCGCACCGCGCGCGGCATCCCGGTACTTCGCCTTCATGCGCGGCCAGTCCGCACCGTGGTAACCGGCGTCGTAATACCAGTCACGCAGCCGGGCCCAGGCCATCAGAAAGCCGAGTTCCTGATAGTCGCGCAGATCGGTCTCCTGATAGGCGGAGAACGCGAAGGTTTTGTCGAGATGCGCGGGCAGGTTATCGCTCAGCCAGAGCAGCCGGTTGTCCTTGGCCAGCCACTGGAGCGCGCGGCCGCGCCGGCGCGTCAGTAATTCGGGCGTCAGCTTGTCCGGCAGCACGACCTTGTAGGTGCCCGCGACGCCGTTGACGGTCGCCTCGAAGGCGAGCGTGCGGCTGTCGTGCGAAAAGAACGGATGCGCGGGCGTCACGCCTTTCAGCGTGATCCGGCGCACGCGCGTATGCAGGTCTTCGAAATCGATGGCGACCGGCGCGGCGCCTCCCGCGGCCTTTTTCTCGCCGTCCGCCTTCTTTTTGGCGTCGCCGCCTTTGCCCGCCGCCGCGCGCGCCGCCTCCCGCTCCTTGTCAAAGGTGTTCCGCTCTTCATCGGCCCGGCTCAGCCAGACGTAAAAGAGGTCAGTCTGGTCATCCGGCCGCTGGCCCACGAACGCGACCAGCTTGCCGTCCGGCGACCAGCACGGATGGCCGTCCCAACTGAAGTGGCGCGAGAGGTTGCAGTCCTTGCCTTTACCGTCTGCCGCGAGCAGCCAGACATCCGTGTTGCTGTAGTCGTCGGCCAGCGAAGCCACCAGCCAGCGGCTGTCCGGCGACCAGGCGTAGGCGTCCACATTCGACGCCTGCCGGCAGCGCGTGACCGCCACGCCGTTGGTATCGGCCACAACCAGGTTGCCGCACGGCTCCACCCACGAGAGGCGCGTTCCGTCCGGGCTGATCCGCAGCAGGCGACGGTGCGTTTCGTCGTGGGTCAGCACGGTCTTGCGGAAGGCCGAATTCTCCCACCAGCAGGCGGAAGCGTCCGCGCGTTCCGCGCGCCACAGCGCGACGCCGTCGCCTTGGTCGGACAGATAATAGAGCGCCCCGCCGTCGGGCGTGAACACGCAGTCGCGCTCGTGCGTGCGCGTCGCGCCGTGCACGCGTTTGGGCTCGCGCAGCACCGTGTCCATCACCCAGAGGTCGCCGCCGGTCGTGAAGGCGATCTGCATGCCGTCGTCGCAGAAGGCCACGCAGCCGGGCTCGTCATTGTTCCAGCAGGCGTTGTAGTAGCGGCGGCGCGACGCCGGCCGCAGGGTCGCGGCACCAGGCCGCAACACGATGCGCGCCGCCGGCTGCTCCGGGCGGGTGGGGTCCATGCGATAGAAATCGAACAGCCGGCGGAAGACCAGCGTGCGTCCGTCGCGCGAGAGCGCGGGATGGATCACGGCGTCTTCCGCGTAGCGGGTGATCGGCCGTTCATCGCCGGAGGCCAGATCGCGGTGGCGCACGTTCATGCAGCCGCCCTCGCCCGACACGTAGTAGAAGCCCTTCCCGTCGGGCGTCCACAGCGGCGTGCGGCTCTCGGTCGCGCGTTTGACCAGACAGGTAAAACGCTGATCGCGCCGGTCGTACAGCCAGATCTGGGCGGACTGGCTGCCGGCGGCGCGCGCCCGATAGAGGTCGCCGCCCTCAATCGTGAACAGCAAGCGCTGGCCGTCCGGCGCGAGGCAGGGCTCGTTGGCCGGGTTGTCGAACAGCACCTGTTCCGGGCCGCGCGCCGCGGCCGGCAAGAGGGCGGCGCGCTCCAGGGCGCGTCCGCCGTCATGATCGCGCACGACGACGGCCAGCAGCGCCTGTCCGTCCGCCGTCCAGCCATAGGGGCGCGCGCCCTCCGAATGAAACGAGAGCTGGCGCGTCCGGCCGTCATCCAGATTCACCTCGAAGATTTTCCAGCCGCCGTCGCGGTCGCTCTGAAACGCCACGCGTCGGCCGTCCGGCGCGAGCACCGGCCAGACGTCTTTCGCGTTGCCGTTCTGCAAGGGGGTGGTCGTGCCGCCCGCCGTCGGCGCGAGCCAGATGCTGTCACACCACTCAAAGACAAACTGGCTGCCGTCGGCCGACACAGACGGGCGCGAGCCCAGATAGATCCGGTCCAGCGTGTCCGGCTCATCGGCGGCCTGGCCGCACACCGCCGTGGCCATCAACCCGGCGAACACCCTCCGCGCCATCCTCCCGTTCAAACGCATAGATCCCCCACTTCATCATACTGACGGGGATACCATACACGTTTCACGCGGGTTTCGTCAAACTTCAGCCTCCCAACCCTGATAGCCGCTATCGCAAACTCAATCCAAATCGCTATCGGTATCGGAATCGGAAGAAAAGCGGAATTGGCGATACCGATACCGATAGCGAGGCCGATTGTAGGGGCGCCTCATCATCGGGACGATGTTTCAAGTTCGCTCACGGATCGACTCAAAGATGGCTTGGGCGAGCAGCGGGAAGGCCGTGTTCTGGAACTCGGCGTCCTCCATGTAACGTGAGACGATCTGGTCGTTCTCGCCGAGGCGCTGGATCATGAGGTCGGCGATGATCTGCTTGATGCCGAGCTGGAACTTGTCGAGCGGGTTCGCCTTCGCCGTGTCGATGACCTGCTGGTTGCGGGCGGCCTTTTCGCGGATCTGCTCGAAGAAGATGCGGTCTTCTTCCGAAAAACTGGTGCCGAAGCGGTCGTTGAGCGCCTGGATGATCTCCGATAGCGGGGCTTTGACGTCCTTGGACGTGCCGGTGCCGACGTCTGTGGGACTCTTCACCCCCTCGGGATCGCCCTCCCTGATCCCGATGTCATCGGAGAAGATCTTCTGGATGCGGTAGAACTGGAGCCCCACCTCGTCGCTGATGACCACCCGCTCCGTGTCGCGGTCCAGCGGCAGATGCGGCAGCAGGAAGCGGGCGAAACTGTAGAGCATCTCCAGCGCGTCGTCCGCATACGGGATGATCTGGCTCATGAAAGCGTAGATGCGGACGTACCCGCCGAGCTTCTCCCGGAAAGCGTCACGGCGCTCGTCGTCCTCGATGGCGTTGTAACGGTCGACGGCGGGCTGCAACTGGCGCTGCATGAGGGCGTGGTCTTGGGCCGACTGTTTTTCGAGCGGCTTGTAGAAGACGCGGGCGAACGCCTCGACCTCGCTCTGGTGATAGACCTGCGCCTTGTCCAGCTCGTGCTTGAGCTCCTCCAGCTTGTGCGGATCGGACACCCCCTGGAGGCTGGTGGCGTCGTAGTAGGGCTTGAAGGCGCGATAAATGTCCTCCGCCTCGTTGACGAAGTCCAGGACGAAGGGCGGCTCCTTGCCGGGGATCTTGCGGTTGAGGCGCGAGAGCGTCTGCACCGCCTGCACGCCGTCGAGGCGCTTGTCCACGTACATGGCGCAGAGCAGCGGCTGGTCGAAGCCGGTCTGGTACTTGTTCGCCACGAGCAAGACCTGGTAGTCGGAGGAGGCGAAGCGCTCCGGGAGCTGCCGCTCGCTGACGGGCTTACCGCTCACGCAGTCGAGGTTCATGTTGGGCTCGGTGTACTCGATGCCTGAGTCGGGGTCTTTCACCGTGCCACTGAAGGCGACCAGCGGGCGGATATCCGAGTAGCTCTTGGACGAGATGTAGCGCTGGAAGGCCTGCATGTAGCGCACGGCGTGAAGTCGGGAGGGCGTGACCACCATGGCCTTGGCCCTGCCGTGCAGCAGGCCGCGCACCGTGCCGCGGAAGTGCTCGACCATGATCTCGGTCTTCTGCTCGATGTTCACGGGGTGCAGGCTCATGAACTTGGCCAGCGCCTTCGCCGCCTTCTTCCGGGGCAGGGTCGGGTCGTTCTCGATGGCCTTCACGAGGCGGTAGAAGTTCTTGTAGGTCGTGTAGTGCGTGACCACGTCGAGGATGAAGCCCTCCTCGATGGCCTGCCGCATGGAGTAGAGGTGGAAGGCCTCGGGGGTGCCGCTCGTCCCCGTGCGCCCGAACAGCTCCAGCGTCTTGCCCTTGGGCGTGGCGGTAAACGCGAAGAAGCTGAGGTTGGGCTGCCGCCCGCGCGACTGCATCACCTGGTTGAGGCGATCCTCCCAGTCGGCCTCCTCCTCGCCGTTCTCCGCCTTGGCGGACTTGCCCAGTATCTCCTTCAGCTCGCGGGCGGTCTCGCCGGTCTGGCTCGAGTGCGCCTCGTCCACGATGACGGCGTAGCGGCGCTTGGCGATCTCCGCCTCCCACGCCTTGGCCTGACGCTTCTCCTCGTCCGACGCCGCCTCGGCGCTCTCCGCCCCCGCCGCATGCAGGAGCCCGCGCAGCACGAACGGGAACTTCTGAAGGGTCGTGACCACGATCTTCGTGCCGTCGACAAGCGCGGCGGCGAGCTGCTTGGCGTCCTGATCGATGGCTTTGACCACGCCCTGCGCGTGCTCGATCTGATAGATCGCGTCCTGCAACTGGCGGTCGAGCACCTGCCGGTCGGTGATGACCACGACGCAGTCGTAGACCTTGGCGTCCCGCACATCGTGCAGGCTGGCGAGGCGGTGCGAGAGCCACGAGATGCTGTTGGTCTTGCCGCTGCCCGCCGAGTGCTGGATCAGGTAGTTGTGCCCGCTCCCCTCCTCGCGCGCGGTGCGGACCAGCTTGCGCACGGAGTCGAGCTGGTGGTAGCGCGGGAAGACCAGCGTCTCCTTTGTGACCTTCCTGTGGCCGCCCTTGCCGTCGTCGACCTTCTCCTCCTTGACTTCGAGGAACATGAAGGCGTGCAGGATGTCGAGGAAGCTCCCCCGTTCCAGCACCTCTTCCCAGAAGTAACCGGTGCGGTAGCCGGAGGGATGCTGGGGATTGCCCTTGCCGCAGATGATCTCGCCGGGATGGCTGCCCCGGTTAAACGGCAGGAAGTGCGTCTTGTCACCCGCCAGCCGCGTGGTCATGTGGATCTCGTCAGGGTCGGCTGCGAAGTGGACAAGCGCCCGCCGCTTGAAGGCGAAGAGCGGGGCGCGGGGGTCGCGATCCGCCTTGTACTGGCACACGGCGTTCTTCCAGCTCTGGCCGGTGCCGGGGTTCTTGAGTTCGATGGTCGCGACGGGCAGGCCGTTGACGGCGAGCAGCATGTCGAGCGTGCGGGTGTCGCCGGGGTGGCACGGCACCTGCCGCGTGACCGTGAGGCCGTTCTTGTTGAAGAGGTCGATGGTGTCGAAGTTCGCGCCGTGCGCGGGCTTGGCGTAAGAGAGCCGGAAGGGCTTGCCGTAGAACTTGAAGCCGTGGCGCAGGACATGGAGCGAACCCTTGGCGTCCAGCTCCTTGACCAACGCCGCGACGAGCGCCGACTCCAATCCCGCCCCGTGCAGCGACCGCATATCGGCCCAGAGCTTGGGCTGCGTGGCCTCAATGAAGGCGCACACCTGCGCGGGGAAAAGCGCCAGTTCCTTGTCCCAGCCGCCGAGATTGCCCCGCGTCCAACCGCTCTTTTTCAGCAGGATCTCCTCCACGTAGGTCTCGAAGGCATGTTCGTTGGTTGTCTTCATAAGGTTACATGGCCATCAAATAAGACTGTCAGGCGATGAGAATCGTAAGTCGTTGGTAATCAAGCGTTGACCTGCGACTGGCATAGCAAACGCCCCGTCTCCGGAGGCTTCGCATCAAATAACCATCAAATAAGAAAATCATATGGTTTCAAGCCCAGAAAGGAAGGTACTTGGCGTATTTCTTGCCTTGAGCGGGATCATATGGCTTGATCTGCCCGTCCTCGCTGGCGTCCCGGATGATCCGGGATGCGATCGCACTGTTCTTCTCATCAATTCCGAATCGTTCCCGCAGGCTGGAATTCGTCATCGGGTTACGTTCCACATGGCGGAGACAGGCATGCAGGTAGCAGGCCCGCACCCTGTCGTTCCGATCCATCGCGTTCAGCACCTTATGCGCAAAGAGCACCGCCCGTGTAGAACCGTCTGGCGTCTCGAAAATTGGCGCTGGCAACTGATAAAACTCGGTCTGAAACACCACTTTATCGACGCCACTACCACGCTCCTCACAAATGCCCGCCCGCCGCATCATGGAAGCCAGCGCTTCATTGCGTGAACGAGGAGGTGTATCGAGAAAACGTTCCGTTTTAACAAGAGGAAGTCCCGGGTTCGTTATTTCCATGCGGTCGGCAAAAATCTCGACCATTGGTCCGCTTCCCGTGACCGAGAAATCCTGATGAATAAGCGCGTTTGCAATCAACTCGCGGATGGCCGGTTCGGGATACATCGGCACATTTTTACGCAGGGCTTTTCCGACAACTTCGTTACGAGGAAGCAGGGCATTCACAAAATCGATTAACCCTTCGAACCCAGATGCGTATCCTTTGCGACCGTCTTGTTCACGTACAGTAATAAGCCGCCCCTTACCCTCATATACGATTACGCGGATGCCCTTTCTTTTCAACACTTTGAACGCGTCCAGATCCTTTGCAAATAAAATGGCCCCGAGATTCGTTATATCCCAGCCTCCCGCCGGGTTTGCCACAATCAGCCGATCATCCGCCAGACGGGACAGAATCTTGTCTCGGTCGGCAGGCAGCGGCTGCGACATCAAATCAAAGTAAGCCGGGTAATCCAGCAACGTGAGGACCTGAGCTGAATCCGCCCGTTCAACCGCTTTCAGATCCTCAAAAGGAGTTGTATCGAAAATCCGCCATAAATCGCGCTCAAGATTGGGGTGATCCTTCAGCTTTTGTCGATACGAGCCGACCCGAATAAACTCTATCCCTCCAAACTGTGTCGGCTTTCCCGTTGCGCGAGGGATCTCCAGCACCACAAGTCGCTTGCCGTCGATATCAAGTTCATTAAAGCGGAAATGAAGGCGAGGGTTCAGCAGTCGGACCAGCCAGCTTTCCAAATCCTCGTTCCCCTTTTTTGTTTGGCCAATCTGGAAAGACGTGCCGGTGATTTCGTGCGTTCCGTCCTTGATTCCCCAGACAAGGTAGGCGTTCGCCTTGCCCTTTAAGGCCGCTGTGTTGCTCAGCGCGGACAAGTATTCTCCAATGTCGTCGGGATTGGCAACATTCTCTTTGAACTCGACCCAGCCGGTCTCCTTGGGCAGCTTGCGCAGTTCGTTGACCAGACCAACAAGGTAATCCTGTGATTTATCCGTGCTCATGATGCGACCTCATTTCTCACATCAATTTTTCCCGTGACGGCGGCGGTGATGAGGGCGGCGCGGAATTCCCGCAACCGTTCGACAGCCTCTTCTATCTTCGTCGCCAGCGTGTCCAACTTCGTCGTCTCTGCGGCGAGATAGGCGGCGATGGCGGCTTGCTCGGGGAGGGCCGGAACAGGGATTCGTTCATTCCGAATGCGAGTTCCAGTGATAAGAGGCTGAGCTGTCTTGTCCGCCAACTCGTTCAGGTTTCTAGTTCTTAACACAGCGGCGAGGTATTTCTGTGAGAACGTCGCTGCGTCGGTGCACATGACCAGAGCATTGTCGGTAATCCACGCGGGCGGCTTGATGAAGTGGACGTTTCCGCACAATGCACCCACCCTCCCGATAACCAAAACCGGATGTTCGCAGTTTGAACTATCACAATAGCCCATCACCCCATTTCCTCCGATGACCGGGACACCTCTTTCAGGTGTCAGCTCTGGATTCACATCATCCGTTGCGATTGCGTCTCCGCTGCGACAGCGTGAACGCCATTTGAGTGCCATTACGTCCCAGTGCTTGGGGATGTCCCCCAACCATTCAATACCAGAGGGTTTGAAGGGCGGGTTGACGGGAAGCCCAGCCTTCGCGGCAGCTTCGGGCGGCAGGCCATGTGTGACGGTGTGCGAGATCAGCGCGGTGCGCTTCTCCTTCAGGCGCTCGACCAGTTCGCGCTTCTTCGCGATCAGGGTGTCGATGCGGCCGGTCTCGCGGTCAAGGAACGCCGCGATGGCGCGCTGCTCGGCGGGAGGTGGGACTAACACGGGAAGGATGCTTTGGTCGCCTTCGCTGAACGAAGGCACAGCTCCCGGATTCATGAACTCGCCAAAGTCGAGGGTTGAAAGCCAGTAGAAAGCCCAGTCTGTTCGGACCCGCCGTTTGTCCGGCAAGAAGGCTGTCATGTTGTTGTCGATACAGCAATGGGCAAAGGTGACGCGGCGACGATTGAGCAAAAGTGCTGCGCCAATCTTCGCATAAACGACTGAATCGGGCGGGATGATTGCAGCACGTAACTTCTTGGCTGTCTCTTTGCTGACGGTATGTTCTGGCTTGCCCATCACACGCCCGTCTGAAGAGGCTTTCAGATCACCCACTTTGTAGAACGGCAGTTCTTCGTCTTCGACACCTTGTTCTTCGTACGGGAATCCCGCGCCACCTCGCAAAGATCCAACGTCCTTTATTCGCCGGGTCTCCCAATGCTCCGGCACATCGCCGAGCCATTCGACGCCGCTGGGCTTGTATTTCGGGTAGGGTTTGCGTTTCATGTTGGAAGGGACAGAAAGGACAGAAAAGACGGAAGCGGTGATTATGAGGGGGGATGATGGGAACGGGCGGCGAGGCGGGCGCGCGTCATCCGTTCGCGGAGGCCGCCCTCTTGAAGGAAGGCCTGCTCCAGGGCGCGGAGCTGTTGGTCGAGCAGGTAGTTGGTCAGCTTGATCAAGCCGATCATCACATTGGCGGCGATGGCCGGATCGGGGTGTTCGATGCCCTTCTTGAAAGTATCGTAGCCGGCGTCCGGCGTGCGATTGAGCTGCCGCAGCCGCAGGGTATACGCATGGTCCGGCGGCCACTCCGCAATGCCGCGCAGGCGGATGAAATCGCGGTAGTCCTCCAGCAGTTCCA
>Ga0209097_10002769_pt1 | contig 13906 bp, 8 predicted proteins | sample AD_UKC052_MetaG_FD_184419 | JGI IMG/M metagenome (GOLD analysis project Ga0209097, IMG submission 184419) | Active sludge microbial communities of municipal wastewater-treating anaerobic digesters from USA - AD_UKC052_MetaG (SPAdes) (version 2) | ecosystem: Engineered > Bioreactor > Anaerobic >... | reverse complement strand
CAATGATGGTGGCGGCCGTGGCAATACTGATGCCGAAATAAACAAACCAGGAAGGCATCACCCCATAAAACGGGTTAAATCCTTTTTCAATCATTTCCGGGGTAATCATATCCCCGGCGTGCATGTGGAGTAACCAGGCACCTTGTCCGAGGTAGTTCAGAATCAGACAGGTCTTTACCAGCATCCAGGAATACCGGATATTCCATTTTCCACAGTGACCCAGGTCGGAATACAGCGCCTCTGCTCCCGTGGTACAGAGAAAAACGCCACCGAGTATATAAAACCCATTGGTATAGGTAGATAGTAATTCTATCGCATAATAGGGATTGAAGGCTTTTAATACCGCCAGCTGTCCTGGAATCTGGAATATCCCCAAAGCGGCCAGCATCATAAACCAGACCAACATGATGGGACCAAAGAAGCGGCCGATAAAAGCCGTACCAAACTGTTGCAGGAAGAATAAGACGGAGAGGATACCAATAACAATATATACCACGGTCCACTGACTGATATGCGCCAGGGCCGGCACCTGTTTCAAACCCTCAATAGCGGAGGTCACCGAGATCGGTGGTGTGATCATTCCATCGGCCAGCAACGCGGCACCGCCTGCCATGGCCGGGATCACCAGCCATTTCTTACGGCGACGCACCAGCGCAAATAAAGAGAAGATACCCCCTTCACCCTTATTATCCGCCCGCAGGGTCAGGATCACATATTTGATCGTGGTCTGCAGGGTCAGGGTCCAGATGATACAGGAGAGTGAACCAATGATCAGTTCTTCCGTGATCATTTTTCCATTGGTGATGGCATTTAATACGTAGAGCGGTGAGGTACCAATATCGCCGAAGATGATACCGAGTGCGATGAGCAAACCGGCGGGGGTTGCTTTCTTTAGTGAAACGGACATAGTGTTGAATAAATAATCAACAAAAGTAGAGTGGTGCTACTCGCAAAGGAAATTTCCGGGGCTTTTGGCGTCGAATCTTTATAAAATCTTTATGTTGGAGAGAACCTCTGGCCCCGAAGGAAAAGGCCCCCTAAATCCCCCAAAGGGGGACTTCGAAGCCTCCAATTATTTAACCAACCATTTTTTTTAGTGTTGCGTAAAAAGGTTCCCGCAAAGATTATAAGACTCTCCGAATTAGGAAAAGTCTTTAAAGCTTAGCGGGAAACAATTACGCAAATCGAAACTTTAAATGACTTTACTTTCTATCGGAGGCTGAAGTCCCCCTTCGGGGGATTAGGGGGCCCTTCTTGCGTATAAGTCTCCCGCAAAGATTATAAGACTCTCCGAATTAGGAAAAGTCTTTAAAGCTTAGCGGGAAATAAATACGCAATTCAAAAAAGTAAATGACTTTTCTATATGGCGGAGGCTAAAGTCCCCCTTTGGGGGATTAGGGGGCCTTCACTACCTTCACGCTATGCCGCGTACTGCCCCGCATAAACTGGATCTGAAAAAACAATATGCCTACAGCGTATTAAGTGTCCTCACCGTATCCCTTATCTGTTTTGGCCTTACCCCCTGGCTCGGTTATCGTGTTGTAGCCCTGATCTTATTGGTAACCGTTTCCATCATTGCCATCTCCTTTGAGATCTTTCCCGTGCTACTGGCAGCTGCCTTATCCGCTTTTATCTGGGACTTCTTTTTTATCCCGCCGCATTTCACCATCCATGTGGAATCCACCGAAGATGCCATCCTGCTGATCATGTATTTTATCATTGCCATGGTGAATGCCGTGCTGACGTTTAAAATACGGCAGGTGGAAAAACTCGCCAGGTTGCGGGAAGAAAAAGCAAAAGCCGTTAAACTGTACAACACTTTTCTCAATTCCCTTTCCCATGAATTGAAGACCCCCATTGCCGCCATCATCGGGGCTACAGATAATCTGCAGTCGGGTGGGAATCTGACAGAAGAGAATAAAACACAACTGGTAGAGGAAATTGCCAAAGCTTCTTTCCGGCTGAATCAGCAGGTGGAGAATCTTCTCAACATGTCCCGCATTGAATCCGGTTTTTTAAAGCCAAAGAAAGACTGGTGTGATGTGGAAGAAACCATTCATGAAGTGGTGCGAAGGTTGGAAGAAAACAAACCCCAGCAGAAGATCACGATCAATATTCACCCGGGACTGCCTTTATGCAAACTGGATAAAGTGATGCTGGAAACAGTATTGTATAATTTACTGATGAATGCCGTGCGGTATACCGGCGCCACGAATAAAATTGATATCATTGCCAACAGTTATACCGATACCCTGGAACTGACGGTGGAAGATAACGGACCGGGCTTTCCACCGGAGGAAGTGAATTACATATTTCAGAAATTTTACCGGCTGAAAGATACCTCCGTCAGTGGAACCGGACTGGGACTTTCCATCGTAAAAGGATTTACCGAAGCCATGGGTGGTACAGTGGAACTCGAAACCCCGGTGGGTGGTGGTGCCCGTTTTATATTACGGTTTCCGGTGGAACGTTCCACCATTAAAATGAATTAAATGAACAAGCCCGGTATATTGGTGATTGATGATGAAGCGCAGATGCGTAAGTTGCTGGAGATCACACTGCAGACCAACGGATATGCGGTGACGACCGCGGGCACTGCCAAAGAGGGACTCATCATGGCATCCAATCATCCGCCGGATCTGGTATTGCTGGACCTGGGTTTACCGGATAAGAGCGGACATGAAGTGCTGAAAGCCTTACGCCAATGGTATACCAATCCGGTGATTATTCTTTCCGTACAGAAAGATGAGGAAGATATTGTAATGGCGCTGGATAATGGAGCGAATGATTATCTCAGTAAACCTTTCCGTACCGGGGAACTCCTGGCCCGTATGCGTTCGGCGCTCCGTACGGCCCTTGCAGAAGACAGTATTTCGTTGATTGGCGGCACTGATCTTGAAATTGATCTGACAGCCCGTACCGTTAAAAAGAATAAGGAATTGCTGAAACTCACGTTGACCGAATACAGTCTGCTCGCCCTGCTGGCCCGTAATGAAGGAAAAGTGCTGACCCACCAATATTTACTCCGGGCTATCTGGGGACCGGGCTTTATTAGCCAGTCACAGTACCTGCGGGTCTTTATCGCCCAGCTCCGCAAGAAGATCGAAATCGATCCCAACCGTCCGGAGTATATCCTGACCGAATCGGGAGTGGGGTATCGGTTTGTGGTGAAATAGCCTGTTCTTTAATTGTAATTGTTGTGATCAATCACCCACCCCCAACCCAATCATACTCAATATATCGGATCCCTGGAAAGAAAAACTCACATAGCCGGCGGGTCTCTCCTCCATTTTAATACCGGGTACTTCGGGCAGGGTGGACAGTCCGGAAACGGGTTTACTTACAAAACCAGCTGAGGCTGCGAGGCTGATCCATTCGCTGCCCCGGATATATTTCTCAAACCGGTGGGTATCGGCCAGCACCAGGGTATCGTAAAGTTCATTCCGGAAAAACTGTTTCAATCCCTTTCGTTCTGACGCATTCACCGGAAGGGTGCTGATATATGTATACAAGCTGCCGAAATGTTCGTAAGCATTCAGGATGCGCTGATCCGCATCATCGGTAAAACAATCCGTATCTGGTTCCACCATAGTCAGCAGGACCGGTTGAAGGGAATAGAGTAATTCAAAAATGGCCCGGCGCTTTTCTACCTGCTGCACATGATGCATCAGCAAGGAAGCATTGATCAGCAGGGCCCCGGATTGTTCAGGTATCAAATCATCAACAGATTCACGGGTCATATTCTCCACAGGTCCGGACAGGGCATGAAACTCCAGGTTAAAACGAAAGCGGTGACTCACCGAAACCAAATAGCTGGCGCAGAACTCAAGTGAACTGTTCAGTATCTCCGTCCCGATCACCGTCACTTTTCTTAATTCAGGTAATTCATTCAGTGCATGGAGGATGCGGACCAGTTGCTCACCGCGACCACAACCAAGATCGAGCAGGGTGATCTGCTTATGATCGGCGGCGGCTGTACAGATAGTACTGATCAGCAGTGTTTGTGAGGATAATACTAATGGAAAACGATTCGCCAGAATATCAAACAAGAAAGCCTGCGGAATTTCAAACTCCTTCAGGTACGTATTCATCGCCTCCTCAGAAGGATGCCCTTCATACCGCCAGTGCAGGCATTGGGTAAAGTCGGCCACAAAATCAGTATCTGTCAGATGCGGAAATTGCTTCCAGCAGTCCGCCGTCTGTTCCAACGATCTTCTAAGAACTTCTTCTTTATGGTTTAAATCAGGCAAGAATGTGTTTTGACTAAGTTATTATCCGGGTTAACGACAAGAATAATCAAATAGTTCAGCTATTTATAATGATTTGAGGATATGCCAATTAAAATACGTGAATAGGCTTATGTATAACTAGCAGGAAGTGACATCAAAGGTCGAAATTGTCAAACTTCAAAAAAACAGTTATCCCGCCGGCATATTAATTTCCAATTCAAAACCCTCTCCGGATTTCGTATTAATCTGTACCGTACCACCAAAAACAGCTACCCGGTTTCTGATATTCTGCAGGCCGATTCCATCGTTTGTTTTACCGGGTACTGCACCCACCCCATCGTCCGTAATCCGGAGGACAAACTGGCTTTCCGGTGTGGACAAAGCAAATATTACTGATTTAGCCCTGGCATATTTTACTATGTTGGTACACTGTTCCTGCGCAATCCGGTACACCGCCAGTTTTTGCTGGCTGGTCAGTTTGTCTTCACTAAAATCAGATTTTTGAATAAATGGATCGATACCTGCCGGGCGTAACATTGTATCACATAAACGCCCGAGCTGCTCGAGCAGGTTTTCTGTTGCCAGGTCAGGGGTGATGAGTTCATGCGCTATTTTACGATTTTCAAGAATAGCCATCCCCAGGTTATTCATACATGTATCCAGTACCTGATCCAATTTTCCCGGACTATCTTTCAACACCGATAACATCACCCGGGTACCCACCAGGATCTGGTTGAGATTATCATGCAGTTCACCTGCAATGGCATTTCTTTCTTTCTCCTGTGCCTCAATCGCCACGGCAATCATTTTCTGTTGTTCTTTTTTCTGCTGGTCACTTAACTCGAGTTCCAGTTTTTTCTTTTCTGAAATATTCCGTATAAAAACAGATATGCCATCGGGGGAAGGATAAATATGATTTTCCTGCCAGAGGTCCAGTGGCGCATAATAATCCACATTGGTTACATACCGCTGTTCTTCCATCGCCAGACTGAAGGCTTTGAACGTACCTGTATGGACCGCATCCGGAAACACCGCCCAAACATTTTTTCCAATCAGTTCTTCCGGTTTACGCCTGATCATTTCACCGGCCTGCTTATTCAGGTAAGTATAGCACCAGTTCCGGTCCAGGGAGATAAAAGCATCGGTAATCCGTTGTATAAACACCCGGTATTTTTCTTCGCTTTTCCGGACTTCCTCTTCGGCTTTCCGTTGTTCCGTGATATCCCGGAAGAAAACAGCTACCCCATCGACCGATGGATATATACTGGCCTGAAACCAGCGATTGGTCGGGATGAAGTACTCCTCAATATATTTATTTTGTCCCGTGCGCAAAGCCTCATCAAATGCTACCAGGAACGGACGATCGAGTGCGCCTGGAAATTCATCTTTCATCTTTTTACCTAAGAGATATCCTGGCTGTCTTAGTAATAGTTTTTCTGCCGTGGAATTTATATACGTAACCACCCATCTTCTGTCTATGACCATAAATCCATCCGAAATCCGTTCAACCAGGTCTTTGTAATTATCCTCACTTCTCCGAAGTTCCAGTTGGGTAATTCTTTTTTGCTCTTCCGCTATTTTCTGGTTGGTGACATCCCGGAAAAAAATAGCCACCCCTTCCGGTGAAGGATAATAATTAGCCTGTACCCAACGGCCTAATAATTCAGAATAAGCATCCAGGTATTGATTTTCGCCGCTGAATACCGCTTGTTGATAGGTTCCAAAAAACGGGGTACCCTGAATAACTTTGGGAAAATCATCCTTTATATTTTTCCCGATCAGTAAATCAGCCGGCCGGTTAAAAAACTGCTCCGTGGTCGGATTGACAAACAGAATTTTCCATTCAGCATCAAGTACGATAAAGCCCTCAGAAATACGGCTGATGACAGCAATGTATCTTTCTTCAATTTTTTTAACTTCCAGTTCTGCTTTCCGTTGATCGGTAATGTCATGAAAGAAAACGGCCACCCCTTTTTCTGAAGGATATAATACCGCCCTGATCCAATGCTCCGCAACGACAGAATACTCTTCCACATTTACCTGTTTTTTTGTTTCCAGCGCCTCTGTATAAGCATTAAAAAAGGGACGGCCCACTGCCTGCGGAAACTCAAGATTCAGTTTTTTCCCTTCCTGAACCCCCGGGGTTTACCGAAAATATCGTCTGCTTTCAGGTTGGCATAAATAACCTGCCATTGTTTATCCAGAATCATAAAGCCATCCGAGATCCGGTCAACAATTGTGCGGTATTTCTCTTCACTTTGCTCCAGTGCCTGCAGGACCTCTTGTTTTTCACCTTCTGCTTCCCGGTGACGAAAGGCTGAGGCAATGGCTGCCGGTAAACGGGTCAGGCTTTCTTTTAAAATATAATCATCCGCACCCGATTTGATAATCTGCACCGCATATTCTTCCTTGGTGGTACCGGAGACCATAATAAATGGTATCTGGCTTCCCCGTTCCCGGACAATACGCAGCGCTTCTGTGGCATCAAACTGGGGCAATGAATTATCTGCCAGTATCAGATCAGGCTCAAACTCCTCCAGCGCTTTCAGGAATCCATCGCGGGTGACTGCCAGTTTAAAGCGGCTGTCTGCATACTCCTTCTGTAAAAAACGCTGAATCAGTTCTGCATCAGTCGGGCTGTCTTCCAGCATCAGAATTTTCAACTCCTTCTTCATAAAATAAGTTTAATAGGCCGGTGGCTGATTCAACAGCAACCAGTAAAAGCCCAGGTGACGAATGGATTCAGCAAAACTTTCAAAATTCACCGGTTTAACGATATAGCTGTTTGCGCCCAGTTCATAACAGCGTTGCACATCGGGGTGTTCTTTGGAGGAAGTGAGGATGACTACCGGTATGGCCTTCGTACGGGGATCGTTCTTGATGATCTGCAGCACTTCCATTCCGTTTACTTTGGGCATCTGAATATCCAGCAAAATGACTTTGGGAAAGTGAATAGCATCCTTGCGGGAAGTATACTGCCCATTACCGAAAATAAAATCAAGGGCCTCTTCCCCGTCTTTTACATGTACCAGGTTATTGGCCATATTATGCTTCCGCAATTCACGGATCGTCAGTTCGGCATCGTTTTGATTGTCTTCGGCGAGCAGGATTTCGACGGTATTGCTGTGTGGCATATGGTAAGGTTTAAAGGTTGATAGGTTTATAGGTTTACAAGGTTGTTTTCTTAGAAGGGGCTGTTTACTCCCGACTCCTGACTCCCGACTCCTGACTCCCGACTTCTCTCATACTCCTGGCAACGAAAAATAAAACACCGCTCCCTCTCCCACCACTCCTTCAGCCCACACCCGGCCCCCATGCCGGAAGATGATCTTCTCCACCAGCGCCAGTCCCACACCTGTTCCTTCAAAATCTTCTTCATTATGGAGCCGTTGAAAAACCTTGAATAGTTTTTCTTTGTATTTATTATCAAATCCTACTCCATTATCTTTTACAAAGAAGATTTGTTCACCGTCCTCTGAATTATGTCCCACGCTGATCACCGGCTCCTCCTTTTTGGAAGAATATTTCACCGCATTGGACAGCAGGTTCACCCATACCTGTCGCAGGGTATTCAGATCGGCACTGACCACTGGTAGCTGGCCAACCGTCCATTGTACTTTCTTTTTTATTTCTGGCCGGATTGTTTCATTGATGATATCCCACACCAGGTCAGACATATTTACATCGGCTTTGGATAATTCCAGTCTGCCCAGTCTGGAGAAAGCCAGCAGGTCATCAATCAGGTGACCCATTTTAAGCGTATTGGTTTTGATAATACCGGTGATCCGTTGTCCCTCTTCATCCAGTATATCCCCATAATCTTCTTCGAGTATGGTGGTAAAACCAACGATACCGCGCAGGGGGGCCCGCAGGTCATGGGAGACAGAATAAGTAAAGGCTTCCATTTCGGCATTGCTGCGGCGCAGGGCCGATTCGAGATGTTTTCGATGGGTGATATCCCGGACGGAGGCAATCACCATCAGGCCTTCATCGGTATGTATCGGGGAGAGACTGATCTCCACCGGGAACTGGGAGCTGTCTTTTTTAACCGCGAATAAATCCAATCCTGCTCCCATGGCCCGCAGCCGGGCCGTTTTCATAAATGTATTGCGGTGATGCACATGTGCGGCATGCAGGGCAGCAGGCACCAGTATTTCCACTGGCTGCCCGGTCATTTCCTTTCGTGTATAGTCAAATAAATCTTCGGCTTGTTTGTTGATCATCCGGATGATTCCTTTTTCATCGGCAATGATCGTTGCATCGGGAGCTGCATCCAGGAGGGCCCTGAATTTTTTTTCGCCGGCTTCCCGGTTACGAATATCCCGGTGTAATTTCCGGATCGTGATCAGGCTTGCTATAAAGACAACAGCCAGTACTGAATAGAGAATATAATTCAGCCGCTGTATACTTTGCTCATTTTTCCTTTTACGGAGTGCCAGCATAGCGATGACCGACTTCTCCATTTTATTTCCATACATACGGATGTGATCCATATGTTCTTTCCCTGCTCCGTTTTCAACCATTCTCCTCGATATATCGGGCGGCTGTTCCCGCTTAGCCCTAATCAGATCTTTTGAAAAGAGAATCCTTAACTGTATATATTTAACCAGGCTGTCGAGTAGTTGCTGTTGTTCCCGGTTTCGGCCCAGCAGATCTTTAATCTGCACAATCTTGGTTTGCAGATTAAGACCAGCGGTATATAAAGAATCCAGGAAATCCTCATTACCGGTTATAATATAGCCTCGGGCCCCTGTTTCATTATCCAGGGTTGTCATTACCAGTTTCTGGGTGTGTTCAATGATCAACTGGGTAGCATTCACCTGTTCAGATGTATCCCTGACTTTCTTTGACTGATAAACCGAAACGTATAATACGATTAAAAGGGTCGTGGTTAACAGAACCAGACCTGCAGTAAGCAGACGAGTGGAGGATAATAGTTGCATGCCAATCGTTGTTCGCATAGTTGCCGGGGCAACCACTTGACTACGTGTTTAATACGGAACAACAATACATAGCATTGCCGACCGTTGGTTTTTTGTTTCGCTGCCTTAAAATAACCGGCAGCTGGTTGGTGTTTTATCCTGTTTAAGCTCCCTGAAAAAAATCTACTTATAGTAATCTAACTAAAATAATGACTGCTTGTTTACGAAATCAGTAATCATTTTGAGATTAATATAATTAATCTGTAAATGAAATTTAGTTGTTTAAACACTGACCACGCTATGTGATTAAGCAGTAGTTTACTACATATGATAAAGTAAAAGTTGTAAGTTTTAAGTGGTAAGTTGTAAGTAACAGCCTTTCACTCACTATCAACTATCCGCCAACCGATTGCCCTCAGTACGGGCTGTTGACTGCCGACTGCTGACTGCCGACTGTTGACTGCTGACTCCCGACTGCCGACTGCCGACTCGCCAAACCTCCATAAAAAACTAAACTTCCAGCTGTCACCAAATTGCCCTACCTTAACAACAATCCCCCCACTCCGCCCCCCCCTTTTCCGCCCGCATAGCCACGTTACCAAAAACCAACGATAATGAAAAAGATCATGATCTCTTTCGTAATGCTTGCTGTTTTGTCCTGCACGGATGAAAAGAAAGATGCTCCTGCTGCAGATGCTGCCGGCACTAACACAGACACCCCGGCTGGTTTGCCCTACACCGCTACGTATAGCAGCAACTGGAATAGCAATGTCTCCGATGCCGATCTCAAAACCGTTTTACAATCCTACAAAGACTGGGCCGATGGCAATATGAAAGGCCTCAGCGATGCCATGGCCGATACCGTAGATATTGACCTTACCAGTGGAAAATCCATGCACATGAGTCACGACAGCCTGATGACCATGTGGGGCAAGAGCCGCGACAGTCTCAGTTCCGTAGTCATCAGCATGGATGCCTGGCATAAAATGTATTCCGTTGATAAGAAAGATGAAGTCGTGGTCACCTGGTACAAAGAAGTAGACACCTACAAATCCGGCAAAGCCGATTCAGGCTATTTCCATGATATCAATATGCTGAAGAAGGGGAAGATTGTGTGGTTTAGTCAGTATAAGAGGCCGATATTACCAAAGTAGGGAGAGGCACAAAGAAGAGTGAGTGGTGAGTAGTGAGTGGTGAGTGGGGAATACAGGGGGAGAGAATAGTAAATAGAGAATAGGGAATACAAGGAACTTGTCCTCCGAAGCATTTCCTTTATCCTCCGAAACTTCAGCGAAGGAGAACTTCGCTAAAAGCTTCGGAGGACGGCCCGTCAGTTGGTGAATCAATTGACGGGTTTTTTTATTTCAAAAACAACCATTGATCAATTCAAAAGGGTTTGTGCTAAGCTCCCATCTGCGTTATCAGCGTAGTTATCTGCGAAAATCTGCGGAAAAATTTTACCGGATCAGCACCACCGTCCCTCGCCCCGTTTTCTCTTCCTCCCCTTCCAGCTGATAACGACAGGACCAGATAAATACATTGGCATCCTGCGGTACGCCTTTATACAGACCATTCCATCCGGCATTTAGGTCTTTAGTGGCAAAGACCGTCTCACCCCAGCGGTTGAAGACCCGGAACTCATATTTTTTTACATTCCCGAAGAGGAAGGGTTTTAGTACATCATTCTTTCCATCGCCATTGGGGGTGAAGCCTGAGGGTACATACAAGCCTTTCAGGCATTCTTTGGGATTCACGATCACCGAATCACGGCCTTTGCAGTTGTTTGCATCGGTTACTTCCAGCCAGTAGGTACCCGGCTGAGTGATGCTCAAGGATGAAGTATTGCTGCCGGTACTCCATTGATAGGAAGGATAATTCCGGAGCGGATTCAGCACTATACTTCCAAACGTACAAATCGCTGTATCAGCCGGTAAAAATAAAGCCGGTGATGGATACAGCTGATTAATATACGTTGTATCGGCACCCCTGCATCCGTTGCCATCTGTAACCGTTACCGCATACATCCCGGTATTGTTCACCGTGATCGTGCGGGTACTGGCGCCCGTGTTCCAGGCATAACTGCTGAAACTACCTGCATCCAGCTGACGGCTCGTGCCACTGCATAAACCCGTTTGCTGATCCAGGCTCACTACCGGATCGGGACGGAGGGTCATGATCACCGGGGTACTGATGGCTGTATTGATAGATATGCAGGGGGCATTGGAAAGCAGTTCACAGGTAACCTGATCTCCATTCGCCATACTATTATCCGTGTACACCGGACTGTTTGTACCCACAGGCTGATTATTTTTCTTCCAGGTATAAACAGGATTCGGTCCCCCATTGACCACCATAGCCGTAAACTGCACAGGTGTATTGCGACAGACGGTGTTGGTGGCGGTGGTAATCGTAATTGCCGGCGGGTCCACCGGATTGATCGCAGCGATAAGCGTATTACTCAATACCACAGCCGATGTTACACAAATCAGCGAGGTCCGCAACGCACAAACAATCACATCACCATCATTCAGGGCATTATCGGTATAGATCGGACTATCCAGCATCAGGTTCACTGAATTTTTAAACCAGGTGTAATGCGGGCCACCGCCCGCCTGAGTGGTTGTAGCAGTAAACGTAACCGGTGTGCCATAACAAACCGGTCCGGTAGCCGAAGAACTGATCGTAACCGTTGGTGTTACGCGGGCAATCACAAACATATTGATGGTATTGCTGCTCACATTGACGGGAGTGACACAGCTGGCACTGGAAGTCAGGTCACAACGGATCTGGTCCCCGTTCACCAATGTATTATCTGTGTAAGCATTACTGTTAGTGCCTACCGGCTGTCCGTTTTTCCGCCATTGATAAACGGGTGCGGGTCCGCCATTAAAGATCGCTGCCATAAACACCACCGGTGTACCCGCACAAATACTATTGAAATTGGCCGTGATGGTAACCAACGGCGTGGCCAGGGTATTCACAAAAAGTGTGGCGGTAGTGGTATAAACGGGGCCACAGTTATTACTCACCATACAGCGGTAGAGATAATTATTCATGGCTGTTGTTACACCCGTCACGGTCAGGTTATTGGTCTGGCTCCCCGCGTACATCGCATTGTCGGTGATATCCGTCCAGCCCGGTCCGCTGTTCATTTGCCATTGATACGTAAGGGCATTACCGGCCGTTACGGAGAAACTGGCATTGCCCGTGATACAGATATTTACATTGGCAGGTTGCTGACTGATCGTTACGTTATTACAGTTTGTCACTTTACGGACCACGCCATGATTACTGCTATGGGTGATGTAGAGGTTACCCGCCGGATCGCAGCAGATACCTGCCACCACATAGAGTTGTGCATCTACGGCCGGACCGCCATCGCCGCTATAGCCTGCGGTCCCGATTCCCGCATAATTGTCGATTATACCAGCCGGATTGATACGTCGTACCTGTTCATTGATCGGATCGGCCACATACAGGTTACCCGCCGCATCATCCGCGATCCGCCAGGGAGAAGCGAGGGAGGCCGCGGTGGCCGGACCGCCATTGCCCGTGCTGGCGTTCACGCCCGTTCCGGCAATGGTGCTGATCACGCCTGCGGGATTTATCCGGCGAATCCGTTGATTCCCTGCATCGGGGATCAGCACAGTCCCATCAGCTTTAACCACTACTGCATAAGGATATTGCAACCGGGCAGCAGTGGCCGGACCGCCATCCCCGCTGAAACCACCAAGCTCCGGGGTACCTGCAAACGTGGAAATGATCCCGGCTGCGTTTACTTTCCGGATAATATGATTGCCAAAATCGGAGATATACAGATTACCCGCCGCATCCGTTTGTAGTCCGGATATACTCATGAACTGCGCCTGGGCCAGCGGTCCGCCATCCCCGGAATAACCGAGAGGCAGGTTACCCGTAATGGTGGTGATGATTCCCGTAGGACTGATTTTCCGGATCAGGTCTCCATTCTGATCGGTAAAATAGAGATTGCCCGCCGGGTCCAGGCACATATAGAGCGGATGGTAGAGGTTCGCATTCACCGCCAGTCCGCCATCACCCGAATAGCCCAGCGTACCCGTACCCGCATAAGTCGTGATCACCCCCGCGCTGTTCACTTTCCGGATCCGGTTATTCATCATATCCGCGATATAAAGATTCCCCGCATTATCCGCTACCACATCATAGGGATCCCAGAGTTGTGCCGAAGTGGCCGGCCCCCCATCCCCGGAGTACCCGTTGGTACCCGTACCCGCATAGGTACTGATGGTCTGTGCCTGCGGGAGCAGACAAAAACCAAGGAACAGGACAAGGAGCAACGGTTTGAGGGACATAATACGAGGTAAAAATAGAAAAGAGGGGGAGAATAGAAAATAGTAAATAGAGAATAGGGGGTGCTAAGAGGTAAGGCATTAGTAATGAGAAGAAAGGCGGGAAGAGCCTTCAATATAACGGTGCTCCCAACCCTACTTTGTCTTCCGTAGCTTCCCCTCCTACACCAGAGGTTTCTGAGGGTAAGAAGCGAAGGAGGAAGGGGTTCAACTAAACTCATCAAAGGTCTTTTGATATACCTTTATCCCATGGCCGATGTACACGATAAAGCCACCCGCAGCTATAATATGAGCCGGATCAAAGGCAAGGACACCAAACCCGAAATTATTGTCCGGCGATTTCTTCATGCCAATGGGTTCCGCTATCGGCTGCATGTTAAAGACCTACCCGGGAAACCGGATATCGTATTACCTAAATACCGAACTG
>Ga0209097_10002763_pt1 | contig 13929 bp, 13 predicted proteins | sample AD_UKC052_MetaG_FD_184419 | JGI IMG/M metagenome (GOLD analysis project Ga0209097, IMG submission 184419) | Active sludge microbial communities of municipal wastewater-treating anaerobic digesters from USA - AD_UKC052_MetaG (SPAdes) (version 2) | ecosystem: Engineered > Bioreactor > Anaerobic >... | reverse complement strand
CTCATCCGTAGCGGAAAAGGAGTCTTTTTTGCATAATTTTTGGCGTCGACTGGCGGGTTGGCTCAGGCCAAAACCTGCTTTCAATCTTGTGTTTGGTTGTTAAAGTACAACTTTTTGCAGAGGACTCCTTTTTGCTTCTTGACAGAATGTTAACCCGCCCATAGTTTTTCCATAACACTTATTTGCTATGATAAAAATAAGAAAGGACCTTTATGAATATTCTGGTTACAAATGATGATGGAATCACTTCCCCAGGCTTATTGGGACTGGCCATCGAAATGGCAAAATTGGGAACGGTACGTATTCTGGCCCCTGATCGCAACTGGTCAGCCTCGGGTCATGTCAAGACATTGGATCGCCCACTGCGGGTAAAGGAAGTGCAATTAACGGAGCAAATGAAAGGCTGGGCCAGTGACGGCGCACCATCGGATTGTGTGGCGCTGGCTATTTGCGGTTTTTTTGACGAAAAAATTGATCTGGTTGTGTCTGGCATCAACCCATATGCTAACCTGGGGCACGATGTGACCTATTCAGGCACTGTCACGGCAGCCATGGAAGCGACCATTTTTGGCGTTCCAGCCATTGCTGTGTCTGTTGATTCGCCTGAAAATCTGGTTGGTCCTGTCAATTATCAACCAGCAGCAAATGTTGCCTGTCAGGTTGCTGAAGCCGTCACGCGATATGGTCTTACCTCCAATACCCTGCTCAATGTCAATGTGCCTTATCTGCAAATGGAAGACATCAAGGGTTTGCAAATCACGCGCATGGGCCTTAGAGTGTATCACGATAAACTGGATAAACGCATGGACCCCCGTAACCGGCCATACTATTGGACTTTTGGCGAAATTCCAACAGGCATTCCCGAGCGCGGCACAGATATCGGCGCCATCTCTGATGGTTATGTTTCTATCACCCCAATCCATCTGGATCTCACTGCTTATCAGAGTCTTCCTGATTTAAATAGCTGGGAATGGAGCCTCCACCGGCGGGGAAAAATCTCAACCGTCAGCAAGAAAGCCGATCACCCCCTGTAACGGTATTTTCTCACTGAGATGTAACATGTCTATTCTGCACAGTTTATACCGACATTTTGGCCTTCAATCCCTCAATAAAAAATTTCTACTGCCCATTGTTGGAATCATGCTGGTATCCATGCTGGCCAGCACCCTTGTTTTTATGGCCGGAACGGCATTTACACGTAATCAACTGCTCAAAGATCGCCTGTCCACCGATACCCGCAACGTCATTCAGACTCTTTCTGGCCGTTCCCAGCAAGTATCAACAGCGGCCGGTATTCTGGCCGACAACATTGATTTAGCGCAAACCTTACAAAACAAAACTGGCTCTTCGCTTGAAACAGTCGATGAATTCGCCGTCGCCATTCGGAACCGTTTCGGTCTCGACCTGATCCAGGTGTACGACTCCTCTGGCACAGCCTGGACCAACCTGGTACTGGCGGATCTCTATCAGGTTTCTTCATTGCTGGGTGAAATAGATAATAACACCACCATGGTCAAGCCAATCAATGGGCGTTTACTTCTCCTCAGTCGCATTCCAGTTAATGGAAACGCCGGCACCATTATCACCGGGATTGATCTTGAAACGGAATTGGGCCGGATTGCGCGTGCGTCTCAGATGGATGCGCAATTAAGCATCCGGCTTGATGAGATCACTGTTTCCACGCGTAAAAACCTGCCTGAAAAAGACACATCAGAGTCTGTACAGCTCGTCACTTCAATTCTACTAAATACAACACCCGTTAATCTGGTCATCGCCCGCAGCACCTCAGAAATTAACCAGATCACCACAACAGGCTTATGGTTGATGGTGATCAGTTCTCTGGTGACCACCTCACTGCTCATTTATCTCAGCAGCCGCATCATTGATGCCATTGCATCTCCCATTCAAAAACTTTCCAATGCCACCCAGGTCATTGCCCAACAGCACCAATTTAACACAATTGATCTTGTCAGTTATCAAAAAAACATCCTCTTCATTGGCGTGGATGATGAAGTTGGCCAGCTGGCTCAATCCTTTAACCAAATGTTGACTGAGCTTCGCGATGTTTATCAGGATTTGGAAAACAAGGTCATTGCCCGCACCCAGCAACTGACTGCCGCATCAGAAGTTGCCCGAGCTACTGTTTCCAGTTTGGATCTAGACACTGTACTGCACACCGCGGTGGATTTGATTGGTAAAAGCTTTAATTTATCTTTTGTTGGAGTATTCTTACTCAATCCGGAAGATAACTCAATTGTTTTAAAGCATGCCACAGGACAGGTAAGTCTGCCTGTAGAACAATATCCAAAATTTAATTTCAGCCTGGATAGCACGGCTATTATTGCGCAGTCAATCAAGAATTTATCTCCCATCATTATCAATGATTATCATCTGTCAAGTGACTTCCGGGCACATCCCCTCATGCCCAACACACACGCTGAGGCTGTGTTCCCTTTAATGTCAGGTGGAAAAATTATCGGCGCCCTGGATGTGCAAAGTTTCCACAAAAATGCTTTTCCGCCTGACCTGATTCAAACTTTTGGAACATTGTCCGATCAAATTGCTGTGGCTATTCAAAACGCCCAATCATATAGTCAGCAACGCGAAATCACCAACCGGCTTGCCGAAATTGATCACTTGAAAAATCAGTTTCTGTCCACCATTACACACGAATTGCGGACGCCCCTTAATGCAATTATCGGTTTCTCAAAATTACTGATGCAGGGCATTCAAGGAGAAGTCAACGCCACCCAGGTAGCCGATCTGACCTCCATTTACGAAAATGGCCAGGCACTGTTGGGCATGATCAATAACATGATCTATCTGACTGCTCTGGAAGCCGGGGAAACCGAACTACATTATTCCGATTTTGATTTCCGTGAGGAAGCCCATAAAGCCATTACGTACGGTCGGAAATTGATGGGACATAAGTCCATTCGTATGATGCTCAATTTACCTGAGAATCTTCCACTTCTCCATGCTGACCGCACACGTATTCAGCATGTTCTCCAGAGTTTGATGTCAAACGCCGTAAAGTTCACTGAAACTGGCCGCATTATCATTTCAGCGGTTCATAATACCCAATGGATGATCATCAGTGTCGCTGATACGGGTGTGGGCATCAGTTCTGAAGACCAAAAGGGTATTTTTGCCCGATTTACTCAGGCAGATGGGTCCCTGTCACGAAAATTTGGCGGTGCTGGCCTGGGATTGACCATTGCCCGTTATATCGTGGAACTTCACGGTGGAAAAATATGGGTCGAAAGCAAATTAGGCGAGGGTTCCATTTTTTCTTTTGTCTTGCCAATTAAACCTCAGGTTGTTGTCAGTTCATTCTTCGCTCCCAGTTCACTTGCAAAGGAAAAGGTATGAAGAAAATTCTGTTTTTCTGTTTTCTATTGATCACCGTATTGAGTGGGTGTATTACCCCTACCCCAGAAGCGCCAACCCAGGCTCCTCTTATGGGTACGCTTTCATTTGCTGGCAGCACAACAGTTCAACCCCTGGCAGCCCGCCTGGGAGAAGCATTTAAACAACAGCATTCTCAAGTCTCATTTGATATTGCGGCCGGTGGCAGTAGTGTTGGTATTCAGGCTATTAAGAATGGCAGCGTGGATATCGGAATGGTTTCCAGGCATCTCTCGCAGGAGGAATCCATCGGCCTTTCCATTTATCCTATTGCCTGGGATGTCATTGCGGTTGTGGTCCATGCGGATAATATGGTTGAGACACTCTCTCTGGAACAACTTCGTGGCATCTATATGGGAGAAATCGTCAACTGGAAAGAGATTGGCGGCTCAGATCAGATCATCATTCCCATTACTCGGGAACAAACGTCTGGCACGCGCACTGCTTTCGATGAACTGGCATTGGAAAAGAAAGAACCTGCCGCTGCCAATATCCAATCTGCCGTGACAGCTGGCGATATGGCAGCCCTTGTGGCGAAAAATCCAGCTGCCATTGGCTATGTTGGCTTTGGAAACTTGGAGAAAAATCTCAAAGTAATTAAAATCAACGCGGTAGCCCCCACCCAATCCTCTGCCAGAGATGGAACCTACTCACTTGTGCGACCTCTATCGCTGCTTACCGGTTCGCTTTCTCAGCCCTTGGCACAGAAGTATATTGAGTTTGTTCTCAGTGACAAAGGCCAAAAAATAATTGAAACCAGCGGCTGGATTCCGGTCAAATGAATTTTTTCGTACACCTCAGACAGCGGTAAAGTCTGCAAGTGGCGCTCACCCCCTTAGACAAGCTCGGAGAGCGATTTAGTTGGTCATTCGGAGCCATGCCCAAGCAGTTAAAATTATTCATAGCATGATCCTCACGCCATTCCCGAAATTCAGACCGGTGCGTCTGGTTTGTAACTTTGGGTTCCAAATAGCATCTATTAATGCGGATACTATTCATAAGGAAAGGAGATTATTGTGGAACCGGAAAATACACTCAACTTAAACGCCCTTGCAACCCACGGACTGAATTTATATGATGTAGCCATCATTGGCGGGGGTCCTGCTGGCGTCACGGCCGCCATCTATACAGCACGGGCCGGACTGAAAACACTGGTTATTGACAAAGGACTGACAGCCGGCGCATTGGGCATCACCGGGAAAATTGCCAATTACCCGGGCGTTCTGGATGATATCAGCGGAGCTGAACTTCTTGAACGCATGCGCCACCAGGCTCGCTCTTTTGGGAGCGAGCTCATATCCGACAGGGTCATAGGCGTTGACCTGTTATCCAAAGAGAAAACTGTTTTTGGAAATAACAGCAATTATACTGCCCGTTCAGTGATCATTTCGACCGGCTCAATGGGGCGTGGAACTCGCGTTAAAGGAGAAGAGGAACTCCTTGGGCGCGGGGTTTCATACTGCGCGACCTGCGATGGAGCTTTTTTCCGCGATCAGGAAGTGGCTGTGGCTGGAAATAGTGATGAAGCCATTGAAGAAGGGTTATTTTTGACCAAATTCGCCAGAAAGGTTCATTTTCTGTCCCCTACCCCACAGCTGAAGGCGCCTCAGCACCTCATCGCAGAATTAGAATCACATGCCAGGGTCACGCTTTATTATGGCGCCAGCCTGCGGGAAATAATTGGGCAAAATCGGGTCGAGGCTGTGCGTTTTGCCTGGCGCGGACAGACCGAACAAACCATTCCCGTTTCAGGTGCATTCCTCTACCTTCATGGCAATAAACCCATCACCGACTTTTTGCAGGAACAGCTGGAAATCAATGAAACAGGCTGCCTGGTGGTTGACCATGATTATCAAACTGCCATCCCTGGCGTTTTTGCTGTTGGCGATGTGCTTTGCAACCATGTAAAACAGGTAGTGATTTCTGCTGCAGAAGGTGCAGTCGCCGGCATTGCCGTTGACAAAGTGCTGCACGGGCGCAAGCAGATGGTGGTCGATTGGGCAAAGTAGCCTTCTGCCTCTGACCAGGGGCAGTCACTAAGGAAGCCACTTTGGAAATTTATATCCCTGGGCAATGCGGGTTATTTCCCCTGAAGCACGGTCCCAGGTCCATATCTCAATGTCATTTTCCATGCCCGTCAGCTGGTCCATTTGAAAAACAAGGCGCGATCCATCCGAATTCCAGGAATATAACCCCGGTAATTTGGACAGATCATCCATGATCACAATTTCTTCTTCAGAACCCGGGTCGAGCAGATGCAATGCCCGGCCCGGAATTTTGATATTGGGCTGAGCAGCCACCACAACCAGTCTCTCAGCGGGATGACAGGCCGGGTAATCGAGACTCAATCCTTCACGGTCCAGGCTGCCGCCAAAAATGGTCTCAATGGTGCCCTTGCTCAGATTGGCCTGCAGGATAACATTGTGGAACCCTGTTTCGCCGATGATAATCTGGGAATAAAAAATGGATTGACTGTTGGATGACCAGCACCCTGTATCACCGCTGAGGGTTTCAAGAAGGATCGTTTCGCTGCTGCCCCGGTTAACCACCCTGATGCCGGATTTCGCGCCATCCCAAATTGAAAGCCACTGTCCATCTGGCGACCATTGAGGGCTGTAACCCACCATCTGTGCATCTGAAAAAAGCGGCGCGGTCTGCTTTGATGTGAGATCAAGAATCCAGACCCGGGAGACCCCTGGAGGGCTGTCAGGGGTAAGACCCTGGCTTTCCCGTGTGTAAGCCAGTTCGTTGGAAACAGGCGACCATGCGGGCGTGCTGCAGCGGTCTGGACCGCAATTTAGAAGCATGGATTGGCCAGTGCCATCACGCTGGACGATCCACAAGTCCAACCCATTCTGATCGTTTCGCACTGAAAAAGCCAGGCTTTCGCCATCAGGCGCAGGTTCGTAATCAAAAACACGGCCGTCCGTGCGGGTTAACCGGGTTGCAATGCCTGCAGCATCCAGGTGAAAACTGAACAGATCCTGCTTGTTTTCTTCTCTTGAAATTCCCACAATTATGGGTTGGCGTACGCGTGCCTCCCAATAAATGGCATTGATGGTCCCGCCATTCTGTCCTGCCGGCCCCGAAATAAACCGAAAAGTCACTGGCTCGCCAACCGGCAGTGGTTCCAGGGAATGCCATTGCGCATGCCGGTCATCCAACCAGTGCCATTTTCCTGCAACCGTTGGTTCAATTTGCCAGAGCTTTTCCACCAGGTCAGGCTGCACTGGCTGTGTGAATGAAAAGGTCATGGCGCCGTAAGGGCTGACCTCCGCACAGGCATCCGGTGCCTGGCAAATCACATCAATGGGTATGCATGATCCCAATCCAACTACCCCAATCATTAAAATGAGGGTGATGCCAATAACCAAAATGGCTGCCAGGTCAAATCTTTTCATGGGTACAAATACGGCTGTTCTGGCACATCCACCTGGGTGACCGATTCAGCATGAATAAGCGGGATTCTCTGTCCATCAATCACAAGCAAATCCACATTGCCCTTCACTTTCACCCAGGTATCATCCTGTAAATTCTGGCTGTCCGGCCAATTCACCGCCATGCCTATGGCAAAGGCATCGGCTGCACAGCAGGTCACCGCAAATCGTCCCACCATAAATTGCCCTGATAATAATCTGGAATCATGATAAACAAAACCGATGACTTCGGCAGTTTCCCCGGTATGGGAAGAAACATCTTCTTCATAGTTGAAAATCTTTACCCAGTCCAGAACATTGCGCTCATCCGGGATATTCTGGAGGGTGGCCGGGACTGTTTCACCCAGGCTCGCCGGCGCAGAAAGGCTCATGCCGCGCGTGTTCAGAGCCGTTGCGGATAAGGACTGCACCGGAACAAGCACACCCAGCAGCAAAGGGAAAGAAATCGCAAAAAGCGATAGAATGGAAATTTTGGATACCCGCTCAGTATTATGTGTCTCTACGTGATTAAGGGCAGCAAGCCGGATTGTCCCCGCCGCTAAAACCAGCAGGAAAAAAGGAAAAAAGATCATCAGTGAAAGTCCCGATAGCGCTGTCAAGACGGGCACAAAGCTGAGGATGAACCAGTTGCCGGTCACTTTTTGCGAATTTTGTGGTTGAGCGCCATTTATGTCTGGCTTCCCGGAAAACAGAGATGAAAGACCAAAAGCGGCCATCAAGGTTAAAATCACCACGCTCAAAAGGATAAGTGGCGAGAAACGCAGGTTGATATAGTAGGACAAACGTCCGCTGGCCCATTTTTCAGCCAGGTAAACAGCCAATGATAGCACAACCATACTTTGAATGAATCGGAAGGTTTTCGCATTCATCAGAAACTACCAGCTTGCAAAATAATTCAGGGATACGCTGATCAGAATCGCCAGCACCAAAGGGATGCTGACCAGATAAAGAACTGCGCGCCCTCGAAACACCTGCAAAAACATCAAAACGCTTTTTATATCCACCATCGGGCCAAACAAAAGAAATCCAAGAACTGAACCCGTGCTGAATATGTTGACAAAGCCCAGTGCCACAAATGAATCCACGGTGGAGCAAATCGAAAGAAGAACCGCCAGAACCATCATCACCAAAACTGAAAGGACAGGACCACGGCCAATATCAAGCAGAATATTCTGCGGAATCAATGTTTGCATACCCGCCGCAATCGCTGCCCCCAGAACCAAAAACCGGCCAATTTCGTAAAATTCTTCCAGGGAAACCTGAAATACCCGGCTCATTTTTGATTTTTGTCCATAATCATCGCCAACATCATGACAATGCTGACATTGAAAATCATGATGATGGCCGTTCTGCTCTTCAGGTGTCGAGGGGGCACAGGCCACTGATCGCAAAATTTCCTGTGGCGCGCCTGCCGTGGCAAACACCAACCCGGTAATCACCGAAACCACCAGAGCAAAACCAACCCGCATCAGCAACATCTGGCCAAAGCCAAAGGCTGTGGCTGTACTGAGAATGACAATCGGGTTGATAATGGGCGCCGCCAGCAAAAAGGCAACCCCCGTTGGAATTGGGAGCCCTTTGCGAAAAAGACGCCTGACCAGAGGGACGACCCCACACTCACAAACCGGGAAAAATAGACCCAGGATACTGCCCGCAAAGGCGCTCAGCAAGGGCGATTTGGGTGTCCATTTCTGTATCGTATCCTGAGCAACATACACTTCCACCAGGCCTGATGCAAATGTACCAATCATCAAAAATGGCACCGCTTCGATGAAAATACCGAGGAAAATGGTAGTAAACGTGCCCCATGCTGCAGCCGATAAAGGCCAATAAGATAAGGAAACAACCAAAAACACCAACAATAAAACCGCACCTGGCACAAAAAAAGATCTGAATTTTTTCGTCAATTGAGCAAAGCTCATATTATTTACACATTTCTTTGTGTTCTGCGCCCAAAGCAGATATCAGAGATATCTACTGTTTCTGAATTTTGATAAAATAGAATGGACATCCTGCATAAGAACAAAATGTCCATTCTGGATGAGCTATTTTAACCTATTCTCCTCATTGCCAGCAACAGGCCGGAAAACTTATTTTTCCGTCTGGCCGCATCAATGCAATCGCAGCCATCTCTAGCCGGTCAGCTTTTTCGAGCAATTTCATCCCTGGCATATTCGATGAAAGCTGAAACCAGCATAGGCCCAGGGTTTTGACCACTGCGAAGGCGCAAGGCAACCTGGCTGTTTGCCATTTCCTGATCGCCCATGACCAGCATATATGGTATCTTCTGGTTTTGGGCATCGCGAATCTTTGCGTTCATACGTTCTGGGCGATCGTCAACCGTGATACGCAAACCAGCCTTGCGCAGCTGCGCAGCAACTTCGCGTGCATAAACCAGATGCCGGTCCGCAATGGGAATCAGCACTGCCTGCACCGGTGAAAGCCAGACTGGAAATGCTCCCGCGTAATGCTCGATCAGAACGCCAAAGAAACGTTCAAGGCTGCCCAACAGGGCACGGTGAACCATGTATGGGCGGTGTGGCTGACCATCTTCTCCAATATAAGTGAGGTCAAAACGTTCGGGCAGGTTGAAATCAAACTGAATGGTGGAAAGCTGCCACTCACGGCCAATGGCATCCTTAACCTTCAGGTCAATTTTTGGCCCATAAAACGCTCCGCCGCCCCGGTCAACCTGGTAATCAATCCCAGCCCGCTTAAGTGAATCTTCAAGGGCTGCCTCTGCCGCCTGCCAGCGCTCTGGTTCACCCACAGATTTTTCCGGCCTGGTGCTCAAATAAGCATGAATGTCTGAAAAGCCAAAGCTGCGTAAGATGTGCAGGCTGAAACTTAAGACAAAATCGATTTCTTCCGGCATCTGGTCAGGGCGGCAAAAATGATGAGCGTCATCCTGGGTGAAACCACGCACCCGCATCAGGCCGTGCAGCACGCCGCTGCGCTCATAACGATATACCGTTCCTTCTTCAGCATACCGCAGTGGCAGTTCGCGGTATGAGCGCAAAGAATTTTTATAGATATAAACATGGAAGGGGCAATTCATCGGTTTGAGAAAATATTGCTGGCCCTCAATATCAACCGGTGAATACATATTATCTTTATAGAATCCCAGGTGCCCGCTCGTTTCCCATAACTGCGCTTTGCCAATATGCGGCGTATAAACGAAGTCATAACCATTGGCCTCATGTTCTTCAGACCAAAAATTCTCAATCAGCTTGCGAATTTTTCCGCCTTTAGGATGCCAGAGAATCAGGCCGGCACCAATCTCATCCACCACGCTGAACAGATCCAGGTCATGGCCAAGTTTGCGATGATCCCGCTTCTTGGCTTCTTCCATGCGCCAAAGATAATCTTTCAACTCATCCGGCGTGATCCAGGCTGTGCCGTAAATGCGCTGAAGCATCGGACGTTTTTCATCACCCCGCCAGTAAGCGCCGGCAACAGACAGCAGCTTAACAGCAGTCGGGTTAATTTCTGAAGAAATCCCCACATGTGGACCACGGCAAAGGTCCACAAAACTGCCCTGGGAATAGATGGTGATTTCAGCTTTTTCAGTCACCGGGTTGCCATCTTCATCCAGGCCGCCTTCTTCCAGGCCTGCAATCAATTCAAGCTTAAAGGGCTGATCATGAAAAATCTTCTTTGCTTCTTCCGCGCTGACCACTTTGCGCTCAAATATGGCTTTTGATTGAATAATGGCACGCATTCTCTTTTCAATGCTCTCAAGATCTTCCGGGGTCAGCGGGCGAGGCAAATCAAAATCGTAATAGAAACCATCATCAATGGCAGGACCAATGGCCACTTTGCCGTCAGGAAATTTTTCCAGCACCGCCTGCGCCATAATATGGGCGGTCGAGTGCCGGATGCGGTAAAGTAGCGAATTTTCATATTGTGCTGTTTTATCTGTCATTTTTGCTCCAAACTTTTTCTGAAGGGTAAGATTTTCCTAAAGAGGGGGGAAGCCCCCCTCTTTAGGGGTCGCGCCGGATAGATTTTTCTGCTGGTAAAAAGTTAAAACGCCTGTTCAGGCTTCCAGACTTTCCATACTTTGCCAGCCAGGTCAGGGCTAGGTTTCAACGTCGGTTTGCCAGGTTGCCAGCCAGCCGGGGTAACCTCACCCGTAGCACGCACGTGCTGGAAGGCTTTCACCTGGCGAATCAATTCGGCTACATTCCGGCCTACCTCAGGGGTCATCACCTCCATTGAGCGGATATTGAAATCGGGGTCAATCAGAAAACGTCCCCGAATATCCACACCGGCCTCTTCATCATAAACGCCGTAAATGCTGCCAACACGCCCACCCGCATCTGAAAGAAGCGGGAATGGGACGCCGCCCTCCACCATCTTGGACAATTCTTCTTCCTGCCAGATTTTGTGGGAAAAACGGCTATCCGTGCTGATGGCGAAAACTTCAACGCCCAGCGATTGCAATTCATTATATTTAACGGCAACTGCCGTTAATTCGGTCGGTCAGACAAAAGTGAAATCACCTGGATAGAAACAAACAACAATCCATTTTCCCTTATAATCCGACAGTCTGATGTTCTTGAACCCTCCTCCGAAAAATGCACTGAGTTCAAAATCGGGGGCAGGTTTTCCAACACGCGCCTGAACCATGGGAACCTCCTTTTCGGTCGCTGAACTGACCATAGAACTTTCTGCCTGCATCACAATGGGTCCTTTGGATGGTTTTACACACCCTTCCGGTTTATCTGACATGACACCTCCTTTTATTTCTGATCATTTCCGGCGCACAAACCACAAATCTTTCATCTCCCAAGCCCTTCACTCAGGGATGTTTTCTGTTTTGATACCATCCGATTCGATCTGTCGAAAAAACATCAAATTCCGGGATATATGGCTTTATATCCAGCAGAGGCGTTCCATTCAACATATCTGCTCCTCTAAAGCATAATATATTTTTCTCTCTGCTGATAAGATTTACCACCGAAATCCCAATAGGGTTCGGTCGGCATGGGAAACGGGTGGAAAAGATACCATGTAATTGATCATCCAAAAATGGCTGCACTTTCAATGAAAATTTCTCATCAGAAAGATGAAACCCATATAACAGGTAGATATGCGAAAAAGATTCAATGCCCTCAAGGCCTTCCAGGTATTCTGGAAATATTTCAATGGTGCCCTGTATGGTGGAGCGAGAAGATTGAATTGGGGTTTGCTGTTTTTCATTCAAGGGGGTGTGAATCACCCCAATGGCTTGCATGGTTATTTGCACAAGAGACCATCCTTTCTCATGGTCATCAGTTGCGTTCCTCTCACCTGGGGAAAGGTTGCACCCTGTTGAATGGTGATCGTGGCAGCTTCTTCATCAATCACGCGTGAACCGGAGAGAAACGATATTCCATAATTGAAAAACACCGGGCATAAGGGCGTTGAAGGACCTAAAATCAGGGTTAAGGTGTCTGGCCGGCGATATGAAAGAAGCTCTTCCATGGTGTGGTTAATGAAAGCAGTTCCAGTAATTGCCAGCACATCTGCCTGAGGGATAAATTCCTGAGCCGCTTCTTCAGGAAAATCGTCGCCAACCGGTTTTTTTTCTATAATCCAGCAATTTTTAGCGATGGATTTCAAACGATCGATAAATGGAAAATGCCCGACGATGGCCACGTTTTTATTTTCACTTTCCCGGGCAATGATTTCAGCAGCATTGATCTGTTTCACCCTGCTTTCATCAACATCCAGGATGGAATTCAGTGCCGCAATGCCAATGCTTGCCTCCAACAGGTTATCTGAAAGAATCCATTGAGCCAGCTCTTGGGCACTTTTCTGATGTAAAGAACCAACATCGCGAACAGGTGAATGCCCATGCGGCCCCTTCCCCACCAATGTTGAACCCAGGCCACAGTATTTACTGCCTACCACGATCCAATGGACGCCAATCACCACCTTGCGCACAGGTATAGGGTCTATCGGAAGCGCTGCTAATATATCCTGAAGCATTTTCATCGAAACTCCTTTAACCCTGTTATATTCCAAAAAAACCAGAAAGGGCAAACACAAACATTGATCCGAGAATAATCCCAATCGCTGTATAATGCTGATGTCCATATTCACGCGCAGTTGGGATTAACTCGTCCAAAGTAATAAAAACCATAACCCCGCCGGCAAATGCCAGGGCGCCAGGAACAAGGTTTTGAAAAGAAACCAGTAAGGAGCTTGCCAGCAAAGCGCCAAGCGGTTCAGCAAATCCAGATAGAAATGCAACTTTTAAAGCATTCATACGGCTTACACCTCCTTTGCAAAGAGGTAAAGCGGTGGCCATGCCCTCAGGAATGTTATGCAGTAAAATGGCCGCAGCAATGAACAACCCAAATTGCGGTTGATGCAAATATCCGGCACCAACCGCAATTCCTTCGGGTAGATTATGCAGGGTTATGCCTACAGCCAATAACAAACCTGTGTTGACTAGTTTGGGGTCCAAAATCCTGTTTTCATGATGCCGACGGCCAAAACGGTGCCGCCATCCCTGGTGTTTTTCAGGGGGGCATTTGGAATGAACCTGATTATCCTGTCTGGAAATTTCTTTTTCGCCAAAACGGATATGCGGGGCAAAATGATCAAGTAAGAACATGAAAGTAGCTCCCATGCCAAAACCAGCGCTGGCAATCCAGGGGCCTGCCATTTCCCATGCTTTATTTATCAGTTCAAGAAAAGATAAACAGATCATAACGCCAGCAGTGATCCCCATCAGCAAACCGTAAGATCGTCTGCCCGGTTTTCGTATGATGGCCAGTAGGCCACCCACCCCTGTGCCAAGGCTGGCAATCAGGCTGAGCAGCAATATATTCAACAGAGGGCTAATTTCCTGAATCAAATTTCATCCTCTCCTTCTGTCTGGTTTTGAGGCAGGGTCAAATAGGTGTGGATATAAAAGTTTTCTCTCCGGTATAAAATGCACTTAATTTTTCTGGCTGTCAATAATGACTCCACTGCAAAAAGGTAAGAAACCTACCCAAAAGCAGGAAAGTTTAATACAATCAGAGCATGTTCAGAAAAAACACCAAACACCAACAACCGGCACTGATCAGCGCTGCCAGCGAACTGCCCG
>Ga0209097_10002761_pt1 | contig 13936 bp, 7 predicted proteins | sample AD_UKC052_MetaG_FD_184419 | JGI IMG/M metagenome (GOLD analysis project Ga0209097, IMG submission 184419) | Active sludge microbial communities of municipal wastewater-treating anaerobic digesters from USA - AD_UKC052_MetaG (SPAdes) (version 2) | ecosystem: Engineered > Bioreactor > Anaerobic >... | reverse complement strand
GGTTTTTATTTCATTCCGTTGCGGAAGGAGAAACCATTGACGGTATTCCGACCGAAGCACTCGTGAGCGTAATTTCAGCCTGATCGGGATGACGAACGACCCTGCCCCATCGGAACTTCTGCAATTGGTACAGCAACATGCCGGTATCCTGCACAAAATCATACGCTTGTATGCCGATGATGCGGAAGACCGCCGGGATTTGTATCAGGAAATGCTATACGAAACGTGGCGAGCCTATCCGGGTTTCCGCGGCGCATCGGCCTTTAGCACCTGGCTGTACCGGGTGGCGCTGAATACAGCCCTCACCTTCCGGAAGAAAACCCTTCGTAAAGTAAATCTGGTCGGACTTGATGCTGCCGGACAAGTTCCCGGCGAGGGTATTCCTGCGCTCAGTCCCGCCGCAGAATTATTGTACCGCGCCATACGGCAGTTGCCGGAAACGGACCGTGCTATTATTTCCCTGCACCTCGACAGTTATGACAATGAAGAAATTGCCGCCATCAGCGGCATGACGAAAAATCATGTGGCAGTCAAACTGCACCGTATCAAAACAGAATTGGAAAACCGTCTAAAACGTGGCTGAATATGGAAGATATTGAAAAACTCTGGCGGGAAATCAATATGCAGACAGAAGCCGGCGAACAACCGGCAGAGCCCGTTTTTATGCCGTCTGCACAGAATATGTTTGCCGAAATGGTGCGCAAAGTGCGCCATAAACTCTGGTTTATTTATGCCTTCACAGCGGCGTTCGGTGGCTGGCTGCTTTGGAACATGCTGTTCGGGCAAAGCCGGGAGACCACTTATTTGCTGTTGGCCATGTTCCTGTTCAGCCTGGTGAACCTGAGGCTGGTGCTACCCTACTACTTGCGCATGAAAAAGAAATCTGTTTCCATGTCGGGTACTTTCCGTGAAACGTTGCAGTTCTACCATCAGCAGTTGACAACGATTATCCGGCAGGAAAACAGGATGGCCACCTTTTTTACACCGTTTTCCGCCATGATCGGATTTGCCTATGCCATTATCGACGATAAAGGCAGTATCCAGTTTATTTTAGACCGCAACTGGCTGTTGCTGACGATGGTTATCACGGGCATCGTCGTCGGCGCTCTGGGCGCCTGGATGGCCGTCTGGATGAACCGGGTGGCTTTCGGCAAGTACCTGGATTATTTGAAGGAGAATTTGAGGCAAATGGAGTAGGTTATTAGTTATTAGTTATTAGTTATTAGTTATTAGGGGTGTTTCAGGCTGGAATTGGAAGTGAATGGGGGGGGGATTTCCCTCGCTATTTACTTCCAATTCCAGCCTGAAACACCCCTAATAACCAATAACCAATAACCAATAACCCCTACAGCCTCCGCATCTCATCCGCCGCCCCGGTAGCCCTCCGCCGCCGGTCTTTCAGTTTGTTGTTGCCGAATTTGTTCGACCAGGTCAGCATGAACGTGCGTTCCGTTTGCTGATAAGAACTTTTGATCAGCAGGTTCAATTCCGGCTGGTCGGCGGTGCCGAACCAGTTATTGGTAAGAAAAATGTCATTGACATTCAGGTTGAGGGTTCCCCATTTTTCACTGAGTTTCTTTTGAACGCCGATGGACAGGTTGCCGTTCGGGTTCCATTTGTAAACGCCCCAGTAGCCGGGCGAAAAAAAGTTGGCCGAGACTTCCAAAGAAAAGGCTTTGGGAAGGGTGAAAGATTGCGTGGAATTGACTCCAAAAAACACGTTTTTGAGTTTCAGGCTGTTGCCTTCGTACTGAAAATCCGCCCGCTGATGTACGCCGAACAGGTTGTTTTGCATATCCCACCATTTGGCCGGGTGCAGCTGGAAAAAGAGCGAGGCAAACACCCCTTCCGAATTACCCACATTTTCCGGCCGGTTGAACTGCGTATTTTTCACATGATCGATTACCGGAATATCCCGGATGGATTCGTCTTCCTTGCTGTATTCCACCGAGAACTGCCAGGATTTGATGCGGTAATCGAATTTCACGGAGTTGGTGAACGACGGCTGCAGGGCAGGGTTGCCGCCTTCGAGCGTAGTAGGGTCGTAAAAAATCAGGTAAGGCGCCAGTTGGGTAAAACCGGGGCGCATGATGCGGCGGCTGTATGAGAGGTTGGCGCTCTGGTGCTCGCTGATCGTGCGCGACAAATAAGCGCTTGGGAACCAGCTCCCGTAGCGGCGGTCCACCACGTCAGGCTGCTCTACCGAACCGAGGTTGGTGCGGGTGTACTCGTAGCGCAAACCCACTTTTACATCCGTTTTGGCATTCAGTTTCAGAGAAAAAGAAGAATATGCCGCCGCGATATCTTCCGTGAGTTTGAAACGGGAAGTGAGTTCCGGATCGGCAATCCAGTTTTCCTGGTCCTGCTCTTCCACCTGAACATCGTTGTCGAAACGCGAGGAAGCACCTTTCACCCCGGCTTCGAACTGCACTTTCGGTCCAAAATTCTGGTTGTAATCGGCTTTCACCACGCCGATTTTAATAGGCGTATCTTTGAAAAGCCGCAGTTTGCGGTCCTGTTCCGGTCCGGTGTACCGAATGTCGTAATTGCTGGGGTTGTCGATGTGGTAATAGATATAATCGGCATCCACGCTCAGCGTTTTGTCTTTTGTGAACTGGTGCGACAGGTTCACGTTGCCTGTCCACGAATTCCAGTGGTTCACCTCGGTTGTGATCATTTCCAGGCGACTGGTTTCCTGCCGGTTGGTGGAATATTTCACGTCGTTGACAGCATACATGTCCCAGTAGCGGTCGAAAAACGTACCGAGCACACCGACCACCGTTTTGGGCGTTACCTGAAAATCGGCGCCCAGTTGTGCATTTTGGGTGTGCAGGTTCGGGTCGCGGTCGCTGTAACTTTCCGTTTCCAGAAAATTCGGCCCTTCCTGAAGTGCCCGGTAATTGGTGAATACCTGTAGGTTTTTATCGTACCGGTAATCGTAACTGCCGAAGAGATTCACTTTTTTCTTCCTGTAATTGAAGTTCATACTCGCCCCATATTTCTCGCGTCGGCCGTATCCGGCGTTGACGGAATACCCGCCGTTCAGGCCGGCGTCGGCCGTTTTTTTCAGGATAATGTTGATGATACCGGCATTGCCCTCGGCGTCGAAACTGGCCGGCGGCGTGTGAATCAATTCGATGCGTTCGATGTTATCGGCGTTCATGCCGCCCAGCATCTGGAGCAGCGCGTCGGCAGGCATGCGGTTGATTTTTCCGTTGATCATGATAACCACGCCGGCTTTCCCTGAGAGAGAAATGGCGTTGCTCTGGCGATTGACCAGCACGCCCGGCGAGCGTTGCAGCACTTCGAGCGCGGTGCCGCCCGCATTGGTGGCGCTGTTGGCCACGTTGATGACCATGCGGTCGATCTTTTGTTCGAACAACGGTTTTTTGGCCACCACACTTACTTCGCCGAGTAATTCGGTGGCTTCCTGCAATACAGTCGTGCCCAGGTTTTTTGCAGGAGTGGCATTATCCACCATAAAAACCGGCGAGAGGTTGTATGTAAATCCCAGCATGCTCACGCCCAATCTGTATTCGCCGGGTGCGGTTTCGGTAAAAGTGTAAGCGCCGTCGGAATCGCTGAGCAGGCCTTTCACCAGCGTGGAATCGGAACTGTTCAGCAGCAGAACGGAGGCGGCAGGAAGCGCTTTTCCGTTGGTGTCGTGAATAAGGCCTGTAATGCGGGTTTGGGCCGTTGCTATGTGCGTCCATAAAAAAATCAGGGCCGACAAGGCAAAAGTCAGTTTGTTTGTAGTTGTTTTCATATCTGTTTGAATAAAGCAAGAAGTTGTATTCAAAAGAGCGTTTCGAAATCCGGAATGTTGCACGAATTAAAAGTTTAGTTGAATTGAAATATCGCTACATCGACTAAAAGCCCCGAAATTTACCCGAACCGAAAAAAATCGAACGTATTCAACAGGAGTCGCAACTCCTGTTTACACCCAACTCACTTCTATGCGTACTACCTGGTTCATTTCCATTCTATTTTTCTCAATGGCGCTGTGGCTCGGCTGCAATGCCTCCCGGTCTGCCTCCTCCACACCCATGACTTTCGCTCAATACCCTGAATATGCCGGTAACGACCTCGGCGTAAACTGGTCGCCCGAACGCACCGTTTTCAAATTGTGGTCGCCAGCCGCTCAAAAGGTTCGTTTACAGTTATATGAAAAAGGCACCGGTGGTATTCCGCTCGAAATTTTCAACCTGAAAAAGTCGGAAAAAGGGGTTTGGCAAACTACCCTGAAAGGCAACATGCAGGGAAAATTTTACACCGTACAGGTACAGATCGCAGACAAATGGCTGGCCGAAACCCCCGATCCGTATGCCAAAGCAGTCGGACTGAACGGCCAGCGCGGCATGATCGTCGACCTGAAAGCCACCAACCCGACCGGCTGGGACCAGGACCCACGGCCTGCTCAAGAAGCATTTACCGACATCATATTATACGAACTCCACGTGCGCGACCTGTCGGCGCACATCAATTCGGGTATTACCCACCGCGGCAAATTCCTCGGCCTCACCGAAACAGGCACCCACAACCTTACCAACCAGCGTACCGGCCTCGACCACTTCAGGGAACTTGGCATTACGCACCTGCACCTGCTGCCGGTGTTCGATTTCCGGTCTTCGTCCATCGATGAAAGCAAACCCGAAACGCCGCAGTACAACTGGGGCTACGACCCTGAAAACTATAATTCCGTGGAAGGCAGTTTCGCCACGGATGCCGCCGATGGCTCCGTGCGCATCCGCGAATTCAAACAGGCCATTCAGGCGCTGCACAAAAACGGCATCCGCGTAGTCATGGACGTGGTGTACAACCACACCGGCGCTACTGACGAATCGGTGTTCAACCGCGTCGCACCGGGCTACTACTACCGCCAGACCGCCGACGGCAAATTCTCCAACGCTTCGGCCTGCGGCAACGAAACGGCTTCCGAACGCGCCATGATGCGCCGCTATATGGTCGAATCGCTGAAATACTGGGTGCAGGAATACCATATCGACGGGTTCCGCGTAGACTTGATGGGCATCCACGACATCGAAACAATGAACCAGATCAGCCGGGAACTGCACGCCATCGACCCGAGCATTTTTATATATGGAGAGGGCTGGACGGCAGGTTCGAGCCCGTTGCCCGATTCTTTGCGGGCGCTCAAAGCCAATACCGGCAAACTGGATCGTATCGCCGCTTTCAGCGACGACTTCCGCGATGCGCTGAAAGGTTCCGTTTTCAACCACGATGAAAAAGGATTCGTGAGCGGAAAACCCGGACTGGAGGAAAGTATTAAATTCGGCATCGTGGCTTCCACGCAGCACCCGCAGGTGGATTACAGCAAAGTGAATTATTCCAAAGCGCCCTGGGCCAAAGAGCCTTTCCAAACGATTACGTACGTCGATTGCCATGACAACCACACGTTGTGGGACAAACTCGCCATTTCCTGTCCCGAGGCCTCCGAGGCCGAACGCATTCGTATGCACGAACTGGCGGCCGCCATGGTGCTCACTTCGCAAGGCGTGCCTTTCATACATGCCGGCACGGAAATGCTGCGCACGAAACAAGGTGTGGAAAACTCCTTTAACTCGCCCGACAATATCAACTGGATCGACTGGAGCCGAAAACAGCAATACGTCGCTGTGTTCGATTATTACCGCGCACTCATTCAGTTGCGTAAAAACCACCCGGCTTTCCGTATGCCATCCACCGCGATGATTCAGCAGCATTTGAAATTTTTGGAAACAACTGAAAAGAACCTGGTGGCGTATCAGATTTCGGGAAACGCCAATAGCGATACTTGGAAAAACATCGTCGTCATTTTCAACGGGAGCCAAAAATCCCAAACGGTAAAAATTCCGGCCGGAAAATGGAAGGTGGTGCTGGAAGGGGAAAAGGTCAATGAAAAAGGCGTGCGGGAAGTACCATTGGGTTCGGTTCTGGTTCCGGGTATTTCAGCGTTGATTCTCGTGGCGGAATAGCCCGGGGAAATGCACGGTAAAGCCCTGAAAGGGCGCCAGCATCAGCCCCCGGCATCGCCGGGGGTGAATTAATCAAACAACCCGACATCGCCGGGGGTGAATTGTGTGCGTATCAACCACAAAAATTAAATTCAATTTCAAATTGTTATTTGAACATTTCCCGGCGATGACGGGATTATTGGATTGCGCACATTCCACCCCCGGCGATGCCGGGGGCTAATGCTGGCGCCCTTTCAGGGCTACCCGAGAGCGAAGCGGTGTACGCTACGCATTCTCACTTCTCTCACCCTCTCACCCTCTCACCCTCTCACCCTCTCACTTCTAAAAAAGAAAGGGTCCGGTAATTGCTACCGCCCCTTCTCTAACTAACCCATTTTCGTATGAAGTTTAATTAAATCCTGATGGCAATAATATGCGGGAACAAGATGTACGCATATTAGAATTTCTACAAAGATGAGCCACCCCACACGGCCCTACAGGTGGTTTTCCGGCCAAAACAGGGGGCCTATTCGACCCGGGCAAATAAAAATCATCCTTTCAGGCCCTCCTGCAAAATTTACCCCTCCTATTTGACAGAATTACCCCCCGGATATTGGGAATCCGAAAGAGCATCTTTGACAATACTACGGTAATGCACATTATCACTTAACCATTCTATTGTTATGATGCGAACATTTACTTTCCGGGCAGGATTGCGGTGGATAGCCTTGCTACCCATGCTTTGCTGCTTTACGATGCTGTCTGCCCAATCGCTTACGATTCGCGGCACAGTGACGGATCCCGGCGGAGAACCCCTGATCGGGGTGACCGTTCGGGTTGTCAATTCTCCCACCCGGGGTACAGTTACCGACGCAACGGGCGCCTATTCCCTTCAGGCCTCGCCGGGTGAACGACTCAATTTTGTGTACACCGGCTACCTCGACCAAACGGTAACGGTACCTGCCGACGGCTCGGCCGTCAACCTGCTGCTCAGCCCCAATCCGGAAGTGCTGGATGAAGTGGTGGTGGTAGGCTACGGTACGCAGAAGAAGAGCGACCTGACCGGCGCCGTATCCTCCGTGTCGAGCGAACAACTCAAAAACTCGGTGGTTACGAACCTCGACCAGGCGCTGCAAGGCCGCATTGCCGGCGTGCAGGTGACGCAAAACTCGGGTCAGCCGGGTGGCGCAACTTCCATCCGGATTCGCGGCGCCAACTCCATCACCGGCTCCAGCGAACCGCTGTACGTGATCGACGGTATTCCGTTCCAGGGCGACGGCACGGCCGTGTCCGGTTTCGACTGGGCAGGCGGCGCCAACGGACAGAACCGCGTGAACCCGCTTTCGGCCATCAACCCGAACGACATCGTGAGTATCGAGGTGCTGAAAGACGCTTCCTCTTCCGCTATTTACGGTGCGCGCGCTGCCAACGGCGTGATCCTGATCACTACCAAACGCGGCAAAAAAGGGGAGTCCAGAATTTCCTACAACGGCTACTACGGCAACCAGTCGCTGGGCCGCAAACTGGACATGATGAACCTCCAGCAGTACGCCGACTACCAGTTGCAGATTTCCAAAGACCTGGGACTGCAACCCAACCAGCGCTACCTCGATCCTTCGCTGCTGGGCTCCGGCACCGACTGGCAAAATGAAATTTTCAGAAATGCCGGCATGCAGAGCCACCAGTTGTCGGTTTCGGGCGGCAATGACAAAACGACTTACGCCATTTCCGGCGGTTTTTTCAACCAGGACGGGATCGTGATCGGTTCCGATTTCGAACGGTATTCCGCGCGGATCAACCTCGACAACCAGGTAAAAGACTGGTTTAAAATAGGCGGCTCGCTGGCATACGCCACCACCAACGAAAAAATCACCCTAAATGACGGCGGCGACGGCGTCATCATGCAGGCGCTCCTGACCCAGCCCGATATCTCCGTGCGCGACATCGACGGGAACTACGCAGGTCCGGAAACGCAGTACACCAGCGCCAGTTACAATCCGGTCGCCGCTGCCCTGCAACGCAACAATACCCTCGCCCGCCAGCGCCTGATGGGCAATGTGTACGGCGACATCGCCCTGTTCAAAAACCTGACCTTCCGCTCGGAAATCGGTTTCGACGACAACCACGGGCTCAACAAAGCCTTCCACCCGACGTATCGCTGGGGTGTGCTGGTGAACACCGAAAATCAGTTGCGCCAGCGGGAGGAAACCAGTTTCTTCTGGGTGTGGAAAAACTACCTGACCTACCAGGTGCTCGACAACGAAACGCACAAACTGACCGCCATGGTGGGTCAGGAAGCGCAAAAATCTACCTGGCAGGGCTCGCAGGTGACGAAGAAAAACTTCTCCTCCAACGACATTCCGGTGCTCAGCGAAGGTGAAGACATTACGTCCCGCACCTTTGGCTGGAAAGACGCGGCTTCCATCGCTTCCTATTTCGGTCGTTTCAATTACAGCCTGTTCGACCGCTACCTCGTGACCTTCACGATGCGTGCCGACGGCTCCTCCAAATTCGGTCCGGAAAATCGCTGGGGTTATTTCCCCTCCGCAGCCATCGCATGGCGCCTGGGCGACGAGGCGTTCATGAACTCGCTCAACACCAACCTGAAACTCCGCCTCGGCTACGGCGAAGTGGGCAACCAGGCCATCGCCAACTACCTCTACGGCGCTTCGCTGCTCGCGATCAACTCGCCGTTCGGTACCGCTTACCGGCTGGAAAAAATTTCCAACCCGAAACTGAAGTGGGAGGCGACCAAACAATTCAACGCAGGGGTTGACATTTCCCTTGTGAAAGGCCGCATTGACTTGTCGCTGGACGTGTACAACAAACAAACCACCGACATGCTGCTGCAACTTTCCGTTCCGAGTTACCTCGGCGGCACAGGCTGGCAGGATATTCGCGCGCCTTTCGGCAATGTGGGTAAAATGGAAAACAAGGGTTTCGACCTTTCCCTGCACACGCACAACATCGAAAAAGCGAAGTTCAAATGGGGCACCGACATCACGTTCTCCCGCAACCGCAACAAGGTGAAAGAACTCGACGATGCCAACCGCATTTACTGGCGCAATCTGTACTGGTACAGCGAGTTCCAGACGGCTACCAAAACACAGGCCGGACAACCGCTGGGCCAGTTTTATGGCTACCAGACGGAAGGCCTCTTTACCAGTAAGGAGGATATTCTGGCACATGCCTTACAGGTGAACGACCCGAACAACGACGGTGAAAACCTCGTGGACAAACGTGCAGGCATCTGGATCGGCGATATCAAATTCAAGGACCTGAACGGCGACGGCGTGATCAACACCGACGACCAGACTATCATCGGCAACCCGAACCCGGATTTCACGTTCGGTTTCAACAACTCGTTCACCTACGGTCCGCTGGATCTGGTGGTGTATTTCACGGGTTCTTACGGCGCCGACATCCTGAACTATTCCCGCGTGCAGATCGAAGGTATGACCAACGTGTACGCCAACCAGGCCGCCACGGTATTCGACCGGGCCCAGTACAACCTGATCGATCCGAACGGCTCCGACCTCGATCCTGCGAACGTCACGCTGGCCAATCCGGGCACCGACATTCCGCGGCCGACCACGACCGACAACAACGGCAACACGCGTATGTCCGACCGCTTTATCGAAGACGGCTCTTACCTGCGCCTGCAAAACGTCCGCCTGGCCTACATGCTTCCGGTGAAATTCACGAAAAAATACCGCGTGGAACGCCTGAAACTGTACGTAAATGCTCAAAACCTGTACACTTTCACGAAGTACACGGGCTACGACCCCGAAATCGGCGCATTTAATCAGGACCCGCTCCTGCAGAACGTCGACATGGGCCGCTACCCGACGCCGAGGGTGTATACGTTTGGGGTTGATGTGGATTTTTAGGGTTGATGAGTTAATGGTTTATAGTTTATGAGTTTATATGGTACACTCGCAAATAAACCTATAAACCATAAACCTATAAACCCTTAAACCTACAAACCCAACCAACAATCATTCAATTTGCCAAAAATAACATGAAACATACATTCAAATATATCCTCTCTCTCTGCGTGGCGCTGATGCTCGGCTCCTGCTCGAAAGAGTTCCTGGAAATTGAACCGCAGGACCGGCTCACGGCCGACAATTTTTACAAAACGTCGGGCGAGATCAAGGCAGCCACCGCTTCGCTGTACGGTTTTCCATGGTTCGATTTCAACGACAAGTTTTTCTGGCTGGCCGGCGACGTGATGTCGGGCAACATGTATTACACCTACGATCAGGAAGGGCAGTTCTTCTACTTTTCCTACACTGGTGGTAATGCGCACCTGACTTCCGGCTGGAAAGGCCTGTTCCGCGTGGTTTCCTACGCCAATTCCATCATCAACGACATGCCGCGCGCGGCAGCCGGCAAGGTGGACGACGCGACCATCAACCAGGCGCTGGGCGAAGCGCGCTTCGTACGCGCTTACTGCTACTACATGCTCGCCGAGTACTGGGGCGAGGTGCCGATCGTGGAAAACTCCACGGAACTGGTGGCTACCAACAACCTGTTTCTGCCGAAAAACACCCGCTCCAGCGTGATGGAATTCGTGCGCCGCGACCTCGTGTTCGCTGCCGACAACCTGCCCGCCGTCGACGTACCCGGCCGCCTCACCAAATGGGCCGCCAAAGCCATGCTGGCAAAAGTGCACCTCACTCTGGCTTCCAACCTGAGCGACGGCGCTTCGGCGGAAAACTTCACGAAAGCGAAAGAATACGCTTCTGACGTGCTGACCAACAGCGGATTGTCGCTGATGACCAACTACGAAGACCTGTTCAAAATCGAGAACAACAACAATACCGAGTCGCTTTTCGCCCTCCAATGGATGGAAGGTTCCTACGCTTTCGGCAACAGCCGCCAGGCCAACTGGGCGCGTGGCAGCCAGATCACCGGCAACAGCGAATGCTGGGGCGGCGGCAAATCTGCCACCTACGATTTTGTGAACAATATCGAACAAGGCGACCGGCGCAAATCGTCGATCCTCATGTCCCTGGGCGATTTTTACCCGGAAATCAACAAGGCGGCCGGCGGCTACCATTACAACATCGTAGCCCGCGACCCGAGCGACCCGAACGTGGTGCTGGAAGGTGCGGCGCCAGTGTTGAACAACGCGAAAAAATACATCGTGGGCAGCGCAGCCGACACCGGCGGCAAGGTTTCTACCGGCCAGGCTACGGCCATCAATCAGTACATGCTCCGTTTGGCCGACGTGTACCTGACCTATGCGGAAGCAACCCTCGGTTCGGCATCTTCCTCCAGCGACGCACAGGCTTTGACGTACCTGAACGCCATCCGTAGCCGGGCAGGTTTGCCTGCGCGCTCCAGTTTTACATTTGAAGACCTCCTGAAAGAACGCCGTGCGGAATTCGGGTTTGAAAGTATGTACTGGTTCGACATCAAACGCGCCTTCTACCGCGACGGAAACGCCACCCTGGCTGCCTTGAACGCACAACAACGCGAAATCACCTACCAGCGCATCACCACGCCGAATGCACCCGATGAAAACACGGTGGAAGGTTACGCGGTTATTCCGCCGCCCAGCCCGATCGTCATCGCCGCTTCGCACATGTGGATGCCCATTCCGGCTTCCGAAATCGTGACCAACGGATTGCTGGCGCCTTCGGCCCCGGCGGAAGATTACAAGTTTCAATAACACAAAATTCTAAACGATTAAATGTTTCACAACATGAAATCATTGCTAAAAATAACCTTGTTGCTGGTGATCGCATCTATTGTCACCGGCATCGTTTCCTGCAAAAAAGAGGATGACAAGCCCAACGACGGCAAACCCGTCGTGTACTACATCCGCTCGACCGATCCGGCAGTGTCCGACTCGCTTTTGGTAGGAACGTTTATGGGCAGCCTCATCGCCATTGTGGGCGACAACCTGGCCGACACCAAAGAGATTTGGTTCAACGACCAGCCGGCCACGCTCAACCCTGCGTACATCACCGCTAAAACCATTCTGGTCAGTGTGCCGAGTACCGTGCCGAGCACCGTGACGAGCAAGATCCGTTTTGTTTTTGCCGATGGCAGCGAATTGCTGCACGATTTTGCCATCAACATTCCCGCACCGGTCATTGCCGGGATTAAAAGCGAGTACGTACCCGACGGAGAAATAGCCATCCTGTACGGCGATTTTTTCTTCGAACCGAAAGTCGTTTTTCCGGAAGATAAAGAGGGCGAGATCGTTTCCCTGACCAAAACGGAGATTCAGGTAAAAGTACCCGCAGGGGCAACCCCGGGAAACATACGTGTCAAAACGAATTTCGGCACGGCGAAGTCGGCTTTCCTGTTCCGCGACAACCGCAACGTGCTGCTCGACTACGACGGCAAGAACCACGAAACGTGGACCGCGCCAATCGTGAGCAGCCCGCTGCCACCCTGCTCCGGCAACTACGCGTTTTTTAAACACAATGCCGACGGCGCCTGGATGTGGACCAACGAACTGACCATGCAGTACTGGGCGCCCCGCGGCCGCGGCAACGTACCCGTAGCCACCGGCAGCGTGAACGATCTGGTGCTGAAATTCGAGGCCGACGTGCCGATCGAATGGAAAGATGTGCGTATGGAAATTTTCTTCGGCCCGTTTGCCGAAGACCATGGCCGCGACGCTCCGGGTACCGTGTTCGCCCGCTGGAAGCCCTGGAAAAACGGTCCGTTTAAAACGGACGGCTGGGTGACCATTTCCATTCCGCTGACCGAGTTTAAATACACGAAAGACGATGCCGACGACAACGAAAACGGCACCACTTCTATCAGCAACCTGAGCTCCCTCACGAACGTTACCATGATGCTCTTCGGCCCTGCCAACGGTACCAACCCGGTGCAGATAGCGGTTGATAATCTGCGTATTGTTCAAAAATAATTAACCGGAGAAGTTATTGGTTATTGGTTATTGGTTATTAGTTGTACATACGTTCAGCGACTGAAATCGCCAAGCGCAGGCACAACTAATAACCAATAACCAATAACCAGTAACAAATTCCCAACACCACTCAACATGTCACAACTCTTCAAAATAAAGCCGTTGTTGCTCCTCGTTTTCCTGGCTTCGCTGTTCATCGTCGAAGCATGTAAAAAGGATGATGACACGGATTCCGATCAGATACAATTGCTGAGTTTCGGTCCTTCGCCGGTATTGCGCGGCGGCGACCTGCGTTTCATCGGCACCAACCTCGACAAGGTCACGTCCATCGTGCTGGCAAACAACGTGGAGGTAAATACCTTCAAAAGCAAAACGGCCGGAGAACTCGTCATCGTGGTGCCCGAAGCCACCGTCAACGGCAAAGTGGTACTGAAAACCCCGCAAGGCGATATTCAGGCCAAAACGGAACTGAAAATTTCCGAGCCGATCACGATCACGTCCTTCAGCCCGGCAGCGGCCCGGCCCGGTGCAGTCATCAGCATCGAAGGCACGTACCTGAACCTGATCAAAGAAGTCATTTTTACCAATAAAAAAGTGGTAAAAGACTCCGCATTCATCAGCCATACCAAGGAAAAAATCGAGGTAAAAGTACCCGACGACGCTAAAACAGGCATCATTATCATTTCCAACGGCGAAGCGGACCCGATTCTGGTAGAATCTGCTACCGAACTCGTCGTAACGCTCCCGACCGTCACGCAAGTGTCGCCGACGCCCGTAAAAGCAGGTACCGCACTCACCATCGAAGGTACCGATCTGGACCTGACCCGGGAAGTAACCTTTACAGGTGGTTCCAAGGTGACCAGTTTCACCAGTATTTCGGGCACACAATTGGTGCTCAACGTACCCGCAGACGCCAAAGACGGCCCTGTTAAACTGTCCGTCGCTTCCCTCGAAGAAGTAACCAGCACTGCAACGGTGGTCATGTCTGTTCCGACCATCAACACGATTTCCCCTGCTCCGGCCAAAACCGGCGGCACCGTAACCGTTAGCGGCGTGGACCTCGATCTGGTGACGCGCGTAACTTTTG
>Ga0209097_10002759_pt1 | contig 13946 bp, 14 predicted proteins | sample AD_UKC052_MetaG_FD_184419 | JGI IMG/M metagenome (GOLD analysis project Ga0209097, IMG submission 184419) | Active sludge microbial communities of municipal wastewater-treating anaerobic digesters from USA - AD_UKC052_MetaG (SPAdes) (version 2) | ecosystem: Engineered > Bioreactor > Anaerobic >... | reverse complement strand
CTGGTGCCGCAAGGCCGGGCCGGCCTGCAGCCGCTGGGCGGCGCACGCTGGGCCGAACCGCTGCGTGACGCCGTGCCACGCCTGCTGCGGAACGACCTGGCCAGTCTGCTGGGGGCACCGCTGTGGACGGCTCCGCTGCCACCCGGCGTGCGGCCGGCGCGCCAGCTGCGCCTGGAACTCACCGCGCTGGATGTCGGCGCCGACGGCCGCAGCGTGCGCCTGCAGGCCCGCTGGAGCCTGGCCGACCCCGCCGGCGCCACCCCGCCGCAACTGGGCGAAACCGCATTCAGCACCGCCGCCGATGGCGCCGATGCCGACAGCCTGGCGCTGGCGCACCGGCGCGCGCTGTGGCAGCTGGCGCAGCGCATCGCCGCCACGCCCTGATCGGACGCCGCCGCCCGTCCTTCAGGCCCCGTGCAGCGCCCGCAATGCTGGCGCTGCGGCCAGCGTGGCGGTGTAGCCGGCGTCGATGGCGCGGCGGCGGAAGGCGTCCGTCAGGCTGACCCAGTAGCCGAAGTCCGGGTGCAGCAGCACATCGGCCAGGGCAGCGTCGGGCGCGGTGAGGGAGCGCTTGCGCAGGTCGCCGTCACGGTAGCGCCGGGCGCCTTCGGGCGCGCGGTCTTCATGGGCCGATGCGTCGATCGCCAGCACCCGGGTGGCGCCTGCCGCGCGCGCCAGCCGCACCGGCAGCGGCATGCGCAGGTCGGCATCGGCAAACGCCTCGCCGCGGATGGTGACCGGGGTGAATTGCCCTTCGATGGCACTGGCCGCCTGCACCGCCAGGCCGGCATGGCCGCGGTTGAAGCCCAGCACCGCGCCGTCACGCAGGCGCTGCACGGCGCACAGCACCGGGGTGGGCAGGGCCTGCAGCGGCCGGCCGTCCACCGCCTGCTGCACCCAGCTGGCCAGGCCGGTGGCGGCCAGGCGCTGCTGGCTGCCTGGCGCCCAGCGCACCAGTTCCCAGGGCTGCAGGCGGAGTGCGGCGCGCTCGATGTCGGCCGCCGGCATGCCGGCCGCACACAGCGTGCCCACCAGCGCGCCCACCGACGCGCCGACGATCACGTCCGGCTGCAGCCCCAGTTCATGCAGCGCCTTGACCACGCCCACATGCACGAAGCCGCGCGGTCCGCCCGAGCTGAGCACCCAGGCCACCCGCGGCGTGCGGGCCAGCGGCGCGGCCTCGGGGGCGTCGGGGCCGGCGTGGTCCTGCTCGGCCTGCAGCGCACAGCCGGGCAGCAGCAGGCCGCCCGCGCCCAGCGCTGCGGTGCCCTGCAGCCAGCGGCGCCGGGCGGGGTGGATCAAGGCTTGGCGGCGGCGCGCGCGGCGGCCACGCGCCGGGCCAGTTCTTCACCGCTGGCGTAGTGCGGCACGCGGAACACCAGCCGCTTGCTGCGCTGCCAGAAGCTGTTGCTGCCGGCCACCTCGGTCGCCCAGTACTGGTCGGCCAGCTTGCGGTTGCCCGGCACGTCGAGCAGGAAGGCATCGCGCGAGCCGGCACCGCCGAAGATGTAGAGCTTGCCGTCGATGATGCGCCAGGTGTCGGCGTCGCCACCCCAGGGGATGCCGTACATGATGCCGTTGGCGCAGAAGCCGCCGTACTGCGGCAGGTACTTCTGCGGCGCGGCGTCGAACAGCGCCTTGTGCGCGGCGCTGGCGAAGTGGAAGGTGACGCCCTGGAACTGGCTCTTGAACTGCGGCTGGCCCTTGGCGTGGCGGTTCTCGGTGAAATAGGCCACCACGTCATGGCCGTCGAGCATCACATGGCTGTCGTCGCCGATGGCACTGGCGCGCACCGGCGCCAGTGGTGAATCTGGGTTCTGCGCGCGCATCGCGGCGCAGCCGCCCAGCAGCAGGGATGCGCTGGCCAGCAGCGCCAGCGCCAGGCGGCGCCAGGTGGGTTGGTGCAGGGTGGTGGTACTCATGGGTTGGCTCCGGAAACAAGAGGTGGCGGGATGGTGTCGGGCAGGGCCGGGGTGGCAGGCTCCAGCCCCAGGCGGTCGGCATAGGGGGCGGGCCAGCCGAGCATGGCGCTGGCGGCCTCGGCGCGGCGTTTCAGGTCGGCTTCATCGCGGCCGTGCAGGTGCACGATGCCGTAGCGGTGGCTGCCCAGCCACTTGAAGTCGCGCGCCAGGGCATGGCCGGATTTCGGGTACTGGAACAGCAGCGCATCCGGAAAGCGCTGCGCCAGTGCCGCGCGCTGTGCGGCCGACGGCATCGGCGGCGTGCTGCCGGGCGTCAGCGCCCGGTACACCAGGCTGGCCGCGGCACCGCCCACCGGCACCTGGCGTGGCAGTGCGGCCGGGTCCTGCCCCAGCGCCAGCGCCAGCGACATGGCATGCGGGTCGAGCCCGTGCACCCGCAGGTACAGGTCGGAGAACTGGCTGGCCAGGCGCGGATTGACCTCGATCACGGTCAGCCGGTCGGTGGCGACGTCGTAGAAGAATTCGATGTTGAACATGCCGTGGTCGAAACCCACGGCAGCCAGGAAGCGCTGCGCAACGCCCAGCGCGCGCGCCTGCACCTGCGCGGCCAGCCGGCTGGGGTGCTCCCAGCGCATGAAGGCCTGCGTGCCGGGGTACATCACCGCGTCCACCACGCCCAGCGCGTGGGCCCGGCCCTGGTACACCCAGCCGTCCAGGTTGAACTGCGGCGCCTGCACCGGCGCTTCCAGCATCAGCCGGTGGGCGGTGCCGGCCTGCGGCAGGCGCAGGCGCACCACCCGCTCGAAGGGCTCGACCAGCCGGCGGATCACCCACAGTTCACGCCGGCCGAAGCGGGTGTGCCGGTGCAACTCGGCCTGGCTGTCGACCCGCCGCGCCAGCACCGAGAACGCCGCCTTCACCGGCTTCACATAGCGCGGGTAGGCCAGGCCGTCGGGCACCGGGCCGCCGTAGCGCGCGTCCAGCGGAGCGAACGGCAGGCTGGCCTCGGGGCACACCTGCTGCAGCACCTGGCGCGCATGCAGCTTGTGCTGGCAGGCCAGGATGGCTGCTACCGGCGTGCCGGGCAGGCCGGCGGCTTCGGCCACCAGGGCGGCGGCCAGCGCGCCGAACTGCTCATGGTGCGACACCACGCCGGCCCAGCCACGCGCCCGGGCGCGCCGCGCCTGTGCCGCCGCAAAGCGCTGCAGGTCGAAGCCGATCAGCCGCGCATTGCTGGGGAACGAGAACAGGTCGAACCCCGCTTCGTCGAACTGGAAGGCGTCAGCCTGCCGGGCAAAGCCCAGCGCGTCCCAGTCGTGGTTGAACAGCAGGCCGATCCGGGTCATGCGTCGCGCGCCAGCCGCACGCCGCTGAACTGCCAGCGTGCGTCGGTCGGGAAGAAGTTGCGGTAGCTGGCGCGGATGTGGCTGCGCGGCGTGGCGCAGGAGCCGCCGCGCAGCACCATCTGGTTGACCATGAACTTGCCGTTGTACTCGCCCACCGCACCGGCCCAGGGGCGGTAGCCGGGGTAGGCGGTGTAGGGGCTGGCGGTCCATTCCCACACGTCGCCGGCCAGTTGCTGCAGGCCACCGCCTTCGTCGGCTGCCGGCAGCGGGCGCAGCGCGCCCGACTCCAGCAGGTTGCTGGCGGCCAGGGCCTGCGGCCAGACCGCCTGGGCGGTGTGCTCCCACTCGGCCTCGGTGGGCAGGCGCGACGGCGGGCTGCCCGGGTGCTGGGCGGCATGCCAGCGGGCGAAGGCATCGGCCTCGAACCAGCCGATGTGGCACACCGGCGCGTCGGGCTGCAGCGGCTGCAGGCCGCGCAGGCTGAACACTTGCCAGCCGGCGCTGTCACTGGCACTGCGGCGCCAATGCAGTGGCGCGCCGACCTGCTGCTGGCGCACCCAGTCCCAGCCGGCCGACATCCACCAGCGCGGGTCGGCATAGCCGCCGTCGGCGATGAAGGCGGCCCACTCGCCCTGGCTCACCGGCCGGCTGGCCAGCGCAAACGGGCGCAGGTGCTGCGCATGGCGCGGCCGCTCGTTGTCGAAGGCAAAGCCGCTGCCCGCGTCGCCGATGTCGACCAGGCCGCCGGGCTGGGCGATCCACTGCAGCGGGGCCACGGATGGGTGTGACGCCAGAGCCGGCGGCAAGGGCAGGTACACCGGCGCCAGCGGGTTGCACGACAGCAGGTGCAGCACGTCGGTGAGGATCAGCTCCTGGTGCTGCTGCTCGTGCTGCAGGCCCAGTTCCACCAGATCGGCCACGCCGGGCGGCAGCGGCATGGCCAGCAGCGTGGCCATCTGGTCGTCCACCACGCTGCGCCAGGCGCGCACCGTGGCCAGGTCGGGCCGTGTCACCAGGCCGCGCTGGGCGCGTGGGTGCTGGGCGCCCACACCGTTGTAGTAGCTGTTGAACAGCACCTTGAACGCCGGATCGAACGGCCGGTGCCCCGGCACATGGGTGGCCAGCACGAAGGTCTCGAAGAACCAGGTGGTGTGGGCCAGATGCCACTTCACCGGGCTGGCATCGGGCATCGACTGCACCTGGCATTCGGCCTCGCTCAGCGGGGCGGCCAGCGCCAGCGTCTGGCTGCGGACAGCGGTGTACCGGTCGGCCAGTGCAAGGCGGGGCGGGAGATCCAGGCGTGCGTTCATGCGGTGGTCAGGCGGGTGTGTCCGTCGGCCCGGCCAGGCGGCCGTGGGCGATGTAGCCCATGCCGCCCTGCGTGCTGTCGACATGGAAGCCCTGGCAGCGCGCGGCCACCCGATCCCAGGGCTGCCACAGATCGGCAGCGCGTGCGTTGTAGGGCCGGTTCTTCAGCCAGGCCAGCAGGTTCAGCGGCCCGGTCCACCAGGGAAAGAACTTCATGCCGGCCATGGCCACGCGGGCACCGGGCCGGGCCTGGCGCAGCAGGTTGGCCACGGCCTGCGGGCTGCGGGTGATGTCATGCACATAGTTGAACAGCAGGGCGTCGGGCGCCTCGGGCAGTTGGACGTCCTCTGCGGCGCTCTGGATGTGCCACAGCTGCGGCCAGCCGTTCTGCCGTGCACGGCGCTCGGCCAGGGCGAACATGTCGGGGCTCTGCTCGAAGGCCAGCACCCGCCCGCCGGCCCCCACCGCTTGCAGCAGCGGGGCGTAGCTCAGGCCGGTGCCGGCGCCCACGTCCAGTACCACGTCGCCGGGCTGCAGCTGCAGCAGGGCGATGGTGCGCAGCCGCAGCGCCATGGTGCGCCGGGCCGACGCGTCATAGCCCGCGGCATGGCGCCGGTAGCGCGCGATCGACAGCTGGTTGTCCGGGTGCATCGTCAGGTGGACGCGCGAGACGCCATGTGCATTCCCACCACGCCCAGGATGATCAGGCCAGCGCTGGCCACCTTCAGCGCGGTGGCCGGTTCCTGGAACCACCCGTAGCCGATGGCGGCGGTGGCCAGCGTGCCCACGCCCGACCACACCGCATAGGTGACGCTGAGCCCCAGCACGCGGATCACCATCACGTTCAGGCTGAAGGCGCCGGCATAGAACACGAAGATCAGCACCGACGGCGTGAGCCGGCTGAAGCCGTCGGACAGGCGCATGCAGGTGGTGCCGCCCACCTCCAGCAGGATGGCCAGGGCGAGCACCCACCAGGCCTGGGTGACGGAGAGCAAGGGCAGGGTGGGCAGCATGGTGTCGATGCAGGATGATCGGTCGGGGGTGGAAGGAAGTTACAACGCCGCCGTGAACATCGGGTAAACACCTGGGCTGCTGGGGAGGCCCGGCACCGGCCCGGGGCGGCCGGATCAGCGCATCAACCAGCGCCGGCTGCCGTAGCTCAGCCCGTCCACCAGGCCCACCAGCAGCAGCATGGCGCCCAGCACGGTGGCGGTCTTGGCCATGTGGAACAGGCCCATGTGGAAGGCCAGCAGCTGGCCCAGGCCGCCGGCGCCCACCACGCCCAGCACGGCGGCGGCGCGGATGTTGTTCTCCCAGCGGTAGAGGGTGTAGCTCAGCAGCTGCGGCAGCACCTGCGGCAGCGTGGCGTACAGGAACACCCGCCCCTTGCCCACGCCCTGGGTGCGCAGCGCAGCGCCGGGGCCGGGCGGGGCGTTCTCCAGCGTCTCGGCAAACAGCCGGCCCAGCACGCCGGTGGTGTGGGCCGCCAGGGCCAGCGTGCCGGCCAGCGGCCCCAGGCCCGCGGCGATCAGCAGCAGGCCGGCCCACACCAGCTCGGGCACGGCGCGCAGCAGGTTCAGCAGGGCGCGGGTGGGTGCGCGCGCCCAGGCGCGCTCGGCGGCATGCAGGCGGCTGGCCGGCAGCGCCAGCGCCAGGCCGGCAACCGCCGCCAGCAGCGTGCCCAGTGCCGACATCGCCAGCGTCTCCCAGGTGCCCAGCGCCACCTTGCGCAGGAACTCGGGCGAGGTGTCGGGCGGAAAGAACTCGGCGATGAAGCGGCCCATGCTGCGCGCCGCGTCCAGCGAGAAGAACTGGCCCCACTGCAGGTCCAGGCTCCAGAAGCTGGCCACCACCAGGGCCAGCATCGCCAGCAGCAGCCAGCAGGCACGGCAGCGCGCATTCCACAGCGCCTGCGACGGCGTGGCCACCGGGGGCAGGGCGGGGCCGCTGCTCATCCCAGCATGCGCCGCAGCAGCGCACTCACCTGGTCGGCCAGCGCCACCAGCGCCACGAAGACGGCCAGCATGGTGAACACCTCGCCGCCGTTGAACATCTTCATCGAGTTGTCCATCTGCTGGCCCAGCCCGCCGGCACCGACGAAGCCCAGCACCACCGAGCTGCGGATGGCGCATTCCCAGCGGTAGACGGTGTAGCTGGTCAGCTCGGATGCGTTTTGCGGCAGCAGGCCGTAGAACAGCGCCTGGCTGCGGCTGGCGCCGTTGCGCAGCAGGGTCTCGGTGGCATGCGCATCCCCGCTTTCCAGGATCTCGGCGTACACCTTGCCGAGCATGCCGCCGTAGGTGAGCGCAATGGCCAGCACGCCGGCCGTGGGGCCCAGGCCCACCACCCGCACGAAGACCAGCGCCCACACCAGTTCCGGCACGCTGCGCAGCACCACCAGCCCCCAGCGCACCGCCTGGCGCAGCCAGAACGGCCCGCGCGCCATGCGCCCGCTGAGTGCCGACACCGACAGCACCCGCACCGCCAGCAGCGCCAGCGGCACCGCCAGCACCAGGGCCAGCACCAGGCCGGTGGTGGCGATGGCCACCGTGCGCCAGGCTTCGCGCCCCACCATCAGCAGGAACTCGGCCGAGTGCGCCGGCGGCAGAAACGTGCCCAGGAACTGGCCGGTCACCTTCAGGTTGTCAGGCGCCAGCAGCGTCCAGGGCTTGAACTCGGAGGCCACGCCCAGCGGCCACAGCAGCACCAGGGCGGCGCTGATCCAGAACAGCCGGCCCAGCCAGGCCGGGTCGCGCTGCGGCGGGGCGGGCAGGCTGGCGCTCATCGGCAATACACCACGGCCGGGGCCACGGGCGCGGCCGGCGTGTCGTCCACAGGCGCGGCGCTGGCCTGCAGTTCGTCTTCATGCTGGCTGTACAGGCGGGCCAGATGGGCGGGAGTCACCTGCGCGGCCGGCAGGTCGAAGGCCAGCGCGCCGTCGCGCAGGCCGATCACCCGCGGAAACTGCGCCAGTGCCACGTCCACCTGGTGCAGCGTGGCCACCAGGGTGACGCGCCGCGCTGCCGCCTCCTGCACCAGGCTGGTGATGGCCTGGCGCGAGCGGGTGGGGTCCAGCGCCGACAGCGGCTCGTCGACCAGCCACAGCGTGGCCGGCGCCACCAGGGCGCGGGCCAGGCCCACGCGCTGGCGCTCGCCGCCACTGAGCCGGTCGACCCGGTCGAACAGCTTGTCGGCCAGGTCGAACTTCGCCAGCGCGGCATGCGCGGCCGGGATGTCGGTGGGATAGAACAGCGAGCGCAGGCTGGCCCAGGTGCCCAGCGCCGGCAGGCGGCCGGCCAGCACGGCGGTGACCACCCGCTGGCGCGGCGGCAGCGGCGGCACCTGCGGCGCCAGCAGCAGCCGCCCGCGCAACTGCTGCAGGGCGGGCCGCGGCAGCGCCCAGGGGTCGGTGCCATCCAGCTGCAGACGGCCGGCGGTGGGCGGCATGGCGCAGGCCATCACCTGCAGCAGGGTGGTCTTGCCGGCGCCCGAGGGGCCGATCACTGCCACCTGCTCACCCGCGGCCACCTGCAGGCGCAGGGACTGCAGCGCCGGGGCGGCACCGGCGCGCGCGGCCGGGTGGCGCGCGGCCACCCCGTCCAGATCCAGCTTCACGCGCGGGTCAGGTCAGATCAGCCCGGCGCTGCGCCCGGCAGCCTCGATGCCCTTGTAGTTGTCGGGCGTGGTGGGGATGTAGCGGGTGGCGCGGTTGAGCTTCAGGATTTCGGCGCCTTCGGGCGAGGCCGGGTCGATGTCGAGCAGGGCCTTCTGCAGCCTGTTGCGCAGGTCGGCCGGCATGTCGGCATGCACCGACCAGTTGTAGTTGAAGAACGGCGCGGTGGTGACGAACACGTCGACCGCCTTGGTGTCGACCTTGTTCTCGCTGGTGAACTTCTTCCACACGGTGATGTCGAGCGCCGCTGCGTCCACCTTGCCGCTGACCACCGAGGCGATGGTGGCGTCGTGCGCGCCGCTGTAGGCCACGCGGCGGAAGTCCTTCTCCGGGTTCAGCCCGGCCTGCAGCAGGAAGTGCCGCGGCATCAGGTGGCCCGAGGTGCTGCTCTGCGAGCCGAAGCTGACCTGCTTGCCCTTCAGGTCGGCCAGCGTCTTGATGCCCGAATCGGTCTTGGCGATGAACACCGACTGAAAGCGGGTGTCTTCCTCGCGCTGGGCAATGGGGATGATCTTGCCGCCCGAGCGGATGTTGGCCTGCACGAAGGTGAAGCCACCCAGCCAGGCCACGTCGACCTTCTTGTTCACCAGGGTCTCCACCGCGGCCGGGTAGTCGCTGACCGGGGTGAACTCCACCTTCATGCCCAGTTTCTTTTCCAGGTAGGCGGCGATGGGGCCGAACTTGCGCACCTGCTCGGTGGCGGCTTCTTCGGGGATGGTGGTCACGCGCAGCACCTGCTGGGCATGGGCCCAGGCGCTGGCGGCAACCAGGGCGCAGCCCATCAGGGCCTTCAGGGTGCGGGAGGGGGACAGGCTGATCATGGTGGTGCTCCAGAGGTGCCCTTGGCAGCGGGATGTGGGCAGGGGGGATGTGGCCAGCGCCGGACTCTAGCCGCATCCGCCTGCTAGAGTCTTCACGGATGAGTCAAGCCCCCCGATTCTTCCAGTTGCACCAGGTCGATGCCGCCGCGCTGGCCGCCGAAGCCGCCGCCGGCCTGCTGGCGCCTGCCGCCTGGGCATCGCCCAAGTTCTTCTATGACGCGCTGGGCTCGCGGCTGTTCGATGTCATCACCGAGCTGCCCGAGTACTACCCCACCCGCACCGAGTCCGCCATCTTCGCCCAGCATGGTGCGGCCATCGCCGCGGCGGCGCTGGCCGCCACGGGTGCCGCGCCGGTGCTGGTCGACCTGGGCGCCGGCAACTGCGCCAAGGGCGCGGCCCTGTTCGGGCCGCTGGCGCCACGGCGCTATGTGGCGCTCGACATCTCGGTGGATTACCTGCGCAGCGCCCTGGCCGACCTGCAGCGCCGCCACCCGGCGGTCGACCTGGCGGGCGTGGGGCTGGATTTCTCGCACCGGCTGCAGTTGCCTGATGGATTGGTGGATGGCCCGGCGCTGGTGTTCTACCCGGGCTCCAGCATCGGCAACTTCGACCCCGATGCGGCGCTGCGCCTGCTGCGCGAGGCGCGTGCACTGGCCGGGGGTGGCGCGCTGCTGATCGGTGTCGACCAGGTCAAGCCGGTGCCGCTGCTGGAAGCTGCCTACGACGACGAACTGGGTGTCACCGCCGCCTTCAACCTGAACCTGCTGAACCACCTGAACCGGCTGCTGGGCAGTGACTTCAAGCCGCGTGACTGGCGCCATGTGGCGCTGTTCAACACGGCCGATTCGCGCATCGAGATGCACCTGGAAGCCCGCGCCGCCACCACGGTGCGCTGGCCCGGTGCCGAGCGGCACTTTGCCGCTGGCGAGCGCATGCACACCGAGAACTCGTACAAGTGGGCGCCCGCGGCGTTTGCCGCGCTGCTGCGCGATGCCGGCTTCACCCGCGTGCAGCACTGGACCGATGCGCAGGGCTGGTTCGGCGTGTGGCTGGCGGCGGGCTGATCAGCGCCTGTTTCTAGCGCGCACAGCTGCGAAAGCCCGCCGGCACATCGGCGCGGTGGGCCGGAAAGTAGTTGCGGTAGCGCGGGTGCTTCATGCGGGGCTGGGTCATGAACGAGCCGCCGCGCAAGGCCGGCCGGCCGTCGAACCACGGGGCTGAGTAGTCGCGGTAGGGGTGCGGCGTGAAGCCCGGGTAGGGCCCGAAGGCGCTGGCCGTCCATTCCCACACATCGCCCCAGCGGAAGGCCGCGGGCTGGCTGAGCGCAGCGCGCTCCCACTCGGCCTCGGTGGGCAGGCGGCGGCCCGCCCAGGCGCACCAGGCCTCGGCCTCGAAGGCGGTGAGGTGGCAGGCCGGCTCGGCCGGCTGCAGCGCCTGCCAGTGGCCATGGCGGTGCTGTTGCCAGGCGCCATCCTGCAGGCGCAGGCCCTGTGGGCCCGTGGCGCCGCTGGCCTGGCGCCAGGCATTGCCGGCGCCGGTCCACAGGCGCGCATCGGCATAGCCGCCGGCGGCCACGAAGGGCAGGTAATCGGCCCAGCGCAGCACTTGCGCATCGATCTCGGTGGCATCCAGCGCCACCGGGTGGGCGGCCAGCTCGTTGTCGAAGGCGAAGCCGTCGTCGGCTGCGCTGCCCAGCGTCCAGGGTCCGGGTGCGAAGGCCAGTGGCGCGGGTGGTTCGGGCAGCTGCGGTGCCTGCCAGCGTGCATCGTTCACTGCAATGCCCAGGGCATGGGCCATGTACAGGCCGGCCTCGTGGTGCATGTCCTCGTGCACCAGCGCCAGGCGGAAGAAATACAGCCCGTCGTCGCTGCCATCGGCCTGCGCCAGCAGGGCCAGCGTGCTGTCCAGCTGGGCAGCCAGGTCGGCCCGGGTGGCGTCGATGCCGGGCAGCGGCAGGCCCCAGCGGGTGGCATGGGCGACGGCACTGCTGTCGTAGAACGCGTCGGCGTCGGCGCGCAGGGGTGCCAGGCGTGGCGCCAGCGGGTCGGCCCGCGGGCCCAGCAGGCGCTGCGGGTTGCGGGCCAGCCAGAATTCCTGGAACCAGCCGATGTGGCCCAGTTCCCACAACGGTGGGTTCAGCGCTGCCCGCTGTGGCACCTGCAGGCTGGGCAGGGCCTGCAGCAGCCGGTCGGTGTGCAGCAGGGTGTCGTGCCGGCTGGCCTGAAGCGCGGCGGCCAGCGCAGGGGCATCACCCCGCCTGGCCGTCAGGTCGAGCAGGCGCGCACCGATGGTGGTGGCGGGCAAGGTGGCTATGCTGTGGGGGTGCATCGTCAGAAGATCGTCATCGTCACACCTGCGCTGGCCGATGCCAACAACGGCAACTGGCAGACCGCCCGGCGCTGGCGGCAGATGCTGGCGCCAGCTTACCGCGTGCAGCTGGCGGCCGATTGGCAGGCCGGGCAGCCCGGTGGTGATGCCGACCTGATGGTGGCCCTGCATGCGCGCCGCTCGGCCCCGGCAGTGGCGGCCTGGCGCGCCGCGCAACCGCAGCGCCCGCTGCTGCTGGTGCTGACCGGCACCGACCTGTACCGCGACATCCAGGGCGACCCGGCCGCCCAGCGCTCGCTGGCGCTGGCCGATCTGCTGGTGGTGCTGAATGCCCTGGGCGCGCGCAGCCTGCCCGGCCCCCTGCAGGCCAAGTGCCGGGTGGTGCTGCAGTCCTGCCCGGCGCGCCAGCCGCTGTCCAAGCCACAGCGCCATCTGCGCGCGCTGATGGTCGGCCACCTGCGCGATGAAAAAGACCCGGACACCTATCTGCGCGCCGCCCGCCGCCTGGCGGGCCGGCCCGACATCCTGCTCGACCACATCGGCCGGCCGCTGGACCCGGCGCTGGGTGCCGCCGCCACCGCGCTGGCCGCGGCCCAGCCGTCCTACCGCTGGCTGGGTGGCCTGCCGCATGCGGCCACGCGCCGGCGCATCCAGCAGGCGCATTTGCTGGTGCACCCCAGCCGCATGGAGGGCGGCGCGCATGTGGTGATCGAGGCCTTGCGCAGCGGCACGCCGGTGCTGGCCTCACGCATCGACGGCAACCTGGGCCTGCTGGGCGACGACTGGCCCGGCCTGTTCGACCCTGGTGACGACGCCGCGCTGGCCGCGCTGCTCGAGCAGGCGCGTGACGATCCCGCTATGCTCCCGGCGCTGCGCCGCCAGGCTGCCCTGCGCGCACCGCTGTTTGCACCCGATGCCGAGGCAGCCCGTCTGCACACCCTGGTGGCTGGCCTGCTGGCCGCCGCCCCATCTTCCGGAGAACCCCGATGACCACCGCCTACACCCCACCCGCCGGCGAGCCGCGCCTGACATCCTTGTCCCACGGCGGCGGCTGCGGCTGCAAGATCGCCCCGGGCGTGCTCAGCGAGATCCTCAAGGGCACGGCCGCGATGCCGATCCCGCCCGAGCTGATGGTGGGCATCGAGACGGCCGACGACGCCGCGGTCTACAAGCTCAACGACACGCAGGCGCTGATCGCCACCACCGATTTCTTCATGCCCATCGTCGACGACCCGTTCGACTTCGGCCGCATCGCCGCCACCAACGCCATCAGCGACGTGTACGCCATGGGCGGCCGGCCGATCCTGGCGCTGGCGCTGGTGGGCATGCCGATCAGCGTGCTGAGCACCGCCACCATCGGCCGGGTGCTGGAGGGCGGCGCGTCGGTGTGCCGCGCGGCCGGCATCCCCATCGCCGGTGGCCACACCATCGATTCGGTCGAGGCCATCTACGGCCTGGTGGCCCTGGGCCTGGTGCACCCCGATCATGTCAAGCGCAATGCCGACGCCCGCCCTGGCGACGTGCTGGTGCTGGGCAAGCCGCTGGGCGTGGGCGTGATGAGCGCGGCGCTGAAGAAGGGCGAGCTCGACGCCGCCGGCTACGACCAGATGATCGCCAACACCACCCGGCTCAACACCCCCGGCCCGGCGCTGGCGGCCCTGCCGGGCGTGCATGCGCTGACCGATGTCACCGGCTTCGGCCTGGCCGGCCATGCGCTGGAACTGGCGCGCGGCGCCGGCTGTGCGGTGCACATCGACTGGGCCCGCGTGCCGCTGCTGGGCGGGGTGCATGCGCTGGCCGGGCGCGGTTTCATCACCGGCGCGTCGGGCCGCAACTGGGGCGGCTACGGGCAGGACGTGGCCGTGGCCGCGCACCTGGGCGATGTCGACCGCGCGCTGCTGACCGACCCGCAGACCAGCGGCGGCCTGCTCGTGTCGTGCGCGCCGCAGGCGGTGGACGCGGTGCTGAAGGTCTTCCAGGCCGAAGGCTTCGGCCAGGCGGCGGTGATCGGCGAGGTGGGCGCCTACGGCAGCGGGCCGCGCCTGGTGGTGGGCTGACCACCGATGACCAGCGGCTTCCAGCACATCCGCCTGCACACCGACGGCCGCCTGGCCACGGTGCAGCTGCACCGCCCGGCCGCGCGCAACGCGATGAGCGTGGCGCTGATGCGCGAGCTGACCGCCGCGGCCCATGCCCTGGCCGAGCGCACCGACATCGACGCGGTGCTGCTGACCGGCGATGCCACCTGCTTCACCGCTGGCGCCGACCTGAAGGACACCGCCGGCTGGGCCAATGAGGCGCTGTCGCTGGTCGAGCGGCGTGAGATCGCTGGCGTGGGCTGGCGTCTGTGCAAGGCCTGGGAAGAACTGCCCCAGGTCACCATCGTCGCCATCGAGGGCTACGCGGTGGGTGGCGGGCTGGCGATTGCCGTGGCCTGCGACTGGCGCGTGATCGCCAGCAATGCCTTCGTCTCGCTGCCCGAGATCGCGCTGGGCATCCCGCTGACCTGGGGCGCCATTCCGCGGCTGACCGCGCTGGTGGGCCCGTC
>Ga0209097_10002758_pt1 | contig 13947 bp, 14 predicted proteins | sample AD_UKC052_MetaG_FD_184419 | JGI IMG/M metagenome (GOLD analysis project Ga0209097, IMG submission 184419) | Active sludge microbial communities of municipal wastewater-treating anaerobic digesters from USA - AD_UKC052_MetaG (SPAdes) (version 2) | ecosystem: Engineered > Bioreactor > Anaerobic >... | reverse complement strand
CAGCCAGATGATGACCAGTATGGCAATGGGCAGCACCCATCCCAGTATCTCTCCGCCCCAGTTGCGGCGGGTTTCGGGAATGATATCCACCCCCTGACGGCTCATGATGGTTTGTTTTTCTTCCAGCGAAGCTCCAACGGTGTCTTTGGCGACCACCATCTTTTCCACTTCCCTGACTTTAGTTTCAAAGGTTTCGGAAGAGAGTATCTCGAACTGAAAATGAGGTCCCTTAATGGGCGAGGCGCCAATGCCTTTTTTTGGCACCAGGCTTTTAAAAGCCGTATCACCGCTGGCAATGGCTTCTTGTTTAATGTAAATTTCGGCCATTTCCTTGTTGACCACCACTATTTTTTCGACCTGTTTGTTCTGCAAAAAAGTCTCAAACTTGTTCCAGGTAATCTTTTTCGGACCGCTGCCTCCCCAGTTATAAAAGTTTAATGCGATAAACACAACTGCCAGTAAAGCATAAATCCAATAGAAACTGAATTTTTTCTTTCCCGGGTCCCCGCCCTTAATATTGTTTTTAAAATTATCACTTTGTTTGTCAGTCATAAAAATTCTAATCTTTCATTTTAGTTACTTTCGGAATCAAATTGTTTTATTTCCGCATCAGCCCACAGATTCTCGAGTTGGTAAAAGTTGCGGTATTTTTCCTGAAATATGTGAGCCACCACATCAAAATAATCGAGCAATATCCATTCGGCATTGTGAAAGCCTTCCCTGTAGCGGGGTTTTATTCCGGTGGTCTTGAGTACCATTTCTTCCACCGCGTCGGCGATAGCTTCCACCTGAGTGCGTGAGGTGCCATGACAAATCACAAAGTTGGAAAATAAGGTATTTTGAAATTTTGAGAAGTCAAGGCTGACAACATTTTTAGCTTTTTTTTCAATCATGCTGTTAGCGATAATGTCAGCAAGCAACGACTCTTCAGCTATTTTCTTTTTTCGGGGCATTACAAATATTTCATAAATTTGCAAATGTAAGACTTTTTATTGAACATTTTGAATATTTTATGTAAACAGTATTCAAAATAGCACTAGTTTTTAATCCTGATATTTTGAAAATAATACGCAAAGAAACCCTGGACTCTACCAATGAATATGCCGCACAACTGATACAAGACAGCATGGCCGGCAGCACTTTTTGTGTGGTGGCTGACCGGCAGACCTCAGGCAAAGGCCGTGGAAGCAACCAATGGAATTCGGAAGCCGGAAAAAACCTGACATTCAGCATAGTGTGTTTTCCTAAGTATCTCAAAGCCGAAAATCAGTTTTACCTGAACAAAGCTATAGCGCTTTCAGTACATGAATTTGTTGCCGCGTTGCTGCCTGAAAAAGACGTGGCTATAAAATGGCCCAATGATATTTATACGGGCAACAAAAAAGTTGCTGGAACGCTGATTCAGGTGGCGGTACAAGGCGCTACGCTGAAAAATGCTATTATCGGTACCGGCATCAATATCAACCAGGAAACATTTCCCGAAAACCTGCCCAACGCGACCTCAGTTTTTTTAGAAAAATCAGCAAAAACAGAGCTTGTACCGGCTCTGAACCAATACATTGACGTTTTTGAAAAGTACTATGGTTGGCTGGAAGAAAAACGCTTTGAAGATATCGACAACCACTATATCAAGAAATTATACCGTTTCGGAAAGCACAGTATGTTTGAATTTGACAAAAAAACAATCCGGGCTGTTATTTGCGGGGTGGATGAATATGGATGGCTGCAGTTACTTACCGATGAAGGTGTTGTACTAAGCGGCGAAATGGACAAGGTAAAAATGATAATTGAGCCGTGAGTCTAAGCCCTATAGATGGAAAATTGGAATATTAAGGTAATGAACAGTGAATCATTATCCCATAATCCCAAAAAATTCTCCCAGTAAAAAAATTAGTTTCATTCTGCCCTCAATTGCCTTTAAGGCATTGACAGCCCTATTAGCTACCCCAATAATGGTGTCAGCAGGTTCTCGAGTTGTGCAGCCAGCGAATCGGAATCATTTTTAATGATGGTCCAGTCATCCGCGCTAATAAGATATACGCTATTTTCATACACCACATAACAAATTACCGAGCCACCAAGCTCATTCAAAGTAATCTTACGTGTCAGGTAACTGGATATTTGAATGGGTTTTACAACTGCTTCGAACCGGTATTTAATGGTTTCTATATCATCTTGAGTAACTTTTTTTTCATGGCCCGAAAACCTAAACATCAGCTCATAAGTTTTCAGGTTTTCGTTTCCAAAGTTTTTTCCGTGAGAAAGTACTTTTTCCATATCAGTAATTATTTATTTCATTTTAAATTGATTTCCGGTATGAAATTACAACAAATTCCTGACACTATAACCTGATTTATCAATATTCCGCTCATTAAAATTCATCCATACAAAGCCGGTTTACACCTGCAATAACAAGGAAAAAATGCAATGGTTAACTATTAAACTATTACTTTAAATATAAAGTGATATCTATCTGTATTAATGCTCCTTAATGTATCGACATTATTTCATTAAAACCATATAGATTTTTTTCCGGCAGGTGGCGGACAAGATGGTGTTTGACTGAACATCGACTTCTGATTGAATCCCACCAATAAAAAAAAGGTTCAACAAAAAAAACTTATGAAAAATTAAAACGCAGGACTTTCGCAATATTCCTTCAGTTTTCCTGCAAGAATGTTAACCAGGTTTTGCAAAGGTCTGGCGGCCATCATCCTTATCATCATGGGCATCTCGTGCTCAAAAACAAAAACCACCTCTGTTTGGTTATCACCTATCTTATCGAGCAGACAGATCAGCTCAAATGTAAACGGCAATTTAGTGCCTGTATCCGGCACAATAAGGATTTTGGTATAAGGTACTTTTTCGGTGATTTTCAGAGCAAGGGTTCCCATGCCGCTGACCTCAAAACTGCATGTATCTGCGGTGGACGTCCAGTTTTTCGCCTGCTCGGGCATCATAGTCTGAAAATTGTTAAAGTCCGAAAGAAAATTAAAAATTTTCTCAACAGGGGCATTGATGCTTACCTTATCGCTTTTAATCTGCTCCATAGTGCACTATTTTCCCCATTTATCAGGTGCTTCGCGCCACTGTGTCAGGTATGGGAGGTCCGACTCTTTGATAAAACTACTTTCTACAGCTTGTTCAAGCAAGGCGTAATAATTGGATAAGGTAAAGAGTTTGCATTTTGCTTTTTCAAAATTCTCTTCTGCTTCGGGAAAGCCATAAGTAAAAATGGCCACCATTCCTTTTACATCGCAACCCGCCTGCCGGAGGGCTTCTACTGCTTTAAGGCTGCTGACACCGGTGGATATAAGGTCTTCGACCACTACCACCGACTGTCCGTTTTCCACCACGCCTTCAATAAGGTTGGTAAGGCCATGGTCTTTGGGTGCAGAACGCACATACACAAAAGGCAAGCCCAGGTCCTGAGCCACCAGCGCACCATGAGCAATGGCTCCGGTAGCCACACCGGCAATAACATCGGGAGAGCCAAACTCTTCCTGTATCAACGTACTAAACCGCTGCCTGATATACGTTCTGATCTTCGGATAAGAGAGGGTTTTTCTGTTATCGCAATAGATGGGCGACTTCCATCCCGAAGCCCAGGTAAAAGGTTTTTGCAGATTCAGTTTTATTGCTTTAATTTGCAATAAGTATTCTGCCGTTTTCAATGAAACATCATTATTCTTTTTCATGTCACAAAGTTACAAAGTATATATAAACGACAAAGAAATTTTTTTCGGAAATCCGGAAAGTGTTGTAAGCAAATATAATAAAGACAATACAGTATCTGTTTTAGACAAGCCCTCTGCAGATTCCTTACGAATAGCGATAGCAGGTTTTGTTGCCGACCCGCATTTGCAGCAACTGATGATAGTCAGCGAAAATCCTAAAGAGGTTTTCCGGGAGTTTCGGAAAGACTATAAAGAGATAAGGGCTGCCGGCGGCCTCGTGCGCGACAAGGATATGCGCGTGCTGCTGATTTTCCGCAGGGGAAAATGGGATTTGCCCAAGGGAAAAATTGATACTGACGAAAGGAAAAAACATGCCGCCTTGCGTGAAGTTCGCGAGGAAACGGGGCTGGACCAACTTTTTATTCTCAGCAGAATAGCCAAAACCTATCATATTTATACAGAAAAAAACGACCGTATCCTGAAAAAAACATACTGGTACGAAATGGCCGCCATCAATCCGGGTACACTCGTGCCGCAAACCGAAGAAGATATCACAGGCATCCGTTGGTTCGAACCCGACAAGCTGGACGAGGTGCTTTCAAATACCTTTCCCCTGGTAGCCGATTTGTTGAAAGAAAATCTCTCGGCCCAGGCTTAGCTGACAATACAATTATTTGTTCAGGATAAAAAAAAGGACCGGCTTTTAAACCAGTCCTTTAGGCTATGCTAACAGCACATTATAAGTATTTATACAAAGTGCCGCTGTTTCCGTTCCAAATCCAATCGATACGGTACTTGGTCGGGCAGGCACTCCCATTGACATCTACGGGGAGGTTGTTGTCATCAAAACCCGCTGTAAATGTCGCCTGTTTGTTATCGGCAGGAATCTGGTGCACTTTAACGCCGGCACAGGGATCGAAATTGCATGATTCTTTGCGCACCACCGACTGGGTTATTTGAGTGTAAAACAACTCTCCACTACGGTTGGTTCCCCATACTACAAGGTTATTATAACCATCGGCAGAGCCAAATCCGTCAATGGTAACCCAAAGGTTGCCAATAGTGCCGGTATAGGTAATCAGGCGGGCGATGGTCCATGTCCTGGTCGTATTGTCGTTAAAAGTAGCAATCAGCGAGCCTGTTACCCTGTGCACTACGGAGGTGGCCGTTGTCCCCAGGTTGATTATCCTTCCTCCGCTGACATTTGTAAAAATCCTTTTTCCATTCAGCGTAACGGTAAGATTATCGGACACTCTTGTGAAAAGGACATTCAGGTATTTCACGTACACTGTTGCCCCTGCATCAGGCCAATGCGTGTTTACGTGTTTTCTCACTTCAGCCTGTCCCACCCTGTTCCACCGGCCGGAACAATTCAGCCCATTGAAAGTAATGCTGTAAATAATAGTATCACCCACAATTACTGATGAATCCACCGTCACATTGCAGGGGAAGGTATTCGTTGCTTTCTGCCCGCTGCCGGAGAGCACGCTGTTAATATCTTTCATGATTTCATCGTCGGCGGCAGCCACTCTGTTTTCGTCGGAGACAAATTGTTGCAGTGTGGTGGTATCAGGGTCCTTGTCTTTTTTGCAAGAGGTGAATGCTAAGGCCAATACAGCAATTAGCATGGCACATATCCGCGAAATATGTAATGTTTTCATGATTTTTGGTATTAATGATTATTAATTTAATTACTTGAGTTTTGCATGATTTTTTTATGTCACACAGAGCCGTTCCGATAGCTATCGGAACGTGTCGAAGTGTGACCTGCAACGGTCGTCTTCGACAATCTTCTCCTTCCACTTACGTTCCAGGAGAATCTGCTCTGACTGACCGTAGTTTTGTTCTTTTTGACTATATGTAAAAAAGTTCTTTTTCATAGAGTTATTATCCTGGCAATCCACATTGTTTGTTATTTTCAATTTTTTTTATTCAAAACTTCAGTTAATTATGTTATTATACTTATAATTCATTTTAACTCTTAAAGGTACAATTTTTTTTATTATCCGCAACAGTAAACTGCAAATAATTTGGCTGCTTTTCAACAAAAATCGCTATCTTTGCACCATTAAAAACAGCTGTGTTTCAAGCTAGAAGTTTGTACAACTCCCCCCTTTCCTTGTGCTGATGCCATTGCAGAGGTATATAATCAATAGCATTCAGACGCACAAAATCTAAAAAACCAAATGAAAACTTTTGAAGAATTAAACGTCTCGGCCGGGATAAGAAAAGCCATTGCCGAAATGGGATTTGAAAACCCTATGCCTGTGCAGGAAGAAGTTATACCCTTCATGCTTGGCAAAAGAAACGATGTAATTGCGCTGGCCCAGACAGGCACAGGCAAAACGGCTGCCTACGGGCTCCCACTCATACAGGAAGCCGACAACAGCAATCCAATGCCCGGATCGTTGATCCTATGCCCCACACGCGAGCTTTGTATTCAGATAACGGGCGACCTTACTGACTTTGCAAAGTATTGTGACGATATAAAAGTGCTTCCGGTTTATGGAGGCACCGGCATCGATAGCCAGATAAAAGCGCTGAAAAAAGGTGTGCAAATCATTGTGGCCACCCCGGGACGCCTGCTCGATCTTATGGAACGTAAAGCCGTGGAATTAAAAAATGTCAGCCGCGTGGTACTGGATGAAGCGGATGAAATGCTCAACATGGGCTTTTTGGAAGATATCAACAAGATACTTGCAAAGGTTCCCGAAGACAGAAACACCATGCTTTTTTCTGCCACCATGCCGGATGAGATTGCCGGAATCTCGAAAAAATACATGCACAAACCGGTAGAAATAACTATTGGTACCCGTAATTCCGGGGCAGAAAACATCAAACACGTATGTTATACTGTACAGGCCAAAAACAAATACCTGGCGCTGAAACGTATTGCCGACTTTAATCCGGATATTTACAGCATTGTTTTCTGCAGAACAAGAAGAGAAACACAGGATATTGCCGATAAACTGATTGCCGACGGCTACAATGCCGATGCCCTGCACGGCGACCTATCGCAGGCACAGCGAGACTCGGTGATGCAGAAATTCCGTATCCGCAACATTCAGCTCCTGGTGGCAACCGATGTGGCCGCCCGCGGCCTTGACGTCGATGACCTTACGCATGTTATTAACTATTCATTGCCCGAAGACCATAACACCTATCTGCACAGGAGCGGGAGAACAGGACGGACAGGAAAGGCAGGCATTTCAGTGGTGATTGTCAATCTTAAAGAAAAAAACCTACTGAAGACTATCGAAAAAAAGATCGGAAAAACCTTTAAACATGCTGAAATCCCATCAGGACATGAAATATGCGAAAAGCAATTGTTCTATTTCGTAAGTAGCATGGAAAAAGTGGATATCGATTATTCTCAGATAAATACTTTCCTGCCATCCATTTTCAAGAAACTGGAATGGCTCGACAAGGAAGAGATCATCACACGCTTTGTATCCCTCGAATTCAACCGCCTGCTGGAGTATTATAAAAAAAATTCGATGAACCTTAATATCACTGCCGACAGCAAAGCAGACCGGAAAGAAGGCAGTAAACGGGATAAATTTGAAAACGCCACAGGAGCGGGTTATGCACGCTTATTTATTAATTTGGGAAAAGCCGACGGTTTTTATCCGGCCGAATTAATTCAATTGATAAATAACAATACCCGGGGATTAAAAGTCCCCATAGGAAAAATCGACCTCATGAAAAATTTTTCTTTTTTTGAAGTGGAAGAAAGCTATGCCGAAGAGGTTATCGGATCGATGCAGGAGATTATCATTGATAATCGTGAAATCATCGTCGAAAGGGCTTCGGACAAAAATTCGGGGGATATACCGGACGACCGCAGAGTAAGAGAAAGCCACGGAAAATCCAAATTCAGAAGTGCACAAAAGGAAAACAAAAAAGATAAGTATTCTGCCGCTGACAACCGGTTGCGCAACAAGCCGGAACACTCGTATGCCAATGGATTAAAAGATGACGAAAAACATGAATTCGAAAGTATTTTCCAAAGAAATAAACGCTTGTACAAAAGCAAAAAGGCGTCGGCCAAAGCACAAGGCAGCGACAACAGAAGTTTTTTCAAAAAAAGGAAATATAGCAAGGAAAATCAGGGTGTCGGCAAGACGAGAAGCGGCAGGAAAAAGTCAAAGAAAAGATAAAACACCTTACTTCACCCTTGGGAAGAAAGCCAAAAGCAAAAATTACTAATTTTTGATCATAATGGTCAAAAACAGCAAAGCCCGGTTTCCCGGGCTTTGTTATTTCTTGTTGTAAACACTGTCTTATTTGAATCCCCTGCGTTTCAGCAACGGGTCGATGGCAGGATCCTGTCCGCGGAATTTGCGGTACTGGTCCATACCTTCGCCATCGCCACTTTCCTGCAGACAATATTTGCGGAATTTTGTGGCAAGGTCTTTATTAAATATGTCGCCTGATTGTTTGAAAGCGTCGAAAGCGTCGGCATCCAACACTTCAGCCCACAGATATACATAATATCCGGCAGCATAGCCACCGCCCCAGATGTGTGAGAAATAAGTGGACCTGTAGCGGGGTAAAATTTCGGGGATAAGCCCGATTTTATCCATGGCTGCTTTTTCAAATTCTTTAATGTTTAAGTCTTTAGGTTCGGTCAGGTTGTGATAGTCCATATCCAGGATGGCTGCAGCGAGAAGTTCGGTGGTGATAAATCCCTGGTTGAATTTGGAACTGTTCTGAATCTTTTCGATGAGCTTGTCGGGAATAACTTCGCCGGTTTTGTAATGCTTTGCATAGTATTTAAGCACTTCGGGTTCGCTGGCATAGTTTTCCATAAATTGTGAAGGCAGTTCCACATAATCCCTGGGCACGCTGCCTGCAGTGCGGGAATATTTTCCTTCGGTGAAGAGAGAGTGCAGTCCATGGCCAAATTCGTGGAATAAAGTCTCCACTTCATCGTAGGTAAGCAATGCAGGAGTCTCCTTGGTAGGTTTTGTAAAATTGCAGACGATAGAAACTATGGGATCTACTTTTTTGCCGTCGCGCCAGCCTGCCGATTCAAAGCCGCCGCACCAGGCACCGCCGCGTTTTGAATCGCGCGGATGAAAATCAAAATAGATTAAGCCCAGGTGTTTGCCATCAGCTTCTTTTACCTGATAGGTTTCCACTTCGGGAAAATATACCGGCAGGTTGGTCAATTTTTCAAAAGTGATGCCATAGAGTTTGTTGGCCACATAGAAAATACCGTTGATAGTATTTTCCAGGCTGAAATAAGGTTTCATTTCGTTTTCGTCGAGGTCGTATTTTTCTTTGCGTAATATTTCAGAATAATACCACCAATCCCAGGGCTGAATTTTAAATTTTCCACCTTCTTTATCAGCGATTTTCTGCAATTCAACCACTTCATTTTTAGCCATTTTCAAGGCAGGCTCCCATAATTGAGCCAAAAAATCATTTACTTTAGCGGGAGTCTTGGCCATATTCTCGTCTATCACATAAGCTGCATAACTGTCGAATCCCAGTAATTTGGCTTTTTGAACGCGGAGTTTTGCAATTTTGGCAATCACCTCATTGTTGTCGTTGGTATTGGCGTTATCGCCTTTCATAAAATATCCCCTGTACAGCTTCTCACGCAAATCACGGTTTTTGGCGTATGTAAGAAAAGGAATCATGCTGGGTTTGTCGATGGTAAAAACCCATTTTCCTTCGAGGTTCTGAGCTTTGGCAGCTTCGGCAGCGGCATCCACAGAGCCCTGGGGCAGTCCTTCCAGGTCTTCTTTTTTGTCCACCACCATTTTAAAATTTTTGTTTTCGGCCAGCAGGTTTTCACCAAATTTGGTTGAAAGCAAGGACAGTTCTTCGTTGATTTTCTTGAGTTCTTCCTGTTTATCTTTTGGCAGGTTAGCACCGAGGCGTTCGAAATCGCGGAAATACTTTTCCACAACACGTATCTGCTGGTCGTCGAGTTTCATCTCGTTACGATTTTCATATACGGTTTTTATACGTTCGAACAATTTGGCATTCATGAAAATCTCATCGCTGTGCTTGGAATACATCGGCATGATCTTACGCTCAATGGCCTGAATCTGCTCATTGGTGGTAGATTCGGTGAGGTTGAAAAACACGTTGGACACTTTAGTAAGCAACAGTCCTGATTTGTCAAAAGGCAGTATGGTATTGTCGAACGTGGGTGCTTCCGTATTATTGACAATTTTGGTGATTTCGTCATTTTGTTGTTTCATGCCTTCGATAAAAGCAGGCATAAAGTGGGTGGTGTCAATCTTGTCGAAAGGCGGCACCTTAAACGGGGTGGTATAATCCGAAAAAAACGGATTATCGCTGTTTTTTTTGCCTTTGTTACAGGCAAAGAAACTAACGGTGGCACAGGCCATTAACATAATGATGATTTTTTTCATTTTTAAATTTGTTTACAATTATGGACCAAAAGTACAAAAAAAGTTTGCATATTTACAGTTGTTGCAAAGAGCGGGCATATTTTTTTGACCCGCCGGTCGAGAACCAGGGAAAATTGTGATTTTTGCATGAAATAAAAACGAATGGCAGCAAGCAAAAACAAGGCATGGTATTTATATGCAGGTATAGGCGTGATAGCGCTTATATTTCTGATTTTTTTTTACGGGCCTGAGAAAAACGACGAAAAGGGTTTTAAAGATAACGATTCGTCTGGCAACAACAAAAACATTGAAAAAAAAGTTTTTACAGAGTTGGCGCCCGGTGCGGGACCAGCCGGGCAAATCATCCACAATAAATACTATACGCTCAGCTATAACAAGCAATACAAACAAGCCAACTGGGTATGTTACAAGCTGACGTCACAAATGCTGAAAAACAAGACCGGCCGTACCGATGACTTCAGGCCGGATGCTGAGGCCGGAGCAGGTGCTGCCACACCGGAGGACTATAAGAACTCAGGCTATCACAGGGGGCACCTCTGCCCTGCCGGCGACATGAAATTCTCGGCTGAGGCCATGTCGGAGACCTTTGTGATGACGAACATCTCGCCACAGGATGCAGATTTAGACGGTGGTATCTGGCGGGAGCTGGAGGAGCAGGTCCGGGAATGGGCAAGAGAACACAAAGAGTTGTATATTACCACGGGGCCGGTTTTTGGCAAGCACGTAAAAACTATAGGCAGAAATAAGGTGGCTGTACCCGAGTATTTTTTTAAGGTAATCCTCGACTATAAGCAGCCCGGTGTGAAAGGCATAGGATTTATTTTTAAGAACGAGGCCTGTGCCGACCAGCTGCCATTTCTTGCTGTGAGCATCGATTCGGTGGAGGCCTTCACGGGCATAGATTTTTTCAGTGCGCTGCCCGATGCCGATGAGCAAAAGATAGAAAAAACAGCAAGATGGTCTATGTGGTGATTATTAGTCTTTTAGCAATTTTTTTCGTCAATTAATTTTTTTTCAAAAAAAGATTCTATCTTTGCAGCACATTTTCGGGGCGTGGCGCAGTTGGCTAGCGTACTTGCATGGGGTGCAAGGGGTCGGAAGTTCGAGTCTTCTCGCCCCGACTAACAAAATCAAGGGTTTCAGAGAGTCTGAAATCCTTTTTTTGTTTCCGGTTTACACAAAGTTATACACAAAATTAATTTTCCTATGATGTTTTATAGATCAGCCTTGAGGGCACCGGATCGGCCTGGAATGTCCAAAAAATTCCATTTTTTATGAGTTTTTCTGCATAAAATATGAAAAAACGATATTATTGTAAATAATCATATTTTATATATTGTTACTATAATTCAATTATATAGCCGTTTTGCCTATAAGTAAAATTCCAATTTTTAAAAGTAACAATTCAGTAATGACGGCACTTACAGCGATTTTCACCCCTAATTTTATCCAATTCTTACAGAATGATCCCCGCACCGCCCTGACGGTCCAGCCGTCATGACTTTTTTTTTCTGTTATATGCTTAAATTTGCTTTGTAACATTTATTTTTTGTTAATTGATTGTATTTCAGTTTTTAACACTTTTAAACCTGCAAAATCATAACTTTTTCACCCTGTGATCCCTGCACCGCCCTGTTAAAAAGTCGTCATGACAGTTTTTTTTATGTTATATGCGGACAAAAAAAAAGAGGCAACGCCTCTTTAATTCAACAATGCAAAGAATGTTTTATTTTTTTGATTTCAAATAAATGACATTTTCAGCAATAGAATGAGTTTTGCAAAATTCTACATCGGGGTCAATGTCATTTTCAAACTCTTTGTTTATAGCATTATTAACAGCAGAATTATTTGAATCTGTTTTTCCTCTTTTATAGTTCTTTTCGATGTATTCAATTATTTTACCGGAAATATCTATACCGGTTATTTCCTGTATTTTCATTCCAAATGCTGAATTAACCTCAATAACGAATGAATAACCTAATTTATCTACTATCATATCAACCCCGCAAACTTCTAAATTAACTGCCTTTGCTGCATTTACACATAGTGTTTTTTGTTCTTCAGTAAGATCAATTTTTATCCCTGATCCCCCCTGACTTATATTGGCACGAAAATCATCTTTTTTCCCGGTTCTTTTCATGGCTGCAATTACTTCATTCCCGGTAACGATTGCTCTTATATCGGAGAAATTGCCGTCAACATACCTTTGCAACAAAACTTCAACATTACTTTTATACAATGCCTCTAAGGTTGTATTTGATTGCAAAGGACTTTCAAATATCATAACTCCAACGCCGAGACTGCCTTTTACAGTTTTGCAGATCGCAGGCAAATTATCAATTTTATTCAATAAAAATTTTATGTGTTTCGGATTCGCTGCAAAAATAGTTTTTGGAGTTTTAATTCCGTTATAACTTAATTTTTGTGATGTTTCCATTTTGTCTGAAGCTGCCCGGATTCCTGAAGCTGTTTGAATTGAATAAATTCCCAAATTTTGATTTAAATGCCGTACTAATTTAATTCCGTAGTTTACCCCTGAATGAATACGGGGTAAAATAGCATGAATTGAATTTGCATGGATTCTTTCCACTTCATCGCCTGATCCGTCATAAATCCGGTCATATCCTCTTTCACTTTCAGAAATGAATAAGTATAAATCCTGCGGATTCTTTACTATTGGTTTATGCCCTCTTTTTTTCGCACTATTTACAAAAAGCTGTGTTGCTTTACTGGTCGGGCTTGTGCTTAAAATTAAAATGTTTAAACTTTCCATTTTTTTGTTATTTTTTGGGGTTAATAATTGCAAATTTACTTTATTGATATTGCCTCTGAAAGGACATAAAAATTACTATTTTTTCATAAGAAATCCGTTTAAGTCTTTGTATTCTGAATAAATAAAACTTTTATCCTCGCAAACGGTATTGAGTGCTTTAATTTTCTTTACTGCCTCTCGGCCTGTTTCATCATTGTCTAAAAACAGGATAACAGATTCGGAATTTTTTATGATGTCGGTTGCTTTGTCAATATTTACAGTTGAATTAAGTATTAATGATTGTGGTGCTTTGATAGTCCGGTTTATCGTTAACCATGAAAGAAAATCAAAAAAACCCTCAAAAATGAATAATATACCCGGATTCATTATTTCAGCTTTTATAAGAGTGAAATACTTCGATCCTAAGCACCTTTTAACCTCATAATCAAAAATCTTTGTACGTAGCTCAAAACCGCCCAGATTGTTTTTAAAACCAACAGCATAATAATTTTTTTCATTGTGTGAGTAATGCACTTCATTACAAAATTTCTTTGCAATATCAATATTTATATTCCGGCTTTTTATGTATCGTATTAGATTTTCGTTTGTTATGTCTTTTACTGATTGTATCGTGTCTTTTCTCTTAGAATGGCCTGATGTATCATTTTTCTTTTCAATAGCAAATGTGGTTGTTGCTTGTGAAATAGAAAAATAATTTTCATTTAATAACTTAATTGCCCCTTTAAAATCAGTATTTTTCATTTTACATACTAAGTCAATAATATTGCCCCCGGTTGCTAATCCAAAGTCAAACCAAAAATTCAAGTTGTCATTTACTTTAAAACTGGCTGTTTTTTCAATTCTAAGGGGGCTTAGATAGAATAAGTCAATTCCGTTATCCTTAATAGGCTTATAACCATTATAGGCTAAAAAATCCTTTATTCTTATTGATTCCTTTAATTGTTTGGCGTTCATTTTTTCTGTGTTGTGTTATGATCGTGTTCTTATATTATTAACTTAACAACACACTTTGTGTTAATCGTTTTAACACGCTCTGTGTTAAAGACACACTTTTAACACACTTCATTTTTTTCATTAAAAATTAATTTTGAGTTTGATTCAGTTC
>Ga0209097_10002752_pt1 | contig 13965 bp, 19 predicted proteins | sample AD_UKC052_MetaG_FD_184419 | JGI IMG/M metagenome (GOLD analysis project Ga0209097, IMG submission 184419) | Active sludge microbial communities of municipal wastewater-treating anaerobic digesters from USA - AD_UKC052_MetaG (SPAdes) (version 2) | ecosystem: Engineered > Bioreactor > Anaerobic >... | reverse complement strand
CTAACGTTTCGGCGATTTACGAATGCGCGGAACGGTTGAACCAAATGTATCAAAACAAACGAAATGATTCAATTTGCACTGGTGTTTTAGAGAATGAAAATGCCCGCGTATCGTAAATTGCCTGTTGTACGTTGTGCTTTGCTCTATTTTATATTATTAGAGTTTCAATTTTCAGGCATTGGACATATTTGATAGTTTAATATTGTCTTTCATTCTCTTGGGCTTTGTTAAGCACTATTTGTGTTCTAATTTAATTGGGCACTTTTCTTATTTCGTCTCTTTTGTGTTTAGCCTTTTGGGGCGTTTATTTCACAATAGGACACATCTCTCCCATCATCGTTTTATGCCGCAATTTTTTCAGCATGTTTTTTAAGCTCTTTTTTCGCGTAAACAAACCATTTCACACTTCCTTTTGATGCTTGGGTATCTAAATACTCCATTTGACCATTGCACTCAATACAGACTTTGGTATCGGTAAAGGCTATTACTTTTTGTCCGCTATCATTGGATTTGGTCTTTTCTCTAAAGGCCTGGGCTATTTTCGTTTTGGTTGAGTATAAGCCGTAATACCTTACCAATCGTGAATTCGGTAGCGGAACATGTTGTAATAACAAAGGGAAAAAATCGCGATAATGAAGTGTTAATTCCTTTTCTATCGGCTTACCATTCGCATCTTTCTCTTTATAGTCTTTGTATCTAAAACTGATATATTCTCCCTCAATATTGGTTATTTTATATTCACTCAAACAGGCTCGTTTTGAATACCTTCCAATATATCGAATGACCTGTTCTGGCATATTCATCGGCGCTTCCAAATGAATAATCCAATGCTTTTCTTCGAGCGTTGATATGAAGTGATTAAATTCATTTTCTCCTGTAAAATGGTGTTTTAGATTTTTGCTGAAATAGTGTTCTATCAAAGCCTTAATAAAACCTTTTCTGAACGTTTCTTTTAAATCCAAATAGCCAACATGCTTTTTTACTGGAATTGATTTTAACTGTTTGGTTTTCTTATCGATTCCACCCCAGCTGACAATCATATGAACGTGAACATGCAAATTCTTCTTCTCTCCGTAAGTATGCAACACAGAAATTACTCCTGCCTCTACTCCATACTGATTTAAAATGTAATCCTTCATTGTATTGCTTGCCAGTGACATCAGCGTATCGAAGAAGAACTTTTTATTGAGTTTAATCAGCGGATTTAATGCATGAGGTAGTGTCATGACCACATGCCGATGCGGAACATTGACAAGCTTATCATAAACACGATCTGCCCATTTGAGCGTATCTGTCCAACTACATTTTGGGCAAAACCGATTTTTACAACTGTGATAGATCTCTGCTGTATATCCACAGTCTTTACATCGATAGCGGTCTTTGCCCAACTTGCTTGTACGGCATATCCTTAATGCATTGACCGCTTTGTATTGCTCAGGCGTTATAAACGCTTTAGGCGATGCCGAATACGCTGACCAATGGGCATTAAAAAACTCTGCTAATGTGAACTTCTTCTCAAAAGTCTTTGCTTTTGAATGAGACTGCTCGCACATCTTTTATTCATAATTACCATCATCCAAAACTTCCAGAGCGATGCCATAAGCTTCAAAGGAATCTGGTGCTATAAGCTCACGTTTACCTGCCTTTTCACCATAAATATTGTCGTCCTCATCGATTACTATCGTGTCATACAAGGAAAACAACTTCTCTACTTCCTCATCAAAGTCCTTATAATTGGGAAAGCCGTCATCATCTGTAAATAGTTGAAACTGATCTCCATCATTGAAGATATAAAATTGAGCTTTGTTTAGTTTTAATTCTCTCATAATGTATGTTTTATAAATTGATAATCTTATAATGGTAACGCGATAAAAGCATTACGTACAACGTTCCGCACACACCTGAAGAGCCAAACGAGGTGAACGAAATGCTTTAGATTAGACGAATATAACAAGTAAAACGAATGCCTCAAACTCCCGAAATGCCTGGCTTTGCTGGTGTGTGCTGTTATGCCTCGTTGCTTAAATAAAATCTCAATAATTGATTATCAGTTGTTCAATTAAATTGCAATTCAAGCTGCGTTGCTTGTATATTGTTTTATAGAACTTAATTCCGATTTCTTTTGTAATTCTTCTTCTTCAATATCATAATCATCTTGAATACCGAGCCAAAATTTCGCTGAATTTCCAAAATATCGTGAAAGTCTTAATGCTGTATCAGCCGTTATTCTTCTATTTCCCTTCAAAATCTCAGAAGTTCTTGTTTGAGGAATTCCAATATCTTTTGAAAGTTTGTATGCGCTGATTCCAAGTGGCAAAAGAAATTCTTCCAATAAAATTTCGCCAGGATGAGTGTTTTTTAGCTTTTCCATTTCTTCAGTTTTTAATGATAGTCAACAACTTGAACTAGTTCAGCATTTCCATTATTCCATTTAAAAACAATTCTCCATTGATCATTTATTCTAATTGAATAGAAGTCTTTCAAGTTTCCTTTTAATTTCTCCAATCTGTTTGAAGGCGGAATCATAAGGTCATTGATATTTTGAGAGTTATTTAGCATTCTGAGTTTTCGCCGAGCTATTTCCTGAATTTCAGTTGATAGTCCTTTAATTCTCTCACCTTCCCAAATCTTCTTTGTTTCCTTGTCATTAAATGAAATTATCATTCCTACCTTTTGCGTTACTTACGTCAAAGGTAAGTAAAAGGTTCTGGAAGTCCAAATCTCTAAATGATTTATTTGAGCAAATTGCTATAGTTGCAATGTGGCATAACGTTCCGCACACACCTGAAGAGCCAAATGAGGTGAACGGAATGCTTTATATTAGACGAATATAACAAGAAAAACGGATGCCTCAAACTCCCGAAATGCTTGGCTTTGCTGGTGTGTGCTGTTGTGTGTAGTTTATTATTCTTCCAATTTCATTTTATTTTCCAATAAGTTTTAGAGTGTAATCTTTTACAACATCCACTTTGTTTAAATAGTCATCAATACTTTGTGTTACAATTATATCAGGAAGAATTCCAATTTCATCTGACAACTTTGTTGCTGTAGATATATGTGTATTATTCGCTACCGAGAGTACTAATTTTGTGTGTTTTAAACGACACAGCGTTTGTCCAGCCGTACAGAATTGATTAGAACCCAACTCCTCGCCAATTATTGTCCCTATCTTGTGTTCTTTCACTAAACTCATGAAATGCCCAGTTGTAGAATTTCCATTTCCATCAATTAGAAAATAAACTTTCCCTTTAAAACGATTTTCAAGTGGATTAATAAATTCTTCGCCATAAATTTTGTCTGTTTTACCTTCAAATTCTGCCTTTGAGTAATATCTAAAAGGTTTATCCATGAGATGTTGAAGCAAGTAAATACTTGGATATTGTGAACCGCCTCTGTTGTATCTCACATCAATAATTAGATTTTTAATCTTTCTATTGTTGATTATTTGCATACTGCTGTCAAGGAAAGATTTAAAAACAGGATAACTATCCCATTCATAATAATTGAAAGACGAAATAGTTAAGACAGCTGTCTTTCCCTCTAAAATTTCCACACACAAATCTTTTGAGCAGCTATTTATAGAAGGATCATATAGTTCAGTTGCCAACTCTTGGGCTTTATTCAATTTTATTGAACTGTTATTTCCCTTAACTATAATATCATAAGTTCTTGGTAAACCTAATGAGTATGGTATTAAAGCAGCGAAATAGGTATTGAAATGTTGTGTTTTATAAGTTTGGATATTTGCTTGTGCAGCGATATGATTATAAATATCTGTTATGAGATTTTCTGTTACAATGCCGTTTATACTCAAAATTTCGTCTTTGACTTTTACTTTATCAGAATTATTCATTGGATTTACCACAAATAATTGCTTGTTCACATATCTAACCCGCAATGGAAAACTATTCTCCAAAGGCAATATGGAAAACTCATGATATTCATTTTGCATGTTAGAAGAAGCAGTATGCGAGCAGCCGATACTTGCAATGATAGCATTACAATGCCAAGCAAATTCAGCATAAGTGGTTTTTTCAGTAATCAATGACTTTTTACTTTCAATATTTTTATAAAACTTGTCTTTCGTGATAAACTTAAGTGCATGAGGATGAACCGCTAATAACTTTTGACCTAACTGGTCTAAATCTTCTATATAATCATTCTTGGAAAAAACCTTAGCGAATTTTTCTAGTTTTGTTAAAGGTTTAATATTTGGAAACTTAATTTTCTGTATCACATCTTCAGCATTAAAATTATCAGGATTCATCTGAAATGATGTCTCATAATACTGAAGTGATTTAATACTATCTTTTGCTTGAAGATATGCTTCACCCATACTGTCATATGCATTAGCCGAATTGGGAAACTCAGAAATAACGAGTTGGAAAATAGGTATAGCATCTGTTAAATTGTTTTCCCATAAAAACGAGTAACCGTATAGCGTCAATTCGGTCTCATTGCCAAAATCATAAAATGCAGAATTTTCTTCTTTGAGTTGAAAATACAAGGCTATTCTTTCATTAATTGGTAGATGAGCATTTTCTTTAAGCTTTGCAACAATTGAACTTTTTTTAGTACTGCCTTCATTTGTTTGCTTTTGATTAACTGAAGACCTTGAAAAAGGTTTGTTTCCGCACGAAGCCATCAAACAGCAACTTAAAATTGCAAAGCAAATTGAATGAAAATTGGTCATATATTCATTTATTAAAAAAGAGATTCTGTATTAAGTGAAATAATTCAAGTGGGTCGCTCTAAATTACACACAACGTTCCGCACACACCTGAAGAGCCAAACGAGGTGAACGGAATGCTTTAGATTAGACGAATATAACAAGAAAATCGGATGCTTCAAACTCCCGAAATGCTTGGCTTTGCTGGTGTGTGCTGTTAGCTGCTGCCTTTTTATATAGAAAATAAATGATTAAAAGCAATAAGTAACTAATAATTGATAGAAATCATAAATTATACCTTGCAATTGCAACACTAATATTGTCATTACCTCCATGTTTGTTTGCTAATGAAATTAAATCATCAGCTGTTTTGTATATATTTCCATTAACCATTTTTGTAATCTCATCCTCATTCAACATTCCATATAAACCGTCACTACATAACATTAATGTTTCATCATTCATATCTTGAACAAAAATGTCTGGTGCAACATTTTCAGATAAACCAAGTGCTTTAGTTAAAATATTTCTTCGAGGATGATTTATAGCTTGCTCTTTAGTAATAATTTTACTATCCAACATTTCTTGAATAGCAGAATGATCTTTGGTAATTTGATGAATTGTTTTATTGGGTTTTATCAAATAGGCTCGAGAATCTCCAACATTTACAATAAATGCATGATTTTCAAAAATTATTGCTCCGACTAATGTTGTTCCAATTCTATCAGAATGATTTCGAGAGATAGCCCAAACTTCTTTGTTTGCTATATCAACTGCATTTAATAAAACCTCTTTAAAATTTATTGCACCTTCATTAATTGAATAACTAAGAATATTTTCAGTAACTTTTTCAATAAATGTTTTAGCAGCAAGTTCAGAAGCTACTTCACCACTTTCAAGCCCTCCCATACCATCTGCAACAACAATAATCCCACAATTTACTTGGTTACGAAAGCTTTGAGTATTAAGCATTAAAGAAGCAACACTATCTTGATTGGTAGTTCTTTTTACTCCAATATCTGTTTTCGTAAATAGTGTAATCGGAAGCATGATCCTAAATTTAAAATGTTTAATTTATTTTCTGATAGATTGTTGTCATTGTATCAATTAATTGTTGCATATTTTGGAATCTTTCATTTAAATTAATCTTTATCATTTTAAGAATTGCATTATCGAGTTCGTTGGATATAGAAAAGTGATTTTGAGAAGATGGTGTTGGAACAATATAACTCTGACCGTTATTTTCATTAAATACTTGAGGAAGTTTTCCAGTCATCATTTCATAAAAAATTATTCCTAAAGAATAAATGTCTGTTCTTTGATCAACTTCTCCAAATGCAGATGGATGAAACCATTGTTCAGGCGAACAATAACCGGGGCTTCTCCACATACCTCCAACTGTTAGTGCTATTGATTCTCTATTTACATCCTTACCAATTCCCCAGTCAGCCACCTTGATTTCGTTTTTCTCTGTAAACAAAAGATTAGCAGGCTTAATATCTCTATGATAAATTGATTCTGAGTGAGCTAATTTTAATGCTTTAGCAACTGGTAAAATTACATTACCTAAAGTCCACTTTTGAGAAAACAGTTTTTTTTGCTCTATAATTATATTGACCATTTTATCTTTTAAAGAACCACCAGCCATATATTCCATTATATAAAATGGTCCAATACTAGGAGGATTTCCATTTATATTTGAATCAATAATATTTACAATGTTCGTATGATTAAGAGTTTGTATAATCTTTATTTCTCTTTCAAATCTTTTTATTCTTTCAGGGTCAGGTCGTTTTAATTCTTTTAAGGCCGCTCTTTGTCCTGTGGTTGATTCAACCTCATAAACCTTCCCAAAGCCGCCTTCATCAAGTATTCTTATTATATTCCAAGTTGCCATTGTCTTTTATTTTTCTGTAGTCATGTTATTTACTTCGTTCGGGTCTATAAACGGAGAATCATGATTTACTTGTTTAATTTCTTTGTACCCTAAGTGCTTTGACATTTCATCTAATAACTTCAAATAGCGCATATCATAAAGTTTAATGTCAAATAGTGTTTGTGAATTGCTTTCCCACAAATTTTGTTTTGCATCAAGTATTTTTGATTCGCCATAAAAAATAACATCAATAGTATTTAACGCATCAAGTATTTTCTCATTCATCTTCGCTCTTTTACGTTGAGCCAATAGAGTTAGGAATAAATCCATTTTTTGTTTTTTCCTTTCCCTTCTCTTATTTATTTGTAATGATACAAACATTGAGGACAACGGACCAGCAACGATTGCACAAATAGCTATAATTTCAGGATTTGTCATCAGCTCATATTTATGTTTTCTATTATTGTATTGCAAAGTTAAAAAATTAATCTATTTATTGTTTCAATGTTTATATCTAGGTTTATAATCGATTCGTAAATGAAATCTATAAAGTAAGGAGTAAAAAGGTTGCAGCTAACGTTCCGCACACACCTGAAGAGCCAAACGAGGTGAACGAAATGCTTTAGATTAGACGAATATAACAAGAAAAAAGGATGCCTCAAACTCCCGAAATGCTTGGCTTTGCTGGTGTGTGCTGTTAGGTGCTGGTACTTTACAACAATTCTATTAACGCTTAGAAGCTTGTTCTGATTTTTGAATTTGTGCTTTCTTGCGAATAGGTTTTGAAACTGATTTATTCTTATAATCTCGAATAAATTCGCTTATTTCTTTACGAGCTTGTTCTGTTAATGGCTCGCTTTTAATTATAAAATCAACACCTTTTGGTTCTCTTATATGTCCCATGATTATGATTTAAAATATTTGTCAACTAAAACTTGAGCTGCATCAGTTGGAATTATCATTCGATGACCACCTAAAGTGTATGCACCTAGTTTATTTTGATAATGTTCAATAAGTTTTGTTTTGGCTGTAAAAGCAATAAACCCATTAAAACCCTGTTGGAATGAAACTTTACAAGCATGAGCAACTAGATTTCCTGCAACACCTTCATAAAGCTTGTTATTACCAATATTAAAAGGTGCGTTTTCAAGTAAATGCATGTAAACATGATCACTTTCTAAAGACAAACTGAGTAATCCTTGAACGATATCAGAATTATTCGTTATCGTTAGTTTAAAAACCTCTTTTTTGTTGTCAGCTAATTCTTCTTTCCAATTAAAATTCCAACCATTTTTCTTGGTGATTTGCTTTAAATCACTAATCCTAAGTCTATGAACCTCTGTTTCAAAACTATCGCCAGATATAGTATTCTGGATAGAATTTGTCAATCTATCAACTATAAAATCCAGTTCAATTGGCTGAGGCGTTTTCACAAATCAAATATAAGAAAACTATCGATTTCAATAGCTTCAGGGAACGAAATGTCTTTAGAGTACTTGCACCTAACGTTCCGCACACACCTGAAGAGCCAAATGAGGTGAACAAAATGCTTTAGATTAGACGAATATAACAAGAAAAACGGATGCCTCAAACTCCCGAAATGCTTGGCTTTGCAGGTGTGTGCTGTTAGGTGCAGCTAAATGTCCCTACTTATATCTTCATAACAAATCAGTTTTGAAATCATAAGATCCTGTTGTTCATTGTTAAATTTCTTAATTAATCTAATATCTTTAATAATTTCAACTCTTTCTTCTTCATTTTCAAATATCAAGTATTTTATGTCATCATCCTCGAATTCGAGTCTTAGATTCTCCAAATGCTGATTCATTTCGTGTTTTCTTTCTCCTGCATCCACAATAAAACCGTCCAATAACATTGAGTATTCTTCTGAAAATCCCGCCGCTATTCTCCATTCTTTCTCATCGGAAAATTTATAATCATATATCATTCCTGTTGATTCTCTGTATAAATCATCCTGAACCATTTTAGTATATCTTAATATCTCAATTATTCCTTTTTCTGGCTCACTCAATTCTTTCCAATTGAAACCTGCCTTTTTTGTTATGTATTCCTTATAAACAGTTAAATATGATTCAAAAAGGAATGATTCTTTGTCCATGTATAAAACTGGGTTTAATCGCATTCTCTGTGCCCACTTTTTACTTAAACCAATGCCATATTTTCCATATTTTGAAACATGATCTTCAATTTGTGAAAGAGGAATATCACAGAAACTCACAATTGGAGTGTAGAAATTGATAATTGAATTTCCATTTTTAAATATATCTCGACAATAAGAGAATTTGAATCCTTCAGTCAATATATTTATAAGAATCTCTTTGCTTTTTGTTAAATGAAAAATTGAATCAGAACTAATCTGCATATTTTTATGTTTTTTCTTAGTTGCACCTAACGTTCCGCACACACCTGAAGAGCCAAATGAGGTGAACGAAATGCTTTAGATTAGACGAATATAGCAAGAAAAACGAATGCCTCAAACTCCCGAAATGCTTGGCTTTGCTGGTGTGTGCTGTTATAAGCCGTTTTTTCTTCAGTCGTCATAATGAAGTCAATGTGTAAAATACACCGTCAATTACTTTCGACATTCTTTTTATGTCAAGAGTTTCCATTTTGTCAGTTGATTTGTGATAATTTTTATTTCTAAAAAAAGCTGTGTCGGTAAGCATTAAGGCACTAATACCAAATCGCCAATAATTTAAATGATCAGAAAAGTCAATACCCGGCAAAGCCGGAGGACCAGTAAACTTTTTTGTTCTAATAGCTTTTGTTGATTTGTATTTTCTACAAAACTTTCTTGTGAATTGTCCTGCACCAAACTTTTTTACAAGTGTTATATAATTTCCTCTATTTCCATAGAAAAGCGAAAGAAGACCGATAGGATAAGATTGTGATTTTTTCTCGTCTTTAAAATAACCAATCATTTCAAGTGAAATCATCCCGTAAACTTCGGTCTTGTTGTCAACAAGTGATTTGGCGTGAATATAACTACCCATAAATTCTGTCCAAAAATATGGTGGCTCTTCTAAAGAGTATGCAACAAGATCAATACGTTGATTTAATTTATGTCCTTTTAAAAGTCGAGAAAGCTCAAGAAGTCCAACAACACCGCTTGCATTGTCGTCAGCTCCTTCTTGATTGTTGCAAACATCATAATGTGCTCCAACAATAATTCTTTTTTTATTTTCAGTCCCAAACGAGCAGATTACATTTTTATAAATTTGTCCATATACAGAATACTCTTGAATGAAAACGCTGTCTGAATATTGATTAAAAACGGTTCTAATATAATCTGCCGTTTTATTGAGTTGATCAATGTTTCTGTAAGAGCGAGATTGTCCTGTTTTCGTTATGGTTGTCAAATGAGATTTTATTATTGTTGTGTCCGAAATTGTCATTGAGAAACAATAACTTGTTACGAACAATAATAGAAGTGTCAATATGTTTTTTGATGTCGTCATTAAAATGGCTTATAACGTTCCGCACACACCTGAAGAGCCAAACGAGATGAACGGAATGCTTTAGATTAGACGAATATACCAAGAAAAACGAATGCCTCAAACTCCCGAAATGCTTGGCTTTGCTGGTGTGTGCTGTTGGCAGCTGCCCTCTTTTTAAGGCTCTATAACTCTAATTTTTCCGCCTTCGCTAATCACAAGATTTTGTCCAAGAGCTTTTTTCTTCTCAATTAATTTTTGAGACGATATTTTTATTGCTCGCTTAATTTTTTCTTTCAAAACTTCTTTCTCTTTACTGCTCATTTGAAATCATTTTTAATGAGTTGAACTTTTGAGAATTGTGTATCGTAAATAATTCGTCTTCAATTTCTTTTTCCGCAATCAATTCCGATTCTGCTGTTGAGTTATCATAGATTAATAATGAATCAACTTTATTGAAATACAAATTGAATAGATTTTTTATTCCGGCTTTGTATCTTCTTTCAATTACATCTGATTCAATATTATGTCCGCCTTCGGCAACTCTTTTCTTTACTCTATCTTTTGCTAATTCAATTGATTCAAGCCAAAAGAAAATTAATGTGATGTAATAGCCCTTTGACTTCGCAAATTCTATTGTATTTATGAAAGATCTTGTTGAAAGAGTTGTTTCAAATGAAAAGTCTTGATTTGAGTTTATCAACTCATCTATTCTTTTAAGCATTAATCTTCCAGCTTCAATTGATACATTTTCTGGTTGAAACGGTGAAAGTCCTCTTGCTATTTCGTCTGCATTAACAAACTCTTTACAGTTTAAAAGATCAGGAAGTATGTTGAATGAGGCTGTCGTCTTACCAGCTCCATTGCAACCGCTTATTATGTATAGCTTCTTTTCCTGCATGCTCAAAGGTAGAGAACTTTACTCTCATAGCAAACATAGGGTTGCTGCCAACGTTCCGCACACACCTGAAGAGCCAAATGAGGTGAACGGAATGCTTTAGTTTATACGAATATAACAAGAAAAACGAATGCCTCAAACTCCCAAAATGCTTGGCTTTGCTGGTGTGTGCTGTTAGTTGCAGTGCATATAGATTTGTAAATTCAATCAAACTTGTATTTTATAATTGGATCTTGAAAATCAACAATTTGATAACTTGATGCTTTTTTTTGAGATTCACCAAAATCAAACATTGGAAAAGAATAAAATTCGTGTCCATTCTTCAAAATTTCCCAAATTTCAATTTTATATTTATTTAAACTAAATCGCTTAATAAATTTCAAGTGTATTTTTTCATTTAGCTTCATTCTAATTATTGTATTATAAAGTCTACAAATTATTATAGCTTGGAAATAATTTATATATTCAAATGAAGATCGGCTTGTTAATTCATAACACAAATAATCAAAGAAATATTTTGATATTGGAATTTCAGCATTGATATTATTTGGATTTATGTTTTCTAATTTGTAAATACTAAGGCAGGATGAAAAATCTCCAATACCGCCCCAGGTTAAATTATAATCATTAAATATTATTCCATAGCCATGAGAATAGCTTATATTTTTGAATAATTTTTTATTTAATTTACTATACCTCGGATTATTTGGATTGCCAAAATAATAAAATTCATCTAAGTCTGAATAATTATAATTTGAAGCTGTTAAATCTGAATTTTTAATAGCAAATATTGCAAGAGCTTCAGAAACGTCAATTATATTTCTTCTTGACTTTAGTTTAATCAATAATGATTCATAAATAAAATTGAATTCATGATTATTAATTAAGTTTTTACATTTCCCAGTAATATTTGAAGACGTAACTTGACAATACAAATTACAACTAATTAAAAGAAGTAAGATAATTCTAGAAATATTAGCCATATTTCAATTATATCAGTTATAAATCAACTTCAAAAACAATAAAATGAAAAGAATATTAAGAGAAATTGAGTAGCATACTTCATTGAAATAGTAACAAAATTCCATTGCAACTCATAGAAAGTATTCATTATATTTTTCATTTATATGTCACGAAATATATTGTAAAAATACATATATATTTATATGAAATCTTTGTTGAAATGTTATTTTCTTACGATTCACAATCAACTTAATGTTGAGTTTTGCATTGCAACTAACGTTCCGCACACACCTGAAGAGCCAAATGAGATGAACGGAATGCTTTAGATTAGACGAATATAACAAGAAAAACGAATGCCTCAAACTCCCGAAATGCTTGGCTTTGCTGGTGTGTGCTGTTATAGGCAGTTTTTTATATAATAGATTGTTTATTAAAATACATTACTCTAATTATAGCACTACGAACAATATATTTTAGTGTTTTTGGGTTGAAACAAAGTCTTATTGGGAGAAGAAAATATTTTCCAACAATAAATCTGAAATTGATCTGATTTACATTCTGCTGGAAATGGTTTAAACAATTGCGTACCTATTTTACTTGGAAAAATCAAACTGCGACGTTGGGTTACTAAAGGTCTCCATAATGCAACTAAAGTTGGATCGGGACTTATAATATTTAAACCTTTCAAACCCAGCGATTTTGTAGAAAGTATAGGATTAGGGCGTGAAGATTTTCTTAATGAAAAACCATCACTTTTGAAGAAAGATTCTAAATTCTTTTTTCTACCACCTAAAATAAATATGCAGGATGTATTAAATTCTCTAGATAAAGTTTCAAGACGAACGAGATCCCAAAGAATACTTTCCACAGAAGGTATAGATTGTCCAATCCATTTAGTTTCAATTGCAAGGATTGGTTTCTTTTGATCAATGACAGCAAAATCTATCTTGGGTTTTGCACCTCTTCCTTTTGAATATCGACTAATTACAGGATGAATATATTCGGAATGAACATTTGAACCATAAATGGAACTTAGAATTTGGCCAATTGGAAATGACATATATTTTTCGCTAAAAAGCCCTGTTTTGTTACAATGTTCTTCAAAAATTAACCATCCACCTATACCTTCTGCAAGTCTTCTTTCAATTTTCATCTGTTCAAATTATATTTTAATTGTAATGAATCAATTCAGATTTTCAAAATTGCCTATAACGTTCCGCACACACCTGAAGAGCCAAAAGAGGTGAACGAAATGCTTTAGATTAGACGAATATAACAAGAAAAACGAATGCTTCAAACTCCCGAAATGCTTGGCTTTGCTGGTGTGTGCTGTTAGCGGGTCGTTGTTTTTCTTTGCTAAATAAGTTTTCTGCTATAAATATCTTTAACTTTGTCTTTTAGCATTCCAATTAATTCTGTCTGCATAAAGTCGTAATCGTCAGGAATATATAAGCAAACAATTCTCTTGTTTTCATAAATTTCAGGAAAGTGATTTCTTATATGGTTTCTATGGTGTTTCTCCATGACTATAATACTATCAGCCCAATTCAATATTTCTTCTGTAAGAATTGTGCTTGCTGTTTTGTCTGTTCCTGCGGACTTAACTTCAAAACGATCGTCACTTTCGTAAATTTTATGAGCTGTTGCACTTCTCATTCGGTTTACTGTACAAACAAAGAGCAATTTAATTCTTTCAGCATTCACAATATTCTTATTCATTAACTTTGATTGTACATTCTTCAAATGTGTTGTTAAAGTCTCGCAATCTTCTATAATTTAAATCGTCACTTAATTTTTCATATTCTGCCCAAAGCATTACATCTCTGGTGTCAAATGTTGCATTTTCAATGTATCTGTTCAAGTCAATCAAGTTTCCTTTTGCTAAAAATATAATACAGCGAATTACTCTGTCTGTTTTTAGATAATCAGCATTGTTTATAGCGTCAATTAATATTGAAGTTGCCTTGATAGCATTCTCTCCAAAATCAGTTTGTATTCTTTTGTTTATGTCGTCTTTAAATGTCATTCAATGGTGTGGATTTACAATGCCCGCTAACGTTCCGCACACACCTGAAGAGCCAAACGAGGTGAACGAAATGCTTTA
>Ga0209097_10002746_pt1 | contig 13973 bp, 13 predicted proteins | sample AD_UKC052_MetaG_FD_184419 | JGI IMG/M metagenome (GOLD analysis project Ga0209097, IMG submission 184419) | Active sludge microbial communities of municipal wastewater-treating anaerobic digesters from USA - AD_UKC052_MetaG (SPAdes) (version 2) | ecosystem: Engineered > Bioreactor > Anaerobic >... | reverse complement strand
TTTTCGATCGAGGAAGGGAGCCCTTGAATTAGAAGGTTGCGTTCCTCGCTCAAATGTAATTTTTCAACAATACTTGGTTGCGACATGCCTCAATAACTATTTGGTGAAAAAAAATCTGAAAGTTTGCAAATTGATTCAGAAACGATAAGCTGTAACCCTGAATTGATTCCTTAAAAGCTCTCAGAATGGTTGAAATTTTTAAGTTTTTACCTGAATCCTGTTTATATAAAAAAGATTGTAAATCGTACCTTATTATCTGCCTTTTCGCCGGTCCCTCCGCTTAAATATCCTTGCTTTACTTTCATTGCCCTGTAAAAGCCTGCTGATATTTTTTTGGTGGGTAAGTATCACCATTAATGCCACTGCAATGGCAAAAACCCTGTATAAAGGTTCAGGTTCGTTAAAAACAACCAGGATAAACAGGGGAAATGCCATACTTGCAAGTATGGAACTAAGTGAAACAAAACGCGTTAGATAAAGCACCAGCAAAAATACAGCCAATACGCAAAGCGCAACCAAAGGCTGTATAGCCAATACCATACCAAGCAGGGTTGCTACACCTTTACCCCCTTTAAAATTGGCCCAAATGGGGAAAATATGACCTACCACCGCCGAAAGACCAAGCCCAATCATAAAATTGGTACGATCCCATTCATTGGTTAAATAATAAGGTAATAGAAGGTATAAAAAAGAGGCAAGTACCCCTTTCATAATATCAACGGCCATTACAAAGGCTCCCCAACGGGTACCCAAAACCCTGAATGTATTGGTGGCGCCGGCGTTACCGCTACCGTAGTCCCTGATGTCAATTCCAAAAAAATACTTGCTTACCAGTACGGCCGTAGGAAGAGAACCAATAAGATAAGCTATAAAAATTAAAACAATTTCCTGCATCGGATGTTTTTCCTTTTTTCATTCAAATACTGTTTCACAACAAAGTTGCAGGTGTGAGTGTAGTCCTTTGGGACGTGCAAAAGTAAGAATAATTGTTCGGACTTTATAATTATTTAACATTAGCCGTTATTTCTGCTGAAAAGCATCGCAATCCAGCCGGATAATTCCGAAACTTTTATTTTGGTGAAATCCGAACCCGCAAACCCGGCATCAATATCCGGTTCATCATCCTGCAGCAGGCCACTCAAAAGCAAACAGCCACCCGGTTTCACCAGTTTCTTTATTTCGGGTAAAAAATGGAGAATAATGTGCTTATTTATATTGGCAAGTACAATTTCAGCAGGGGCTATCCCTTCCAGGTTATCGGCAAGGTGAAGAAAGATTTGCCCGCAGTCATTGGCGGCGAAATTTTCGGCGGCATTGTTTATACTCCAATCATCATTATCAATAGCCTCCACGGCTGCCGCTCCCATTTTTGCGGCTAACAGGGCCAAAACACCTGTTCCTGTTCCAAAGTCAAAAACCCTTGCCCCGGCTACCGGCAAATCCCTCATCATACTGATCATTTGACGGGTGGTGGCATGATGCCCTGTGCCAAAACTCATTTTAGGGGTTATTAACAGGTCGTACATGACCGCGGGGTTTGGCGGGTGAAAATGGGCACGAACACCCGCAAAATCATCAACCACCACCGGCGAAAAGTTGCTTTCCCAAAGTGCATTCCAGTTTTGCTCGGCAATTTGGGTATGCGTAAAACTGATTTGCTGCTCCTTTAGCCAAATAGCGGCTTCCTCCACTTCAACCTCCCCATCCTGCCCTGTTGCCAAAAGTAAATGTTCCTTTTCCTCAAAGCCATTAAAGCCAAATGCCGAAAGCGAGGCAATCACTATTTCTGTTGTTTCCTGATCTGTTCCTCTTACCTCAAATTGTACATAATGCCTCATTTTCATTGATTTATACCGGATGCAAGGTAAACTTTTAATAAACAATTCGTTCAGGCAGATTAGCAACCCCGTAATAGTTGCCGGACTGAAATGTGTATTTTAAAATTTCAGGCATCCTTACCAGGGTTAGTTACTCCACTTATATTTGCCGGTATGAACTTCGTTTTTCGCTGTTTTTTTCTATTTTCAGTATTATCCGCACTGGCTTTTTCGGCATTTTCCCAGGCAACACTCCCCGAATTTACCGTTCAGGATAAGGGTAAGGGCCGTGTAGTGATCAGTTGGCGCAATCCTTACCCCAACCTGATACAACTTGCCGTACAACGCTCTTACGACAGCATTAAAAGATTCGGCACGGTATATTCCACCACCTCGCCCGAACTGCCGGTAAATGGCTTTGGTGATAAAGTTCCTGAAGGAGTAAGGGTATACTACCGAATATTTTATGTAATGGAGGGAGGTGCCTATTATTTTACCAAAAGCCAGCGGCCAGTTGCCTCGGATGATATAACTGTAGTGAAAGCAGATACGCTGCGGGAGCAATTAAACCAGGAACTTCAGCAGATAACTGAAGCTACCACAAAAAAAGAGCTGGAAAAAGAGGTGTATGATCCCAATAAACCCATTTATATAAAGGAAAGCGATACCACTGACTATATTATAATCCCCATCAAAGATTTCAGGATGTACCGGGATAGTATAATGACCTTGACCAAGGATACACTTGTTCAAACGGGGAAAGACACCTTATTTATTCATGTTTACGATCCGCCATTTGCCGCGCGGACAAGCCAGTATATTTTTACCAATAAGGATGGCTACATAGTTATTAAGCTGGATGACGCAGACAAAAAAAAGTACCAGGTTACCCTGATGGATGAAGAAGAAAACCCGGTGTTGGACCTGAAAAAGATAAATGACCCTATGCTGATACTTGATAAAACGATCTTTTACCGGGGCGGTTGGTACAAGTTTACCCTGCGCGAAAACGGCAGGATCAAGGAAAAAGGGAAAGTGTATTTGCCGAAAGATTTCAGGCCATAGCGTTGGGTTCAGGTTGAATTACGACGTCGAAGACAACTTCAAATTCTTTGATTAGAATTGCTTTTACTTCTTCAAAATCTACCTTCCTGCCCAGCTCCATTTCCATGGAGGTTACCTGCTTATCACGGATGCCGCAGGGAATGATATGGTTAAAATAGCTGAGGTCTGTATTCACATTCAGTGCCCAGCCATGCATGGTTACCCATCGGCTTGTACGTACACCCATGGCGCAAATTTTTCTTTCACTGCCCTTTACATCCGCATCAATCCAAACACCTGTTTCTCCTGCCGACCTTCCCCCGATTATGCCGTAATGGGCAATGGTGCGGATAATTACCTCCTCAAGTCCCCGCAGGAATTTACCGATATCGGTGAAAAATTTTTCCAGGTCAAGTATCGGGTAACCAACCAATTGTTGAGGCCCATGAAAAGTAATATCCCCACCCCGGTTTATTTTAAAATAATCAATGCCCCTTGCCACCATTTCCGATTCCGGAATCAGGATATTTTCCACATGACCGCTTTTACCGAGGGTGTACACGGGCGGATGTTCAACAAGCAGGAGCCGGTGAATGGTTGGCCTTTCCTCAGCAGGCGTTTCAAAATATTGCCGTTTAACTGAAACTGTTTCAGCAAGCAGCTTTTCCTGGTAATCCCATACGGGCTGGTACTTTGCCACACCTAATTCCTGGTAAAAAACCAATTGTTTATCCTCCATCGGTTGCAAAGGTAGCAAGAACTTTCATCGTCAAATGACGGTTAACTGCTATTATTGCCTTCTCATTCCAAAAACGAATTGTTTATGTACAGGTTGTTTTACCTACTATTCATGATTGCTCCGGTTGCCCTTTTTGCGCAACAAACCGAAAAGGCCAACTATACTTTGGCTGCAAAGTTTTCACCCAAGCGCCTCGAGAAAATGATTTTCTCTACCGCTGTTGACCCGCATTGGATGAAAACCGCTGACCGGTTCTGGTACACCTACGAAACAACCAATGGCAAAAAATGGTATATTGTTGACGCAGCCAAAGGAACCAAACGCGAAATGTTTGATACCGACAAAATGGCGGCGGATATTACCCGGATCGTGAAAGATCCCTTTGATGGACAAAACCTCACCCTTGACAGCCTGGAGTTTGTAAGAAATGAAACCGCCATTCAGTTTACCGTAAAAAGTTCGAAAGAAATTGAGAAAAAGGATACCACCAAAAAACCGGTTGAAACCAAAAAAGAACCTAAAATCTTCTATTTTGATTACGACCTGCAAACCGGTGTGCTGAAAGAACTGACAGAAGTGAACCGCCCGAAACGCCGTACAGAATGGGCAAGCATTTCACCCGACAGGAAAATTATTCTTTTTTCGAAAAAGAACAACCTGTACTGGATGGATAGTGCCAATTACCGCAAAGCACAAATTAAAGAAGAAGACAGCACCATTGTAGAACATCAGATGACCTTTGATGGCACAGAGGACTTTTCATACGGTGGCGGAAGAAACGAAACCAATGTGGAAAAGGAAAAGAATAAAGACAAGCGCAAAAGCGCCTTTGTTTACTGGTCGCCCGACAGCAAATATTTTGCCTTAACCCGTACGGATAACCGTAAGGTGAAAGACCTTTGGGTAGTTAACAACAGCGCCGAACCACGGCCCACGCTTGAAACCTATAAATACCAGATGCCGGGCGAAAAAGAAAGCCCCATCAGGCACCTTTACCTGTTTAATGTAACCGATACAAGCCGGCAGGTAATCAATCTGGGAGGATACAAGGATCAGGAAGTCGCTATCTGGAGCCAACCCGCACTGCAAAGCAGCCGCGATGACAACTTCAGGGCGCTCATTTGGCATGGTACCAACGAAAGCTTTTACCTGAGCCGCACAAGCCGCGATTTGAAGCGTATTGATATTTGCCGGGTAGATGTAAAAACCGGAAAATCAAAGGATATTATTCATGAAGAATTAAATACGTATGTTGAGGTAAGAAGGCCCGCATTAATTAACGGAGGAAAAGAAATCATTCACTGGAGTGAGCGCGATGGTTGGGGACATTTTTATTTGTACGATGAAAACGGCACCCTGAAAGGACAGATTACTTCGGGAGCCTGGCATGCCGAAGATATTGAGCAGGTGGACGAAAAAGGCAGGGTGCTTTATTTTACCGGAAACGGAAAAGAAAAATCGGAAGACCCCTATTACCTGCATTTATACCGGGTTGGCTTTGATGGTACAGGGTTGAAATTGCTGAACTCCGGCGATTACGACCATCAGGTAAGCATGAGCGATAACACAAAGTTTTTTGTAAACAACTGGTCAAGGGTAAATACGGTACCTGAATCGGCTTTATATGATGGTACAGGCAAAAAAATAATGGACCTTGAAAAGGCTGACCTGAGCAACCTGATGGCTGCCGGATATAAATTTCCCGAGCCCTTTAAAGTAAAAGCTGCCGATGGAAAAACAGACCTCTACGGTACCATGTACAAACCGTTTGATTTTGACAGCACCCGCAAATACCCTATTATTGAGTATGTGTATCCGGGCCCTCAAACCGAGGCCGTAAACAAGGCTTTTGGCCGTGGAATGGATCGTATTGACCGCCTTGCACAAGTTGGCTTTGTTGTAATTACAGTTGGTAACCGTGGCGGTCACCCATCACGCAGCAAGTGGTATCATAATTACGGTTATGGTAACCTGCGCGATTATGGACTTGCCGACAAAAAGGCCGCCGCAGAGCAACTTGCCGACCGTTTTGATTTTATTGATATTGAAAGGGTTGGTATCCACGGGCATAGCGGTGGCGGATTTATGAGTACCGCGGCCATGCTGGTTTATCCCGACTTCTTTAAAGTGGCCGTTTCTTCATCGGGCAATCATGAAAATAATATATACAATCGCTGGTGGAGCGAAAAACACCACGGTGTAAAAGAAGTGGTAAGCGATAAAGGGGATACCACCTTTTCTTATACTGTTGAAAAAAATAGTGAACTTGCTAAAAACCTGAAAGGCCACTTAATGATTGCTACAGGTGACATTGATAATAATGTTCACCCTGCCAATTCAATACGCATGGTTAATGCGCTTATTAAAGCCAACAAGCGATTTGAATTTGTGATGCTGCCAGGTCAACGCCACGGGTACGCCGATATGTCGGAATATTTCTTCTGGAAAATGGCCGATTTCTACAGTCAGCACCTGCTTGGAAATTCAAATCTTCCTGTGGATATGACTGAAATGAATAATGAAATGGAGCAAAGCGGAAATAAAAAAGGCAGATAAATTATAAATTCCAAAAGTCAAATTCCAAATTCCAAAATACTAAGGCGTGAAGGACAAAATCCACACTCCCAACCTTTTGGAATTTGGAATTTCTTTATTTGGGATTTAATCCTCAAGCACCACCTCATCAACCCCATCATTTTCCTTCCACCTTACCTCTACCCTTTGCGAGAAAATAGTATCAATGGTTTTGCCTGAAAAATCAGGTTGAATGGGCAGTTCGCGGCTGAAGCGGCGATCAACAAGTACACACAACTCCACTTTTGCCGGGCGGCCAAAATCAATCAGCGCATCCATAGCCGATCTGATTGTACGGCCGGTATACAGCACATCATCAATAATCACCACATTGTGCTGATCAATGGTGAAATTAATATTGGTTTGGTTGGGCAAATGAAGCTTACGGCCAATATCGTCGCGGTAAAAGGTAATATCAAGCTGCCCATATTTAACCGGTTTCCCGTACAATTTCTCGAGTTGGGGTACTATTCTGTTGCTAAAAAAAGTACCCCGTGGCTGAATGCCTATGAATACAGTTTGCGCTGAATCGGGATTTTCTTCGAGTATCTGATGGGCAAGACGCTGTATGGTCAGTTCAATTTGTCGTTCGTTCAGTAATATTTTCATTATACAACTTATATCGGTTTAGCAAAGTTTTTGCAGAGGCTCGCTTAACTTGCAACTTCAAAAGTAGCATCTTATGATAAAAAAGCAGTTATTACCTTTCCTGTTCGCCATTATTTCCTTTACCGGATGGGCACAATCAACCGAAGGAATGGATTTTATTAAGGCCGGAAGTTGGGCAGAGGTGAAAGCCAAAGCGAAAGCGGAAAACAAATATATTTTCCTGGATGGATACACCACCTGGTGCGGCCCCTGTATCATGATGGCGAAAAAGATTTTCCCCCTGCCTGAGGTTGGATCGTTTTATAACCAAAATTTTATCAATGTTAAGGTGCAGCTCGACACCACAGCAAACGATAATGAGCATGTGAAACAATGGTATAAGGATGGTCATTTCCTGATGACCACCTACGGAATCAGGGCCTTCCCTACTTATCTTTTCTTTTCACCCGAAGGCGAAATTGTTCATCGCGCGGTTGGCAGCAGCGATGCCGAAACTTTTATTGGTAAAGGAAAGGATGCTTTAAACCCCGACAAGCAATATTATACCCTTTCGCGGGCCTATGCAAATGGAAACCGCGACCCGGAATTTCTTTTTAAAATGGCAACTGCCGCACAGGCAGCTTACGATCAGGAAAATTTAAAAAAATATGCCTCCGGATACCTGGCAACGCAGCAGGATTTGCTGACTGAAAAGAATATTAAATTCATTACAGATTTTACCCAATCATCGGGTGATGCCGGTTTTGCGATTATGATGAATAACCAGGCAAAATTTGATGAAGCAAAAAAGGAGCCTGGCTATACAGCCAACCTGGTCAGAAGCATTATCCTGAAAGAAGAGGTTTTCCCGGTTCTGTTTAAAAACAGGGAAATGAAACCCTCCGATCCGGAACCCGATTGGTCGAAAATGGAAAAGGACCTAACGAAAAAATATCCTTCCATGGCTGACCAAACCATGCTGAATGCCAAAATAGTTTACTATCAGCGGAAAGAAAATTTCCCGCAGTTTTCATCGGCTATCTCTCAAATGGTTCAAAAATATCCGAATGGCCTTCATGCCGGCATGCTCAATTCATTTGCATGGACTGTATTTGAAAATTGTGATGATATTGCCTGCATCAAACAGGCCATTGCCTGGAGCCTTGCATCGGTTGACAAAACAAATGATCCCATGTATATTGATACCTACGCCAATCTGCTGCACAAATCGGGCAACACCCCCGATGCCATAAAATGGCAGAAAAAAGCTATTGCAAAACTGAAGGAAGATGGCGAGGATACAGAAGATTTTGAGGAAACACTCGCCAAAATGGAAAAGGGCGAAAAAACCTGGTAGTTCATTTACCTCTACTGCCAAAAAAGAAATGTGCTTCACGGGATTGGTTAAACCACCCGCGAAGCACATTTTATTTAATGGGCTATTCTAACCTAAGAATGGATACCTGTAATCGGTTGGCGGATTGTAGGTTTCCTTAATGGTACGCGCACTCAGCCAACGGTAGAGGTTTATCATACTGCCGGCCTTATCGTTGGTACCACTTGCACGCGCCCCGCCAAATGGCTGCTGACCTACTACCGCGCCGGTGGGCTTATCATTCACATAAAAATTACCCGCAGCATGGCGTAGTTTATTGGTAGCTAGGTCAATAGCCGACCGGTCCTGTGCCAATACGGCACCGGTAAGGGCATAAGGTGAGGTGGTGTCAACAAGCGTCAATGCTTTGTCGAAATCATCGGCCGGATAAGTGTAAATGGTCAGTACAGGGCCAAATAGCTCCTCGCACATGGTTACATATTTTGGATCCTTTACTTCAATTACGGTTGGCTCAATAAAGAAACCATCCTTTTTGCTGCAATTTCCACCAACCAGTATTTTGGCCTTTCGGTCTTTCTTTGCATTGTCAATATACTTCTTCAGTTTGTCAAAACTCTTTTCATCAATAACCGCGTTTATAAAATTGCCGAAATCTTCGGTAGTGCCCATTTTCATGCTTTCTACATCGGCCACGAGTTTGGCCTTAATTCTTTCAGCAAGGTTGCTGGGCAGGTAAGCCCGGCTTGCTGCCGAACATTTTTGCCCCTGGTATTCAAAAGCGCCCCGTGCCAAAGCAGTAGCTGCTGCATCTACATCTGCAGATTTATGGATCAGTACAAAGTCCTTACCGCCTGTTTCGCCCACAATGCGGGGATACGATTTGTATTTGGCCATATTAGCACCAATAGTAGCCCACATATGATTGAAAACGCCTGTTGACCCGGTAAAATGAACACCGGCAAAATCAGGATGATTAAAGCAAATTTCACCAATCGTTGGGCCATCCACATAAACCAGGTTTATCACTCCATCGGGCAAACCAGCCTCAACCAGTATGCGCATGAACATCTGGGCAGAATAGATCTGGGTATTGGCACATTTCCAGATTACCACGTTGCCGCACATGGCAGCGCTTGTGGGCAGGTTGCCGCCTATTGCTGTAAAGTTGAAAGGCGTAATGGCAAGTACAAAACCCTCCAATGCCCGCCATTCCATCCGGTTATGCATGCCGGGTGCCGAAACGGGCTGCTGTTTATAAATTTCGCTTAAAAAGTGCACATTGAATCTCAGGAAATCAATCAGTTCGCAGGCAGCGTCAATTTCGGCCTGGTACACATTTTTGCTTTGCCCAAGCATGGTGGTACCATTAATATGGTAACGGTATTTGGTAGCCATCAGGTCGGCTGCCTTTAAAAAGATGGCAGCACGGTCTTCCCATGGCATTGCTTCCCAACCCGGTTTAGCCTTCAGGGCTGCATCAATGGCCATGTTTACGTGTTTGGCTTCGCCAGAATGGTAATGGCCAAGCACATGCGCACGCTCGTGCGGCGGATGAATGGGCCTGCGGTCGCCGCTGCGTACCGACCTTCCGCCAATGTACTGCGGTATGTCAATTTCCTTTTTCTTCAATTCGGCCAGCGCTTTTTGCTGGGCATCACGCTCCGGCGAACCCGGTGCGTAACTTTTTACCGGCTCGTTGGCCGGCATGGGATAATTAAAAGTACCAAAACTCATAATTGTTGCGTTTTACTGATAAATGAAGCAATCGATATTTCAGGGTGCAAAGGTCGGAAGGATAATTATTCCTTTTTGAGACAATTGATGCAATAAGAAAATTTTGTTTTAAAATTTAATTTTAAAAATAGTTTCTAACTTCCGTTTCAATCCTCTTTTTAATATGCTGCCATTTTTTACCCTTCAAACAAACTGGATCAACAGCATTTTCAGCATCATCAAAATAAACCAGGCTCATGAAAAGTCCTTCTTCGAATGCCGTAGGGAATTTTTGAAAAAACCACCCTACAATTTCATCCAGGGAATAACGAGATAATATTTCATCCAAATCCCAGAAATCCTTCTTGGAACCTCTTCCGTAAATAGCATTTAGCTTCATCGCAACAATATCCCTCAGCCCCCAAAACCTAATCCCATCCATAATTTCAAATTCAGAAATTACTTTGGCTGAGCTGTAAATAAGGTCAACTTTTATATTTTGTATATAACAAAAATAAAAACTCTTTGCAGGCGAAAATACCTCCCTAAAATCAGGAAATGCAGATTGAAGGTATTCATTGAGAGCTATTTTGGAAAGTTGATTGGGAGAAAACATGTCTATATCAACAGAAAGCCTGTGCCCGAATTGAAGTGCAAGGGCTGTTCCACCACACAAATGAAATTGATTTAATGGTTCATGAACCATTAAATCCTTTAATAATCCGAATGTTGCAGGTTCTGCTCCCTGAATTTGTAACATCTGAATTCATTTTCGGGTATTTCGAAAAGAACACTTACCAATCGTAAAACTTCAGGACGTAAGCTTCGTGCCTTTACCAAGGTATTCATCACTTCTGCCTTTCCGTATTGACTAACACACCATCTCATATCCTGCCAACTACCACGGTCAAAAGCCTTCTGAACAATGAAGTCTTTATTTTTTTGATAGTCTAAGGATTCAAAATCAATATCCCAAAAGGCCCTTTTTGAAAGATTCAAGTCTGACTGCATAAACAAATTTATTAAAATTTATCCAACACTCTCCCCTTCCTTTTCCATCATCAAGTAAGCCTTTATAAATCCATCCAATTCACCATCCATAACCGGCTGAATATTACCCACTTCGTAATCAGTCCGGTGGTCCTTGATCATTTTGTATGGGTGAAAAACATAGCTCCGTATCTGGCTTCCCCATTCAATTTTTTTTTTGCCGGCATTTACCGCATCCTTCAGCGCATTCCGCTTTTGCAGTTCGATTTCGTAAAGCCGGCTTTTAATCATCTGCATGGCTTTTTCGCGGTTGCCCAACTGATTTCGTTCGGTTTGGCACACCACCACTATGCCGGTAGCAATATGGGTCAATTGCACTTTGGTTTCCACCTTATTTACATTCTGCCCACCTGCACCGCCGCTTCGCGAGGTTTCCATTTTTACATCGCTGTCTTTCAGGTCAATTTCAATGGTATCGTCAATAAGCGGATATACATGCACACTGGCAAATGAAGTATGCCTTCGCGCATTGCTGTCGAATGGTGAAATACGAACAAGGCGGTGAACCCCGCTTTCGGCCTTTAGAAAACCATAAGCAAAAGGTCCGTCAAACTGCAGGGAAGCGCTTTTTATACCGGCGCCATCTCCGTCTGTCCAGTCAAGTTCCGTAACGGTCCAACCCTGCCGGCCACCATACATCTGGTACATCCGGGCGAGCATTTGTGCCCAATCCTGGCTTTCGGTACCACCTGCACCGCTGTTAATCTGCACAACTGCAGGCATTTCATCTTCGGGCTGATTGAGGGTACTTTTAAATTCGGCTTCCTCAATTTTGGCAAGTCCCGCATCAAAAGCAGCTTTGACATTTTCTTCGGTTTCCTCGCCCTCTTTCCAGAATTCAAACAATACGGCAAAGTCCTCTACTGCAGTTTCAACCTGCCTGTAAAGGTCAATCCAGTATTCATTTTGCCTGATTTCTTTGAGAATGCCGGTTGCACGAGCATTATCGTCCCAAAAACCGGGTGCAAGGCTTAGTTGCTTGTCGTTTTCAATTTTCGCGTGTCGGTTCCCGACGTCAAAGAAACCTCCTCAGAACCTGAACACGGCCCCTCATATCATTGAGTTTTTCGATTGTCATAGGTTGCAAAAGTAGGGAAACCAAACAAAACCAATTTTTTCAGAATAACCGGCATTCACCTAATTTGCGCCCATGTTAGTAAAAACGAGCCGCTGCACCGTTTGGATATTATCCTTTCTGCTGATTGCCACCCTGGCTTTTTCACAGGAACAAATCAGGGACAGTACGTATAATTCCGACATGAAATTATTCCTGGTTGGGCTGGGAGAAGATACCCGGGTTATCATTATGCCCTTGTGTAAGAAAAAAATACCCGGTATCTGGTTTGTCCATGTTCATGAAGATGAAAGCACGGCAGCCGATGCAGCCATTGAATTTATTGACAGCACAGGTGCAGGATGCTTTGTAACCCTTAAACATGGCATGGGACGAAACATTAGTTTTAATATGCAGGGCAAAACATACAAATTTGACCCGAACCGCATCTATACCGCCGAGGGGAGAAAAGCAACCCTTGAACGGTTTGGCGCTTACAGCGACAGCGCATTTGCCGCCGTTTCAACCCTGGCCAATTTTATTTCAAGCCGGTTTATCGACAGCAACCGCCTTGTTGTGGCCCTGCACAACAATACCAATGATGGCGGTCTTACTATAAAATCGTACCAAAAAGGAGGCGATTACCAAAAAGACGCGTCAAAGGTTTTTGTGAACAAAAAGGAAGATCCGGATGATTTTTTTTACACCACCTCTTTAAGGGCATTCGATTTTTTTAAAGAAAAAGGATTTAACGTATTACTGCAGAACAATAAAACGGTAACGGACGACGGGTCGCTTTCGGTATATGCCGGTATGAAACAAATTGATTACATCAATATTGAAGCTGAACACCTTAAAAAGGATCAGCAAAAAAAGATGCTTGCTGCCGCTATGGATTACATCCGGGTATATTTTCCGCCCAAACCGGTGGCTGATGAACACGATAACAGTAAGTAAATCAATATTTTAAACAGCTTTGCCCGCTTATTTTTTTAGCACAAAAACATTTTATAAATGGCCATAATTGCCCCATCACTGCTTGCAGCTGATTTTTTAAGGCTCGAACGCGACCTTGATATGTTTAATAATAGTGAAGCCGACTGGCTTCATTTAGATGTAATGGATGGAAGATTTGTACCCAATATCAGTTTTGGACTGCCCGTAATAGAAAGTTTACGGGCAGCTACAGCCAAACCATTTGATGTGCACCTGATGATACTGGATCCCGAACGATATGCTGAGGCCTTTAAAAAAGCCGGCGCCAATATCCTTACGGTTCACATTGAAGCCTGCCCGCACCTGCACCGGAATATTCAGCAAATAAAATCGCTGGGCATGAAGGCAGGAGTGGCCTTAAACCCACATACACCGGTTGAAAGCCTGAAAGATATTTTACAGGATATTGACCTTGTTTGCCTGATGAGTGTAAACCCGGGCTTTGGCGGTCAATCGTTTATTCCTCATACCTATGCAAAAATCAGGCAGCTTCGCGGCATGATAGAAAACCTTGGTTTACAGGTAGATATAGAGATTGACGGGGGCGTAACCCTTGATAATGCCAAACAATTGCTTGATGCAGGTGCAAGTGTTTTGGTTGCCGGAAACACGGTTTTCCGTTCGGCCAACCCAACCGAAACCATACAATTGCTTAAAAAAGTAGTTTAACCGGAATAGTGAAATTGAAAAAATGACTTGCGTGCGACCGCAGGCCATTTTTCCTTTCCATAAAAATTACCACTTATCCACCTGTTCATGGTGCCCGTTTTCCGAGAAAACTTCCGGAATTTCTGCTGAAACAACAGGTGATAATACTGCCTCGGTTACTACTTCTTCAGCTACCGGCAAGCCTGCATTAGCAGTAAGGGTTCCGTTTCCGTTGGAAGATTGGGTGAAAGGTACTTCCGAATGATTCGGTTCATATTCCCCTTCGGCATATTCATGGTTAAAAGCATCAAAATCAAAATCTGGCATTAAGTCTGTTTTTACATAATCCATTGTTTCGCCCAATGCTTTAATAAACTTGTTAAAATCTTCTTTGTATAAAAAGATTTTATGTCT
>Ga0209097_10002745_pt1 | contig 13974 bp, 12 predicted proteins | sample AD_UKC052_MetaG_FD_184419 | JGI IMG/M metagenome (GOLD analysis project Ga0209097, IMG submission 184419) | Active sludge microbial communities of municipal wastewater-treating anaerobic digesters from USA - AD_UKC052_MetaG (SPAdes) (version 2) | ecosystem: Engineered > Bioreactor > Anaerobic >... | reverse complement strand
CCCCTCGATGACCAGCGCTCCGGCTCCGGGTAACCACACGCTGGGCTTGAGGCTGAAGTTGATTCCCAGCGAGCCGTTGGTCAGGCTGTGCCAGTTCATCACCCCCAGGCGGATCATTTCTGCGAAGGCCAGGGTCACGACCGCGAAGTAGAACTCCTTGAGCCTGAAGCGAAAGCACACGATGCCCAGGAGCAGCGAGACCACGGCCACGCAGCCCAGCGCGAAGGCTGTTCCCAGCCAGAAGGAGATGGACCAGTGGGCCATCGAGAGGTGGGTGGCGTACGCCCCCACACCGAAGGCCGCCGCGTGAAAGAGCGTGAGTTGGCCCGTGATGCCGTAGATGAGGTTGAAGCTGACGGCAAGGATGCCCAGGATAAACGTGAACGTGAGCACCGACAGCACGACGTTGTTCGCGGTGAGCGCCGGGACGAGCGCGACTGCACCACACAACACAAGCAGAAGCACTCGCATCACCGCCCCCCGAACAGGCCAGCCGGCCTGAAAAGCAGCACCAGCACGAGCATCAGCAAGCCATAGGCGTCGTTGAATGCAAGTGGCAGAAACACCGAACCCAAGCCTTCGGCCACACCGATCAGCATGCCGCCAAACAGCGCCCCGATCACGCTGCCGATACCCGCCAGCAGCGCCCCTTCGACGCCCTTGAGCATGTACAGCGCACCGATGTCAGGAGTCAGTGAGTAGAGCGTGGCGTACATCGATCCAGCAAGTCCGCACAAGGCCGCACCAAAGGCGGCCACGCCGACTTGGAGACGGCCGGTGGCGACCCCCATTAAGGCGGCGGCTTCGGGGTTTTGTGCATAGGCGTAGGCCGCACGCCCCATCCACGTCCGCGTGAGCCCGAGGTAGGTCAGGCCAACGATCGATACGAGCACCCCCCCCATCAGCAGCTTCATCTTCGGCACGATGACCCCGCCCACGGTGAACACGCCCGCGACGAAAGGCTGCATGTTCTGTGGGGTGGATGTCCACGTCATGTGCACGAGCGCTACGATCACCGATACCAGACCGATCGAGACGATCAAGCCGTTTATCAGGTTGTTGCGCGTATGGCGGAACAGCAGCACATCGGCCACCAAGCCGATCAAGGCCACCGCACCCATGACCAAGATCACGGCAAACGGGAAGGCCACGCTGTAGGTTTCGTTGAGGTGCCAGGTGAGGTAGGCACCGACCAACATGAATGCACCCAGCGCGAAGTTTACGACGCCCGTGATTCCGCTCGTCAACGATACCGCCAGCGCGATGATTCCGTAGAGGGAACCCACGATGATTCCGTTGATCAACTGGCCCGCGATCAATTGCATCATTTGCTGGCCGGCTTCACGAGAGTCATCTTGAGGGCACCGCCGCGCCGCATCTCTGCAATCTCATAGCTGTGGATGCCACCGCCTACGGGGTCGAATTTCTGCACCCATAGACCGTCGTAGGTCATCGACAAAAGTTCCTTCTTGATCGCAGCCACGTCGTTGATCGAGCCCGCGCGCTTCATGGCCTCGGCAAGCATGAAGACGTGGTCATAGGATGCCATAAACAGAAGCGGGGCCAGTTCGTACGGGAAGTCCTTGACCTTGAAGAAGTCCTTGTAGTCCTTGATGAATTTCGCCACTTTAGAGTCGACTTTCTCGGCCTCTTCAAAGTATTTGGGCATATAGGCGATGTATTCGTCGATCGAGGCCTTGTTGCGGATGGCGGGGCCGAGCGAGCCGCGCACCAGCCAGAATTTGGTGAGCCCGAGCTGGGTAGCCTGCTGCACAATGTCGTAGAGCGCGGCGTCGGTGTAACCAGGGAAGAGGTAGTCTGGCTTCCATGCGGCGATGCGCGCCAACACAGCCGAGTAGTCCTTGGTGCTGGCCTCGAACCAATGTGTCTGAATTTCGATCCCTGCCTTGGCGAAGCTGTCCTTGTAGATGTCCACCGCGAACCGTCCGAAGGCGTCGTTCTGCATCAGGATGGCGACCTTCTTCGCGCCCTTGCTGCGAAGCATTTCGACCATGTAGGTGCCGAAACCCTCCGGGGCAGTGTCGAAGAGGACTGGGCGCAGCAGAAAGCCGTAACCGGGCTTGCCCAGCTCGGGGTGCGCAGCGGTGGCCGGCGCGAACATCAGCAGTTTGCCATCGTAGCCGCGAGCGTACTCACGCACCCCATTGAAGACGTTCGAGAGCGTCGGCCCAAAGATGTACTTCCGGTGGTCCTGCTCGAGCATCTTCTTAAGCTGAATCAGGCCCTGCTGAGGACTGCCCTGTGTGTCGGGCGAGTCTAGGTCGATCGGGTACTTCTTGCCACCGACCTCCACGCCACCGGCTTGATTGATCTGGTGAACTGCAAGCTTTGCACCCTGTGTGGCCATGAAACCCAGATAGCTAGACGGGCCGGTCTGGGCCTCGATCTGACCGATCTTGATGGCATCCTGCGCAGCAACGGGGCTTGCAAGGCCGAAGCTGAGCGCCGCTGATGCAAGGAAATTCAATAAGCTTTTTCGCATACCGTGTCCTTAATATGAGTCTGTCGAAGCGGCTCGTCACGTTGGTCATATTTGTGACGCACAACTAATATAGCAGTTGAATGCGCGTCGCATGATTCGGACTAACCCGCACCCACCGCGCTGGTGGCCGCCAGCCGATGATGAGGCGCACCGGGGCGAGTGGATTTGAGTCGTCAGGCCTCATCGCGTATCCCCGGTGGGCTCCGATTCATAGCGGCTCTGTTACATATCTGATGCGTATCAGATGTCTGTCAGTTGCACTGCAGAGTGTGCGTGCTATACCATCCGTAGGTTGAATTTGCGGAGGATCGTCACGTGGTCACGAGGCGAAGTGAAAGCAGGGGTGCCGCGAAAAAGAGTGACGCGGTGCCTAGGAGCATGGTTGCCCAGCTCAATGAGCCAAAGTCCAAACTCACCGACCTCGCCTATCAGATGATCGAGGAGGCCATCGTTACCCTGCGAATTCGGCCCGGCACAGCCCTCTCCGAGCAAGCGCTAAGCGAGATGACCGGTATCGGCCGCACGCCCATCAGGGAGGCCATTCAGCGCTTGGCGCGCGAGCACCTCGTTCTCGTCCTGCCGCAGCGCGGGCTCCTGGTGTCGGAGATGAACGTCAACAAGCAGCTCAAGCTCCTGGAGATAAGGCGAGAGATCGAGCGCTTGATCTGCCGCAGCGCCGCCAAGCGGGCCAGCGATTCGGAGCGCCAGTCGTTCCGGCGTCTCGCCGACGAGTTTGCGAAGTATGCTGCGCGGAACGACGATGTGGCGTTCGTCCGTGCGGACCGCGAGTTCAACGAGCTGTCCATCAGTGCGGCAAGGAACGAATTCGCGGAAGGTGCAATGCGCATGCTGCACGGCCTGTTGCGGCGATTCTGGTATCTGCACTACAAGCAGACGGCCGACATGCCAGAAATGGCTCGCCTGCACGCCGCCGTCGCCGTAGCGATTTCCAATGCCGACATCGAGGGAGCGGGGGAAGCGCTTGATCGCCTGATCGACCACCTCGAAGGCTTTACGCGCGCCACCGTCCTATAGGTTCCAATTCGTGGCGTGCCTGCATTGAGTACGGCCTGGCCCTGCATGACTTGTTGAAGGTGCGCGCCTTCACGACACGACCTTGCGCCAGCCGTGGCGATCCAGAAGTCGGTAGACAGTTGAAGGCGCTACCGCCTTGCCGAGGTGCTCTCGGTAGGCGCGCCGGATCTCGGCCACCACGAGCATGCCGCCCGCTTCGGCCCGTTCAACTGGTGCTCTCGTGGCTGCCGGCTTGCTTGAGCCGCCCGGCCAGTCGGAAATGGTGGGTCTGTCGCCCGCAATCAAGGTCTTCATCCACGACTCCTTGAGAGTCGTGGAAAGACACGATATCGAATTCATTGAACGCGAGAGGCCATCAGTTGCTCGGCGAAGAACTCGACGGGCCCTTGGTCGACAACGACCGCAAGTTGGGGTAATCGTATTTTTCCTGCAGATTGACACGCTGGCCCACAAAAACTATAGGCGCGACAACCACTTGCAAAACCGGCCGTCGCGGACCCCTTGTGCTTTCGGTGCAGATTGACACGCTTCGACCTGCCGCAGCCGATCACACCACCGGCGCCTCGAACGCCCCACCGATCTGCTTCGCCCGGCGAACATCGTCCGAGTGCAGGTACATGGACGTGGTCGACAAGGAAGCGTGCCGCAAGTTGTCTCGCACTGTCGTCAGCTCGGCGCCTCGCTGTAGCGCATGGGTTGCGTGCGTGTGGCGCATCCAGTGCGGCGTGGCCCGCCGCAGCTTCTCGGCCAGAGCCGGGTTCGTGTCGCCCAGGACATCGGCCGTCGTGGCGAAGAACCTCTTCACGATCGCCCACAGCCGCTTGGACGTGATGCCGATCTCTTCATCAAGACTGCCGAGCAACGGCGTGGTGGGGTTCCACTTCGCTGGCGTCACGGGGAGGCCCCGCTGAGGGGTAGTCGTACTTTTCGTGCAGATTGGTGCGCTTTCGCCTGAAACCCAGTATCCATGCGGGTTCCCGGCGGGCGCCACCCTCGCAAGATGAGCGCCCGACTGCCTTGGCGGCGGCCGTGGCGGTACATTGACCGCCCCCCTGCCGCTGACCACCGCCATGCCCGCCTTCGCCCTGCGCTTCGTCGGCCAGGAGGCCTTGCCGCCTCGCCTTAGTGAGTTCGACCGGGAGCAGTTCTTCACGCTCACGTCAGCGGAGGTGGCGGCCGTCCGGGAGCAGTTCCGCAGCGACCACCGCCTGCCCGCGGCGCTGATGCTTATGTTCATGCGCGTGGCCGGCCGACCGCTTGACGGTTTCAACGTGCTCCCCCGAAACCTCCTGCGACACACCGCCCAGGTCCTGGCCGTGTCGCCGCCGTCCATCGCCAGCCTGCGGTCGATCTACAAGCGCCGGCAGACGCTCTCCAAGCACCAGCTATGGGCCAAGACTTACTTGGGCCTGCGCGAGCTTGAAGTCGACGACGAAGCGGCGCTCACAGCGGCCCTGCTGGCCCAAGCTGCCGACGTGTCCCACGCCGATGACCTGGTCCAGTCGGCCAGCCACTGGCTGTTCACGCGGCGCATCCTGATCCCAGGAGCGCGCCGCCTGCAGGACTGGGCTCGTGTCGCATTTGCAGCGGTAGAGTCGCAGATCCTCGGCGCGGTCAATGCCGCCGTGCCGCCGGCAGCGGCCCAGAAAGTTGTCGCCGCCGCATACAGCGCTCGGCCAGGCACCGACACGACGCACCTGGAGTGGCTGAAGACCCCGTCGAAGCGTCACGGCCCCGGCACTCTTACCGAAACCATCGACAAGGTCCGCTACCTGAAGGAGCTCGGTGCCCAGGACTGGAACCTGAGCGCCGTATCGTTGGCCAAGCAGCAGGCCTACGCCCGTCAGGTCCAGGCCAGGCGCCCCGTGAAGACGCGGGAGATCAAGCCAACGCGCCAACTGATCGAGTTGGTCTGCTTTCTGCGGGTGACCCTGCTCGAACTCACCGATGTCGCCCTCTTGCAGACCAGCCGGCGCAGCCAGCAACTGTTCCGCGAGGCGGCGGACAAGGCCCAGTCAAACCGTATCCGGGGCACGACAGGCCTGATCCAGCAGGCAGCCAAGGCACGTTCCGTCCTGCACGACGAATCCAAGACCTGGCAGGCGCGAGTCCTGGAAGCAAGAGATCTGCTCGCCGAGCTCGGCGAAGCTGCCAGCGGCAGCTTTGTGTCCCTGGTTCGCAAGGCTCTGGCGAAAGACAGCCAGCGCGTGCACGCCTGCCTGGCGGCATTGACGGACCTGGACTTCGGTGGCCGCTCTGGCGATCCGGGCTTCGAACAGTGGAAGTCTTGGACGGATCTGCAGCGCCAAGGTGTGACCGAGCTGAAGGAGGGCGTCCCGCTGCCAGATGTCGGCGCAGCCTGGCACGGCCTGGTCCGCGATCTGGACCCTCGCTCAGGATTTCGGGCGTTCGAGGCCTGCACGATGATGTCGCTGCGCAAGAGCCTGCGCCGAGGCAGTGTCTGGTTGGCCCACTCGCTGAGTTTTCGGGAGCGAGACCAGATGCTCATCCCGCCGGCGGATTGGGCCTTGCAACGGGACGAGCAGGTTGCGTTGCTGGGCATGCCGAAGTCCGCAGCCGACTTCCTGGAGCCCTTGCTGGCCAACTTGATGGCCGGTATGTCTGCGGTGGCAGAGGCCCAGCGGCGCGGCAAGGTCGAGATCGGCGCCGACGGCATGCTCCACCTGCCGGCGATCACGGCACTGCCGGATCAAGCCGAGCCGGTCCGCACGCGTGAAACCATCTACAACCTCATCGGCAGCGTGCAGTTCCCGGACATGCTTCTGGAGGTGGATGCCGCCACCGGGTTCAGCGAAGCGCTGCTCGGCCACCGCGCGCAGTCCACCGACGAGCTCGTTGCCCTCTACGGCGCGTTGCTGGCACACGGCACCGATGCAGATGCCAAGGGCGTGGCGTCAATGATCCCCGGCCTGGAACCCACTCAAGTCACTGTGGCCATGCGCGCCCTGGAAGGCAGCGGCCGACTGCGCCGCGCCAACGAGCGCGTGGCCGAGTTCCAGTGCCGGATCCCAATCGCGTCACTCTGGGGCGACGGCGACAAGGCATCGGCCGACATGATGTCGCTGGACGCGTCGCGCCACCTCTGGAACGCCCGCGTTGATCCGCGCCGTCGCACATACGCCGCTGGCCTGTACACCCACGTGCGCGACCGTTGGGGCATCGTCTACGACCAGCCCATCGTGCTCAATGAACGACAGGCCGGCGTCGCCATCGAGGGCATCGAGCAGCACAACAGCGCCGCAGACAGGGTTCGGATCTCGCTACTGGCGGTCGACACCCACGGCTACACGAATCCGGCGATGGCCATCGCCAAGCTGCTGGGCTTTGACCTGTGCCCGCGGCTGCGGGATCTGGCCGAACGAAAGCTCTACCTGCCGCGTGGTTTCATCGTTCCGGATGGCTTGGAAGCGGTCACCGTCCGGCGCGTGTCTTTGGCCGCCATCGAACGCGGCTGGGACGAGTTACTGCGCCTGGCGGCGTCGATCCGCTCGGGACGTGTATCCGCCACGCTGGCGTTGCAACGATTCGGATCGGCCGCTCAGGGGGATCCACTGCACCGGGCTGCGGAACATCTGGGCCGACTGCTGCGAACCGTGTTCCTGTGCGACTACATCGCCATCGATGACTTCCGCCGCGAGATCCACACTCTGCTGAACCGTGGCGAGTCGGTGCATCAGCTTCAGCGCGCCGTGTACTCGGGCAAGGTGGCGCCGGAGCGCGGCCGGCGCCGCGACGAGATGAAGGCGATTTCCGGCTCGCACGCCCTGCTGACGAACATCGTGCTGGCCTGGAACACCGCAAGGATGCACGAGGTTGTCGAGAGGCTCAAGCGAGACGGGATCCCAGTCGAAGACGAATGGCTGCGCCGTATCGGCCCGGCGCACTTCTCGCATGTCAACTTCCGCGGCACGATGAGATTCGGCGTCGAGAAGTTCGCGGCGGCGCTGATCCAACGCGTGCCGGGCCAGGCAGCGCGCTTGGTTTCGTGACGAGGCAAGCATTCCTTGAACTGGCAAGATGCCAGCCGGCGAGTTGACAACCGTTGTTAAACCGACCAAGATCCCTCCATGAGCCGCCAGACTATGAGTTTCGCTTTGCCCGAGTCGATGCGCGAGTACATCGACAACCGGGTCGCCGCCGGCAACTACGGCAACACCAGCGAGTACATCCGCGACTTGGTCAGGCGTGACCAGGAAGAGCAGGCCAAGAAGCGGCTTCGCGACCTCATCGAGGAAGGGCTGGCGTCCGGGCCCGGCCATCGTCGCACCAAGGCGGACGAGAAGGAACTGCTGGCGATCGCTCGCGGCGAGATCGATTGAAGGCGGCGGTTCTGCGCCCGCAGGCGCTGCGCGACCAGCAGGGCGAAGTCCGCTACTACCGCAACGAGGGTGGCACCCGCGTTGCGGTGAAGGTGGCCAAGGCCACAAACGCCGCGCTTGACCAGATCGAACTCTACCCTGGCATCGGCTCACCGACGCTCGGAAGGCTTCTTGGCATTCCAGGGCTTCGGACCTGGCGGGTCGCAAAGTTCCCGCTGCTGTGGTGCTACTTCGAACGCGGGGACCACCTTGATGTGGTCCGGCTTCTGGGCGAGCGCCAGGACGTCGCCGCGATCTTGGGCGATGAGTTCGTTTCGAACTGACGGTACTCACGCCGCGGCGGGCACAGGGCCGGAGCTCAATGACCGGTCTCCGGCAGCCTGTTCGCCGAGTTGGCTGGCCGAAATCGACCCATCAACGACATACGTTGCTCGGGATTCGGTGCCCAGAAGCCGCCGGTCGTATCCCGGGCCGTGGTCTTTCAAAATGAGTCCCCACAGTCGTCATGACCTGGTACCCGCCTTAGTTCCGTTCAGAAGTAGAAATCTCCGGCTTCTCAGGGATCGCCACTGCCGGTTGCAACCGGCAGCGGCGGGCGAATTCGGCGGGCGTTGCCCATCCAAGCGCTGAGTGGGGTCGATTCTCGTTGTAGTCCTTGCGCCAGGCCTCGATTTCGGCCCTGGCGTACCAGCCCCGGCCAGCGCTAGGTCCAGTGCACCAACGCAGAGAAGAGGTAGCCCGCACCGTAGACCGTCTTGATGAGTTTGGGGTTCTGCGGGTCCTGTTCCAGACGGCGCCGCAGCCTGGAGATCCGCACGTCAATGCTGCGGTCCAGGGGTGACAGGTCGTGGTGTCCGACCAGCTGCTCGCGCGTCAGGATCTGGTTGGGGCGCTCCACAAACACGCGCAGCACCTGGCCTTCGGCAGTGCCCAGAACATCTTCGCTACCGTCTGGCCGCTGCAGCACATTGGCGGCAACATCAAAGGTCCAGCCGCTGAACTTGGCGTGGCGAAGGTGCATCCCAGGCGTGGCGCCGCCGGCCAACGTGCGGCGCCTGAGGATGCTCTTGACCCGGGCCACCAGCTCGCGCGCGTCGAAGGGCTTGACGACATAGTCGTCGGCGCCGAGTTCAAGGCCCATCACACGGTCCACCGTGTGGCCGCGCCCCGTCAGAACCAGCACGCCACAGGTGGAGACGGTGCCGATCTGCCGCAGCAGCTCGGTGCCGTCCATGTCCGGCAGCCCCAGGTCCACGATGCACAGGTCCGGTGGGCGCTGCCGCAGGCGCCGCAGCGCGCTGCTGCCGCTGCGGAATTCCTCCGTCGCCAGGCCGAATTCGTTCAGTGCGCTGGCCACCAGCCGGGAAACGGCGGCTTCATCCTCAATGATGAAAACCATGGCGCCGGTGGCGTGGGTGTTCATCGCGCCACCGTGGCCAGCCACCGCGCCAGCTGCTCCTGGCTGAAGGGCTTGGAAAGGATGGGCAGGTCGCTGGACCTCAGGTGCTCTGGCGCGTAGCCGCTCATCAGGGCCACACGTTCCACACCGCAGTGGTGCAGCGCGTGCCTGGCCACGGCGTGCCCGTCCACGCCGCCTGGCATGACCACGTCGGTGAGCACCAGTTCGATGTGCGGGGTCTGGTCCAGAATGGTCATGGCTTCCGTCCCTGTTTCAGCTTCAAGCACGGAGTAGCCCAATGCCAGCAGGGCGCGCCGGACCACGGTGCGCACGTCGGCGTCGTCTTCAACCAGAAGGGCCAGCCCTTGGTGCACGGTGGCACTGGGCGCAGGCAACTGCGCCACTGCCGCAGCGTCGTGGTTGATGTCGTGCACCGGCAGACGCACTCTCACGCAAGTGCCGACACCGACTTCGCTTGAGATGCTGATGGCGCCACGGGTCTGCTTGACGAAACCGTAAACCATGGCCAAGCCCAAGCCGGTGCCGATGCCGGGCTGCTTGGTCGTGAAGAAGGGTTCAAACGCACGCGCCATGGTCTGCGGGCTCATTCCGCACCCGCTGTCTTGAACGTCGATGCAGACGCAGGGCCCGGCTTCCATGCCCAGTGACCGGGCCGCCATGTCCTCCAGCTGCTCTACAGCGACACACAGGCTCACGACGCCGTGGCCCTGGCTGGCGTCCCTGGCGTTCAGGATCAGGTTCAGCAGGCTGTTCTGCAGCTGCCCCGGGTCTGTCCACGCCCACACCGGGCTGTTGCCTGCCTGCACGTCCAGACGCAGGCTCTCCGGCAGGGAACGCCGCACCAGGCGGCCCACAGACTGCACCAGCGCGCCCACTTCAACCGCGTGGCTCTCCAGGGCCTGCTTGCGCGAAAAGGACATCAGTCCCTTGATGAGGTCGGCCCCGCGGTTGGCGGCTTCCATCGCGGGCACGATGTGCTCACTGACGGTGTCGTCTGCGGGCCGCAGTTCTGCCAGCGCCTTCAGGTTGCCCAGGATGACCGTCAGGATGTTGTTGAAGTCGTGCGCCAGGCCGCCGGTCAATTGGCCCAGCGCTTCCATCTTCTGCGCCTGCACCAGCATGGCCTGGGCCTGCTTCTGTTCCGTGATGTCGAATGTGAGTTCGTAGCAGCCCAGGGGTGTGCTGCCGTCACCGAAGTCAGGGATGAGCGTGGTCCGGGCGTGCAGCCGCTGGCCGCCCACGGTGTTCACCTGGTACTCAAAAGTGACCGCTTCACCGGCCAGCGCACGCATCACATGGGGCCGGATGCCAGCGTAGGTCTCGGGGCCCAGGAATTCCTTGGCGCTGGCCTTCTCTGGCGTGGCCGGGTCCAGGCCAAACCACAGCTGATAGCCCTTGTTGATGTACCGGTAGGTTCGCCCGGCGTCGACGTAGGCAATCAAAGCAGGTATGGAGTCGGTGATGAGGCGCATCTGCGCCTCGCTGCGCCGCAGTTCGGTCGTGCGTTCGGCCACCCGGTGTTCCAGCGCTGCTGCGTGGCCCAGGATCTTCTGCTCCGCGGCCCTTTGCTCGGTGATGTCTGAATAGAGCGTGACAAACCCGTGCGCGGGTACCGGAAAGCCACGCACGCGCAGAACCGTGCCGTCAGGCCGGATGCGCTCGAAGTCATGGGCCTCAAAGCTGCGTGCGGCATCAACGCGGGTCTGCGTTTGCACGGCAGGGTCGCCGGGGCCGTAGTCACCGCGCTCTGCGTTGAAGCGGATGAAGGTCTCAAACGGCGCACCGATGAAGGCCAGGTGCGACGGAAAGCCCAGCAGGCGCAGGAATGCCTGGTTCCAGGCGACCATCCTCAAGTCACCGTCGATGAGCGTGAAGCCCTGGTCGATCAGGTCAAGCGCCGACTGCAGCGCGTCATGGCGCCTTGCCGGGTCGAGCATCGTCGGGTGCATGTTGGACATGGGGTCGCTGTTGCCGCTGCCTGCAGTAGGCGCCAAGGCGCCTTGGGAAACCGCAGGGTCTAAAAATTCTAGGTTTGACAACGGCCCCGTTTTGCTGGCGCAAACATTCGTCACATTCGATGGCGGCTGTTGAAAAGATTGGCCCCGATCCTTCGCTCCTGACGCTGCCGCAGAGCATGACAGCGCGACACAGGAGACAAGGCGATGCAAGGCCATCCGTACGCCATCGGGCTGGAAAAGAATGACGCGAACTTCGTGGCGCTGTCGCCGCTGAGTTTCCTGCAGCGTTCCGCCGCCGTCTACCCTAACCGACTCGCCATCGTCTATGGCGAGCAGCGCCAGACCTGGCGCCAAACCTACGAACGCTGCCGCCGCCTGGCCAGCGCGTTGGTGCAGCGCGGTGTGGGCGTGGGCGACACGGTGGCCGTCATGCTGCCCAACGTGCCGGCCATGTACGAAGCGCACTTTGGCGTGCCCATGTCCGGTGCCGTGCTCAACACCCTGAACACGCGGCTGGATGCCGAGGCCATTGCCTTCATGCTGCAGCACGGCGAAGCCAAGGTGCTGCTGACAGACCGCGAATTTGCCGGCGTCGTCGAGAAGGCGCTGGGCATGCTGGGCGAGCGGCGGCCCTTGGTCATCGAAGTGGAAGACGAGCAGGCGCCGGCCGGCAACGCGTTGGGGCAGATCAGCTACGAAGCCTTGCTGGCCGAAGGCGACGCCAACCATGCCTGGCAGTTGCCGGGCGACGAATGGGACGCCATTGCGCTGAACTACACCTCAGGCACCACGGGCAACCCCAAAGGCGTGGTGACCCACCACCGCGGCGCGTACCTCAACGCGGCCAGCAACGTCATCAGCTGGCAACTGCCGCACCATGCAACGTACCTGTGGACACTGCCCATGTTCCACTGCAACGGCTGGTGCTTCCCCTGGACGATGGCACTCATTGCCGGCACCAGCGTGTGCCTGCGGCGTGTGGATCCGGCGTTGATCTTCCCGCTCATCCGTGAACACCACATCACGCACATGTGCGGCGCGCCCATTGTCTATTCCATGCTGATCAGCGCACCGGCCACGTTGCGTGACGGCATCACGCACACCATCCATGGGCTGATTGCCGGCGCGCCGCCGCCGCCTGCGGTGATTGAAGGCTGCGAAGCCGCGGGTATCGAGCTGACCCACGTCTATGGCCTGACCGAGGTCTACGGCCCAGCGGCCGTGTGCGCCAAGCAGGAGTCCTGGGCGGGGCTGCCTGCCGAAGAACGCGCGCGGCTCAACGGGCGCCAAGGCGTGCCTTACCCGCTGCAGCAAGCCGTGGCGGTGCTGGACCCCGACACCTTGCACCCGGTGCCGGCCGACGGCGAAACCATGGGCGAGATCTTTTTCCGCGGCAACGTGGTGATGAAGGGCTACCTGAAGAACCCCAACGCCACGGCCGAAGCCTTTGCAGGCGGCTGGTTCCACACCGGCGACCTGGCGGTGATGCACCCGGACGGCTACGTCAAGATCAAGGACCGCAGCAAGGACATCATCATTTCCGGCGGCGAGAACATCTCCTCGGTGGAGGTGGAAGACGCACTGCACCGCCACCCGGCGGTCATGGGCGCGGCCGTGGTGGCGCAGCCCGACGCCAAGTGGGGCGAAGTGCCCTGCGCGTTCGTGGAGCTCAAGCCCGGCACTTCGGTGAGCGAAGCCGAGTTGATCGAACTCTGCCGCACGCTGCTGGCCCGCTTCAAGGTGCCCAAGCGCATCGTCTTCGGCGAACTGCCCAAGACCAGCACCGGAAAGATCCAGAAATTCATGCTGCGGGCGCAAGTCAAGTCCGCCAGCGCCATCGAATAGCGCGGCCCGACACCCATGAACGCCTCAGACATCATTCTCGAAACACGCGGCCTGACCAAGGAATTCAAGGGCTTCGCCGCCGTGCAGGACGTGAACCTGCGCATCAAGCGCGGCACCATCCATGCGTTGATCGGCCCCAACGGCGCCGGCAAGACCACGGTGTTCAACCTGCTGACGAAGTTCCTGCAGCCCACCAAGGGCAGCATCCACTTCAACGGCATTGACATCACGCGCGAGGAACCGGCCCAGATCGCACGCCGCGGCGTGGTGCGCTCGTTCCAGATTTCCGCCACCTTCGGCCACATGACGGCGCTGGAAAATGTGCGCGTCGGCCTGCAACGCAAGCTCGGCACCTCGTTCCACTTCTGGCGCAGCGAGCGTTCGCTGAACCAGCTCAACGACCAGGCCATGGCGTTGCTGGAAGAGGTGGACCTGACCAGCTTCGCCCGCACGCTGGCGGTGGAAATGCCTTATGGGCGCAAGCGTGCGCTGGAAATCGCCACCACGCTGGCGCTGGACCCGGAGCTGATGCTGCTGGACGAGCCCACCCAGGGCATGGGCCACGAAGACGTGGACCGCGTGGCCGACCTGATCCGCAAGGTGGCGGCCAAGCGCACCATCGCCATGGTTGAGCACAACCTGTCGGTGGTGGAAAAACTCAGCGACCACATCACCGTGCTTCAGCGCGGCCAGGTGCTGGCCGAAGGGCCCTACGCCGTGGTGTCGCAGGACCCGCGTGTGCTGGAAGCCTACGTGGGAGTGGAAGCATGAGCGCCCGCATCGACACGCGCAACGAAATGCTGCGCATCACGGACCTGCACGCCTTCTATGGTGAATCGCATGTGCTGCACGGCATCGACCTGCGTGTCTACG
>Ga0209097_10002735_pt1 | contig 14009 bp, 9 predicted proteins | sample AD_UKC052_MetaG_FD_184419 | JGI IMG/M metagenome (GOLD analysis project Ga0209097, IMG submission 184419) | Active sludge microbial communities of municipal wastewater-treating anaerobic digesters from USA - AD_UKC052_MetaG (SPAdes) (version 2) | ecosystem: Engineered > Bioreactor > Anaerobic >... | reverse complement strand
GATAGGGCGGCTCAGCAGGCAGCTTGTGTCGCCGCGGTAGGCGTTACAGCCATCTGGTGCGCCGTTGTTACAGCTCACTTGGTCGATTCCCAACGTACTGTTGTGAGACAGCTTGCTCCATGTCATTCCCTTCCCGGAATCAGCGAAGGCGATGGTAGAAAGGAGCCCAGACAACACAATACTGAAGGAGGTTAGGAGGATGCGTTTTGAACTCATGATGTTCCTTTATGCTCGTAGTTGGTGAAGGGAGACTTTTGCGCCCGACTCGTCCGGGACTCTGCACCTGTGCTATCAAGCAACGTTTGTGCCGGATTCTGTTGTGCTTTCGCCCAACGGACTGGCGGCGTTCACCTACTGAAGACGTGCGTGGGTCAGCGACGCAGGATTTGCGACCGATGTTGCCAACGCCAAGAATTACGCAGGCTAAAACCTAGTTGGGGATGGGCATACACAGGGCAGCGCCCATGGGCGAACAGAACGCGCGGGGGAAGCCGCGACAGAGACTTTCCTGTGCTGCCTTATGGCGCTGTGAGATTTTGCGGCTCAGGGGATGCTACGGCAATAGGCAGAAGCGAACTTCCGCGGTCCTCTGAGAGCCAGAATCGGAACAGCGGCACAGGGCAATACAAGCGCCCATGCTTGTTCGTGTCTGCGACATAGTGCCAAGTGTATAGACGGAACAGGCACTGCTCTAGCTCGTGGGCTGTGACTGCACTGCCATCCTCTTGCAGGTGGCGAAGGATGTCTTCAGGCCGTGGCTCATGAAGCTTCAGAATGAGGCTAGCCACATTGCAGTCCAGAGGCGCAATGGTGGCGTGGTTCCAGCGCTCAAACGCCTGCTCCAGAAATTCAGCTCGCAGGATGCGCTGCTGTATGTCTGAAAGCTCGATGGGCTGGTCGCGGCGTGGAAACAAGGCTGTGATAAACGCAATGCAGGCGCTGGCTAGGAGGTGCGGCCTGCACCCGGTTTGTTCGCAAAGCCAGTGCACGACCTGCTCTGGTTCCGAATAGCGCAGTCCCAGCGCCGCGGCAGGCTGCAGGATCATCTGCTGCGCGGATCCGCGATCCAAGGGTTCCAAACGGAGCAAGATTCCGAAATTACTTAGGGGGTGATCTGGGGTCTGCACCGCACGAACGACCTCGCTGTTGCCGGTCAGCACAAAGCTCGCGCGGCCATCACCGCTCAGCGCGCGCATCACTGCGCAGTAGGCATAGCCAGCCGTTTCATCTTCCTTTAGGAACTCGTCAGCCTCGTCATAAAGAAAGACAATAAATGGTGCGGGGTGCTGCACAACGGAATTGTAAAACGCAGCAGGAGTCTCGGTGCGGAGCCAGGGATGGGCTTTGTCTTCAAGATTCCCATCGTAAAGCAAGTGGGAAACCACCAGCACTTCTGGATGCCGATGTGCAAGCTCGACCGCGAGCGCGTTTAACAGCGACGACTTTCCCATGCTGCGAGGTCCCGCGAGCAGAAAGTTGCGCTTGTAGAAATGCAGCAGCTGCTGCAGCTCTGTTTTGCGACCGAAGAACAGGCTCTGTTCCTCGGTGGAGATGCCGTGGCCCCCGGCATGGTAGGGAAGGATTTGATACAGCTCACACTGCTGCACGATGGCGTGGCACAGGATTCCCTGCGCTGCCTGGTGGTCACGAGACAGTAGCATTTCGGTTGCCTGCGCGGCCCCCAAGACCACAAAGTTCGTACCGGGGTGACTCTCTAGGAGCGCTGCCCTGATGGCCTTTGGGTCTTGGGGAAGGCCACTGCGCGCTAGATCTAAAAGAAGAGCAAAGCGAGGAGCACCAAGCTCTGCACGACTGCATTGTGCAACGGTGGCTTGGACTGTTTGTGACCGCGAGGTGCAGATGATCAAAAGACAGCTCTGCGGAAACTGCAGCGATAGTGGAGGAAGACTTAATGCAAAGGTCGCCAACCCATCGGATTCAAACCGCGTGCTCAGCCTTGCTCTTAGCTGTGGGGCGAGGCAGGCCTGGATGGCTGCAGCACAAGCAGGAGCAGAGCGGGTGGCTCGTAACGCGCGCTGCCAGCCATGCGGGTCAATCCGCGCGTTGACGAGAGCGGACTTGATTTTGTCGTTCAACGCAGGGAAAAAGCGCGCGCTCCGCAGCAGTTGCTCTATAGCGGGGAGTTCGTAGAGTGCAACCTGACGCAGCGCACTGGTTCCTGCGAGTAGCTGCTGGATGACAACACTACCGGTCACTTTGCGATAAGAGCGCCACAGCAGCCATCCGAGCAGCATCATTGCTACCACTGCAAGTCCAGCGGCCAGCGCTTCGAGGTACTGCCACCACCACGGTCCAAACTTGGCGACAAAAGGATATTCCCCTTTTGCACAGTCGCGACCACCAGATAGAGTCCGCTCAGGGCTGTCGTAGTGCTTGGTCGATAGGCAGAGCATGACCTTACGCGGAGGTAGCAGCGTTTCGTGAGCTTGATAGAGCGAAAACCTCACAGTAGACGACGCGCCCGGGCCCATTCGCAGGACGTTTGGCCGTGGATCATCCACTTGAATGCGCACCAAATCTCGAAGGTCGTTCCTCCCGGAATACTCTTGTGGAAGAAGCTCTACCCAGCTAGCTTGCTCGGTGCTGCTCTTATTCAGGAACTCGACATAGTAGCGACCTAAGAGCAACGGAGCTTTTTCGGCGCTGGGTACGCTTTGATAACTTTGCACCACCAGCTCGGCGTTGCTTTTCGGTGGCGGGAAAGGTGCCAGGTTCCCATCCTGCTGCTGCCAGACGAGGCCGCCAAAGTCGTGCCGAAAGAGCGCTGCTTTGCCGCCTTGCCGGTCAAGGTAGGCCCAGCTTTGCCCGCCCTGCCACAACTGTCCCAGCGACTGCTTGGTGGCAACATTCCATAGGAAAACCTTACTCCCTGCGGTCGAGGCGACAATCGGCTGAGGGCCATCTTCCAATACTGCCAATCTGCTGGTCTGCGTGCCACTCTCTCTCGGATTAAGGGGGGCCTGCTCGACGCGAGTTGCTAGATTCCAAGTCTGTACCTCACCATCCACCAGACTGGCAACGAGCAGCGTACTGCCCTGAACAAGCTGCAGGGCGCGGACTGGCTGCTTCGCTTGCAGCGGCTGTCCAATTTGGGTGTGGCTCTTAGAGTTCCACAGTGAGATCTCAGTGCCTGCCGCAATTGCGAGCAGGCCGTCTGCGTCCCTGCTGGTCAGCGCGCGCGGGCCTTCCTGAAGCACCGGATAGCTATGCAGTTGTTTGCCGCTTGGCAGTTCCCACTCCAACACCTGCCTGTCAAATGAGCCGCTGATAAGGTGGCTGCGTTCACCGGAGCCAACAAAAGCAAGCGAGATAATTTCGTCCTGGTGAGCAGTAAGCCGAGGAGCCTGTCGCCACTCGCTGCCATGGTGTTCCCAAATCAGGATGGGTCCTTTTTTTGTGCCAACAGCAAGCCACCTCCCATCACTGCTAAATGCGGCTTCTTGCAGCCTTCCGAGCCACTCTCCACTGACATCAAGCGATGCGCGCCACTTGCAGGAAGCAGCATCCATTAGCACCACGGAAGCGCCACCGGCCAGTAGCACTGCCACATCATAGGACCCAGGCTTTGCGACAAGCTTCGTGATGGGCTGTCCTTCCCCGATCATCGCCTGGCAGCGCTGCAGCCATGCCGAGCCCTTGCTCTGGATATCTTGCCTTTCAAAAGTTCGCAGGATCCCTTCGCTGGTTCCGGTTGTAAGGAAGGTTCCCTGATTAACGTGGATGGTGACTAATGCCTCGATATCAGCAATCTGCGTCCGCAATTCATCGGACAGTCCTGTACCCGTAAGCGCAATCTGGACGATCCTTCCGTTTTCTCCGATAGCTGCGACCTTGCTACCGTCAGGAGAGAGGGACAGCGTCTGCAGAGGCCCTCTTCCTGGGGGTGTTTGTTGTTGGGTACAAGTACGTGCGCGGGTGCTGCAATCGAGAAGCCTTCGTGCGTGGGTTCCTACCACTACCGTTTCACCGTCACGCGAAAATACAAGGGCTCGTACAGCATCGCCTGCAGAATCCGTGGGTGGTGCACCGGATTTTGGCAATGAAAAGGAGCGTGCTGTACCTGTCGCAGCATCCCAGATTCGCACTGCTCCGTCAAAGTGCCCTGTGCCAATTGTCTTGCCATTGGCTGCAATGGCTAGAGCTGTGACTAGCGAGCCTGTCTTTTGGGAAAACCACTTCTTCATCCCTGTCTGAAGCTCGAAGACACCTACTCGCTCATCCTTTGCGATGGAGATAGACTGGCCATCCTCGCTCACTGCTGAGAGGTCAAAAAACGGGCTAGGGAAGTCGGCGAGCGGAGGGAACCTGACGGGTAGCGTAACACGGTCGTCATTGGCGCTGTCAGGCGCAGCGAAGAGACGGTCGCAGCGCTGCGCTGGACGATTCCCGGATGCGACTGCAATCAATGAGAAATTGCCTTTGGGGGCAACCAGCGCCGTGATTTTCCGACCCAGCGAATCCTTGTTTTCTTGTCCTTGAGTGGAGCAGCTTTGTTCAAGAGGACGACCATCAGAGTGCCAGCTTGCGACGGCTCCGTTGGAGTAACCAATGCTTAGGAACTTGTCATCTTGGCTGAAGGTAAAGGCGACTGCTGTGTTCTCCCGATCCTCAGCTTCGCTTTCGGTACCGTAACAGTGCTCGATCCGCTTGGATGTTAGGTTCCAACGGCAGAGTCTTCCACGCGTGCTTAGTGACGCGATAGACCGTCCATTGTGACTATACTCAAGGTAACGGATAATACCAGGGTGCGGCGCCTTCAAAACCTCTGGTTGCGCCACGAGCTCGCCACTAGGCACGAGTAGCAATGCCGACTTGTTCTCAGATTCACCAGCGTAGGTATCTGCACTTCCCGTCGCCCAAATGAACAAAAAGAAAGCGACCCACAGCGCAACGGGCGGGCCGTTTTTAGCTACAAGTGAAAGTCGTCTGTAGTCCCTGTTCATTGCAAACCGATGCCCGATGTCCTAGCTGTAACACGGTCAGATGGGCGGGCGCATTCCTATCTGCCCAACACTCCTGCGCCTACAGGTTCGCTTTGCAGCCAGTTTGCCCGGGAAGGAATCAAAGTAGCTACTTCGGGCCAAAATAGAGCTAAATTGCAGCTGCTCATGAGTTGGGTAAGAACAAAGCTGTTGAAGGATCGGCTTTTTCCAAAGCTATTGCTTTGGTTGCTCTGGGTACTGTCGACAAGCGATTGTACCTTTACCCCCGAGCCAAATACCGCTCCGCATGAGGCAGCGACGGTATTATTCCGGGGCTGTCGCGTCCTGCAAGAGACAGACGCCGGAACAGTTTGTCTGCCCTCTGCCATCAGCCAGGCCATCGTGTGGATTGCGGATCGCCCATGCGATACCGTAGAGCTTGCCGAAGACGGCACCAGCGTCACAACATCATCCAAATGGGTTGAGGGCGGCTGTCAGATCAGGCCCAGCGAGCGTAGCACCAAGCAGACCTCGACCTACTCGATTCGGGAGCGCAAGAGCGGGACGGAACTGTGGAGTCTGAATTACGACCGCAGCAAGCCGTGGCTTTTAGAGCTAACGGATCGAATGTGGCTAAGGGCAGATCCTGACCTGGCGGGAGTTGCGGTTACAGAACCAACAGTTGTTGCTGGAATTGATGAACATCCTGCCGTAACCATCGACCGTGCCTACGCGGCTGCTGTCGTGCTAATTCGCCAAGGCAAGATTGATGAATCCCTACGTGCGCTGGCTGAAGTTCAAGAGCTTGCGATGCGTCTGGGTTATCCATCAATTGCGCTGGATGCAGCTTTTCGGCGAGTGGACAAGCTCCGGGATGCAGGTTTTCCCATTGAAGCCTACGCGGTCTTGCAAGGCGCTGCTCGTTTCGCCGTGCCTGGGTATGCGATGTCAAAGTACCTCCTGGCATGGCATGCCGGGTTGCTCTTTCAGGCGCAAAGCGATCTAGTGAAGGCTGAGCAGAAGATTCGGGAGTCGATCACCGATGAAAAGCGGGTTTCGGATATCCAGAACGCGCAAATTCAAATGCCGATCTTAGCAGATATCCTATTTGACTTAAATCGATCTATTGATGCGCAACGAGTTATTTCTGACATTCCGCTAGATAATTTGGACAGCTGTAGTACTTCGCAATTTCTGCAAATGTTATTTGAATTGCAGCTATCTCAGTGGGAAGTCGATTCAGCCTCAGTGGATGCCGAGCGAATTGATTCGATTGAATCACTACTGGTAAAGGCCGCAGCGGCAAAAGCGCTCTGCGCTGATGTATCACAGGGTGCGCGGCTTTCTATGAACATTGCACACTTGCGACTTTTGACTGGTCAATTAGCCGCTGCGACTGCCGCACTCGGTCGTGCTCGGGCACATGGCGGAATGACTAAGATCACTGAACTAGAAGCACTAGATCTTGAAGCTAGAATTGCAATAAAAGATGGACGAGCTACTGATGCGCTAGCGATTTATGAGAAATTGGACAAGATTTTGAAGGCATTTACGATAGATAACCGTATCTTCATGAAATGTCGAATTCTAGTCGGCAAATTGGAAGCGAGACAAATAACGAATAACGTTAATCAAAATGACTTATCCGAGGCTCTGAACTGCACCAACCAGACTTCTCTGCTCGGGGCAACTGATCGGAAAGCGCTACTACGACGCCTGCACTCTGTACCTCTACGGTAGTTTCCAGTATTGATTTCTACTGATTATGAGACTACCGATGGTTTTTTAATAGTAAAGAGCGCGCAGGTTGTGGAGCATAGGTATCCCGCCAGCGTGCCACACTGTTAGTTGCGACTTTTTTCTATGTGCGTCTCGTATCAACGCCGAAAAAGTTTCATCTTAGCCACTTATTGCACTGTTGCCAGCCGACTACTCGAACACTAGCGGTGGCTAGATTGAAGTAGATAGTGGCATGAACAAGCAATTGTTATCTATAAGTTTCTTCCACTACCCACCTAACCCCCTCACACCGAAACCTCGTCTCCCCCTCGCTATCTGCAATTAATAATCCGTCAAAGTACAGTCGTGACTCTGCGTAGCTGTCTGGGTTGTGGCGGACGCAGGGGTCGGACAGGCTGGCTACTTTTTCGCCGCGTAGTAGGCGCGAAAGGACGGACTGCGCGGCGGGGTCGTCGCGGTGCTTGTCCAGTACTTTGGACATGCTGATCTCGTAGATGACTTTTTTTAGTACTTTGGCGGGGTCGGTGATGCGCTCGCAGACTAGGGAGTGCAGCAGCGTGAGGTGTCCGCCGGTGTGCTCGAAGTACAGCGGCGCCAACGCTTCGTCCAGAAAGTTTAGGCGCTGTAGCTGCGCAACCTCACTGGGTACGAGGTCTGGCACATCCACGAAGGAGGAGGGAGAAAACAGGCGCTGTAGCTGATACAGCTCTGGCCTGCGCAGCTGCAGCACGCGTGGACCCGACACCACCAGGAGGGCCGCTTGCCGATGCGTATATAGGAAGCTGCGCAGCGCCGCTGCCGCTTCCTGCAGCAGCTTGACCGGACCCTGTGGCCCACGCCAGATGATCAGCAGCTGGTCCGAGTTTGGCTGCGCATCAAGCCACCCCTTTAGCTCGCGCTGATTGGTCACAGACACATTGCCGCCCGTAATGTTTCGGTACCACTCGGCGGGGTCGATGGGATGCAGCGCCGGGGTGTCCATCCACAGCGCCGACATTCCGTACTTGACGGTGGCCTCCTCTGCGACTTGCACGGCCAGCGTTCTTCCCCCGCCGCCATCGGTCTGCAGCAGTGTTGCCACATGCGGCCCCTGCAGCTTCTCCTTAATGATGTGGGTTAGCAGCGCGGGGCGTTCAAGACGCGTGTAGCCAAGATACTCCCGCAGCTGCTGTGAGCGCGGCGTGATGGCAGACGGCGGCGTGCTTTGGGGCGGAAGCGACACTTGGAGCTCGGGATGCTCTTCCTTGAGCCTGGCCAAGATCTCATCGGGCGTGTGCTTCTGAAGCAGCAGATTTAGGAATCCCACTCGCGTGGTCTGAAACTGGAGCAGGTCGCGGTGGGTCTCCTTAAAGTAAACAATGCAGAATCCTTCTAGGTCATCCTTCACCGGATACAGCTTGTTTATCTGCTCGCGGACGAAGGCATCTGGACTACACGGCTCTGGCATGGCTGCTCCCAAGGCAAGCACCATGCGCATACCACATTAAGGATGTGCTTGGTTTTCCTTCATGCTTGCGCGTCCATCCTGGAATCGAGTCACCAGCTAACTTGTGGTCAGCTAGAAGTTCTAAGTGCAAAGGTGGACGTTAGCGCAACCATCAGGAACCGAAGCGACCCCCCTTGCGCCTACGGCATGTCTGGCCAGCAGGGACTGATGGGCTTCATGCACGACGTCGCTCTGCATGTATGGGCGCGTAGGCTTAGTGTGGCGGTGTCGGAGACTTTTGGTGGGTTGATCGAATGCGGAAGAGTAAAACCACCCGCAGGACAGATGAGAAAAGGCCAAGGGTACGAACTTATGGAGGAAGTTTAGAATCGTGTCCTTCTCGGAGGAATTGACGGCAACCGATGTCGTTCGTAAGCCTGCGGTCCCCCGCATGCAATCGAATACCTGCCGCGTCCCTATGATGACGACCTCGCAGTGAAATTGCGCTTTTGTAATGAACAAATTAAATGCTTGAATTTATTAGCTTATGTATTGGCCGATTAATGCTCAGATCATTAGGCATCGCGCCGAGGTCCGCATGAACCGGGGCACCCTTGCATTGCCACGTATTCACGTTATGGCGTGGCCCCCAGTTAGCAGCGAGTGGTTGCCGAAAATTCTTATAGGGTTGCCGATTGAGCTACTGTTCATGTCGAAAGGCGGTGGGTGGCGCTAATACGACACCACATCAAGAAGAATTCAGGATGCACTGCCGCTTGGAATTATATTTTGTTCTTTCGCACAGAATATTCTTCGAAATCTTCTGCGTTCAACCTAATCGTGATGTCGACACTGAATCGCTCAACCGTAGAAAACGCGATAAAGTCGCCGCCCAAGGAAAAAAGTCTTCTATATTCGTTGAAATCGTTATTAGTCACCTTCCAGTAAAATTCAGGAAGCTCGATTACTACATCGGAAAAAATAGCGGCGGCCCCCTTCTTCACATCATTTTTGTTCCAAAAGCCTAGTTTCTGATCTTCACCGTCTTCATTCAAGAAATCGTAGGTATCACGCACGTACAGACCAATTTCATTGATCTGAATTATAGAGTAACCACGATCGTCGACGTAGGTGTTGAAGTCCGTAGCCGCCATTTTCAAAGAGAAGGCGCCGAGCGCGGCGAAGACATCATCGAGAGCATCAAACAAACCATACTCCCCGAATTTTTCTAAATTGAACTGTGACGTATCATCTAGCTGTAACGCCGAAGACGTCGGCAGTGATATTACCCGAGTTCGTAACTTCGATGATTGATGGTCAATCAATCCCATCCGGTCTATACGCTTCATCAAAATAATCAACCCCTTTGAAAGATTATCGACGATGCCATACACTTTTCCTAGCCGGTTATTATGATAGTCTACATGTTGAAATTCTTTAACAATCTCTTCGACGGTAGGCCACACCCGCGAAGATGCGCTCTGCAGCCACCGGATAGGCAAATCTTCCAGGACGTGCGCCGGCGCTAAAGTGCTAGCGCTCTTACTGCCTGTTTTATACTCCAAAGGCAGCTCAAATGCCGGAGCTGCGAACCAGCGCCGCATGAAGCGGGCCCCCTGCAGCCACCCCTTGCGTTGCATCGTGTTAGGTATATCGGTCAAATAGAATTGGTTTATCTCGACGCGTTTCCCTTTTGCCTCCGATGCCGGCGTCATCGTCGATGAAGTGGGTGGATCTGGGCCTTCGTCTTTATACATTTTTTACTCCATCGATTGGTCAGGTATTTACACGAAGCACACTCTAATTCAGATAACTTCTCAGGAAAAATGTCCAGAAAGTCAGCGAATGAGGACTTTATTTTGTCGGCCAATATATAACTTAACCCCTGCAGGGCGCTCACCTACTACGAGCTGGGTCTTGCCCAGGCTGCAGGTAAACCCTGATATCACTCTGCCATCGTCTACTTCGATACGGTACTCGCGATCGCTGATTGGCAAACCCGAGCGATCGTCGAACAAAATGAAGTGTTCATCAAATGAATGCCGTGACGCGGGCGGGCTGTCGCGAAGTGCAGCAGTGGAACCGACAATGACATTCGGGCTCCCCTCGATACTCGTCCCGATGCCACCACAGTGTGTAACCAGGTCGCCAAGCCGATGCGCGGCGCGCCCGTTGATCAGAACCGACTTACTACCAGTCTTGGCATTCCAGGTATTCGCTGAACAACACGCCGCGTGAATTCCCGGATCGTCCACCCGAATGGCCGGCCGTCCATTGACAAAAACGCTAGGCGAGCCGTCCACGGCTGGCCCTGACGCAGTATGCGGACAAGCGGGGCAGCCATGGGCATCCGCCGATATTAAAGCTCTATCTCCAAGCCGAACTTGGGGGGGCATGAACAGCCTCAAGCGAAAGTGAAGTTTAACTTTTCAATCGCTGTTTAATGGACAGAAAGACAGCCGCGAATAGCCAGGTGGCGTTCAGTGCAACGTCTCGTCGCAAAGCGCAGCTAACAGCACTCTTTTCCGTATTGCATCTGGCTTTACTAGCAAACTGCATGCCGATGGGCTGCGAATATACGTGAAAATAGCAGGTGGGCGACTTTAGCACCCTGGGAAAAATCTTGACGGGCGGACGTTATGCTTGCCGATGCTAGGCACTGCGCTCGTCGTCGCAGCGATGCTCAAGCTCGCGCTCCGCATCTGCCCGCTCTGCCTCTGTTAACGCACTCTCTGCTGCCGAAGTGAAATGACCTGCAACTGCCTCTCTGAAGGTGGAGATGATACCGGATCACACGACTCGACCAGACAAGCGGCAACTGTGCTGGATCACCTCGCCTCCGACGAGGAAACTGCCTTGAGCTTCCCGCGCAACGTCGCGTCCTTACCGCTTTCGCGCCGGTCATGCGGAAGGTTTAGCCCTTCCGTGCCCTCTGAATCCCCGTAAAACTGTCAGCGCTCAGCCCACGCAAGCCCCGCTTAGGCTCACAAGCCGCCAGCCGCACCGCTTCGCACTTGCTCGGGTCTGGGCTGAAGGCATCTGCACCGCTCCCCAAAAGCGCTGCAGCAGCGCCACCGGTGCTTGCCCCGTCACCTTTTGTCCGACAGACACATCGAGACGGCCAGGACGAACGCAGCGAAGCACACCCGGCGCAGCGTTAATGCTTGGGTCAGTCTGACTCAAGATGAGCTTGCTTGCGTAAGGCTTACCCAAGGGACAGAAGACCAGTTCGCACGCACGGGCATCGGGTGCACCTGCTTCCCGTCAGCCTTTTTTTGGTGCGATATGTGAGATGGTCTGGTAATTTGTCCTACTGTCATGAGCACCAATGGATCCCTTGAACGAGCGTTAGCTGAACATGAGCAGCGCAATCAGCGCGAGAATTATTTCACACGATTTTCCGCGCTCAAACAGCATCTTTTGAACAACGTTTATCCGCAAGTCATGAGTGGATTTCCCGGCGGGAATGACCATGGCCCTGCGCATATTGTGAGAGTTTTAGAGTACCTTGGGCAATTAATTGGCGAAGATATGCTCTCTGTTTTAGATCCATATGAGCTCTTCATCGCAATGATGGCAATCCTGTGGCACGATGTGGGAATTTTGCAAGGACGAGATCAGCACGCAAGAACGAGTGAATCACTACTAAATGTAGATTCAAATGACTACCTGTTCAATGATGAAGACAGAGAGTTGACTCGCATTGCTGTTGCATCTCATAGCAGTTCTATCGATATAGAGGAGAAGTGCTCAGGTTTCCTTGAAGAACAAACTGTACGAGGTCGCAAAATCCGAATTCGGATGGTATCTGCTTTAGTGCGTCTTGCTGACGAGATGGATGAGGACGTCCGTAGAGCCGAGCCAAGCGTTGCGAAATTGTTCGAACGATCGAAAGAATCGGATTTTCATTGGAAATTCAATCAACGCATTTCGGGCATACAACCGCATCCGAACAGAAAAGAAATTTCCGTCCATATCGGCTTCAAACCAGAAGATCTGGAGGAAACGCGCCAAGATGCAAAAACAGGCAAGCCAATACGCTTCATAGAATTCTTTTTTGAAAAAATAGCCAAATTGAATAGAGAAAGAATTTCTTGCAATAAGTACCTTCCCGAGGGTTTGAAGTATTCTTCGATTCAACTTGCTATTAAACCATTCCCAGGCGATCCAACATGGAAGAATGTAAAGCAAATTATTGTCAACAATGGCACTACATCGCTTGAATTAATAAATTCATTGCCTCCCGTATTTAGTCGTCCTTGGGGCCTAAAGCCTACCTCTACAATCGCGGCGCAGGTGGCTGTTGGACACAAGTTCCTGGAACATTTGCCACACAGCGCGATGTCACCACCTTTATCTTTACAAAATGTTGCCTCAGAAATTGGCAATTGCTTTCATGTCAAGACTGAGGCTGTACTCAACGTCGCGAGACACCTGTATATTTCAGTGAGAACAGCCTCACGAAGCAAGCAGGAAATTAAAGCATTGTTTTTGAATATTGCTTGCATGGTGTCAGCTTTCGAAGAGATTGATTTTATCGAAGTTAGCGCATCAGATAGTCGTGATTTGTTTGGCAAGGTAGGAGTGAGTAGCGTTGTCCTTGGTAAAATTGTATTTGACCGAAAAATCATGCATCATCTTGTAATGCATAGAGAATTGCCAAGTGACTTCTGGGCAGCCACGCGAGTGTATTTTCTGAATAAAGATAATGATGTCGATATGGCTTGGGATTCTATCCCTCTAGTTGAGTTTGAGTAAATGCCAACCACAAGTGTTCCGAAGAGTGAGCGCAGACAACAACGTAATTCCTTGGAAGTTCGAATACCAATTAATGACAGAATATTTACTATCACGGAAAATTTACTTGAATTTTCCATAGAACATGAATCAACGGCAATTCCATTCTGCAAAATAACTTTCGTGGCTGTTGATGACGAGTTGGCTGCCCTGATAGATAAAGGATTGATAATAGAATTATGGCACGGTTCTGGATTCGGCATGATTGGGAAAACTCTTGAAGGAACATACCGCATCGACCGGTTGCAAGAAAAGCTTAGTGAGGATGGAAGAATAGAGATCAGCATTTCAGCACGACATGTCACTTCTGCTTTATTTGATAGTAGCTATAAACGTGCTGTAAGTACAAAACTGGGTAGCCTGATAAGTGAAATATGTGTATCGAAGGATATCGGCGTCTCAATTGAATTGGGTAACGCAGAATTACTGATAGACGCTTTTATTGATTGCGACGCAGCATATGCTGCGCTCCGAATACTTGGAGCAAATTTCGATTTTCTTTTGATGACGACAGCGGATGGTAAATTAAGAGCAATTTCAAGAGAGTTTTTTATCAGAGAGTTGCACCAAAAACCTCCTGTTGTCATAAATCAAAGTGATGTAATTAGTTCTGTCATTACCAAAGGGTTGGGACGCGAAGCGCGATAGCAACTCGCGTCTCAGCCTTCGCAACAGCGGCGTGCGTGTCTCAATGGGTACGGTTGCGCTCCAACACTGCCAGACCTCGATTCGCAGTGGGGTCATGAACACAGAGTTCATCAGCGATAATCTAGCCACATCAAAAGAGCACCGCCGAACTGTATTGTCAGTGGTGACACTTATTCCGCGAGAGAATTTGTGCTAGGTTCTGTGCTGCCGTTACTTCCTGCATACGCTGTCGCCTCTCCACAAAAGCCGTAGAGACTCAAACCGTTGCAGCTTTTTCGCCGGGGATGTAGGAGGTTTCTGTACTCCTCGCGCGCAGCAGTAGCAGAAAACTGTCGGCGCTGCTGCTTAGATAGCGCTGATTCTGCCGCGCACCGAACCATCACCGGCTAATTTGCGCTCCAGCACACCGTGCAAGCTGTTTGAAGCCCGCCAGCCATGGCTTGTAAGGCTCCACA
>Ga0209097_10002726_pt1 | contig 14048 bp, 13 predicted proteins | sample AD_UKC052_MetaG_FD_184419 | JGI IMG/M metagenome (GOLD analysis project Ga0209097, IMG submission 184419) | Active sludge microbial communities of municipal wastewater-treating anaerobic digesters from USA - AD_UKC052_MetaG (SPAdes) (version 2) | ecosystem: Engineered > Bioreactor > Anaerobic >... | reverse complement strand
CCATCAGATGGGGAAGCAGGTCAGGCGCCGGACGCTCATAGTCGTGCCACACTTCATCGGTGCCCAGGTGGATCCAGGGCATCTCTTCCGGAGGAACCAGGTTGCACAATTCATCAATAAGATCCGACAACATAACCTTTACCCGGGGATCCTGCATAGTTTCAATTCCCAGGGCTTTGCGGAAAGCCTCGCAGTGCCCGGGCACATCCAGCTCGGGAACCAGGGTAATGTGACGCTCCCGGCAGTACTTCACCAGTTCAAGGAATTCTTCCTGCGAATAGAATTTCCCGGGCCACCGGCTCATGGAGGCGGAATCCTTCAGTTGGGGATAAATTTTGCTTTCAAGCCGCCAGCCGGGATTGTCGGTCAGGTGGAGGTGGAAAAGGTTGAATTTATAGAAGGCCAGCACATCGATTTGTTCCTTCAGGAAGGGGAGTGACATGTAATTGCGGCCCACATCCTGCATGAATCCCCTGACGGCAAAGGCAGGCCAGTCGGTGATGCGGCATCCGGCGATGGTGGTTTTGCCGTTGTTGCCCGAGGTCAGTTGCCTGAGCGTCTGTTCTCCCCGGAACAATCCGGCGGCGGTAGTTGCCTGAAGAACCACCGAATCACGGGTGACATTCAGAATATACCCTTCCCCCTGATTGTAGGGGACGTCCGGCAAATCCTCCCTGATCCGACGGTATACCCTCCCCTCATTTCCGCCGGATACAAAGTCGTCGCCCGTCCATTCGACGGATTGCGGCATCGGAATCAGCGCCGGAACAGGGCCTTCACCAGAATGACAACCCGCTCCGAAACCCAAAAGGATAAAACCCACTGCCCGGAGGCAATTCCCAAAAGAACAAAATTTCGGCCTTTTCATACAACCAAAATAAACCATTCCCGATATTCCTCCAAACTTCTGAAGAACTCACTTACCTGAAGGCTTAAGGCATGTTCTTTTTCTCCACCGTCCATACCTCCGACTTCGAAAGTCCGCAAGGCTTGCCGGTAAACATTTTCGCCGCTTTGCGATCTTTTTTAAGCTGCCATTTGTACCAATACGTAGCCACCCTGGCGAATTCCCCACCGTGGGGTTGACTGTAAGTGCCGCCGTGTCCGACATCCATATTTGCAACAAACACGGGGACGTGATTGATTCTCCTGTAATCATCCATCCCGTTTTCATAGGCAATGTCCGATTTGCCACCCAGCAGGTACAGTGCCGGAGTGTGTAACTTCTGCAGATGTTCCTTCCCCATCTGCGGCATCCCCGGCATCCTGCCGGTCCGATTTTCAAACAGACCGCTGTTGCATACCACGATGGTCGAAATTCTGGGATCCGTGGCGACCTCAAGGGTTTGCAGACCTCCGCACGACATACCGCTCACCGCAATTTTTTTCGTATCTATCTTCTGGTAATAGGGACTGTTGCTATCCGTGTTTTGCGCGATGGCCCAGTCAATGGCATCGAGCAGTTGTTTCGATTCCGAACGACCTCTTTCCCGTTCCCCATCTTCCCTGGGCATGATGCCTATGGCCACAACGAGAAATCCGTGGGAAGCCACTTCGTTTAAAAAGTTGACATGTTCCCAAGGGGAATTGATACAGGCTCCATTGCCCCAGGCAATCACCGGCAACTTGTTCTTCCGGCCAAAGGAGGAGAGATCCGCCGGCCTGAAAATGGTGTGGGTTTGCAGCGATGGTTCCGTCATCATGATGGCGCTGTACTTCCCGGTGCCCCCGTCTTCAATAACTCTGAAATTCTTTTCCTGGGCAACAGATGAGCTGATTAAAAAACCTGAGATAATCAACAATAGAATAGTTTTTTTCATGCCTGATCGTATTTTATGATGTATGATATGAATCATCTCAAAAAAAGATATTTCAACGGTTTTTATGAGGCCCTGTAAGCGCTCAGGATCTGGACAAGGTTTCCAGCAGTTTTTTACCCTTTGCCAGCAATTCTTCCAAATCACCAGGTTTTCGGGTTACATCGAAGTTACTTATCATTTCGTTCAGTTGAAGCAGTTTCTCCTGTGCTTCCGGGGAAGAATCAACCTGCAGGGTTTCACGCAATGTTCTTATCTTTTCGGCATCCTGAATTCCTTCAATGAGCCTTTCGAAGCGGATGGAACTACGGCCGCCAGGATATACGATATAGGTATCGCCGGCAGGCCAGGTGCGGAACCGGGAATCGAGCAGCGGCTCTTTCACCCAATTGTTGTACGCCCAGCGCAAAAAGCCGTCAAAGCCGGCAGCCATGGTGTACCATCCGATAAACGCCGCTTCGGCAGGGGCCGAGAAGGTAAACACGTTCGGAAATTCATGGGCACAACAGACATACCATGTGGTCACATATCCTTTCTGAGAACGATACACCCTGTCTTCGGCATCCACCGAGGCACCGTGAGCCACACACAAATCGGTCAGCACATCGGGAAAGAGTTTGTAGCTCTTGTGGTTATCAGCCAGCGCCACACCCAGGGTGGGTGCCACTTCGCCGAGTAACTTCAGCATGGCCTGCATTTCGGCAGGGGCCCGCTCATCCATGGCGATCCGGGTAATCTCCTTCCATCCTTTCTGCTCGAGATGGCTGATAAAATCGTTCAGAAAGGGTTTCCACAAATCGGCATATTCCTGGGTTCCGGGAGCGGCGGATACTTTTATTTCCTTGTTCTGTTGTTCGTCATAATAAAACAGAAAATTCCCCCAGGGGACCATCGAATAGCAATTGATCTGTCCACGGATACCCAGATCCATCATAAACTCCACCCACCGGTCAAAAACTGTGTAATCGTATACCCAGGTGGAATCGCTTTTCCTGGTCCACCCGATCATGGAATCATAGGGATCTTCCGTCTGGCTGTTCCAGGGATCCTTATTGAGGGTAGCTGTGATCACCTTTTGCCCGGCATCGGCAAGCATCTTCATGACGGGGTACAACGCCTTCCAATGGGCCTCTGACCAAGGTTCCACCCCTTCGACACGCGCCACAGCATATGGATTCTGCCACAAGTCAAGATGGAATTTCCATTCTGCAGGCGATGGAAGCACCTGCGGAAGCACCTCAAGTGTAAGGGTAAAATCCCGGCTCTTCTCTCCCCTTGCCAGCAGTTGCAAAGTAGAGGTGTATACACCTTCAGCTGCATCAGCGGCCACATCGATGGTTATCCATACCGGACAGGCTGTAATGGGTGCCATATCAAAACAGGAAATATCATCAAGCAGGTCGGCACTCAGAGAGCTGGCGTAGTCTTTTGGATCCCGTTTGCTGCACCCGTCGGCGAATTCATCGGTAATGACATATCGTACGAACCATGCCTGAGCCGATTGTGCCGGAATGATTTTCCCGTCGGAAGAAACAAAATCGGAAAAGCGGAAGCGTACCTGCCTCACACTATCCTTACTCCAAAGGACCAATTGAGCCGAAACACGCTCGCCCTTCCAGGCAGACCCACTCCATGCCTCATTTCCTTCAACGTCCGGAATCTCATGCTTCTCATAGCGGTGGTCGATACTTCCAAAGGAGGCGTGCAGTCCGCCGTCTACGGTATTCCAGTCGGAAATGACCGTAACGGGGATATTGGCTTCGGCATAGGTTTGACAACCGTCAGGCTTCTGCCCGGAGGATGTGCATCCGGCTATCCACAGGACAACCAGGACAAAAGGAAAAAATTTGATCATATATTCATGTTTTACAGAGTTAGGAAAAGCTGAAAAGCTCAAGTGACCAGTCATAGGATTCGCCCCATGTTTCAGTGATTACGGACTATCCTCAAAACCGGCAACACGGACAAAGTTAATAATATAAAGTTTCGGCCGGCAGTTCCCTTGCCATCAAAAGTGCAATTGAGATCAGTGTATTTCTGTCTTGTAAGTTGTAGCTATTCTTTGATGATTTTGCTGTATTCAGTAAAATCGATATTTCCCAATCTAACCAGATACAAACCTGAAGCCAGGTTTCCTGTCTGAACCGTGGTTTTCCCTGATACAGTCCCCTGAATGACAACCTGCCCGCAGGCATTCAGCAATTCGAAGTCTTTACTGTTTCCGTTTGTTTCAATGATCAATTCCTGAGAGAAGGGATTAGGATAAATTCTGTAAGCCGTTTCGACATTCCGGTCATGAATTCCGCTGATGCCTTCCCAATTGGCCAGTCTTGTCCAGAGGTGCCATGCAGCAAATCCTTTGAGATTCCCGTTCAGTGACTGGCTGTGTGCAGTGGAGCAGGCATACCATTCCACATCGACCTTGTGTGAATTCTGCCATTCGACAGCCCAGTTTTTATCCCGTGAACCATTTCCATCGGAATCATAATCACAGTTATCATTCGCCATTAACAACATATAATTTACCTGGCCGTCAGGATCATAGCTTTCAATATCGGCAAAATCATAGAGGATTTTTTTATTGGTCCAACAATAGTTGCGGATTTGTTCATTCCTGATATGAAGATTCCCGCCTGCACCAGTCCCGTCGAGATGTCCTGTCATATAGACGAATTTAATTCCCGGGTAATCTTTTTCCAGCTGCGACATTGGTGCAAGGTAATTGGTGATCAAGGACGCTTCAGTTTGAGATGAAACCTGACCGCACCATGACCAAACGATGACGTTAACATCGGCATGGGCCCCTGTACCACGGCCGGTAGCCTGGTTCGGGGCGCCAAGATAAGTGCGGGTATTGTTCACCCAATCGGGATAGTATCCAACATCCCCTGCCATTGCCTGATCGTGCAGATCCAGTGCATCTCCTGAACCTCCGTTGTTGAAACTGAAAACATTCATGGGCAGTCTTAACCCGGATCCTCCTGCATTTGCATAAGGAATTAATCCGGTCATACCGCTGACCAGTTGACTCCCGTGCGAGGTATGACCATACGCGATATGAAGGTCGGCTTTTGCTGCCAGGATAGCTTCCAGAGGAATGGCGGAAATTTCAGTGCAGTGATGGTCGATGATGATCTGTGCATTCACCATGCAAATTGTATTAAAGTTCAGCAATATAAATAGAAACTGTTTTTTCATAGCCCGGGCAGATAATTTGGTCCCTAAATCCGTGAATTATTTGATCTGCATAAAATTAAGACATGATATCATAGGTCAGGATTCCCCAGGGATAAAAACATTCAGCCTAAATCAATTGTCGTCATTTTAATCAGATATTCTTATACACCTCCTCAAAGGGTACCCTAAACCTTTCTCCCCAAATTCCGCGTGTTCCTTTTCTGATTCCGCATGGAATTACCATATTGATTTCAGCGCTGCAAGGAAGTTTGAGTAACTTTTGGACCCTACGGCTGTCAAACCCTTCCAACGGACAGGTGTCATAACCTATTTCTGCCATAGCCATCATAAAAGTCTGTGCTGCCAGACCACAGGTTTTATGCACAACCACTCGCATATCACTTTCTGAAACTGATGTGACCATTGGACGGAACAGAGAGATAGATGTAGCGAGAATCTTCCTAAAAAATCCGAGTAGTCTAAAAAAACGACTGTACATAAACGGCATCAGGCGGTTATAGTAAATTTGCCGATCTTTCCATCGTCTTTCTTGTTTCTCTGGTGGACTATATCGGGCAATATTCTCTTTTTCAAATTCCAAAATAGCTTTTGAGCGTTTACGGTGTAAATCACGGCGAGTTATGAAGACTACAATTTGTTTAGCTGTTTTCGTTGCATTCTGATCCAGACAAGCATGAGATATTTTTTTTAATATCTCTGAGTCAGTAATATGATAAAACTCCCATAGTTGCATATTGGAACTGTTTGGAGCAAGCGTTGCCAGTTCGATACAGCGCTTTACCTTTTCAGTGTCCAGCTCTTTTGATTCGTCGAAATATCTAACGGAACGACGGTATTCCAGTATTTCTTGTAATGACATTCTATTTAATATTAATGGTTGATAAATTATTTAATCACCAATTCGTTCAATAAATTGAATGATTTCGTTGTTTAATTCTTCTGAATATTCCATGGGTAACGAATGAGTGGCGTTTTTCCATAGTTTAGCAGTTAAGTGTTTAACATTTTTTTCTGCCACTTCTATAGCCTTAACAGAATTATGAATACTACTATTATAAGCAAAAGCGACATATACAGGGAACCCCCATTTTTGCATTTGTTGCTCACTAATCATTTTTGGCACAGGTAATTTAGAAAAATAATGATTTGCTCCAATGTCAATCATTTTTACCACAGGGTCGGTTGTATCAATGGTTTGCGAACCGCTTATTTCTTTCAATAGTCCCTGTCTCCACTTTTTTGGCAAAAACCGCATATTGTAGGGTATCGATTTTAATACTACAGTTAGTTTTATCATCTGAAATGTGAAAACAGGCTCAATCAGAATCAAAGAGGCAACTTTTTGAGGATAAAATGAAGCGTAATTAGCCGATAACCAACCTCCAAACGAATGTCCTATTATGTGTGCTTTCGTCAGATGAAGATTTTCTATCGTTTCATTTATCCATTTCGCCTGGTCAGAACCATTATTAATTGGACTGTTTTGTTCACCCAATCCGGCATCTCCCAAAGCATCGATGGCGTATAGGGTTCGATTTTTATATAAACCGGGAATATTGGCATACCACATAGGTGTACCCGAAGACCTGCCAGGCAAGAGAAGTATCGGACTTTTATGATTTGCATGATTATTTTTCCAACAATAACCTTGTACCGTTCCAAATGAAGTTTTTATTCTTATCGATTCGGCTTCAGGCATTGTTCGCAGTGCTCTTTCGTATGCCTCCTGGTATTCCTGTTGCTTTTCAACAGAACTCCATTTACCAATTAATTGCTTCATAATTAATTTTGACTTTGTATTTTTCCGCTTCTGAACGAGCGAAAAGGTTACAAAACCCGCCACTACAAATGCCAAGACGAAATCATGATCTCTGAAAACTCCTAATAAACCATCTTCAACAGGAAGTTTACCCGTTAAGAGCCTTAAAACCCATATAAGCACCAGATATAGTGCAAAAACGGCCACAGCAGAAAAAACCAAAAATAGTTTTGATTTCATACTCTTAAATTTATTAATTTTTCGCAAAGCAAAAGTAAGTTTTTTATGTATTATCCTGATTCAGGTTGACTCGGGGCTTTTTCTTATTTATCCTCTTTTGTGAAATTTTATCCGATTCCTCATTCTTTTTTCAACAATTGTTCAGCTTTCTTTTTAGTTGAGTTCCTTTCCGATTTTGTCGCATCCTCAATAAATGAAATAACGGATGGGTTGTTTTTAATTTCTGAAACAAACGGTTTGATGGCTTCCAAAACTTTTCCAATCGCGATATTTTTACATTCATTGGTTTCAAACTTATCATCGGAAATTGAAATTAGTTCTTTGATAATTACTTCCTTTAAATTTGGTTTGTTTTGGTAAATTTGTCCAAGAGCAAAAGTAGCATGATTGCAGGTGATTAACACGCCACTATGAAGCATTTTAATCAAGTCTGACATTATTTCATCTATTCTATTGTCTTTATCAACTATCGATAGATAACCGATAATATCGATTGCAGTCCACTTTAAAATATTGTTATCACTTGACAGCAACTCAACCCAATAATCAAAATACTCATAAAGCAGTTCAGGTTTTTCTTCACCGATTTTCACTAATTCTTTTGCAAATCCATATTTTATTTTTGGATTTGGAGAATTTAGTTTTTTAAGGTCAGTTTTTGTAATCATTAGATGCCCTCCAATTAGATTTCAGAACAGGTAATTCATCAAATATAGCGTTTAATAATCCTGTCAAATATTCTTAATTTGATGCCATAATTTCTTACCTTTTCGTTTTTTTAGTCAATGTTTTATTAATTAAAAATCCAAGAAGTCCACCTAAAATTGTTGTCATTATAGCAATTGGTATCAATGAAACAGGCTCTTTCCAACCAATCAAAATCGCAGTTGGTAATAAAACCAAGAAAGCGGTCAAAATACCTTTAATAATCGAATTGATGTTTAAATCCATTGTTGCAATTAGAAATCCAACAACTATCCACATAGTAAATGCAGATATATTTGCATCCCATGTCAGGTTTTGCATAATCATTGGAATTACATCAATAACTCCGGCAGCCATGCCTAATAATAATCCAATTTTAATTTTTTTCATATTTTTCAATTTAATAGTCTGCTGTCTTTTTAATGAGCCACGCAACGTCTAATTTACGAAACGGAATTAAAATATTCGTAAATATCAAACCATTAACATTCACATATTTTTTTATATATTAACGCATTACTACTTTTCTTCAAAAATCAAACACATTAAACTCTATTCTGTCAATCGTTCCTTTGTAATACTCAAAATCGCCTTCAGGCAAATGCCACATAACTTTAACCTGTTCGGAGATTTTTATTCTATCCTGATTTTTATATCTATCTACAATAACCGAGAATTTTACTTTCTTATAGCTGTTTTTGCCGGTTGTAAAATACCGGTCGAAAGTTTCAAAATGTGTAAAAAAACCTTCTTCGTTAAAGTAGAATATCCCTGAGACTTCAATTTCATTATCTGTAAGTACTCCTCTGACCGAGTAATTATCTATCTGTTCCCATTTCACATTATCCAGGAGCAGATAGCCCGGAATAAGCATAAACTCACAGAAGGTCGTTATCAGTGCCGATTGCGCCACCTCCTTACTGTTATCAAAAGCTACTTTTATCAAATTCAGCAGCTTTACGTTCATTTCTCCATAACCATCCCGATATAAGTCTCTTGCTGCCACAGGCATAGTTAAAAATTTCATATAGGCTATTCTGGCTATAGGCTTCACAGAATTGAATTGTGTTGTATGAAGTTTTCTCCAATCTTTGGTTGGCGACATTTTTAACCAGCTCTCAGTCCAATAAACATTGGCATTTACGGGAACAGGCATGTTAATGTATCCGCAAACCCGAAGGTATCTTTTCAAGGGTTCAGGAAGCTCTTTTATTAGCTCTTCGGTAAATATTTCGATCTTATGCCCTCTGTTCCTCTCGATTAATTCAGATTTTTCTTTTGTAAAAACTTTTTTCATAATTTATCTCCTTATATATAAGTTCTTTCAGTAAATGATTCAGTTTCAAATGAATCTTTCAATCTGACATGTGCAAAACTTTCTGATAAATAAATAATCGGCTAACTTATTAGATGTAAGTATTTTGATTCCATATTATAGTAAATAAGAATATTAAGAGTATTAAGGAGTTGAGAAACATTATTAATAGCTTAATGAAACCCCGATTAAGCCTTAACTTTTTAATGTTAACAAAACACCTGTTGTTAATTACAATGAAAAATTCACTCTATATGTAACCATTGGCACAAATCCTTGTAATAGTGTTTCTTTATAAGTTCCTTCGTCAATATCGTAAATCAAACTGTAAATATTTCTTTGGTTGGTTAAGTTTTGCAGGTCAAGGGCAAGTTCGTCTGTAAATTTCTTCCCGTTTCTTCTGTAGCCTATTCGGAGGTCTGTTCTGAAATAGTTACGTAGTTGTAGTTCATTCATGCGAGTTATATCGAATACAACTTTACGCTCTTTTTTACTCTCTTCTTCCAATACCGGGGTATAGCGTGTGCCGCCTGCCAATGAGCCTTTTATATCAGCAAAGAGTGTCCATCCCTTTTTAAGCGTTAATTCATAACCTGAAGCAAGGTTAAAGAGATATTTTCCGTCGAAAACAGTACTCCATTCTTTTTTGTTATATCCGTTTGTATAGGTTGATCTGTAAAGCGTAGAATTAAACAACAGGTAGTAATTTTTGCTCATAAACTTTTCAACAGTAAACTCCACACCATAATTTTTCCCCGTTCCCTTATTAACCAGATTTCCCTCACGCATAATTACATTTTCACCAGCGCCACCTGCTTGTAGAATAGTATAAGTTTCGTTGGGGTCGTTTTTCACAGGGATATTATAGAGCCATTGATAGTAAGTCTCCGCTTTGAAATGCCAATCGGGTGCAAAACTCCAACTATACGAAAAGTCAGCGTGTGCACTTTTCATAAATCCAAGTTTTTTGTTGCTCAGCTCAATTTCGCCTTGTGGGTTAAGTGTTCGTATAAAGTAGAACGACCGGGGAATCATCTGACTATACAATCCACCTGCCAATGCAAAAGTATGCTTTGAGACGGGCGTGTAACGTGCGCCAAATCGTGGTTCAACCGAATAAGTATTATTCATATCAAGATACATGCCATGCAGTCCACCTGTCAGTATCAACCTGGATGCTATATTTTGCCTGTATTGTGTATAAACTCGCCACAGACCGAAACTTCCTTTCTTGTCAACATTGGTAAAAAACCCCCTTTCATCGCTATACGATTCTTTTTCCAGATAATTTACATTATACAAGTCATACTTAACTCCGGCTTCTATTAACGAAGCATAAGAAAAACGATGTTCTATTTTAGAATAGCAGGAATATTTATCTTCCAAAGCCTTCTCATCCCATAATGGTTGCCACTCTGCATTCGGCTGAGTCATAGACATCGTATCCACCGGCATATGGGTATCGCTTCTTACCAAAGATAGTAGCGTAGTAAGCTTCGTTTTTGTTGTAAAATCAACTCTATGCGTAACTCCAAGGATGTAAGTTTTAGCATCAATTTTGATGCGTTGATCATACTGCCCAAGTAAATCTTTATCAAATTCAACCATTCCTACTTCAGATGTTACAAAGTTTATTCCGCTGCTACCGTATAACCCAATGACAGAAAGTTGGTTTTTCTTATTTATATCAAAGTTAAGTTTCATGGTTAAATCCTGATATTTAGGTATTATACCAGTGTTAATACCCATTTTATTCATCAAATCAGGAATTGAGTATCTGTAAGAAACAAGATAAGATGAAGTGCTATTCTTTGAAAAATAACCTTCCGAACCTGCTTCAATACCGTTAAAACCCATCTGTCCCCAAAACTCATGCTTTTGGTTGTTCCCCTTTCTCATTTGCAAGTCAAATATCCCTGCCATTGCATTGCCGTAGGGCGCGGGCCACGCACTCATATGAAAATCAGAATTCGCGAGTAAATTGGTATTAAGCATGGTAACCTGGCCACCCGTCATACCTACGCCAGTGTTGAAGTGATTTAGATTAGGGATTTCCACACCGTCAAGTGACCACTGAACACCTATGGGCGAGTTGCCTCTGATGATAATATCATTGCGTGAATCGTTGGCAGGTATAACTCCCGGAAAACTGCGCACCATACGAGCAGGGTCTCCCAGTGAGCCGGCGAACCGAAAAGTCTCTTCCGTGCTGAAAGTTCTTGCTCCTGTTACAGTCAACTTGTTTATCGGGCGACTTTTATCATGTTTTGCCACTACTTCTACACCTTTCAACTCAAATAATAAAGGTTCCAACACCACATTCAGCACCACTTCTTTACCTGTATTGACCAATATATCAATCTCTTGCATTTGAAAGCCTACACTGATAATTCTTAGTTTTTGTCTTCCTGCGGGAACTCTGAAAGCGAAATTACCTTGTTCATCTGTTACTGTACCTATGGCAGGATTGCTCCCAACAACATATATGGAAGCCTGAACCAACTCATGGGCAGGATCGCCGGAAACCACTACACCTCTTACTGTTTCTACAAATTTTTCCTGTGCAATACCCACCGACACCGACAAAAACATAAATAACATTACCCACCATCTTTTCATATCAAACATCATTCTCATTAAACATAACTATTCAACAGTACAACCCGAAAATATCAGTGAATCATGAACAACGAGCTTGCTGCTATTTATTCTGCCAAGAAGCGTGCCGAAAAAATAATTACATTTTGCGCAAAATGAATCAGCCATGCCCAAAAAATACCTTTTGTTTCGAATATTGATTTCGCTAAAAACCATCCCAGGAATCCGGCTACTATTACACCAGGTATTCCGCCCGGATTTCCCCAGTAATGAACTATTCCGAATATCATAGCCGAAATTAGCGGTATAGTCCTATCTTTTGAAACTTAACAGGAATGTAATAAATTCTTAATAGAATCGTAACCCACTTATTAAAACAGGCAATTAGTTTTGGCATGAATTATTAATTTATTAAAAGTATGAAAAAAATTCTTTTAGCCATATTGCTTATGGCGGCAATTACAGCGGTTAAAGCCCAGGCAATTTTAGGTAAGTACAACCAATCTTCATTAATTGCCCCCGATGATTATAAGGACAGCGAAAATGATGTAACCATTACTAAAGACGAAAAGGCATCAAAGATAATTTGGGTGCATGATTTAATTCCAAATCAAAAATTTTATGCGATATTCTATCTAAAAGGAAATGGCAAAATTTTGTATTCAGTACCTAAACAAAAAGTCGGTTCTTATCAAATAAATATTGGATGTATTACATTTCAAGAGCATGATGAGGACGAAGATGACGAAGACAATAAATTAGTAATTTCCTTAAATAATAAAGCAAGTTGTTTTGGAATGAGCCAAAAAGACTACGATGAACCTGTTTCAGTTGGGAAGGGCGGTGTAAAAGCAGGTGGCGTAAAAGTAGGAAGTAATGGTGAAATAACCGCAGGTGGTGTTGATATTAAAGGTGGCGAGATAAAAGTAAACCCCAAACTTGCTATGGAAGGAATTCAGTATGTTGGACAAAAGCAAGGAACGAGCAAAAAGAAAGCCGAAGAAAGGGAGAATTAAAACTACCTGTCGGGTCTTTTGGGAGCTGCGTGGGTTACATTCCAAGAGCTTTCTTGTCTCTCATGATAAATTATAATACTCCCTGAAATTTAGACAACTGGGTAAGTTTAATAAAAACCATTAAATTTACTCACGATGACAAAGACAAGGAAAAAGCACAGTGCCACATTCAAGGCCCAGGTTGCCATTGAGGCGATCAAGGAGCAGGAAACGCTTGGGGAACTGGCAAAGCGTTTTGGTCTCCACCCACAAATGATATCCAAATGGAAGCAGGAGTTTCTTTCCCGGGGGTCTGAGATTTTTTCAACCAAAGCACCCGATGAAGAAGCAGCAAAGCGAGAGAAGATGTTGTATGAAAAGATAGGTCGGCTGGAGGTTGAGGTGGATTTTTGCAAAAGGGTATCAGAGCAGTTGGGGATACTGAAACCCTCCAAAAAGTAATTTCCCCACGACCAGACCTGAGTATAAAAAGACAATGCGAACTCTTGGACGTGAACCGGAGCAGCCTTTATTACAAGCCTGTAGAAGAAAAGCCTGAAGATTTGAAGGTAATGCGTCTGATGGATGAAGAGTTTCTGGAGCATCCGACCAAAGGCGTTTTGGGCATGGTCGATTTTATCAAAACCTTTGGCATTTTGATTGGTCCCAAGCGTGTCCGCAGACTTCTGCGCAAAATGAGGATAATGGCGATTTATCCCAGGCGTAATCTGAGTAAGCGGGGCGCGACAAAATATGTTTGTCCATACAAACTCAGGGGATTGGAGATTACTCACTCGAACCATGTTTGGTGCATTGATATTACATATGTGCCTATGGAACATGGATTTATGTACCTGACAGCCATCATTGATGTTTATAGCCGGTATATTGTGGGCTGGGATATTTCCAACACTCTGGATGCCGAGAACAGCCTGAAAGTACTCAGAGGGGCAATCGCTGAATATGGGAAGCCCGAGATCATTAACTCAGACCAGGGATCGCAATTCACATGCGCCGGCTGGACTGAATACCTTAAAGAACAAGGAATAACCATAAGTATGGATGGCCGTGGGAGATGCCTGGACAACATATACATTGAAAGATTTTGGAGGACAATAAAACAAGAGTATATTTACCTGAATCCTGCGGAGGACGGAAGAATGCTTCGCCAGGGAATAAAAAAGTTCATTGCATATTACAATAACAAGCGGACCCATCAGAGTTTAGGCAGGATGACGCCTGAATCATGGTATGAATACGCTGCATAATTGTTCCCATTTTCAACAAAGATCCGGATTGATTCGGAACCCGTCAAGGGTATATAAACGGCTCCTGGGGTCGCCGCCCTTGACAGAACCCGACTCAATCCCGAAAAGTGGTTTACAATGGAAACAACTAAACTTAGTAACCAATCCCGGTTG
>Ga0209097_10002723_pt1 | contig 14070 bp, 5 predicted proteins | sample AD_UKC052_MetaG_FD_184419 | JGI IMG/M metagenome (GOLD analysis project Ga0209097, IMG submission 184419) | Active sludge microbial communities of municipal wastewater-treating anaerobic digesters from USA - AD_UKC052_MetaG (SPAdes) (version 2) | ecosystem: Engineered > Bioreactor > Anaerobic >... | reverse complement strand
CAGGGATAGAAAGGATGCACTGCAATGAACCTCGCGGAGATCCGTCGGAAACTCAATCTGAGGGCAGGCGATAAGCTCCTATTCTTTGAGACTGCATCGGGCCAGATCGTGATCGACAATGCATCTACGACAGCCATCATCAGGGCACAGAGGGCGTTTGCCGGCGCCGCCGACTCTGGAGGAATCAGTGATGAGGCGGATGTTCAGAAGCTAGTCGATGATATCCGATATGGTCGCGGTACGGATGGCCAGCAGTGAGAATCATGCCGGATACCAATGTCATCATCTCTGCCCTGCTATGACCCGATTCCAAACCTGCCCGGGCGCTTGTACATGCGGCGCTCTACCATGAGCTTATGTTGTGCGCCCATATTGTGCAGGAGGTCCGAGAAGTGGTGCGGCGCAAGTGGCCCACGGTGAGCAAGAAGGAGACTCTGATTCGCGATGGTTCACTGCTGCGGAACAGGAAGCGGTGCGGTCCAACCCACATAGTCATGTACAGAACCAACTGAGTCTACCTGGGCGATCGGCGCCCAGGTAGACTCAGTCTCTCGCACGGAATGCCGTTGCTTCCCTCGGCTCCCGCTCCTATACGCAGGGCACTTCCCTTGGCCCGGGCGCTAGCCGCGTTCGTCGTCAAAGACATCTGTAAGGTAGGATTGTAGTCTGTCCACGCTCGTGAAGAGCTTGTATCCAAGCTGACTGAGCGGCGCCGCAACTTCCTGGACACCGTCCAGGACTAGCGCCACTGGTCCACTCAGTTCCGATTGAACTCCGCTGGGCCACGCAGCATCAACATTCGTAACGGCATCGCCGGTTTCGGGGTCCACGACCTCGTAATGAAAGCTGGGCATTGGCATGCCACGTTCCTCGAGCCACTTCTTCAGATCAACCAGCTCGAGATCGGCCAGCATCTGCTCGGCCGCAACCACTCTCTCCGGTAATGCGGCAAGGTCAGGCAGTCCAATTCCGCCGTCGAGCATCGAGGCCAGGAGGCGATTGGCAGCACGAGCGAGAAGTTCGCGGCGTGCCGCGAGGAACCCTCGGTAGTTCCCTACTGTCCAGAGTTCACGGTCCGTAGGTATCCACTGGGATTCCAGAACTCCCGGATGATTTGTCTCCACCTCGGGGAAGTAGTCTTCAGGTACTCTGTTGCCGAGAGATAGATTCGTCTCTTGTGTTTGAAAGCAGAAATTGGCAATGGCATTGACCTCCGGGCGCGAGTAACCAGCTTTGTAGAGCACTGACTTGGGGAACACATGGTGAACGTTGAGAGTGCTTCCCCTCCCGAGAAGATGGGCGGACAACTCGCTGCCGGTACCCCAGTCCCTGGAGTGGCAGGTTCGGGTCATGAGATAGAGCATCGGGTAGAACCTGGCCCCGAGGCTCCATCCATCGAAGTCTTCAGGCCTGACCTCAAGTCCCCCGCGCGACCGTCGCAACTGGTCAATCAGGCGGTCGATGCCTTTTGCCGAACCATCCACAAGGCGTAGGTCCTGGTTCAGAGTGGATTCAACAGAACTCGTAAAGCGCCCCCAGAGGAATGAGTGTATGTACCAGTAGAGCAGTTTTCCCTGCTCGCGGTAATCTAGATGTGACTTACCGAGCATGTCGATGTGCCTCGCCATTACGGGAAACGCATATCTGCCCCCAAGGACAGCATCGTGGTCAAGCCCCAGACGACTAGAGATCAAGTTCAGGAGGTAGTCCACAGCGCGCTCCGTCCTGTCCAGTCCTCCCTGGACTGCAGGCGAATCTACCCTTCTCAAGGACGAGAACAGGGCATCTCCTGTCAGCACAGTAGTCAAGTTGCGGAGCAACCAGTCCAAGTTGAAAGTGAAACCGGCCCTCTGCCACTTGGCGAGACGGGTCTTCATGCTTTCCCGGGCGTCCGGCCACTCAGCACACACCTTGGCAAGTGCCAGATCGCCTTTGGATAGCTTGGTTCCACCACTATTGACCTTGTTGAAGATGTCGACAACGATGTCAATGGACATGTCCTCGCCTGTCACGTAATCAATATGAATGTCAGTGTCGACTATCTTGTTGAGCCTGTTGAGCCGGTCAAGATAGACCGCAGCCTTCGGCAGTAGCTCCGGCGACGTGAGGAACGGTTTGACAGCTTCTGCAGCACCGTGTTTCATGACTGCTGTCACGCTTACCCACAAGGGATTGCCCTTCATCTTGGCCGGCGTATAGAACTCGAACGACTCCTCATCTAGGTTGAAATACAGCCCCGTAAACGCCCTGTCATTGCCGTCGAAGAACCTCGGGGGCCTTCCTCGCACAACGCCATACAGAGTTGTCATCCTCTGTTGCCCATCCAGAAGCAGATCGACGGTATCCCCTTGCCCGTCGGAATCTCCCCTTGTCTTGGCAGTCTCGCGCGTAGTGCTCCAGATGAGCAGACTGCCGGTAGGATGCCTTCTGTATAGCGAATCCAGGAAGCTGCGAACCTGGTCGCGATTCCATACATAGCCGCGCTGGAACTCAGGCAATGCGATCTTGCCCAAGTCGATAAGGTTCAGTGTCGTCTGTATGTTCAACGATGTACCCCCCAACATTCGCGTGCTGCTTCAGAATGTGACTCTCGTTCGGCCGAGGTTTCTCCACACAGGATTTGTCATCTCTCCTCAGAGGAACCTCTGCGCGCCCTACGCCTCTCCGCTCAACACCATCCTGAAGTGCTCCCATGGTAGGGGTGAGCAGTGGGCTAGATCGTTTCGGCGCATGCGCATGAAGTCGGCGCGGCGGCGCACTGCTATGAAACGCCCTTTGCACATCTCATCAATGAACATGATCAACTCGATCCATTCAGATGCAGCCCAACCATTGTTCCATATTCCAGGTCTGCTGGGGCTGGATCTGAGGTCTCGTGCGAAGTCGTCTAGGCCCGGTGCATTCTGGCTGAGGTATTGATATGTCTCTGTCCGCTCTCTATCGATCACGGGCATCAGGTACTTGGCCTGCCCAGCCCATATGCGCCGTCGAATCTCGGTGACGTCGCCGCTCTGCGCAAGCGCGGCCGTGTGCATGGAGATCCCGGAGTCGGGCCGCCATTCGAGCACTCCCGCCTCAAACAGCGGCGCGAGGTTATGGGGCGGACATGGAGGCTTGATGCGCCTGCCTGGCCTGAACGCCTCTTGCATCTCGTTTGTGTAGGTCTGCAGCCACCCATCCGTCCAACCCCTCTGAGAGGCGTATTCCGATAAGGTGTTGAACAGGTCGTCTTCCTCAAAACTCGGTTGCCATCGAGCACAAACCTGAGCAAGGAGTTCCACGTCTGTTCCTGCGAGTTCCGCTATCACGCTCTGCGCCCACGCAGCATGTATCGGGTCGGTGAGCTTGCCCTGTAGCAGTGCATGGGCCAATATGGACATTTCGGCAGTGGAGAGGCAACCCCAGTGCCAGTGAACTGAGATGTGCTCATGCTGACTCGCATGGTATCCGACGGCCGCCTCCGTGCATACAACAGCAGCCGATGAAACCACTCCGGTCCGGGAACTCCGGATCGTAGCCGCCCTACCCTGTTCTTCGAGCCTCGCGACCAATGCTTCCCTCGCCCCGCCTGCCGCTACGCTTTCCAGGTGCTCAATCGCAACCTGCGAAAACCCTCCACCGGCGATACCGCCGCCGTTGCCATCGTCATCCTGCCCGTTACCGCCGCCCATCGTCACTTCGATTCCGTGCTCATCCAGGCTGTGTGCAAGCTCGGCAGCAAGGTCCGAGACGGGTGCAGTCGCGGGCACAACCCAAACAACCGACGTCCCAGCCATCAAATCGGAGACTATGCCGGCAATGATACTGGTCATGGTAGGCAACCTGCACACGGCCTTATTTAGATCGATCATCGGGCATTCACCAGTCTTGCAACGACGAGATCGCAGAACAGCTCTCCCTGCGCGTTCTCGATGAGCAACCCCGTCTTGTGCAGCACATCAACCAGCGCCCTGCACTCCCAAGCGTCGCGTCTGGTCTCCAGCTCTACCAGCTCAATAAGCTCATCACCGGAAAGCGCCGCTTCGGTGCCTATCAGCATGCGAACGATATCGATTGAGCCGTCCAGCAGACCGAAACCGCATGCCTGCAGGAAATCGGTGCGGATACCGTCCTCATCGGCTAACAGATCAGAAGTGAGCCGTTCCGCGGTGGGCAATACGGCGCCGTTCGCCTGCTGCTGTAGTCTCGCCATTAGGAATGGCCAACCCCCAGTAACGTCAAGCACCTTCTTGACCGCGGGAACCGTACTCATGCTCTCGCTGTGGGAGAGGAAGCTCTCAACCATGGTGTGGTCCCATCTCCTGAGCGCGATCTCAGTGTCGATGTACGGTTCGAGCCCTTGGTCTCCCTGGTACCGGAATCGTGCCAGTTCCAGCGCGTTGACTGGGTTCATCAGGACGACCGCCCTCACTATCCTGTTCTCCGTGTTCAGCTTCACGACGCGGTTCCCGACGGCAGCCAGTATCTGCATCAGATCATCGGACTTGCTGTGCACGGTGGAAGGATCCAGCAGGATTACGTGCCGCCCTTTCAGAGATCGCTCAGCAAGTGACGAGATATGGTTGGCTACACCGGCAGCCGACGTGAAGCGCTGCTCCAGCACAGACAGGTTCACACTATCACCCGCGTAGACCCGGAGAGACTCAGCGACAGACGACAGATTCATGGCTTCGCTTCCGAACACCAAACAGAGGCCTGGTTCGGGCTGTATGATATCGGCTGCCTGCGCCAGGGTGATGGCGCCCCACTTGCACGGCCTGTCATTCACCCTCACCATGAGGCTCTGTGATTTGTCCTTGCTCGGGCCGGGCGATCCGGCGATCTCAAGCAGTTCGTCCTCGATGTCGTCAGGTTTGCCCAAAGCGCGAACGATGTTCGCGTTGCCTATCCGGAACCGACCGTCCTCGCAGCGGATGAGCACTCCTAATCCCACGAGCTCGTCGAGGAACGGCCTTATCTCGAATAGGCCCATATCCTCAAAGCCTTGGGGCCACCAGTCCTTGGCAAGGCGAGCTATCTCATTAGCCTCGAACGCGCGCTTGTAGCCGTCTTTGTCGTTGAGCTGCTCTAGGATCATGCTGTAGACGATAACCTGGTAGCGCGTGTCCATAAGCACCGTCACCCTGAATCTATCGCCCATTCTATCCCTGAACGTAGGGTCTTTGTATATCTGGTCGACGTCGTTTCCCGTGACGATGTGCGGTGGCTCGTCTTTCTTAGCCCGAACGAACGCAACCAACTTGTTGCAGAAGAACTGAATGAGCGATGCGTGGAAGTTGGTGTATGATAGGATCTGCGATACTACATAATCGCTTTCAAACCCAATGCCAAGCGACCGCATGGGCCCGATGACCAGTTCCCGGGCTTCGGCCGGTTCAAGCGGGCCTACAACAATGGGCGCGCTCAACTGCGCCAGGGGGTGATTCGACTTGGTGTAGTATCTCTGCACGTTGTGCAGACCGGTGAATACCGCCTTGAACCTATAGCCTGTTTCCTCCATTAGCGCTTTGACCGCATTCAGCTCGGGAAAGCCCAGGGACGCCTCGCGCTTCAGGAAATGGTCGGACTCGTCGAACAGAAGTATGATCCTCATGCCCGGATTCCGCTTTAGCACCTTGCGCAAGGAGGTCTGCACATCCTGGGCATTTGGCGCGGCGATGTCGCGGCACATCCAATCAAGATCGGATTCGCGCATCTCCTCCCACGCCCTGGTCCAGATCATCGAAGTATCCTGCGTGCCTCTGGCGCTGTCGATATCGCCGACAGTCTTGATATCGCAGAACACCACATACTCCTGGTTTTCGGGCCTGTGGTACTGGTCCTCCACCATTCGCAGTAACGACGACTTGCCGAATTGCCTGCCGCCGTAGACAACGAAGGCCCCCCTAGGCTCACCTATCTTGCTGATCATAAGCTGCCGGCCTGCGAACATCTCGCGCGGAGCAGTGGCTCCGTCCGAGTATGGACAAGCCCACCCCCAGGCAACTCCGCAGGAGACGGCGGCCTCCAGCCTATTCTCGCGAATACTCAGCATGTAGTGGAGAAGGATCTCGTCTATGAGCATCACGGTACGCCGTTTCTCACGACACGCGGCACTCCATTCATGCCTGAGGAGTTGCGGTATCCGGCCCAGGTAGATCAGTATCGGACGCGAATTCTCAACGCCCAGTACGTTCAGGATATGGTTTAGTGCCGTCACTCTTGGTTTGCCGTGAACGACAACGACATCGTACAGGCCCCCGTGGGCCGATCCGAATTCAGGAAGCGGCGAGATGTCCCTTGCCGTCATGGTTGCCCGTAGATGCGCTGCGTTCGATTCAACCGCCACAAACGAGACGGACGGTTGCTGGAAGCCGATGTAGCGAAGAAGCGTCGTCAGGTTCTCTGCGTACCAGCTCTCATGGGCGTCGGACGCGCTCCTGGACATTAGCCGATAGTAGGCGGCTATGCCGTCGGCCGCTTCCTGCGCTCTGGGAGCAGGGATCTTGGACATGTCGATTCCGCCAACCGCGCGATTCTTCTGTATCCGTTTGACCAATTCCATCGGTTTCGAACCCTTTATGGCTAGGTCACGTTCAACCGACTTATTGACTGAAAGGAACAGGGCCACGTGGTCTATCCCGCTAGATCCGACCTGCGCGAGGCTATCAGGCACTTCAGATACTACGCCAAGCTCCACGGCGTTTAGCGCTAGAGAGTAGAAGCTCTCGGCTACTACCAGTGACTTGTCATCACCGAAACTATCAATGTACGTCTTTGCTTTGCCAAGGTTACTCTGAGCGTACTTGATCACAGCATCGGATAGGTCAGTCCTGTGTGCATCGACTCTCTTGCCGAGCTCGTCGATCTCGCAGCTCAGAGCGTTTACTCGCTCCTCCTTGAGCTGGCCGATTCGCCTTTCCAGTCTATCCAGCGTTTCATAGGCCGGGCCATACTGGAGTATCTCACCCGACTCCAGCGAATGACGCATCGACAAGAACTCGCCGTCCAGCTGAGACCTGTCGGAAGAGGTGATAAGGTGCTTCTGTGCCGCCTCTTCCATCTGTTTGCATACGTCCGTCAGGCGCTCCGCGAGGGCTTGCCGCGATTCATCGAGGCGGGCCTGCATGAGCGATTCTTCATCAGAGCCGCCGCAGCTCACCTTGATTATGATCTGTGCTTTAGCGTAATCCTGTTCGTCAAGAGCCCGCCCAAATTCCGATTCTAGAGTGCCCTCTCCCGATGCGATTCGTTCCGGGGACACACTGCCTAGGGCCTTATCAGGAGGATCAGCCGATTCCGAATCGATCCATTGCGCGGCCTCGAAGGGCGAGAAGGAGCCCGAGACGACCAAGGGGCTGACGATCTCCCGTTTCCACTGGCGCCTCGCTGCAGGAAGTTCGGCTCGGCCTTGGAGGACATCAGCAATCTGCGCCATTGATGCGCGAAGGGATTGGCCGTACGGGTTATCGAGAATGCCGCTCGCGGCGATGTGCTCCGCTTGATTGGCGATCTTTTTCACCAGGGCTCGACACTGCGCATCCGACATCGAACCCCTGCGAGGCCGGGCATCGCACCTTCTGACTGCGTCGGCCCAGCATTTGGCGTCGTCGTTGAGCCGCGCCAAGTCCCGCATGAACGAATCTAGATTGTGACCTTCTATCTTCACCGGTCGGGGCCTGGGGCCGGCAGCTATCCGCGCCGTCTCACGTATCAGTTTCAGCCTATTCTCTTTGGTATCGAGATAAGTTGCGGACACCTGGTCAACCAGGTCGACAGATTCCCTGTTGTCCGCCACTATCGCGTCGATTGCATCCTTAAGCACTGACTCCCTGCTGCACGCAAGGAACCGCCGCGCTGCGGTGGCAGGCTGGTATCCCAGCTTGCCTCGGTCGGCGGTGCGTTGCCAGGCAGCAACGCGACTTGCGGCCTCCTTGGCCGCCTGTTCCCAATCCTGGCCGCCCAATGAGCCATCGCCTGTGAAGTCGAGGCATGAAACGCCTTCATTGTGCAGCGCAAGTATCCACTCGATGATCTGAGCCAGTTCTTCGGGAATACCCGAAGCGTTGCTGATCGTATCTCTCAGCCAGTTACTTGGGCCGAACTCGTTGCCGAGGAGCGTGGGGCCCACCGACGCAGCAAGAATGTACGTGGCCGCCGCCCGGCTGCTCTGACCGTGGCCACCACAGAGTTCGCGGTAGGGCGCCGGGTGTAAGTTGCACACCTGGTCCAGAGCGCGCATGGCGTCAGTGCTCAAAAACCGTAGCTCCGCAGCGAGGAAGTTGGCATAGTGAAGCCACGATGGGATGGGCGCGCTCTGGCCCGACGCTTCGCTGCCCAGGGCCAGCCAGTATGCAGTGGCGTAGTCAGCCTGCTCGACAGCGTCCTTTGCGAGCTGCTTCACGCTCGGCGTTGCCTCGCCGGGAGGCGCCGGGGACGGCGCGACTTCATCGGCCTCAGTTGCGGTTGGAGGCTGAATCAGAGCATCCGGCTGTGCCGCCGCCTCGGGCGCAGCGGTCGGTTGCGGTTCGATCGCCGGCCTTGTCAACCTGCGCCTCCGCGGAGGACGCCTGGGCGGAGGGGGCGGCTCTGTGTCCGACTCCTCCATCGCGGGTTCGCCTTCGGGAGCCTCGCCGGCTGCATCATCGGAGACCCCAAGAACCCGCAGCAAGTCCCTGATAGCATCAACAGCCACGGACTGCAGTTCGCGCGCGCGGTTGGTGGCCTCAATCTGCCTAACCAATGACGCAGGCGGCGCATTGCGAAACTGTTCAGCCTCCTGAAGCAATTCCGCCACCTTATCCACGCAAGCGACAGCCTCTCGGGCAGCACTGGCAGCTATCTCCCGCGCCCTGCCCGGCACAATCGCGCTCAGGCTCCCCGCATACTCGGTCCCGTCCAGGAGGAATTGAGCGGCATCTGAATAGCCGGCGCACAGCTCCAGGAGAGCTTGCTCCAGCTTGATACCGCTCTCCGAGCGCCGCGCCTTGTAGTCGGATATCGCCGACAGGAACCTCTCTACGGCAGCGTCGATCGGCTCATCGTCAAGCGTGGCTTCAGCGACGCTGATTTCCGATATCGCGATCTCTACTGCCTGGATTACCGGGTCGACATCAGTGTCTATGTAGATATCCTCGTCCTCTTCGTCCTCTTCTGCCAGAACCGGCGGGGCTTCCCCACGCTCTGCCTTTCTTGAGTCGCCGAATTCATCCATCAGCCGATAACCTATAGCCTGCTTCATCTCATTGGGGTTGACTACCAGACAGAACACCACAGCCGGCGCTCCATGCTGCTCTATCATGGAGCTGACGCTTGATTCGGTGTCATCAACGGTTAATTCGTTCATATCCGCTTTGAGCGAAACGAAGCGTTCCTCGAAGTGCCGAGGAATGTCCAGATTGTTGCGAATCCACTCCTTGCTAAGTATGTTGGCTCTGAGTTCACTTAGGCCGATGCTTTCGGACGCTCCACTGTCATCAATGGGCTTGATCGATGTGCGACTCTTCTTGCCCCGGGCCTTAGGTAGACTGGACAGATCACCCGTCAGAAGTTGCTTCGGAGCCTTCGTTGCCTTCAGGGCTTCAAAGATCTCCTCGTCGGATTGCGTGTCTACAAACCATCTGACAAACTGCTTGTGGGAACGAGAAGCCATGGGACATCCCCTTTCCTCGCAATGCGCAGAAAGCACTATCCGAGAGTGTAACACCCGGAGCCGGCACCGGATTGTCAGGCGCCGTCACTTGCCGAACCCCAACTCGGTCAGGAACCGTATCACCAGCCCCCTATCGAGTTTGTCGTGGCAAAACTGGTTGCTGTAGCTGCGCAGGCAGCTGTAGCAGCTGCCGGAGGCCGTGTCGCCGCCGCACTCGCATGAAGCCATCTTCTCGAGAGCAGTACTGAGAGCACGGCCTAGGGCATCGGCGAATCCGAGCCTCTGAACATGCCCTACTCCGCCGGGCACCGAGTCGAACAGGATCAGGCTAGTGTCGTGACCTTCTGGTCCGCCCCATTGGATGCATCCGTCTATCTCGGGCCTTTCGATATCAAGGGCTGTGCACGCCCCTTCGATGATCGCGTAGAGCATCGAATACCAGAACTCCTCGCCTCGCGACACTGCAGGCTCGAATCGGATTCTGGCGATATCGCTCAGGAACTCATGGCCAAGCGCGGCCAGTGTGAAACGGCCCTTGCATTCCCTGCCGTGGGCTGTGTTGTGAGAGATCCTACCCTTCCTGCTGCCCGCGATCAGGCCGTACCCGCATGATTCGCATATGAGGAACTTGGCGCCTCCCGCCTGGTTGATCACGGCCAACCTTCCCTTTTTGGATGTGCCCACCTTTACAGCGCCGCCGGCCATCTGGAAAGTGCGCTCGTCCTCCTCGCTGGCCAGCCCGGAGAAGAACACTCTAGACGAGTAGGTCCTCTCGGGCCTTTGGCCTCCGGCATCCTGCGGCCGCCCCAGGTCCACAAGGAAACCGAACTCCGGCTCGATGAACAGACCCGAACACTGCACTCTCGCGCCGCACGCATCGCAAGTAGTCTCCTTGATGCCGTCGCCGACGTCCAGTTTGGTTACGTGATTGCCGCACACTGGGCATAGGCCATAGTAGTAGCGCGGCCATCCGCGCTGGGGCATCCTCTGCAGGTAACGGCTGGTCCACACTCGGCCGTGCGCCACTACCTGGCTACCGGGCGCATAGTCCGACACAGCCAGCCTCAGTTCGCGCTGCAGCTCGATGCTGTCATCAGCGCAATCGCTCAGCCTAGTATCTAGCGTCACTACATCAACTGGGAAGCCGTATCTTGGAAGCACGTTTCTGCTGGATAGGAAGTTAATCAGATACCGCCTGCGGATTGTGTTCATCAGGTTCGACAGGTAGTCCACTCGTGAGCGCTTCTCAGCAAGCTCATCATATCTGGTCCTCAGGGCCTCCATGTCTGCCTTGAACTCCTCGTAGGCAGCGGTCAAGTGTCCCGGTTCGGATCCGGACTCGGATCCGGGAACGTAACCGGCCAGTTCGCCGCGACCGAGGAGCCGCTCTACCCAACCCCAAGATTCGATCCCCAGCATCTCCTGCATCTTCTCAGGCACGATCCTGGCCAAGCTCGTCTTCGTCCGCGCGGGCTTTGTACGCAGGTAGTCCCGGAAGAGGTCGATTCCGGTATGTCCGTCGTCACGTTCTAGGAAGAAGTCGCCTACGGCCTGTATGCAGTCGGTGTGACCGCGCCAGAAGTCCGCGAGGGCCACCGCGTACACGTGCCTGAGCACTATCTGCTCGTTGTTCAGATCGAAGTGAGGGGGGCTGATATGACCGTTGATCATTCTCTCGGGATGCCTGTAGTGAAACGAGTCGTGCGGTCGGTCCAGCGCGTACGTGACCACCATTGCCGCCGTGTCCGTTCTGCGGCCCGCCCTGCCGGCGCGCTGCACGTAGTTCGCTGGTGAAGGCGGCATGTTCTTCATCAGCACGACCTCAAGATCCCCCAGATCCACTCCCAGTTCGAATGTGGTAGAGCAACTCAGAACGTTGATCCTTCCCGACTGAAAATCAGTTTGCGACTGTGCCGCCGCTCCCGGCTTCAGCTGCGCAGTATGCTCCTCCGCCCGCATTCTTCTGGGAAGGTCTCCGCTCGCATACAGCCGAGCGTAGTGATTGCTCTCCAGCTTCTCTCCTATGTCGACAGGACTGAGCGTACCCGAGCATCTGTATTGAGGACACACGCCGCGCACGTTGCGCAGCGTGAGGCGGCCGCATTTGTCGCACACGTACCACTCTGGAGCTGAGCTGGGGCCGCATGCCGAGACACTCCATTTCGACGGAACTAACCGGTAGCTCACCAGATTCTGAGGGTTACGCACGGGACTGAGGTAGCTGCTCCATGGCCCGTCGGGGTTGGTCGATGCGAACTGCTTACTCCATATCTTGGACAGCAAATCGAGGGCCGTCCCCTCGGACGCGCTGGTTTTTCGCGCGATTTTGGCGATGTAGTCAGACCGCTTGTTGCCGAATCCCCTGGCGCTGGGCATCCATGGTTTCACCGTCGGCGGGACGCTCGCGCTGCTTACTGAGTTCACCATTCCGCCCGGGCCGAACACGTCATCTTGTGGGCTTATCCCTTCAGGAACGGTCACGGCCCTGCCGTGCCTGAGGGTGTCGAGCAAGGCCTGATACAGATCCCACACTTCCGATTCGGTCAGGCCCAGCCCTCGAGTGATAGCGCCGGGCGCGCGCCATCCGGGCGGTTTCTGAAGCAGAAAGCCGAGCAGGCCCAGGCTTTCCAACCCATGTCGGTCCCTGCCCGTGAACTCGTGCAGAACCCATTTCTGAGCCTCAAGATGCATCTCATATTCGGTCATGTCATCCATGGACCCCGCGGATCGCAGGGCCAGTGCAACGTGCCGCCATAGATCAGGCAGCATGATGGGCATGCCAGGAGCGGACTCCGCCGCCTGCCGCGCAGCGTCCAGCACGATATTCCGCCTGAGTATTCTGCCATAACTATCATGCATGTAGGGGGCGAAATAGGCCGCATCTTGCCGGGAGTCCGAGAAGACGAGAATCTTCTTGGGCCCGCCCGGCATGGGATCGGTCTGCGCTGCGTCAATCCCCCAGTCGTCCTCGTCATCGCCCTGCGATAGCCCGCCGCCTGCCCCCTGCGAAACGTGCACTGTGGACTCACCTACATGAAGTTCCTGGTAAAGGGCTGTGGTGATCACGCTGGCCGCCGCCTCAGCGTTGGACGATATTGACCTGACGATCCCATTCGCGGTGTTCTGGCCTCCGCACACCACACAGAAACCCACCAAGTCACCGGTGGATTTGGTCTCAGCCAGCAGGACCTTGTCGACCCCACACGTACACCCGGGCCCGATCGAGTCCAGACGCCTCATATTTCCGCATACCGGGCACAGCTCATGGCGAGTCGGGTCTGCGAGATCCGTAGGCACAGGATCCTCATCCTCGTCCCGGACGGTTTCGGCTGAAACGCTTGCGCCATCCAGAACCGCATAGTACCTCGCTCCGGCGTCTTTCCGCGATGCAGGCAGCAGCCGCCAACCCGCGCCGGACTCGTCCACATCCCTCGTGCCCAGTATGTAGGCGGCGCCGCACTTTTGACATACCCCGGCCTCGTACGCCATGGCGTGATCGCCCCCGTAGGGAACTGAGGTCACCTGATCGAGATGCACTGTTGGCTGGGGGACGAAAGATACCCATGCCCCGCTCAGCGCCCGCAGCATCAGGTGATAGCGCGCCGGCAGCAGCGGGCGGCCATCCCCATGCGACTTGGCTCTCACTGCCAAGCTAACCAGAGCCGCCACGCTCGCCCCAGCCTCCGTTCTGGGTACGTTCGCTCCGAATAGACTGACGGCTAGCTCATCCAGGCTCAGCGGATTATCTGCCATACACTCCTGTGCACGGATTACACGTTCATCGCCGCGCAGCACGTGGAAGAGAAACGCATCCACATCAGAACCGCATTCCGCGAAGGCCGCGGCCGCCACCTCGGCGGGAACGCCATGGGCAGGTCCTGTTTCAGCCATCTCCTCCACTGCACGCGCGCCGCCATAGTCCCGAAGGATCGAGCGCCATACGTCATATAGACGCCGATCAGGATGGCCCCAGGCGCTCTCCAAGCTCAGAGTATCTCGCTCGGCTATCACCAGATCGCTCTCTGAGAACTCCTCTCCGAACAACCTCGAAGCGAACTGCATTATCTCCGGCGCATCATCGGCCCCTCTGCCCAGCGTGGCGCTGGTCGCCACGCACTGCAACTGCCCCGGCATCCCCGCCGCCACCCGGTCTTTCACCCTGCGGATGAGCATGGCGGTTTCGATGCCCTTCACGCCTGAGTAGGTGTGGGCTTCGTCAAGCACCAGAAAACGCCAGTGGTTGGCATTGGGTCCGTCGAAGAAGGCATTGTCGTCCGGCCGAAGCAGCAAGTACTCCAGCATTGCGTAGTTGGTGACCAGGACGTTCGGGGGATTCGCCCACATCTCCTGGCGCGATATCATCTCATTAGGCAACGGATCGCGCTGGAACGTGTTCCTGTAGGTTTCGAGGGCCTCCTCCCTGGTGGCCAAGGTCTCTC
>Ga0209097_10002721_pt1 | contig 14085 bp, 17 predicted proteins | sample AD_UKC052_MetaG_FD_184419 | JGI IMG/M metagenome (GOLD analysis project Ga0209097, IMG submission 184419) | Active sludge microbial communities of municipal wastewater-treating anaerobic digesters from USA - AD_UKC052_MetaG (SPAdes) (version 2) | ecosystem: Engineered > Bioreactor > Anaerobic >... | reverse complement strand
CAGCCTCGACGCTGGCCGACGTGTCGACGCCGGCGAAACGCTACGCGGTCGGCATGATCGACCTAAGCCAACTGTCCGGCGACATCGATTACAGTCACGAGGTGTTACGGCTGGGGGCGCGTGTGCGCGTCATCGACGAGAGTCTCGACGAGGCCATAGAGACGACGATTGTAGCGATCGACCGTGACCTGGCCGAGCCGGCGAGAATCAAAATTGAGGTGAGCGATCCGGACGCCGGCGTAGAGGCGTGGGGCGGCAATGCGCCGACACGGAGCACAGATGTAGCGGATCTGCTGGCCGACGTGCTCGATAGGCTGGACGATGTGACAATCCGTGACGATGGGACGTTTCGCTCGTTGCGCGATCTGATCGACCCCGAACTGGACGACCTATCAGACCTGATCCACCACAGCCTGGACACGCACGCGGGCAATCTCGATGAGGCGCTCGAGGACGTGTTAGGCGCGATCGAGGATATCGTAACGTGGGACCTGGACACGCACGCGGGCAATCTCGATGAGGCCCTCGAGGACGTATTGGATGAAGGCATCATCGCAGAGACTGTGGCCGATGCCATCGAAGGGGCGATCCAGACAGATGAGGGCGTGCAGTCGCAGATCGCGGGCATCGTGGAGGATTCCGCGAGCGATGCCACGCCGAAAGCAGTAGCGGCCACAGGCGCAGCAGGGACATCGACCGCGCTGACGCGAGACGATCACGTGCATGCGTGCAGCCGCTATAACACCGCGATCCCATCGCCGAGCAGCGCGACGCCGCAAGCGGTTGCAGCGGCCGGCGCGGCTGGCACGTCGGCCGATTACTCGCGAGCGGACCATGTGCATGCAGGTCCGGCCTGGTATACGGCCGCGACGGCCGCAGCTCTCGGCACGCCGACACTTGATTACGCCTTGGGCTTCTCAACGAGCGATAAACACAGCTGGATATGGGATGACGACAATGGTAGGTGGCTCGGGCTGGACACGCTCGACGCCGTGACGCCGAGTTAGGAGGAGAGTTATGCGACATGCACTGTATTGGATAGTTCTGATGGGCATCGTCGTCGGCGCGATTGGGATCGGCGCCGCACCGCGAATGGTGGAGGAGCTGTCGGTGGGAGGTGGGTACGATGATCCCGATGGAGGGATGGATGTCGACGCCGAGGGAAACATGCGGTCCAACGGAGACCTGCTGATTGATGGGCAATTATCGGTGGGTATGACATCATCCGAGGCCGTACTGGTAGGCGACGCCTCGCTGTCGATTGGGACCCATCGCAACAAGTACATAGCGTATTTCGAATTCAAAAACCCGTCCGCGGCCGTGAATAGCGGAGACTCGTATCTGTATCTTGCGCCCGAGCGGGCGGAAGGGAGTAATGGCAACTGCGACGTCATACTCTGGGGTATACGGTCTCAATCCACGAGCGGTGCGGCCAGGCTGAGATTGCAGACGCCAGGGTCCTACACCGATGTAATCACGCTCAATGGGCAGACTGGCGACGCGTCGATCACGGGCAACACGACCCTCGGTAATGCCTCGACGGACACGATCACGTGCACAGGCCGGCTGATCGTGCGGAGTGTGACAGACGCCGGGCCGATGACCGCTACGGCAGGCACGACGGCCGAGATCGTGTGGAACACGTCGAACTCGACGGCATATTTCTGCACCAGCGGGGGATCGCCGGCTACGTGGCACGCGCTCTGGTAAGGGTGCCCACATTGACCCACAAGATCCGCGATCTTTTGGGCACCCCTGTTTTCCTACAAGTTCTTACTCTTCTCTTGCGTCACGGCGCATTTCCTCCTCAAGTTCGAGCCGATGGAGAAAAGCAAACAATTATCAGTTTGTGTGTATGGGAGTGCGTTGTGTTAAAAAGGTGTTGACATCGCGCGAATGATGTGATATGTTTGGGGTCGAGAAAGGGGAAACGAGATGAAGATCCTGACAACGAGAGAGGCGGCAGACGCGTTGCGCGTAACGCCTGAGACAATCCGCAGGTACGTGCGAGCCGGTGCGATCGATGCGACTACGACACCTGGAGGCGATCTCCGGATCGCGTCCACCGAAATCGACCGTTTTCTACCGCAGGGTGAGGAGCCGACCTCGTGACGTCTCTTTTGACTACGCGCGAGGTGGCGCGACTCCTGCGCCTCTCGCCGGCGAGAGTGGCGGAGCAGGCGCGCTGCGGCAGATTGCCGGCCGTGCGGATCGGCGTGGGGGCGTGGCGCTTCGAGCGCAGCGCCATCGAGCTGATAATCGAGGAGGGCAGGGGGAAGCCAACGGAATCAGGCGACACACCAGTACCGATTGCTATGGCGATCGACAACCTATTCGGAGGAGCACACGATGGGACTGAGCGATGCGATCAGGAAACGGGCAGGCAACGAGGTGGGCGACGGAGTGGGTGGGCGGGAGCAACCACGCGGGCGGGCGCCGGAGTCCGAGGGAGATCGGACGGATAGGACCGATGGGACGGATAAGGGCAATCCAAAATGGAAGGCACTCGACGGCCAGGGCTTTATCACGCAGATCGAGGTCGACGTCGTGTGTAGTGGGGTACTCCAGAGGCTGACGCTTGGAGGACTCGCACCGACCGAAGTCGCCGCATTCCTGCGCGAAATCGATCCGCAGGTGCAGTTCCGGGACTCGTTCCCGGTACGCGGCGGGGGAAAGCGAGACACCAAGGACGGAGTCTGCCTGTTTCTTCAAGGCGACGTGAAGGACGCTGGTGCGTTCTGGAAGCTCGTTTGCCAGAGCGGCGACGAGACGGTGACCGTCGACGTCAGTAAGCGGAGATCCGGGACATTTGTCGAGGACGTCATCGGGCTCGGCTGTCTTGGGGATGGCAGCGTCGAGCGGCTGAGGAAGGTTACCGAGAGCAAAGGGGCTATCACGCTGCCGTTGTCGGCAGCGGAGCAATTCACCGTCCGATATTGGGTATCGGACGATGGCAGCGGTAGAGCCTACATGGAGGCCATGGAGGCGCAATCAAACAAGGGGAATATGCACGATGGCACGTAAGGCGAAATACGTAGTGATCGACGCAGAGACGTACCGGACGAGAGACGAGGCCGTGATTCGGGGCCTCGAACAGGAGGCAATGGCCAAACGGCCGAACACGAACACCAGGAAGGAACTGAAGCTGACATGGGACACCGAAGCAGAAATCATGCGACGAGTGGAGGAGGCCCTCGCCAAGACGTCCACCGACGTGTTGTTAGCGGAAATCTTGTGCGTCTGTGTGAAAGCGGATGAAGACGCATGCGTGATCCAGCTATCCGGGATGGGGAAGTTTTGCCAGACGGAATGCCTGAAGAACACAGCCTTCAGCTTGTCGGACATCACGGGCCCCGACACGATTTGGATCGGCCACAACATAGCGGGGTTCGACTTGCCTCTCCTGCTGAATCGATTTCGGCGCCACGGCGTCACGCCTCCGGAACATTTCCCGGTGTTCACGGGTCGGCGATGGATGGGCCGAGTGTTTGACACGATGCTGCGCACGCCGTGCCAGAACAGCCTCGGGTACGTGTCGCTCGAGGATGTGTGCCGTGCCTATGGCCTTCCAAGCGCCAAGTCGACGATGTGGAACGGGGCGCCGATGGATGGCAGCCGGGTAGGCGAGGCCTACGAGGCGGGTGAGTACGACCTGATCCTCGAGTACTGCGCGGCAGACGTGTGGATCGAGGAGCAGCTCTATCAGCGGATGACGTTCGACGGCCGATGGGGTACGTACGACCTACGGACGGCGGTGGCGGAGCAGATCGCCGAGATCGATGCCAGCGGGCTCGATGACACGGCGATGCGAGTCGCGAAATTCAACGTGCTCGAGGCGGCTGGCCTCGTGCCGAGGCATTAACGAGAGGTCGCAGAGCAATGGAGAGACAGCGGATCCTGCGAGTGCACGCTCGGAACATCAAGTGCATCCGAGAGGTAGAGATCGACGAGATCGGAGACGTTCACGAGGTCCGGGGCGACACCGGGCAGGGCAAATCAGCGATCCTGACAGCAATCGAGGCGGGGTTGCGAGGCATGGATCCGAGCCTGGTCCGCAACGGAGCGGAGTCGGCAGAGATCGAGCTCGAGTTGAGCGACCTGAAGGTGCATCGCGTCATCGCCGCGGCGGGCGGCCGGGATAACCTGATGGTAACGTCGCAGGACGGCCCGGTAAAACACGCAGCGGCCTTCCTGGCGGCCCTGTGCGGGCCGAGCGCGTTCAAGCCGGTGGAATGGGTCCAGTTGGGCGGCGGCGAGGCCCTGGGGCGCACGGAGAGGCTCAGGAAGCAACGCGATGAGCTCTTGGCGGCGCTGCCGATCAGGATCGACGAGCAGCGCATCCTCCGTGCAGTGGGCGATCTCGGCCAGGCACACATTGACGCGCTGGCGGAGGTCAACCTCGATGACATCTCGCTCGAGCAGCATGCGCTGACAGCGTGCGCGGAAATCCACCGCGCCTGCTACGACTACCGCGCAGTCCAGAACGCGCGGGCGAAAGACGCCGAGGCCGCACTGACAGTTTACGCGCCTCCGGCGACTGCGCCGCCTTCGAAGGGCGCCGAGGAACTGACGGCCGAGCTCGACATGGCACAGAAGCGGTACTACGAGGCCGAGGCGGCCGGGAAGGGCACAAGGAAGCTCCAGGAGCGCGCGCGCAGCATCCGGCAGGCCCTGGACGCCATGCCGGTGCAGACGTCGAGCCTCGGTGTGATACGCGAGGACGAGGCGCGGTGGTCGGAGGCGGTGAAATCACGGGAGGCCACGGTACGGGACCTCGAGCGGCAGCTACAGGAGGCCCGGGACAGCGAGAGGAAGGCGCGCGACGAGCTGACACGAGTCCAGACACTCCGCCGTCGCGAGGAGACAAGACAGGCGCAGCAGGAGGAGCTAACAGAGCTGGAGGCCTCGCTGGAGAGGTCGGAGGCTCCGGACCTTCCGAAGCTCCAAAGGGCAGTGGACGAGGCACGTGGCGATCTCGAACTGAGACGGCAGCAGGACAAGCACGACGAGCATGCGCGTGCAGCCGTCGAGGCGAAAAAGCGCGCGGAGCTGTACGACGCGCTGGTGGAGCTATTCCGGGACGCCCTACCGCAGGCGCTGATTGAGGAGAGCGATCTGCCGGTGGAGGGCCTGGGGGTCTCCGGCGACATGTTGACCGTGCATGGAGTGCCGCTGCACGCCCTCGGGACCTCCGAGCAAATCAAGATCGCGGTGCAGATCGCGGCGGCGCTCAATCGGCAGATCGGGTGGGTGCCAATCGACCGGGCCGAGAGTCTCGGACGGGCGGATCGTGTGGCAATCGGCGAGGTCCAGCGAGAGCTGGGTCTCCAGGTGATCTTTGTGTACGTGGATCCTGACGCCGAGCCGGCGCCGGGGACGACGGTGATGCGAAACGGAGAGGCAATGCAGGCCCGAGCGGCCGGCGAATAGGAGGTAGCGAACAATGGTGCAGGAGAACGGGAGCACGATCAGCGTCCTGGCAGACGGCCGGGAATTGCGGATCCACGAGGACCGCAAAGGCAAGTGGTACACGGGCTACGACGACGGAGGAGTCGTGAAGCGGCTCGCGAGGAAGGCCCTGCCGAAGCGCGACACTTGGGAGGAGGCCGAGGGCGACCTCCGGATTTACGCGGCGGACAACGGCCTGGAGGTGATGGAGGCCGAGGACGAGGAGCGTCCAGAGCGGACAGAGCGCATAGTGATGGAAGTCGAATGTGAGTTGACAGACCAGGAGAAGGAGACCGCAGGCCATGCGCAGGCCGTTGCGTTTGCCGAGGCAAACGATTTGCGTTTGCAGCTCTCCTCAATCGCCGCCGATTACAAGCGGCGCATCAAGGGCGCGATGACAATCGCGTTGGCCGAGGCGAACAAGATCATCCGCGGAACGGCGACGAGAGATGTCGAGTGCGAGCGTGTGTACGACTACGCGGCAGGCAAGGTATACACGCGGCGCATCGACACAGGCGAGATCGTCCATGCGCGCGACATGGAGGAGTCAGACCGGCAGACGGAGATTCCAGGTACGGAAGTGCCTGCGCATGCAGAGGGTGACGACAACGACGCGGAGATCCAGGAGCAGTTGGACGGGATCATCGATCCCAAGCAAGTGGACGATCGGGCAGAAGAGCGCGCGGAATTGCAAGCCCTCGGACTGCGGGAGCCGCCAAGTGACACCGCACTGGCGATCAACATAATCGAGGCTCGCCAAAGAGGAGCGCGCAGCTACGAGCTCGGCAAAAGGTTAGATGACAATTTCTACCCGGGCAGATGCGAATGGATGTGGTGCGCATGGCGGGTCGGTTGGAAGCGCGCGTGTCGCGAAAACGGGGAGGCTCTGCCAGATGAGGACACGCAGGCGGAGGATAGCGAGGGAGGGGAGCAGTAATGGCCTTCCGTAAGTACGCGGCGCAAGACGATCAGATGGAGTTGTGTGGTGGCAAAAACGAAGAGAAATAGAGGCGCGCGAACGCCGGCAGACAAGGATCCAGGCTTCTACTTGTACACAAGCACGTGGCTCGGTTGCGAGGTAAAAGGCTGTAGCTACGAGGCAAAAGGCCTCTGGATAGACATGCTGTGTGTCATGCACGCTCAGTGGCCGAGGGGTGTTGCTCCGGGGCAGATACGAGACCTGGCGGCGCTCCTCGGCTACCCGGCGCCGCTGCTCGATGCGGCGGTGGCGATGCTGACTCCCCTGGTAGGGGAGCTCGAAACCGCTGGCGTGTTCTCGCGAGGCGAGGATGTCGGAGAGGGCATCGCACCGCGGTCGATTGTTAACCGGAGGATGTACCGCGACTGGGCGAAAGAACACCAGAGAAAAGAGCATTCGAAGGTTGCGGCCGAGGCGCGTTGGCGACAACCCGTGATATTTGACGGATGCCCAACGATGCCCAAGCCATGCCCAAGGGTATGCCCAAGCGATGCCCGAGCGATGCCCGAGGACCTATCAGAAGTGGTTGAAGAGTCGGGAGTTGTGGAAAGTGCGCGATGCCCACGCGATGCCCAAGGGTATGCCCAAGCGATGCCCGAGCGATGCCATTCCTTACCTTATCTTAACGATCCTAACCCTAAGACAGATCTAAACGCCTTCTCCGGAGATCGTACCCTAACCGCGTGCGCGCGCGCGCGAGAGCCTCAATCCCTCGCAGCCATCATCGGCAGCCCACGAGCACTCGTGGATGCGATCCGTCACCAGCTCGCGACTCTCAACCTCAACGGAGCCTGGTCGACGTGGTTCGCCACCACGATCTCGACAGCCCCACCAGACACACTCGGCGAGCTCTCAGACCTGATCGCCTACGTCCATTCGTGCCAGGACCCGACACTCCGCAAGGCTAAAGACCTCAGTCCGCTAAAGGACCCAGCCACCTACCTAGCGGTCCGCTGGTCCAGGGCCTGCGTCCGCATGGGCGCAACGCTTCCACCATTTCCGCATCAGGAGACTCATCGTGCGTGATCAAACCTTCATAGGCGTCGACGTCGACACAAAGCGAATTGCCACAGCCCTGATTTCTCCGGACGAAATCACCACGACGACGATTGAGAGATCGACGAATCCCAACGACGTAAATCTGTACTGGGAACGCATAACCCACCTCACTCACCTCGCCGCCTCGATCTCGGCCACGCTTATGGTTGAGGTGCCTTTTCCTCCCGGCATTCGAGGGGGTGTCCCCTCATCGAGCTGGGCAACGTATGCGGCCTTGTGGCGTGTGGTCGGGGAGCTGGACCTGGCGGCGCATTTATACGGCGCGTCCGTGCGCCACGTTGAGCCAGGTGTCTGGCAGAGATACCTCCTGCGCAGCTGGTTTCCTCGACGCGCGGCCAAACAGGAGGCCTGGGACCTCGCCTGCCAATATGCCCAGCCAGTCAATGAGCATGAGGCCGACGCTATCTGCATCGCGCTGTACGGACATGCATTACGGATGGAGCACCCAGCCAATGCCTGAGCGCACACTGACAACCTGCTCCTGGCCTGGGTGTGCGCGCGCATGCCACGGTCGCTATTGCGAGGACCATGCACGGCTGGCACAGGAGCAGCCGACCATACAGCAGCGTCCAAGCGCAGCAAAAAGAGGTTACGGCCGACGATGGCGCAAGGCCAGCCAGCTCTTTCTCTCGCACCATCCGTGGTGTGCCACGTGCGGCGCGCCGGCCACCGACGTCGACCACATCACGCCCCATAGCGGCGACCAGCGTCTCTTCTGGGCCGTGTCCAACTGGCAGCCGCTCTGTGCGCGCTGCCACGGCCGCAAGAGCGCGACCGAGGGGGTAAGGGGGTCCAATCACGAACCCATCGGCCTTGGAGACCACGCCACCAGCCAATCTATAGAGACAGGAGACGTTTCGCTTTGAAAAATTCTGCCTCAATCCACCTACCACAAGTCTGGGTTTCCGAAAATCAGCAAGCCACCCTCCTTGATCCGTATGCCGGCGTCTCGACGACGGGCGTCGCCGCGATCCAGCTTGGTCGCCGCTACGTGGGCATCGAGCTCGACCCGAAGTACATGCGCGAGGCGATACGTCGGCTCGAGCTGGCCATCGAGGCCGCCAAACGGACACAGCTCGAGTTGCCTAAGGCACCGCCGAAACAGATGGCGATAGGGGGTATTGACCATGCCGAGTAAACGGAGCTCAACGCGGTATGTAGGGCCGAAGGCGCCGACGTATCTCAGTGCCGAGAGTAAGCGGCGGTGGCGCGCCATCAATACCGAGTACGCCCTCGAGATGGCGCAGTTGCACATTTTGGAGGAGGCGCTTGCGGCCCGGGACCGCTGCCAAACGGCGCGTCGCCGCATTCGGCGCGACGGGATGCTGGTGCGGGACAGGTTTGGCCAACTCAAAGCGCATCCGTTGTGCTCGGTGGAGCGCGACGCGCGGGCGGCGATGCAGGCCGGTTACAAGCAGCTGGGGATCGACCTGCCGGAGGAGGACTGATGGAGACGCACTCGCAGACCCAGGCGCAGACGGACTTGTTTGATATCGGACAGATCGGACCCATCGGACGGATCGAGGATTCCACGACGTCGACGGCGGTTGCGGTCTCGACGGGCGGGAAGGCATTCGAGCGACAGCCCATCGCGCGCGCCGTGGACGCCTACGTTGAGGAGTCAGTCGAGGCGGTGATTGAGCAGATGATCCGCGATGGCCTTCTGGAGGTCGGGCGCGGCGGCCTGATCCGGCTGACGTACAAAGGGTGGCGGATGCTCGAGAGAGTGGAGGCCGAGGAGCGGACGGCCAGAAACAAAACGGAAACAAGGCCATGAAATGTCTAACTGTACAGCAGCCGTGGGCCTGGTTATTGGTGACGGGACAGAAGGACGTTGAAAACCGCAGCTGGGACACTGGGTATCGCGGGCCGCTGCTGATCCATGCCGGGAAGCGACTTGACCGGGCCGGCTACGACTGGTTGCGGCGGCAGCATGGCATCCGGTTGCCTCGCGATCCGAATGAGCTGGACCTCGGCGTGATTCTCGGCCGCGTGACGCTGGTGGACTGCACGTGGAGGCACTCGAGCGCGTGGCACGAGCAGGGATCGATTGGGTGGTACGTCGAGCGGGCCATGCGGCTGGAAGTGCCGATCCGTTGGCGCGGCCAGTTGGGCCTCTTCGAGGTGCCCGATGAGCAGACCCGGCACGCGGTGTGGATTAGAGCATAGGCACTGAACTGGAGGAATGCACGATGCACAACGTGGACACGATGGACAAGAAAAACACAGCCACCAGCCTACGGAACATGGCCAAGGAGTACTCTGACCAGCTCGAGCGGCAGCAGCAGGCCGAGGCCCACGCCGCAGAGCGCAAGCGGTGGATTGCGGCAGGCATCGCCGCGCGCAGGCTGGGCCTGGTGATCTGTGCGGTCATCTTCCTGGCGATGCTCGTGGGCGCGGGGATTGCGAGCCTCCCATGGTGCATGGCGTTGCGGCATGCTAGCTACGTGCACGGGCCGTGGTATTGCCCGCACTGCGGCGGTAACGATCTGTATGTGACGGTCTCGGACGGGCAGTGGCATTGTCGGTGCTGTCGGGAGGCGATTGAGCCCGCGTGGCGTCAGGACGTCGCCGTGACGACGCCAACGCTGGATGAGCTGGCGGAAGGCCTCGCGGCGGTACGCGCAGCGATTGGAGAGCCGCGAGCTGGGACGGAACCCGCACCGGAGGCGCTTCTCGCCGAGGCGCTCGTCAGGCTCGACGAGATCCGGGCCGCGGTTATGGATGCCACGGGGCCGGCGTCTCCGCCGACAACGGAGCACCCAGCGTCGGATATCACCGGCATGGATGATCTCTGGGAATTTATGACGCCTGAGTGGTATCTGGGCGACTGGGAGGCGACGGACAAGAGCCATCACCCCGAAAAGTACATCTCGCAGCCGCGCGGCCAGGCCGGCGAACCTGGGATAGACGATGGAATCTACTGATTGGACGGATAGGACCCATGGGACCGATTGGACGGAAACGGAGGGATCGATGACCGAGAAACGAAACTGCGTGTGCTGTGGAAAGCGAATTGACTTGATCGACGCGACCGTACTGAGCGCCGGGGTCCTGGTGTGCGACGCGTGTGCACGGCTGCGGAGATGTCTGGTCTCGATGATGGAGGAGCAGACGGACGAGGCGCTGACTGGCGGCCTGGTGTCGGCGGTACTCCGTGGTGGCCGGCACGGTAAGACATGGCCGAGCGCCGAGATGGCGGAGGTATTTGGGCTGACGCTCGATGATTTGGTTGGTCCAGAGCCGCGGCCGGAGCTGGGGATTGGACAGATTGGACGGATAGGGCGGATAGGACGGATAGGACGAGTCTGTCAGGAGGTCGGCTGATGGCGTGGCTGAATGGCGGTGATTGGGTTGGGCTGAGCGTCAGCCAACTCGGCGAGATAGTGGCGGAGGTGCTGACAGCGATCAACGAGCGGGAGACGGCTATCGGCAAGACGCAGCAGATGTGGTATGACCCGGATGGCGACGCCACGTTGACCGAGCCGGAGGCCAGTGACTTCGCCGGCGCGACGCGGCTCGGTGCGGCGAGCGACACGCATATGCGGTGGCTCTGCACTAATCTGGCGACAGCCCATGCCGTCCTGGACGCCATCGTCCCGCGGTACGTCTCGTCGTCAGCGGGCGGATGGGTGGACTGGGCGATGAGCGCCGCAAACCAGACCCTGTATACCTCGATCGCTCAGGTGCTCGCCGAGGGGTCATACGGCGACGAGTGGATCGAGATGCAGTACCCCACGGACATTCGGCCCTGGATACAGGTGCGCGAGGTGCTGGATTTGCTCCGGTGGCCGAAAATCTCGCCCGCTATCGACCACGTCGGCTACTACGAGAGGTACGGCGAGGGCCTCGACATACCACCTGCATCTGCTGACGACTCTGCCGAGGCGGCCTGGACCGCTGCGCTATCGGCGAGCAGCAATTACACGGCGTCGTCAACCGGAGCTACATATGTTGGATATAGCGTACAATACCGCTTCGGGGCCTATCCAGCGAACTATGACGCGACACTACGCGACGCCGTGATCGTGAGTGCACGACTCGCCGGTTACGCCGGGACTGTACTCGAGGGGAAAATTGCTCTGGCAAAGTACTCGGATTTTGAAGACATAGGACTCGCGATCACCGTCACAACCGACGCTGGCGGCGAATGGACCATAGACGCCGAGGACGATCTGCCGGATGTGAAGTCTCTGGGAACGGACTGGCCTGACGCCCTGGGCTCGAATGCCCAGCTCGTGTACTCGATCACATCATCGCCGCCCGCAAGCAATCCGTGGTCAGACATGGACCCCTACCTCTCGGGGCTCGCCTGGATTTATCCGCGCGAGAGCGCCGGGGATGGGCTAATCGTTGTCTATGCGGAGTTAGAGATAGGGACACATTTGACGTATGGGTGAGTACCGAATACGCAGCAAAGAAAGGAAAAACAAAGAACACAAAGAGCGCAGAGAGCGCAAAGAGAACGAGGTGACACCATGAGATGTTGCGTGTGCGGGATGAGCTTCGACGAGGACGAGGGCGGCGTGTGCTCGGAGGGTCCGATCTGCGACGTGTGCGGCGAGCGGTGCGAGGAGTGTTTCCGCTGGTATATGGATGGCGAGCTGAACGAGGACGGTTTGTGCGGCGAGTGTGAATTTCGGGAGCCTGAGCGCTGATGGGGACGAGGCGGAGAGCACGTCGGAGACGTCGGGAGGTCTTGACCCCTGGGGTAACGTACTGGTTAGCGACGGGGTACTGGTGGGCGTTTGTGGCGGAGGCTGGCGAGGCGTGTCCGGAGGAGAGTGAGCGGCGGGCACTATGGGCCGAGCATGAGGACGCGATCCGCGAGTGGGCGGCGTCCGAGCATGCGGGGTGTAGGCTGTGGGCGGACCGGGGGGCGGAGATCGGGCGGCTGGAAGGTCAAGAGAATAGGACGGATGGGACCAATGGGACGAATGGGGAAATAGGCCCGGGTCCTCTCAGTCGCGCGGGCTGGCAGCCGTATCTCGATAGGGAGGTCAGGGAGGATTGGTCGGCCGGGGAGTGGGCGTACGCGATGGGGCGTCCGGCGTGGGAGCACGGGCGGTACGCGGAGGCGGTGGCGATTGCGGAGGGCTACCCCGCTTCGATTCCCCCCGCAAGCGGGGGGAAGGGCGAAACCCTCGGGGAAGGCGAAACCGGCTGGAACCCGTGGTGGATACGGACGTGGCAGGACGTTGAGGCGGTGTTGGCGGGGTGTTGGTTTGACTGGCGGCGGGCACTGCGGCCCGTGGTGTTTTTTGAGTGGTTCATTCGGCATGACAAAGGCCAGATGGCGGGACGGCCGTTTGTGCTGATGGACTGGCTCCAGTGGGACATCACGATGCCGCTGTTTGGTTGGGTGAGGCGGAACCAGGACGGCCTGGTGGTACGGAGTCACACCCGCGCCTACATCGAGGTGCCCAAGAAACAGAGCAAGAGCGCGTGGTCCTCAGGCGTCTCGATCTACATGCTCGTGGCCGACGACGAGATGGGCCCGGAGGTGTACTCCGCGGCGACGAGTCAGAAACAGGCCGGGATCATCCACCAGACCTCGGTGCACATGGTCAAGCAAAGCCCCGAGCTTCGGGCGGTCCTCGACTGCGTGGACCACATCAAGACAATCCGGTACGACCGGGCGATGGGATGGTTTCGGGCGCTGTCCAGCGACGCCGACACCAGCGAGGGGATTCACTTCCACGCCGCCATCGTGGACGAGCTGCATGCGCATCGGAGTCGGAGGTTATGGGGCTCGCTGGTGCATGGCGGGGCCGCGCGGATCCAGCCGCTGTTTGCCGCGATCACCACGGCCGGGAAATATAGTCCGGCGAGCATCGGCTGGGAGCAGCACGCGGTGGCCGAGCGGATCATGCGCGGGACGCAGGTATCCATCCATTTCCTGGCGTACATCGCGTGCGCCAATGACGAGATGGACGCGGCCGATCCGGCGACCTGGAAGCGCGCGAACCCAAGCTATGGGGTGACGATCACCCAAGAGAACTTCGCCCAGATGTGGGCCGAGGCCCAGGGCGATCCCGCAGCGGTGCACGATTTCTTGAGGTACCGGCTGAACCGGTGGGTGCAGACCGTTGCGGCGTGGATTGACTTCCGCGCGTGGGACCAGTGCGGCGGCGAGATCGATTTTGCGGCGATGGAGGGACGGCCCTGTTACGGCGGACTCGACTTGAGCGCGACGACTGACCTGACGGCGTGGGCGCTGGTCTGGCCACCATGGGGCGGAGATCCCCTGTGGCGGCTACGCGTGCGGACGTGGGTGCCCGAGGCGACCATGAGGATGAGAGTGGCGACCTACGACGTGCCATACGACACGTGGGTAGTTGACGGCTGGCTCGAGCTGACGGACGGCAACTCGGTGGATTACGACACGATACGGGCCGCGGTGGTCGCCGATTCGCAGCGGTGGAAACCGCGGGAGGTAGGTTATGACCCGTGGAACGCGACCCAGCTCGCGACCCAACTGAGCGGCCAGGACGGGATCACGATGGTCGAGGTGAGACAGGGCGGCCGGACGCTCAACGAGCCGACGCGGCTGATGCAGACGCTCGTGTTGGATGGCCGGCTGGTGCATGGCGGGAATC
>Ga0209097_10002713_pt1 | contig 14108 bp, 14 predicted proteins | sample AD_UKC052_MetaG_FD_184419 | JGI IMG/M metagenome (GOLD analysis project Ga0209097, IMG submission 184419) | Active sludge microbial communities of municipal wastewater-treating anaerobic digesters from USA - AD_UKC052_MetaG (SPAdes) (version 2) | ecosystem: Engineered > Bioreactor > Anaerobic >... | reverse complement strand
ACAGCAAGCGCAACGTGTGCTTGCCTGGCGCAAGCGTTAGCGTAGCGTTGGTTTGGCCCTTGCCATAGTGCTGATACTTGTCAGTGAATGGCATGGACGCGGATACGTCCACCGGCAGCTTGGTATCTATCAAGATGTGATGATGACCTGTGCCTTCACGCTTTTGGCCGGCAGGTACCACGCCCACGCCGCGAATCGCAAACTCCGCGCGAAACGGCGAATACACCCGCATTCCGTCACGAATATTCGCGAAGCCCACGCTGCGCGTGCCGTCGGAGCGATCACTCACGGTGCGTTCGCGTGCGTACTTAGCCCAACATTTCGCCTCAAGCGGATCCGTCAGTGCGGGCGCAGCGAACAGTTGAAGCGGTGACATAACCAGTAGCGCCATCGATACGAGCGACGCAAACCGAGCGCGCGCAGCTGCGGCGTGCTGAACATACTTCATCATCTTTTTTGCTGCCGTGCCATTTTCTAATGGCTTGCGACAGCGCCTCCGATCTATTTCTAATTTGTAAGCAACGCGCGATTATCTGGCTACTTTTGTCAATGCCAATCGCTAGGGTTCGGTTTGATTGCGCACGCGCAAGCACTATTCCAATGGCATCGGAATCGTCTGGTCTGTGCGGCTACGAGATGGGGTTACTGCGTCGTTAACGAGAGCGAAGCAACGAGAGGTCGACCAGACGGCGCGTTCGCAGCGAGTTGATCGCGTTGCATCGCCGCTTCGATTTCGGGGTCAACGTCAAACGCCGTATCGCCACCATCGAACGCGGCAAGCCGTTGCGGTTCAATCGGCGCGCCACGCACGGCGTCCAGACCCTGAAAATCAAAGAGCTTCGTATCCGCCAAATGCGACGGCACGATGTTCTGAAGACTGCGAAACATGGTCTCGACGCGACCGGGAAACTTCTTGTCCCAATCTTCAATCATGCGGCCGACAACCGCGCGCTGCAGGTTCGGTTGCGAGCCGCAGAGGTTGCACGGAATGATCGGGAAGTCGCGCTCCTTCGCGTACTTCACGATGTCCTTTTCGCGCACGTACGCCATCGGGCGAATGACGACGTGCTCGCCGTTGTCAGACACCAGTTTCGGTGGCATGGCCTTGAGCTTGCCGCCGTAAAACATGTTCAGGAAAAACGTCTCCAAAATGTCTTCGCGGTGATGCCCGAGTGCGATCTTTGTGCAGCCCAGCTCTTTCGCCGTGCGATACAAAATGCCGCGCCGTAAACGTGAGCAGAGCGAGCACATCGTCTTGCCTTCTTCGAGCACGCGTTTCACGATGCTGTACGTATCGGCCTCAACGATTTTGTAATTCACGCCCGTCGTCTTCAAATACTCGGGCAGGATGTGCGCGGGAAAATCCGGTTGCTTCTGATCGAGATTCACCGCGATCAATTCGAAGTTCACGGGCGCGACCACTTGCAACGCTTGCAACAAATCGAGCATCGTGTAGCTGTCTTTTCCGCCCGAGAGGCAGACCATGATCTTGTCGCCCTCGGAGATCATGCCGAAATCGGTCACTGCTGCGCCGACGATGTTCCTCAAGCGCTTACCCTCGCGCGAGAGCGAAAAGTGCAGCGAGCGCGGTTTGCGCGTGATTTCGGGGGCGTCAGTGGCAGGGGAGTTCATCGCCCGATTTTAGTGGCTGGGGTGCGCGCGCCAGATTGCTTACGCTTGCGTGCGCTTACGCCGCTTCCACCACCACGCCACAAGCGCGACCAATCCGAGCGCCAAGAGCGCAAACACACCATACTGGAATTTCTTCACAGTCGCGAAGAGCCAATCCCAATTCGAAGCGCCGAAATAGCCGAGATACACCCACACCGGAACGCTGATGAGCGCCGCGAACCCATCCATCAAGAACCACGTAATCGGACTCACGCGGCGGCTCATCCCCGCCGTGAAAAACACCGGCGTGCGCAGCCCCGGCAAAAAGCGCGCAACGAACATCACCCAATGGCCATACTTTTTGAACGCGCCCTGCGCCTGCTCGAACCGCTCTGGCGTGAGCACTTTCTTGAACATTCGCAATCGCATGACGCGTTCGCCGCTGTAGCGACCGAGGAAAAAAATCATCCCGTCGCCGATCATCACGCCGGCCATGCCGACTGCGAACATCGTGTTCACGTCGGCGTGACCCAGCCCCGCGATCACGCCGCCAGTGACAAGGGTCACGTCTTCCGGGATCGGCACGCCTAACCCACAGATGAGCAACATTCCAAAAACCGCCCAATAACCGTACTCGGTGAAGATGGGCATCAAGTGTTGAAAGACAGTCACGGAATAGGCGAGCGCGGCGAACCGGGCAAAAAATGAACTGCGGCATTTGTAACATCAGCGCCGCGTCGAACACGCTTGCTGCGACGCAGCATCGCGAAATTAGTGTTACGGCTTTTGCTTGGAGCGACAGCTGTGCAGTCGTTGCGGGCCGATTTCGTACTTTATCGACTTAAGCGCTAAGAAATCACAAACAACCGTCCAGCTGTCGATAGAGCGCAATTTTGCGTAAAAGCTGTTAACTGAAATGACGCTATGTTCGTGCGCAAACGCACGGCGCGCGCATTGGCTAGCATCAGAGTTTCCCGCCAACGATTCGTCCACCGAACCTTCGCCATGCTGCAATTCGCCGACCGCCTCAAAAACGTAGAAACCTCCGCCATCCGCGAGCTCTTCAAGCTGCTCGGCAAGCCCGGCATCATCAGCTTCGCCGGTGGCTTCCCCGACCCTGCGCTGTTCGACGCCGAAGGCATCCGCATCGCCACCGACGCGGTGCTCAGGAACAACCCTGGCCCGGTGCTGCAATACGGTGCGACCGAAGGCTGGGGGCCGCTGCGCGAAGGGCTCTCTGGCTTCATGAAAAACAAAGGTGTCACCGTCGCGCCCGACGGCCTCATCGTCACTACCGGCAGCCAACAAGCGCTCGATCTCATCGGCAAAACCATGATCTCGCCGGGCGACAAAGTCATCGTCGAAGCGCCAACGTTCCTCGCCACGATCCAATGCTTCCGTCTCTACGGCGCGGACATCTACGGCGCGCCGATCGACGCCGACGGCGTGCAGGTCGACACTCTCGAAAAGATGATCGACGAACTCAAACCCAAGCTCGTCTACCTCGTGCCCAGCTTCGGCAACCCGAGCGGCGCCATGCTCTCGCTCGAACGACGCAAACGCATTCTCGAAATCGCTGCGCGCACCAAAACGCTCATCGTCGAAGACGACCCTTACTGCGAACTCTTCTTCGACAAAGCGCCGCCGCCGTCGATGCTCGCACTGAGCGATACAGTTCCTGGCAGCCGCGAATGGATCGCGCACTGCGGCAGCTTCAGCAAAATTCTCTCGCCGGGCCTCCGAGTTGGCTGGCTCATCGCGCACCCGATGCTCCTCGCCAACGCCACGATGTGCAAGCAGTTTTCCGACGCCCACACCAGCAACCTCACGCAAGCCACCGCCGCGCACTACCTCACGCTCGGCCGCATGGACGCCGCGCTCGACGCAGTGCGCAAGACCTACGCCGAACGCGCCCGCGTCATGGCCGCATGCCTACGCAAAGAGCTCGGCAACGCCATCGAATTCAACCAACCGCAAGGCGGCATGTTCTTCTGGGCGAAATTAACCGAAGGTAGAAATGCCAACGAATTCGCACAACGTGCAATAGAAAAATTAGTAGCGTTTGTTCCTGGCGCGCCGTTCTTCGCCCGCGATCCCGACGTGTCGACGCTGCGGCTTTCGTTCGCTACTGCGGATGTGGCGAAGATTGAAGAGGGGATTGGGCGGTTGGGGCGGGCGTTGTAGACGCATTAGGAGGCTATCAGTTGATGTCCGTTACATTGCGGCAGCGTGCCGCCAAAGTTGCTGGCAACGATTGAGTCGAGGAGTTCAGAAGATGGCGAATCTAGAGTGCGTTTACGATCCTGCCGACGCTCATCGGAAACCGCATGTCATTTTTGTACATGGGTTGGGTGGTCACCCACGCGAAACTTGGATGAGCGACCCTGCGGACGAGGGCACGTTGTGGCCGAAATGGTTGGGGCGGCTGTCTGAATTTCCGGTTTGGTTGCTGGGATACGACGCGTCCATTTCCGGCTGGACTGAAGGGGCGATGCCGTTGCCCAATCAGGGCGGGGCCGTGCTTGATCTGCTCATAAACGAACCTCGCTTGAATGGCCAACCCCTAATTTTAGTGGGACATAGCCTAGGTGGATTAGTTATCAAAACGGCATTGGTAACCGCAGCTACGCACGGCGTGCCTCGCTATCACGACTTTGCCGGCCAAGTGAGGGCCGTCGTCTTTGTTGCGACACCCCACTTCGGTTCACACTTGGCCAATCTCGCGCAAGCGATGCGTCAAGTGCTTAGAGCAAACCCGCAGGTTGGCAATCTGGTCTCGCACGACCCCCACCTCCAAATACTCAACGAGCAGTTTCTCGCGGTTCACAAAGCCCATCAATTCCAGGTGCGCGTTTTTTGCGAAACCAGAGGAATAACTACCAAACGCCGGTTGTTCGGTTTGTTTCGGGGCCCGACTGTAACGGTTGTGCCGCACACCTACGCCAATCCGCATGTACCGAGTGAACCGTCCGTTAGTCTGCCCGAGGATCATTTCAGTATTTGCAAACCGTTAGCGGAAAATGCACAGATCGTTGGTGCGATGGTCGCGTTATGCAAGGTGCTGTCTACGAGTGCAGAAGACGCCGATTCGACCAACGCGAGACACCTGCATGAAATCCCTGCGTTGCTTTCCCACACAATAAACGGCTGTCAAATAAGTATCGTTTTCGGACGCATCGAAGAATTTGCTGGAGTACCCAACACTGTGGTAGTTCTGCCGTGCAGTGAATATTTTGTTGATGGACGCTGCGTCCGCGATCTGCGCAGTGCGCTTGGGGCGTATGTGGCGAGGTGGCTGCCGGGCCAGGAGGACGCGTTTGTGCGATTAGTCGACACGGAATGTCGGTCTCAGTTGGGAAAACCCGTGCAAATGCAAAAGACAGACACGGAATTTGCTGACAGCTACGGCGCGGGGCGTTGCCTTTTTCTCGACAAGCCGCTTGCTAGACCTGAGTGCCTGGCGCTTGTCTCGAGTACAACGCAGCGGCCACAAGCCGGAATTTCTGCGCAAATGTCGTACGTTTTTGACGGTACGCGACATCTGATCCAGCGCCTTGCAGATGCTCGTGTGAACGAAGTAGTAGCGCCGATATTTGGGGCGGGACACGGCGGAATACAGCCGCGCCTAGCTTTTTGTGCAACGCTGCTCGCGTATGTGGAGTCCGTTCGGTACGGTGTAGGCGCGCAGCGCCTAAAGAAAGTAACGATCGTTGTGTTTAAGCGCGGTGACGCCAACGCCCCCGAAGTACTGCCTTCGGACGCAAGCGCACTATTTTCGCTGCTGTTGAATTAGCTGTGTCTTCTCTTGATCGTTTTTTGCTCGCGCAAGAGAGCGTTTATGAAAGCGTACTGCAGGAGCTTGCGGCTGGATACAAGCGGACGCACTGGATGTGGTTTGTCTTCCCACAGTTCTTGGGTCTAGGAACGAGCGAAATGGCCACAACTTATGCAATTCGGTCTGTGGCCGAAGCAGCCAGCTACCTGCAACACCCGCTACTCGGAAATCGGCTGGTGGAATGCACGCGTATGGTAGTGGCTATCGACGCGCAGAGCGCCGAACAAATATTTGGCGTACGAGATGCGTACAAATTTCTGTCCTGCATGACGCTTTTCGCGAACGTGAGCGATGCAAACAGCGTTTTTGCGATAGCGTTAAAAAAGTACTTTCCTCAACAACATTGCGCCTTCACGCTCTTGAAGTTGCGCGAATGAATCTCGTGCCGCTGATTTTGGGGTATTTCTATGCGCACACATTACCCCTTAACTATTTTGACTCTCGGAGAAATCGTATGCGGATGACGCATCAGTCTGTTTTGTCTTTTGTCGCCGCGTTGGCGATGTTTTTCACGTTCGTGTTTCCAGCGCAGGCTCAATCGGCGATGGACGAGGTTCGTCGCGAAGAGGCGCGTAAGACTTATGCGGCTGCGATGGCGGTGGCGAAAACGGGGCCGGTCGATGTGCCGCTCGCGTCGCAAGGCACGCTCAAGTTGCCCGCGAACTACATTTTTATTCCGCAACCGAACGCGACGCAGGTTTTGAAGACGATGGGGAATCCGGGCTCCGACCCGCGCTTACAAGGCTTGGTGTTTCCTCTGAACCAAGACAGTTGGTTCATGACCGTGCGCTTTGAGGCGGCAGGGTACGTGAAGGACGACGACGCGAAAGATTGGAATGCGGACGACTTGCTCAAGAGCTATCGCGAAGGCACCGAGGCGGCGAACAAAGAACGCAAGACTATGGGCGTGCCCGAGTTAGAAATTTTGGGTTGGGCCGAGAAGCCTGCGTACGACACGGCGACGCACCGTTTGGTGTGGGCGATGTCGTCGAAAGAGCGAGGCGCTGATGCCGCGAACGGCCAAGGCGTGAACTACAACACCTACGCGCTGGGTCGCGAAGGCTATTTCAGCTTGAATCTCGTGACCGAACTCTCAGACTTGCCAAAACACAAAACGCACGCCGCCGCGATGCTCACGGCGCTGAATTTCGACGACGGAAAGCGCTACGCAGATTTCAACGCGTCCACTGATCGCGTGGCCGAGTACGGCCTCGCCGCGTTGGTCGCAGGCGCCGCCGCGAAGAAGCTCGGTTTCTTTGCGCTGGCGTTCGCGTTCATCGCGAAATTTGCCAAAGTGGGAATTCTCGCAGCGGCCGCAATCGGCGCCGGATTGTTCAAGTTTCTCGGTAAGAAAAAGAAAGACGCCGAGCCCGTCGTTGACATGGGTAATGGGTTTGAGGCGGCACCGCCCGCCGAGCCGCTGCGCGCGCAGGTGGCCGATGTGAACCCGTTCGCGAAACCCGCAGAAACGCCGCCGCCAGCCGCGAACGGTACCGACGCACCGACCGACAAGAAGTAACCCGATATGACGAAGCTATTGCTTCTGCTGTTCTCGGGCGCGAAGCTCGGCAAGCTCTTCACCACTGGCGGCACGATGCTCATTTCGGTCGTGGCGTACGCATGGATTTTTGGTTGGGGCTACGCCGTCGGGTTTGTCGCACTGATGTTCGTGCACGAGATGGGGCATTACTTCGCAGCGAAGCATCGCGGGCTCAACGTCGGCGCGCCGACGTTCATTCCATTCATCGGCGCATGGGTCGAACTGAAAGACCAACCACACAGCGCCGAGACGGAGGCGTTCGTTGGGTTGGGCGGGCCGCTCTTGGGCACCATCGGTGCCTTGGTTTGCTACTTCCTCGCGCGTAGTTACGACAGCACGTTGCTGCTCGCGGTGTCGTATTCCGGCTTCTTTCTCAATCTCTTTAACTTGATTCCGCTGTCACCGTTTGATGGCGGGCGGATCACGGCAGTACTGTCACCGCGCATTTGGTTTGCGGGCGTACCAGTGCTGATTGGTCTGTTTTTCTATCGACCCAGCCCGATGCTGATTCTCATCGCAATCTTGGCTGCGCCGCAACTCATGAAAGCATGGAAATACCGCAGCGACAGCGAAGAGGCACAAACCTACTACGCCGTGTCAGGCTCCACCAAGCTGGAGTACGCGACGTATTACATCGTGTTGCTTGCGTTCCTCGCCGTGATGACGCACGACGTGCACGAGATGGTGCAGGCGGCTCGGGCGGTGAAGGGGATTTAGTTACGCGGCAGCGACGTAGGGTGGGCAACTCATTGCCCACGCGTAGCCACGATTCCCTCATCTCGACGGTACGAACGGAGCGCAATGTCGTCGGCGTGGGCAACAAGTTGCCCACCCTACCTATTTGGCGTCATCCTCGGCGTAAGCCGGGGATCCAGTACGTTGTGTTGCAGATGTGTCTCAGCTGCGCCGCGTTTCTGGATCCCCGCTTCGCGAGGATGACGGCATTGAGGCGAAGCGAATGCTGCGCTACGCAGCAAACAACTTGTCGTAAGCCGCAAGCAGCGTTTGGTGCATCTTGCTCCCTTGCATGTCGGTGCCGAGCGTTTCGAGGCCGAAGAAGCGTTCTGTGCGGTTAAGCAGCGCCTCGGCTTGGCGTAGCGTGGCTTCGCCGTACAGCAGCGTGAGGGAGCGACGATAGTTATCGACGTCGTCTTCAAGCTCCAACATGCTCTCGATGCAGCGATACACCAACCGACGCGCGGGCGCGAGATCGGCGAAGTGATGAATCCAGTCGCAGCCCTCGAGCACTTCGTCTTCGTCTCCGATCGCAAGCGCGAGCAGCGTTTTGAGTTCGCCGATTCGCAGTTGCTTCCACGGCGTGCCGTCGGGCATCGCCAGACCGAGAATTTCCCACAGCGGGCGCTCGTCGGCGAGATTCATGGTTTGCAGTTCTTCGAGCAAACCAGCGCATTCTTCTTCGGTCAAATCGTGCAGACGCACAAGCAATGGGCGCAACAGATTGCCGACACTGTTGTTCTCCCATTCCAAGTCTTCGACCGGATAAATTTCGCTCATGCCGGGAACAAGAATGCGGCAGCTGTACGCGCCTTGCTCGCTGAAATCGGCGACGTAAATGTCTTTGCCTTCGGCGTGAATCGCGTTCACGAGCCAGTCGTAATCTTCTTGCGTGGTCGTGCTGAAATTCCAATCGACGAACTCGAAATCCGGCGTATCGCCCATGAAATTCCAACTAATCACGCCGCTCGAATCTACGAAGTGAATTTCAAGATTGTTGACGGCATTGATCTCGTCCATATCAAAGCCTGGCTCTGGGAAACCTTCCAACGAATCGAGCGCGCGGCCTTGCAACAGCTCGATCATCGCGCGCTCCAACGCGATCTCAAAACGCGGATGCGCGCCGTAGCTTGAAAAAATGCCTTGATCTTTCGGGTGCACGAGCGTGACGTTCATCACCGGATATTTGCCGCCGAGCGATGCGTCTTTCACCAAAATGCCGAAACCCGCCTTGCGTAGCCCATCAATGCCTGCGCGGATATTCGGGAAACGCGAAATCACGTCGTCCGGCACTTCGGGCAGGCACAGCCCTTCGCTGATGATGCGGTACTTAATCGCGCGCTCGAAAATTTCGGAGAGCGCTTGGCTGCGCGCTTCCATCATCGTGTTGCCCGCCGCCATGCCGTTGCTAACGTACAGGTTACCGATGATGTTGACGGGTATGAAGGTCTCCGCGCCGTCTTTAAGCCGCTTGTACGGAAGCGCGCAAATACCGCGGGCGACGTTGCCGGAATTCAGATCAACGAGCACTTCAGCTTCGATGGTGCCTTCCGGGTTGTAGAACTTATGCAGTTCCGGGTTGAGCATTTCCTTCGGCCATTTGCCTTTGGCTTTTCCCTTTTGCGGCGCGAACCAACGCTCTTGCGGGTAATGCACAAACGGCCGATTGGCGCGCGTTTCGCCCAGGTGAAAGTGCGTCCAGAAGTAGTGCGTACCGAGCCGCTCGAAGAATTCACCGTAGGCGCTTGCGCGCGCTGCCAGTTCCGTCGCGCCTTTGCCGTTCGAGAACAACATCGGGCACTCGTTGTCCTTCATGTGTGTCGACCAAATGCCGTCGACTTCATGCAGTAGCGACGATTCGTTGAGTACAAAGCCGCGTTTGGCGAGCTTGGCTTTCATCGTCTCGATGGTCGATTCGAGCGATGCGTCTTTGCCAGGGATGAAGTGTTCGGTGGTCATAAAAGTTCTTTGAATGGAAGTGCGCGATACGCTGCGAGCGGCGCTTTGCAGCGCAGCGCGCCACGCGCAGGGCCTGAACGTTACCATTGCGCATGGTCAATGAAAGCGCGAAAGAACTCAAATACCTCGGCGGCTACCCGGAGCCACTGCTGGCGCAAGTACGCGAATTGATAGCGCAAAATCGAGTAGGCGAGGTGCTCCAAAAGCGCTACCCCGACGCCAATACGGTGCGCACTGATCGCGCGTTGCAGGACTACACGCTCGAGCTCAAGTCGCAATTCATGAAGAGCGCGATCACGCCGTCGAAGGTGGTTTTTGACAATCGCTTGCAGGTCATGAAACACGCGCTAGGCACGCACACACAGATTTCACGCGTGCATGGAAGCAAGCTCGTCGCCAAACGCGAGATTCGCATTGCGAGCGTGTTCATCGATGCGCCCGCAGCGTTCTTAAAGATGATCGTCGCGCACGAGTTGGCGCACCTAAAGGAGCAGGAACACAACAAAGCGTTCTACCAACTCTGCCGCCACATCGAGCCGGACTATGCGCAGCTTGAATTTGATGTGCGGTTGTATTTGACGCAGTTGGATTTGAACACGACTTAGCCGCGCTTACTTTCCCGCCTTAGCCCCCCAAAGCTGCGCGAGCCTCGCGTCGCGGCCGCAGCTCGTGCGGTAATACTTGTAGCGCACTGGATTCTTTAAGTAGTAATCCTGATGGTAGTCCTCGGCGGGATAGAACTTGGTCGCGAGCAGAATTTCGGTGACGATGGGTTGCGGGAACGGCTTTGTTTTTTGTACGTCGGTCAACGACGATTGCGCCGCCTTCAACTGATCTTGGTCGAGCGCAAAAATCGCTGTGCGATACGGTGAACCCACGTCGCAGAATTGCTGATTTTTTACCGTCGGATCAATGGTGCGCCAGTAGTGATCGACCAATGCGCGGTAGGTGACTTTGGCCGGGTCAAATGCGATTTCTACGGCCTCCGCGTGCCCCGTGTTGTTTGACGAGACTTGCTGGTAGGTTGGGTTGGCCACCGTGCCGCCGATGTAGCCCGACGTGGTTGAGACGACGCCGGGCACTTTGTCGAAATCCGATTCGACGCACCAGAAGCAGCCGCCGGCGAAGATGGCTTTCGCCAGCGCAGGCTTTGCGGCACTAGTTTGTGCGATGGAGGTGTGCGACACCAGCGTCAACGTTGCTGCCAGCAGCAACGTGCGAAACAACGGTAGAGAAAACTTCATGGCGACCACTACTTTCAGGTTTGGATCAGACGTTCAGACCGTCAGTCGTTCGACGGCACGCTGCACTTACACGCTATGCTCAACCCATGATTCGACTCACCAGAGCCCCCAACCTCGCGATGGCCACGCTGTGGGCGGACACGCTCACGCGCGCGGGCATTCGCGCGACTGTGCAGCGGCTGTTCCTTGCGGGCGCAGCGGGTGAGTTGCCGCCGGATCAATGCGCGCCAGAAATCTGGATTGAGGATGATGCGCAGATCGAGCGGGCGCGCGAGATCATGAACGACCTTCAAAACGTGCCGCAACGGCGTTGGTTTTGCGCGTGCGGCGAATTGATCGAGGGCGGATTTGAGCAGTGTTGGAGTTGCGGGGCGTTAATGCCGCAAGCGTCATAGCAAACCGCATGTGGGAGCGGGCTTGCCCGCGATTGGCGCGGCGCAACAGAATAGATTGGATCGCAGCGGGTAATTCGCGGGCAAGCGCGCTCCCACAGAGCTAAACCCGCGACGTACTACTTCGTGATCGGCAATTCTTTTTCCGGCAAATGCAGTGCGTGCAACACGGCAATAGCGCCGTAGGCATCATTCGCGGCGTAGAGCAATTGACTTGACGTGAGTTCCGCGTTTGACCAGTTGGTGGTGCTGATGCGTTTTGATTTTTGAAAGCGCTGTTGCAACACCATCGCGACCGCGCTCTTTACGCCCACTTCATTGCGGTGGCCCACCTGCTTGAAGTAATGCGTCATGTCGAGCAGCGCGCCCGGTTGCACGCCGAATTTCTTCTGAATGTGTCCGCGATCCGAGCGCAGGCCGAAGCCTACTTTCACCATCTGCTTCGATTGCAACAACGACATCAACGCTTCGCGACATTCCGTACGATGCACTTGAAAAATAAACGCACGCTCCAGCGTTGAAAACTGAACGACGTGCGGGCCAGTGGACGTTTCTCCGACGGCGAATGTGGGTTTGGATTCGGTGTCAAAACCGACGAAGCGGCGCGAAAGCAAATGCACGGCAGCGGCGGCGGCTTGCGCCGCAGTGACTGGCACTTCAATTTGATCTAGCCGTAAACCAACGAACGCGGGCAGCGCGTCGATTTGCTCTTTTGTGGGAACGAGTGGCCGCGCCGAACGGGTTCGGCGCTGCGGCAGTGGCGGTTCTGGCGCGTGTGCCGCCGCCACGGGCGCAGCTTGCCGCGCGCCATTTTTTCGTCCTAGAAACGGCACAAATTGCCGAAGCTTGTCGAGAATGCTCATGCGTGTCGTCTCAGTCGGCACGCGCACTCAATCGCGCACATCGGCCACTGGATTAGCACCGAAATCCGCACGCGCCAAATACGTCAACACGCGCGCCGCACCAGCCTCTGGCGTGAGCAAATCGCCGTTGTTCTTGTATTCAACAAACGTCGCGTGGCTCGGAAAATCGGCGGGGTTGGTCGCGCGGATGTGCGTTTGCATATCGGTGTCGATGATGCCGGGGGCGAGCGAGCAGACTTTCGCCCCATTCGTGCGCGCCGCTTCTTCGAGCGCCACGCAGCGCGTGTAGTGATCCATTCCCGCTTTCACCGCGCTGTAAATCGATTGTGATGCCATCGCGCGGCGGCCGTTGCCCGACGAAATGTTGAGCACTCTTCTCGCGCCAGACCAATTTGCGGTGGCGCGCAAGAACGCGGCGGTGAGTTGCATCGGCGCCTCAAGCCCGACGCGAAGCACGTTCGCAATGTCCGCCGAGCTTGCATCGGCCAGCGCGCTAATGCGTGGCAACAGCGCCGCGTTGTTGATGAGCGTTGCGCTGTCGAATTCGTCGCCGAGAAACAAGCTCATCCACCGCGAAAGCTGCGCGCCTGCTGCTGCGCCGTCGACGAGGTCGAGCGACCATTGGGCGAGCGTTGCGTCGTCTACGGTATCGACGAGATCATTTAATTCGGGCTGGCTGTGTCGCGAAATGCACAGGAGCGTGTGGCCCGGTTGCAGCAATTGTTTGGCCATGGCCTGGCCCATGCCGCGAGATGCGCCGGTGAGGATGTACAGATGTTGTTTCATGGGCGCATCTTATCGCGCGGCCCGTGTTGAGCCCGCAACAGGCTACTTTTTCGCGGCGATTGCGCCGCTCATCAGCAGCGCCAACTCGGTGCCCTGCAACACGCGAATGCTGTTCTTCGAGGCGAATTGTTGCGCGGGAGCACTGAGCGGATTGAGCGCGACATAGATGCCGAGATTCGCGTCTTCGCGGGTCATCGCATTGGCGAGCTCGCGCAGCGCTTCCACGCCGTGCGCGGCGGCTTTCCAGCGCTTACAGCAGACGAGGCTCACGCGACCTTCCTTTTCGATCCGAAGCTCCGCGCCGCCTTTGGCGTACACGGTGGTCGTAAAGCCCGCGTTGCGATACGCCGATTCAATGGCGGTTGAGAAATCGCGGCCGGACATGGCTGCCACGGATTCGAGCGTCGCCTCGATCTTCGCGGGGTTCGGCGCACGCATTTGCCGCCACAGGGCTATCGAGCCGATCACTGCAAACGGCAGCCCAGAGAGCGCGCCGACCACCGCGAAACGCACTGGGAAAAAGTTGTAGCAAACGGCGCCGACGGCCACGGCCAACGCAAAACTGATCCACCACGGCGAACGCAGCAGCACCGCGAACAACGATTTTTCCGACATCTTTAGCTGCACAACCCACTCCCACAAAGCAAGGCCGCGTTTGTACCACGGCGAGAAATTTGCGGGGCGTCGCGGCGGGCGGGCGAGGGCGACGGCAGTGCACAAGACGTCGGATTGAGGTTAATGGCTTATTAGCGAAAACGACCAGCGGGCGGTCGTTGGAGGCAATTATTGGCAATAGTCGATATACAGAAAAAACGCCATAAAAGCGCCGCCTGGCTGTCGCTCGTGCGATAAAGCTATTACGTGGCTTTATGTGCATGCACTTGAAACGTCACAGTTCGTACCTATAATTAGCACTCATTAGGGGCGAGTGCTAACAATCGAATTTTTGTTGGTTAGTGCTTGCTACGCTCCACCGCCAGATTTGGCTGCGAAGCCTTCCCGCCGACTCGACTCAATGCGAAACGCGGGCCCTTCGATTTCAAACTCAGAACCAGTTCAAGGAGAACTATTCATGTCATTGAAACTTCGCCCCCTGCACGACCGTGTAATCGTTAAGCGTCTTGAAGAAGAGCGTAAGACCGC
>Ga0209097_10002710_pt1 | contig 14122 bp, 14 predicted proteins | sample AD_UKC052_MetaG_FD_184419 | JGI IMG/M metagenome (GOLD analysis project Ga0209097, IMG submission 184419) | Active sludge microbial communities of municipal wastewater-treating anaerobic digesters from USA - AD_UKC052_MetaG (SPAdes) (version 2) | ecosystem: Engineered > Bioreactor > Anaerobic >... | reverse complement strand
TAAAACACTAGCAATTCCATTCGTAGTTCCGAATGCCAAGTTAACCCGACTCAGGTCATCGTGTTTCACAATACTATGCTGATACACAAGTAAGGAAAGGAAAACAGCTGCTCCCATCCAGTAAAATATCCCAAAATCTCCTAACATCCCGGCAGCGGCAATAAACAAAGCCGTAAATACATGCAAAATGGTGGAGAGCATTAGCGCTTTCTTAGTTCCTAGCCAAACCGGTATGCTGAATAATTTTTCGGAACGGTCAAATTCTTCATCCTGCAAAGCATAAATGATATCAAATCCGGCAGTCCAGAATAAAACGGCGAAGGAGAAACACAATGGCAAAAGTTCAAATTCTCCGGTAACGGCTAAAAAGGCACCAATAGGAGCGAGCGAAAGGCCTAAACCTAAAATCAAATGACAAAGCCAGGTAAAGCGCTTCGTTAAGCTGTAACCTAAAATCACAGCTAGCGCAACAGGAGAAAGGAAAAAGCATAGTGGATTAATCAACCAAGTGGTCAACATAAACAATCCCGACATCAAAATCACGAAGGTGAGAGCTGCTTGAGGAGATATAATTCCAGCAGGGATTTCTCTAATAGCTGTACGTGCATTTTTCTCATCAAAACGACGATCAATGTAGCGATTGAAGCCCATTGCAGCACTTCTTGCGAAAACCATACAAAGCACAACTTTGAGAAATAAGGTCCAATCTGGACTGCTTCCCGAATGTTCCACACCAAGAAAAAAGCCAATCACGGCAAAAGGTAGGGCAAATACGGTATGACTGAATTTAACGAGCGAAAAATAATGTTTAACCGAGATGCTGCTCATCGTTGCAAGGTTTGTTCGAAAGGAGTTCGGTGCAAAATAGAACGTCCTAAGGTTACTTCATCGGCATATTCCAACTCATCGCCCACGGCAACTCCACGAGCCAATGTGCTAAGTTTTACCGGATATTCTTTCAATTTTCGGTAGAGATAAAAATTGGTCGTGTCACCTTCCATCGTAGCACTTAATGCCATAATAATCTCTTTCACTTCACCTTCCGCCACGCGTTGAACCAGACTATCGATTTCTAAATCCGAAGGACCAATTCCATCCATAGGCGAAATTATTCCACCCAATACATGATACAAGCCGCGGTATTGCTGCGTGTTTTCCAAAGCCATCACATCGCGAATATCTTCTACCACACAAATTGTTTCCCGGTCTCTTCTTCCATCCGAACATATTCCACACAGCTCAGTATCGGAAACATTGTGACACGATTCACAAAACTTCACATCGGTTCTAAGTCGTGTAAATGCACGGGCAAACTGTTCCACTTCATGCACATCGCGGCGCAAGAGATTCAACACCAAACGAAGCGCGGTCTTCTTACCAATTCCAGGTAAGGAAGCCATTTCGTTAACAGCGTCTTCCAATAAGCGCGATGGGAAATTTTGCATATACCGACAAAGGTAACAGAACGAGTTGAGCCTTTGTTTCCAATTGAGTATTTTTCAATTATCATACGTCAAGAAAATGCATATTTGAGAAACCCAATTCCATGGCAAATCCCGAACGCTATCAAAGTCTTCGCAGTTTTTATCCCTTTTATTTGAGTCAGCACCTCAATGCAACTTGCCGAGTACTTCATTTTATTGGGACTTCTTTGTTTTTTGCTCTGCTCTTTTTAGGAATCTACACACATGACTATCGTTTTTTCTGGTTCATGCCTGTGGCGGGTTATGGCTTTGCTTGGGTTGGACATTTCTTCTTCGAGAAAAATAAGCCGGCTACTTTCCAATATCCTTTGTACAGCTTGCTTTCCGACTTTGGATTATACTTCGAATTACTCCTTGGACGAGAAAAGTTTAAGCCTTAAAATTTGGGCGCATGAACCGGGCTTTCGTGTCGCAGGAGCTCCACTCAATCCCTTGCGCTTGTTCTAATCAGATACAGTCGGCTCTCTTTTCAGCATTCCGGTTTTCATAACTGTTGTTGAGGTTTTGTCGATGTTCAACTCTAACCGGTAGTTTTGTTTTATGAGCGATGTATTAAATCCGGCACTGCTAATTGGCGTAATTGCCGCATACTTCCTTGTTCTGGTTGGTATTTCTTGGTGGAAAGGCCGTGGAAACGATTCCGATGGATATTTCCTTGGAAACCGTTCTTCTCCTTGGTACATCATCGCTTTTGGGATGATTGGAGATTCGCTCTCGGGTGTCACCTTTGTCTCTGTTCCCGGCGAAGTTGGAGTGAAGAATTTTCATTACCTGCAAATTGTACTGGGTTACATGGTGGGCTACTTTGTTATCGCCAAAGTGCTGTTGCCACTTTATTACCGATTGCAGCTTACCTCAATATACTCGTATCTAAGAGAACGATTCGGCCCCGTTTCCCAACAAACAGGTTCCTTTTATTTTCTCCTATCTCGTACCATTGGTGCCGCTTTCCGCTTATTTGTTTCGGCAGGTGTGCTACAGCTTTTTCTGTTCGATCAATTGGGTGTGCCATTTTGGATTTCGGTCACCATCATCATCGTGCTCATCTTAGCTTATACGCTCAAAGGTGGCATCAAAACCCTCATCTGGACCGATACGTTCCAGTCGCTTTTTCTTCTACTCGGTGTCGTATTAACTTGTGGCGCCATCATTTCTCAAATGAATTGGTCTTTGGGCGAAGCGGTAAGTCAAATTGTTTCAAGCGAACATGCAAAAGTGTTTAATTGGGATCCTACTTCTAAGCTGTATTTCTTCAAACAGTTTCTCAGTGGAATGTTCATCGCCATTGCTATGACAGGGCTTGATCAAAACATGATGCAAAAGAATCTGAGTGTTCGCACCTTACCCGAAGCACAAAAGAATGTCCTCTGGTTTAGCGTCATTGTGTTAATTGTGAATGTGATTTTCGTTTCGCTTGGTGCGCTCATGTATATGTATGCAGCTGCGAAAGGCATTGCTGTTCCAACCAAAACCGACGAATTCCTGCCTTTGCTCACCTTGCACCATTTGGGAACATTTGCAGCAATCGTTTTCCTCCTCGGAATCATTGCCGCTACTTTCTCCAGTGCCGATTCGGTTCTTACAACACTAACTACCTCACTTTATATCGATATTCTTCATCTCGATACCAATGAAAAAAAATCCGAGAAAAGTAAGTTGATGATTCGTAATGTAATACATGGTGGTTTTGCATTTCTGCTTTTAGCTGTAATTCTTTTGTTTAGAGCCATTAATAACGATGCAGTTATTAGCGGAATTTTCACTGCAGCTGGTTATACTTATGGTCCATTGCTCGGACTTTTTGCCTTTGGAATTTACAACCAATCTGCCATCTACGATCGACTTGTTCCAGTCGTGTGTTTATTAGCACCATTCCTCAGTTTTGCACTTTCTTATTATTCAGCAAAATTGTTCCATGGCTACCAAATCGGGTTTGAGTTATTACTCATCAATGGCTTGCTCACCTTTTTCGGATTGTGGCTAATTCGTCGTAAAAACGGCATTCAAACCGCATAAAAAAAGCAGGAGTTTAATGCTCCTGCTTGGGTTTTATTTCTTCAGTTTATCAGGAAATACCTTTTTAAACTTCTCCACTTTCGGTTGTATCACCATGCGACAATAACCTTGTTCGCCATTTTGATTGTAGTAGTTCTGATGATAATCCTCAGCTACATAAAAAGCTCCATCAAACGGTACAATCTCGGTTACGATAGGTTTTTCAAAAGCTCCCGATGCATCTAGCTCTTTCTTGTATTTCTCGGCAGTAGCTTTTTGCTCATCGTTGATGTAATAAATCCCAGATCGGTACTGAGTTCCCACATCGGCACCTTGTCGATTTAATGTGGTTGGATCGTGCGTTTTCCAAAATACTTCGAGCAATTCATCAAAGCTAAGTTTGGCTGGATCGTAAATGATACGCGCAGCTTCAGCATGACCAGTTAGTCCGGTGCACACTTCTTTATAACTCGGGTTTTTTACTTGTCCAGCAGTATATCCTGAACTAACAGAAATAACTCCATCGAGTTGTTGGAAGATTGCTTCGATGCACCAAAAGCATCCGGCAGCTAAATAGGCAGTATCGGTTTTTTGTTCGGGTTGGGCAGTCATATCAGGAAATTGGGTAGCAGTTGTTGAATTGGTTCCAGAAGAACAGGCTTGTAATCCGGAACTGATCCCGAGAAGGATCATTAAAAATCTAAATTTTTTGTACAGGTGCATAGGCTTGTATTTAAGATGAAACACATTTCTTGTGAAATGGTTAAGCCTTGTCGGAGATTTTGTTCCAACCTTACACGTAAACCCAAAATTTATTCAGCCATTTCGGGATAATGTTTTCTCACCGTTTGTCGAACACCATGAAGAATGAGGCGAATCAGCAACTCGGTATCTTTCTCGATACGCTGATAATCGGGCGTGTCGTTCATGCTTAATCGGTTGTAGATTACTTCTTCGTGCTTAATTGCGTCAGCCGACGAAATGATAAGTTCAGCAACACGCTTTACCATCGCATCACTCAACTGAGGATCCATCAACATGAGCTCGCGCGATACAAAGGCAATTTCACGTTGAAGAATATCATGAATCAAAGCATGAAACCCGGGTTGTATTTGTCGAACGCTTTCTGCTGTTAGTTGGTGCAGACTTAAAACTTTACGGTAATAGCCTAAACGTTTACGCATATAAAGCTGAATCTTCTCCTCCGGCTCGTGGTGCACCGACATTTCCTGTTGAAGTTCTACAAGAATATCATCTGTTTCTTGAACCACCACAGCAGTAAAAATCTCCTCCTTGTTTTTAAAGTAGTAGTAGAGCGAAGATTTATTCAAACCTAGGCGTTTACCAATATCATCCAGCGTTGTTTTATCGTAACCGTATTGGGTAAAACAGGCTTTTGCAGCTTGAAGAATTTGGATACGTTTTTCTGTAGCTTTCATAAAGGAAGAATTGCTACAAATGTATTGAAAGTTCAAACAGATGAACTGATTGTTCGAAAAGTTTTAATCGGCGTGATCTTGTTCTATCAGTAGCTCGTGTGGGTTGGTGATAGGTTCTTCGGGCATAGCTTCGGTGTATGATTTTAACGAATCTAAACCATCAGCCATTTCATTGCCTAACAGTTGATTAATCATCAATCCATACAAGCGACCAAATGGATAATCTAAATCGCCTTTGCTAGTCCAGGTTACTTTAGTGCCGTTTTCGGTCCCATCAAAAGTCCAGATATCTTCGAATTGTAAAGTTGCAGGCTCTGTTACTTCAATTTTGCTGATCAAAAGCGAATAAGGTGTACAAGCGCTTATTGTCATCTTGCCTTCGCCCATTTCACCACCCATATAATGACGTTGATGTCCGGGTTTTCCGGGAATTCCATTGAGTTGAATTTTCACTCGTTGGTCGTTACGACTCCAAGGATCCCATTCTTTCCACGTGCTAAAATCGCTCACCTGATTATACACAACTTCGGTGGAGCTATTGATTTCTATAAACCGACTTATCGAATAGGTCTTTGGAAGAAAGAGTGCAATAACTAGCACCATTGCAATAAAGGCAATGACTATGAGTGCTGTTTTTTTCAGTATCCGCATGCCTGTTTTGCTAGGTTTTCAAAAATAGCAAAATAGTCAGAAGATATACGGTAGGATTATTTGATCAAGCTTAATCCTTCCAAAGCGGAGCTATCATCGGGACGAATCAAAAGTGCCTTTGTAAATAGGATTTTTCCTTCACGCAGTTTGCCCATTTGCAAATAACTCCAAGCGTTCATCACTACGCTATCATAATCGAACGGATATAAATTCATCACCCGTTCAAAATATTTCTGAGCTGTTGGATAATCTTTACGACTATAGTAAATCATCCCCATTCGGAAATTGACTAAGGAATTTTGGGCATCAATCTCCAACACCTTTTTATACTGAACAATTACTTGATCCCAATTTACTAATCCAGAAGCCGGTAACACATAACCCAATTTAGCTTCTATTGAATAGGGTTTTAGGCTGATGGCATTTTGGTAATAAGTCATACTTTGAGTAAACTGTCCAGCTTCATAGCATAAATAGCCCAATCGTATATTGATTTCATACGAATCTTCCCGATACACTTCTTTCATCACAGCAATAGCTTTGGTGAATTCGGATTTTGTTTCGAGCGAATAGCTAGTCTTGAATGCAGCTAGTTCTTTTTCGTCGGTAGCTAGAGCAGTTTGAAAGCCAACAAGGATTAGGCTTAGAAAAAGGATGATAGATTTCATAGGTTTGATTAGTTGACTGATGAAGAAGGTTGATGTAGCTCGCTGAGTTCATCCACAGCAAAAGCTTGAATTCTCTTGGAACCAGTTTTACAAGAAAAACGACTGATACGGTTCGTGTTAAGTTCAATTTCGAAAACACTCCTACTTTGACGAACACCGCCCACAGTTGTATTTACCTGAGATCGTAATACCATGCGACGAGGATTGAACGTGCTATCAATCTCGGTGTATTCGAGATTAAACTGAACGTGCAGGAACTGCCAAAAAGGAGCAATGAAATCTTGAACGGTTCTCAAAACACCCAATCGTAAAGTGTTTACTGGAAGTTGATCGCGCAAAATCACATCGGGATAATAGCCCAAAAGCACTTGATAGGCACCTAAATAAAATTGGTATAACAAGGATTTTCTATCACCATTAAAACTGAGGAAATAGAACATCGTTCCGTTATTGAGCAGATAGGCGTAAGCTCCGGTTGTATGGCAATAAATATAAGCTTGGTTGTAGATGTTCACTCGAACTTCCCATTTAACTTGGGTTTTTGTTTTTCCTTCTTCTACATCAAACTTCAATACCTGTCCCGGAACAAAACCAAATGCATCTTTCAAGAGCGGATTTATTTCGATGTTCTGAATGGTATCATCCTTCTTGGGGATTTCGAAACAGATCAATCGATTTTGATTTGATTCTTCTCGCAAATAATAACTAATTGGCCAGCTTAACGTGGGCGAACCAACATAAGGCGTGCTTTGCAATTGAAAGTGAATATGTGGCGAAGGCGAACGTCCCGAATTACCAAGTAAAGCTAGAATATCGCCCTTGCGAACATAATCTCCCAAGGAAACTCGAAAGGAACCCATGTGCAAATGCGACAATTGAGAATACAAATGTTCACCATGTTTGATGACGATGCTGTTTCCCCAGTTATTGTCAATATTCACATCGCCCGGTTGGTTATCCTCTATGTTTGCATGGATATCCACCACAAGTCCATCGGCTGGCGCTAAAACGGGTTTTTGAAACGAATAATAGTCCTTTAGATCGAGGCCATTATTCATGTACTCATTTCCTTCCTCATCGAGCACACTAAAATCTAAAGCGTGACGCCAATCTTTCTTATGCGTGTGTTCACCATCGTGCCCTTGTGTAACCGTCCACTTACCAAAAAATGGTAGTTGCATAAGGACCAGCGTCGAATTTCTGAAACGCTCCAATCCGGTGGAAAAGCTATACAGGTTGTTTTCGGGTGAATAATGTTGAATTCCAGTTAGATGAATAAACCGTGGCCAAGTTCTCATCCGCAGTAAATAGAGGAAAAGAACCACCATGATGTTGAAAGGCATGGAATACAAGGGTAGCTGAACTACCAAAAGCGCAACAGCTAATCCACTGTTTAACACGGCAATTAACGGAGTGATTATCATTACCGTTAGGAAAGACCATTTACTTGGTATGAGAAAAAATCCTCCAATAGCTATAGCACTCAAGATAAAATTGAAGCCTATGTAGCTGTATGTTAATTGGTTGATGTCGCCTCCAACAAAAGAATAAAACAAATAACCCGTATAAAAACCGAGAAGCGAAAGTGTAAAGGCAATGCGCGAATAAATGAGCAATGCAATCGCAGCAACAACTCCAACAATGAGGTTATACTGGAAAAAAACAGCCCCAAGCGACCGAAAGTAAACTCCAAACTGAAAGGGTAATTGGTAGTTTTCGATTGTCATCATTATGTCGACAAACTGCTGACCACCAATTTTGAAAAGTTCGTTGTAGTTGTATATGCCTCGTTCGCTTAGTTCAAGAGCATCGTATGATCGGGCAGCAAGTAAAATCAACCAAATGGTGAAGATAAAAGGGAAACTCAGAAAGGGTAATCCTTTCACCGAGAAAACACCATAAAGCCACACCGTTAAAAGCAAACAGAGCAGTGAAGCCAGAAATAAAATAGCTAAAAACGGAAAGTTAAACGTGTAGTAAACACCTAAACATAAGCCAACCGATAAACTATTGAAGCTGTATACACCTGTTCTAATAAAGGTATGATCTAAACCGAGTAGTCGAGAAGCTAATTGGGTGATAATAACAGCTGTAAGTCCGCTTAGTCCTGCAGAGAAATCGACAAACGTAACTAGCATGAGCAAAATGGCGAGAGCACGTTTCTGGGAAAAGAATACCTGAGCATAGCTCATCAGCACTCCCTCGCCAAAGTCTTTAAGTGATCTTCCCCAATTTGTTCCAGGCGCTATGCCCATAAGCTAATTAGAGTTTAAATGATTTAAGGTGAGCAGGCATTTCTTCCATTGCATTAAGGTCATCAACAGTTTCTTTGCGACGGATGATGTGCGATTTGCCTTCCATATCGATGAGTACCACATTCGGTCTCATAGCAATAAATTGCATCCACTGTGTCATATTATACGCTCCAACAGTATGAACAACAACATGATCGCCTTTTTTAAGCGGAGGTAAAGTTACATTTTCCCTAAGTATGTCAATGTTCATACACAATGGACCATATATAACCGCATTTTCTGTGTGGTGACCAGATGCTTCTACTGGAGAAATACGATGGTCATACCAGAATGAGGTGAAAAGTAAATTCACACCCATATCCATTACCAAAGCTCTTCTGCCATCCGAAAGTCGTTTGTTCGCGATTACTGAACCAGCCAAATATCCAGCTTCATCAATCAATGCTCGCCCCGATTCGAGTATGAGCATTGGAAGATCATCTTTTGTAAAACCAGCATTCAGAAGTGTGGTGCAAATTGCCTCAGCATAATCATCAAAGCTTGGAATCACATCGCTGCCCGGTAAGAACGAACCTTTTAAGGTATTACGCGAAGCGAATCCTCCACCTAAATCGATGTATTCAATATTCTTCTTGTGTTGATTTCTTAATCCAAGTGCCAAATCTGCCAGTTTATTTGCTGCAACAGCATACGCATTGGGCGAAAGCATGAATGTTCCAATATGCGCATGCAATCCAACCAAATCCATTTTATCGGTTAGAACAATTTTATTGATTGCATCCCAGGCTTGTCCGTTTTCGTAATTGAATCCGAACCGATCCCACATGGGATAAATACCGGTATCCATATTTACTCGAATGGCAACTCTTGGGCGTTTCTTAAGCTGGTTCGCCAACTCAATAATTAAATAGAGCTCATCCAGATGGTCAATGTGAATGAGTGAATCGTTTCCAATGGCGAGTCGTAAATCTTCTTCAGTTTTTTCGGGACCATTAAAAATGATGTTCTTTCCTTTTACCCCATTCCCAAGCGCTTTTTTGTATTCAAATATCGAAACTACTTCTGCCCAAGAACCTTCTTGATGAAAGATGTTGCAGACCGCATTGATGTAATTGGTTTTATACGACCAAGCGAATTGCACTTTTGGATAACGTGAAGTAAACGCACGACGCGCATCCCGATAGGTATTACGGATTTTACGTTCCGATAGTATGAAAACCGGTGAACCATATTGAGCAATCAGTTCTTTTACTGATACTCCATCAATGGTACTTACTGGTTCGTGAAGAGATCTTGTTCCAAATTTATTACTCACACCTGCATTGAGCGAAGTGATGATTGGACGTTCATATCTTAATTTAGTCATGACTCAATTTTATAATTCTCCAGTGGTAGAAATCTTTTGAAAATCGGAAAGCGTAACGATGTTATCCCAAGAATAACGCACAAATAACTTCCCTACATCGTACTGTGTGAAAGGCTCAACCTCTTCTCCAAAAGCAAGTCGAACAGCTGCTGCGGGCATATTTTGACCACAAGCAACGGGTAAATACACCCAAGCAGGAAAACGTGGATTGATTTCAACGATGAATAGTTTGCCTTCTTTGTCTTTGATGAGTTCGAGCTCCATTCCGCCTCGCCATTTATTAGCAGCGATGAGTTTATGAGTCATCTCGAGGAGTTTGGGTTCGTCGAGCGTAATTCCAGCCCAAGCTTTTCCTTTATCGGTGATGAATTGTTTTCGCATGGGAACAGCACCAATCGTATTCCCTTTTCCATCGCCCAAGGCTGTTACATTGTATTCGTTCCCGTAAACGAACTGCTGGAAAATAATGGGAAGTCCCCATTTAGATTGAAGCTTATTGAAATACGAATACACCTGTTCGATGTTATAAGCAATGTAGGCTTCGTAGAATTTACCTTTCACCACAACCGGAAATTCGAACTGTTGAAGTGCAGCAGGTACTTCGCTGACCGAACCAACAGTTATCGAAAGTGGAACATTGAGTCCGTATTTTATTCCGAATTCCGACAGGCGATATTTATGTCGTTCCTCAAATTGGTCAAGCGTAGGAAGGAAGGTTTTAATTCCCATCTGTTCGAGTTGAGGTGCGAGTTTCATGAAGGTGAAAAGCTCTGCATCGAAATTGGGGAATATGAAATCGAGTTTTTCTTGCTGATGGATATATTCTAGACGAAGAAGCAAATTGTCGGAACCTTCGGATGGAAATGGAACCGAGTAACTTTTATCAACCAAATCGTGCATATACAATCCGGGTTCAAGATGATCGTAGGATATTCCAATGATGCGAACATCTTTTCCTTTCCAATCGCGGAGAGCACGAATGACTGGAATTCCAGGGCCGGGATTATCGGTGTTGTTCAATCCCGAAACGGCAATGGTGAGTTGTTGCTTCATAGTTTCTCTGCTAATTGCTGACTCAATAAAACCTGAACAAACTCATACAGATCGCGATCTATCGTTTGAGCATCCACTTCATATCTTTCTTCTAACGATTGAATAATCTCCTCAGATGATTTATTCTCTTTCATTAACTGGATAATTTCTACTCCAATCGGGTTGACTGAATAAGAATCTCCCGTGCTGGAATCGAAAACAAAGCCATTATCGCTCACAGCAATATTGCTTTTTAGTCGGATATTCATAAGATTTAGGTTAAGCCCTTTCGGGAATTGCGTGTGCTTGACCGAAGGTTTTGCAAGAAGTTTAACGTATCGAGAAACTTTATGGAACAATAACCTTTAGTGACAGCGGTATCAGCTTGAAATTTAGTTCAGTACCTTCTGAATCGGGTTCGCCATCAATGTTGATTGGGCCAACATTTTTTCTCTTTATTTGGACAGATGATGCTGAATATTGTTCTACATCCTTGGATAAATCGATCGTGCCGCGAAATAATCGCCAAGCTAAACCAGGAGCATTCGCCCAAGTACATTTTTTTAGAACGGTAATATGAAATCGTCCGTCAGTCATCAAAGCTGCTGGAGCGATGAAAGCATTATTGCCATATTGTGGACCATTGCACACGGTGATTAAGAACGCATCTGTCTCAAGCTGCTCGTCATCTAGTTTTAGGTGATAATGTTGAGCTTGATATTGATTGAATTCTCGCAATACGATGTTGACATACGAAAAGAATCCACGGCTTTTAGAATGTTGAAATTTGTCAGCGATGTGTGCATCAAATCCGGCACCGGATAGGTTTATGAAGGGTTTTTCATTAATCGTTCCTGTATCAATCAATACCGTTTTACGTGATTGGATAATCTTTATCGCTCGTTCAAATTGAAAAGGCATTCCTAGACTTCGAGCAAATCCATTTCCTGATCCCATAGGAATGATTCCCAAGGCAGTTGAAGAATGCAGTAATTGAGCACCAATCAGGTTAATTGTTCCATCGCCACCCACGGCAACCACCGTTTCGTATTGCTGCTCGACTGCTTCTTTCGCTTGTGCAATTGTTTCTTGTATCGAGTTACTCAAACAAATATCCGCTTGTATGTTCAGCTTTGTGCATACTTGCTCAATTTGCTGAGGGACAAGCGTCTTGTTTTTTCCTCCCGAAATGGGATTGATGATAAAACGAATGGTGTTTTTCACGCCTCTCGATTCGAAAACTGCTGTTGGATTACTTCTCGGAGTTCTTCGTTCATTCGGCCATTTCCTGCTAAAAGCTCTTTGCCAAATAGGTAATTATTTCCACCCGAATAATCACTTACTGCTCCACCAGCTTGTTGAACGATTAATGTTCCAGCGGCCACGTCCCATGGACTTAAACCATATTCATAAAAAGCTTCAAAACGACCACATGCTACATACGCTAAATCGAGTGCAGCTGAACCTAATCGTCGAACACCGTGTGATTTTGTGAGCAGATGCATAAATAGGCGCATCCATTCTTCTAATCTACCTTCATCTTTATAAGGAAAACCAGTAACGATAAGGGAATCCTTTAATAGACTTCTGTCCGAAACACGAATTGGTTTGCCATTTAAATAGGCATTTCCGCCCGCAACTGCGTGGAAACATTCGTCATGACTAATCTCATAAACAACACCCAAAATCACTCGTTCATCCTGCATCAATGCGATGCTTATGCAAAACATGGGAAGTCCGTGAATGAAATTGGTAGTGCCATCAATCGGATCAATTACCCAACGATATGGCTTGTCTTCTTGGGCAATCGTTTTTTCCTCGGTGATAAAACCAGCTTCAGGTAAGAGACTACTTAATTCGCTCACGAGCAAAGTTTCGGAAGCTTTGTCCACGTAGGTAACAAAGTCGTTCAGGCCTTTCGATTCAATGCTGCTACTGGTTAGTCTTTTTTGTTCAAGCAGGATAAATTTTCCCACTTCACGACTAACGGAACAAACGTCAATGCAAAGCGATTCAAGATCTTCAGGCAGTTGCATGGGATTTATCTTTAGCTAGTTTCTGCGAATACCAAATTCCCACAATGCCCAAAATCATGAGTGTGGTTGAAATGATTTGAGCTTGGGTGATTCCCATTCCCATGATATGATACTGTGTATTTACTCGAATCGATTCGATCAGGAATCGTTCAGCTCCATTTAAGATTAGGTATATACTAAAGAGCATTCCTGGAGTTTGGATACGTTTACGTATCATCCAAAGAATTCCAAAAAGGACAATTGCCATGAGTGTTTCGTAAAACGATGTTGGATAAACAGCTTCAGGTAATTCGTGACACCATCTTCCAACACAGCCTGGAATTGGAATACCTTCATTATTTACGTTATGAGGAAATTTAAACGACCACATCCAATCGGGTAAAGCACTCATCCAACCTGGTTTAGGATTGTTGTTTACAATTCCCCAATCTCCATCACCCGACATCATACAACCTATTCTTCCAACACCATAAGACAGCATCAAAGCAGGAGCGGCAGCATCGGTGAGGTGAAGAGCCGGAAGTCCGTTTTTTATACCATATCTTATGATGAGAATAGAGGCGACTATTAATCCTCCATAAAAAGTTAATCCCGAAAAGGAAAGCAAAGCCCCAATAGGATCGGCCATGAACTCGGAAGGATTTTCGAGGTTGTGAAAAATTTTAGCACCCAATAAGCCACCTATAACACCTAATAATATGATGTTTCCTACGTGATCTTCAGCTTTTAGGGGCATTTGAACAGTTGCGCGTGTTTGTTTTTTCTGTGACTCACTTTCACGATAACGCAAGTAAATCATGGCTGCTGCGACTAACAAGCCACCAACAAAATTTCCTTTCCCTGATAATAATGTTGATTGTGGATCGTCTACAAATTCGCTGTAGTTCATGATCATGTAAAAGGCTTTGAAGCCGATTAGGAATCCAATGAGTCCAGCGAGAATGTAATCGAACGTGCCAGCTTCTTTTCCTGTTTCTACTTTTCTAAAACTAGGTTTGAATAAACCAAGAGCTTCTTTTCTTCGCAATTCAGAAGAAAGTAGATAGGCGGCTACGATGAAGGCAATGGCAACGAAAAAACCAAATGTCTGTATCGGAAGCGGAATATCGATTCCGAAAGATTTTAAAAGCTCGCTAATAGTTGCGTACATAATTTTTGTTTTAAAACTGGCAGATGGTTTAAGCTGGTATTAAGGA
>Ga0209097_10002708_pt1 | contig 14125 bp, 16 predicted proteins | sample AD_UKC052_MetaG_FD_184419 | JGI IMG/M metagenome (GOLD analysis project Ga0209097, IMG submission 184419) | Active sludge microbial communities of municipal wastewater-treating anaerobic digesters from USA - AD_UKC052_MetaG (SPAdes) (version 2) | ecosystem: Engineered > Bioreactor > Anaerobic >... | reverse complement strand
TGGCAGAGGGCGTCACCAGTGGTGGCACGGGCGATACCAAACGCCTGACGGAAACAGCCAAGCGGCGGGAAGCCCTGGCAACTCCTGAGGCTGCCGCGTTTCGCGCCACGATCGACATCGATCAGCCGCGATTTGTAGAGATGGAAGCTTTCGGTCCGCTCGGTCAGCCACAATCCGCCATCACCGTCACGTCCCAGCAGTGGATACTTCCGGGGAAGCACATTCGGGAGGGAAACGGCTGGATCGTGGAAATGCCCGGATTTGTGGTGGACATTCTGGACCCCGCTGCCGCGAGTACGATCAAGCTCCCGGCTGCTGACATAAAACTCCGGGCCAATGTCGTGATGATGTGCGGGTGCCCAACAAGCCCCGGCGGCCTGTGGGACTCGAACCGGTTCCAGATCACAGCGACGATCGAGCACGACGGGAAACTGTTGCCTGAACGGCCCCTCGCCTACAGCGGAATGACAAGTCAGTACGAGCTGTCGTTTCGCCCAGATTCGACTGGCCTCTACAATGTCGTGGTACAGGCGTATGACCCTACTACTGGAAATACAGGCGTAGACCGGACGTCATTCACTGTGTCGGCCAAGTAGACCCATACAAAACACACTTCGACTTTGTCGCCCGCAATCCTGCGTGAGGTCGCTTCGTGAAGATCAGTCATCAGTTTGGCGTGGCGCTGCTCGCGACTCTCGCGGGATGCATGACCCCAGCGACCCAAGACCCAGAAGAGGTTGCGGCGTCGATCCAGAAAGCCACCGCAGCCGCGGACCTGCTCTTTCAGCGTTTGAGCGGCGAGCTTGCGACAGCTCTGACGAATGGAGGGCCGGCTGCAGCCGTAGCCATTTGCAAGGACCGGGCGCCAGCAATCGCAGCCGAAATCGAGGCGTCGTCAGGCGTCGATATCGAACGAACTGCACTACGTGTTAGAAACCTGGCCAATGCTCCCGACGATTGGAAAAAATGGGCTATGGAATCGTTTCGCACAAGACGCCAAGCTGGCGAAGACTGGTCCGCCATGACCGCTACGCGCATTGATGAGCAACAGATCCGCTGGATGCGGCCAATCCCCCTCGGCGGAATGTGCGTGGCTTGTCACGGCAATGCAGAAGCGATTTCGCCGGAAACCCGCCGCGCCCTTCTGGGAGCGTATCCGGCAGACATGGCGGTTGGTTTCTCAACAGGCGAACTCCGCGGCGCGTTCACAGCACGCGTAACACTGCAACCTGTCGAGTCACCCTAAGCGTACCGGCCTACGGCCAGAGTCGCTAGTGATGTGGCGCGATTCCGCGCGCAATCATCAGATGGTGCGCCTGATGGTGCATGCCTTGCGTCATCACGCCAATGAATCCGAGCGCCCTCAACTTGATGAGTGAGCGATCATCCGGCGCCGTCACCCGCATGCGCGCTCCACCATCAATCGGAATACCTTCGTAGCTCCAGCCGTTCGAGCCGTTCATTGCGCCGGCATGAGCAGTCACCATCCGTTGGATCGATCCAACTACATCATCCTTGCCCGTAACCACAAATGTGACTGTGCGCCCCTGCTCCGTTGCCTGCACCACACTCCGCAGTGTGACGTTGTTCATGTCGACGAGATGGCGTCGCAGGGCTTCGATGTTGACCTTTGACCAGTCGGTGGATGCATCGGCCTCAAGGACACCCACCACCTCCTGGATGGCGGCGAACGCCGCCTCGCCGCCCTGCGCCATCGGCGCTGCCTGCGATCCGTGCATCATCGTACCGTGCTGGGAATGGCCATCCTGAGCGAGCGCCGGGGCCGTGAGCAGAACCGCGGCCAGGACGACTAACGAGAATTTCTGCAAGGGGGTCTCTCCGTAGTCAGGCGAATTGTTTACTTGCATGTTTTCGCACATAGCCGACATGATCAGTATCATGTTCGACTGGATTTCATCATTGCGGCAATCGATCCTGCAATTCGCGGAAGGGCAGTACCTTTTTCATCGCGACGACCCTGTTCGGAATATGCACTTTATTCAAAGTGGGCACGTCTTCTTGCTGCGCCGCAAAAGCAACGGCTCGGCTGTGATTCTCCAGCGAGCGTCTGCGGGCTCCGTTCTGGCTGAGGCGTCGCTCTTCATGGCCTCCTACCATTGCGATGCAATCGTTCAGTCGGCCGCGACGGTGGCCGTAGTTGGACGCGACGTCGTGCAGCAACGCTTCCTCCAAGATCCCGCGTTTGCCAAAACCTGGGCAGATCACCTGGCTAGGGAAATACGACGGACACGGCGACGGGCAGAAATTCTCTCTCTACGGACTGTAGCCGAACGGCTGGACGCATGGCTCGATGATGGAGTTGACCTTCCTGCAAAGGGACAGTGGCGCGATATCGCCGAAGAGATCGGAACAACACCCGAAGCCCTGTACCGTGAGCTCTCGCGTCGTCGTACCCGGTAGCCAAGCGCTCCTCGCACGAGCCTGCGCTGCGCTATCGCGAAACCATCGCATGGGCACCCTTGAAGATCTGCGTGGGGCATTCTCTGCTTGCATTGAGCTTCGCTAAGCGCGCTTGACCGGACACGTGTTGATCCGAAGCAACGCGTAGAGCGGGCACCAGCCGATCAATCCTGTGGCGAGTGGCACGATGCCCAGATAGCCCCAGGGCGTTTGAGGACCGACAAACGCGAGTGACAAGACGCCGATACCCGCAACAATACGGAGGGCGCGGTCGATCGTACCTTCATTGGCTTTCATGATGCATCTCCTTCATCGATCAGGAGCATGCTCGCCTCGGCGCATCGGCGTCTGTAACCAAGTCACGTTCCCGATTGGGTGAGCCGCGACAGGGCGCCGCGGCTGGTGATTTCAACCTGCCCCCGGGCAAGAGAAACAATCCCGTTGCGGGCAAACAGCCCAAGCTGACGGCTAACGGCTTCCCTTGCAGATCCGATTTCCGCCGCCAGCGCTTCATGTGTGACGTGGGCAACATTGTGGGGGCCGGCAAGGCGTAGCAAGGCTGCAGCCAGACGCGCTTCCAGCCCCGTGAAGGCCAGTGTCTCAACCACCTGTTCGTAGTCTTGGAACCGGGCCGCGATCGAGGTCATTACAAGCCGCAGAAATCTTGGGTTCTCTTGTAACAGGGTGTCGAAAGTCTGCGGCGCCAGGAGGAAGGCTTCCACAGGCTCCTCCGTAACCCCTTCAGCCGCATACGCCTTGCCTTCAGAGAGACAGGAAAAGGTCTGAAGGCAGATCTCTCCCGGCCGCACACGATAGAGAACTAGCTCGCGTCCGCTGGCGGAACTCAGCCCCACGCGGATGCAGCCGCTGCGAACGGCGATAAATCCCTTGCAGGCATCATCGGGTCGAAAGAGGACTGTTCCAGGCGGAGCGCGCACGGGAACGCCGCCTGCAACACAAGCGATATCAGCTAGGGTGAGACTCATGACGACCATGTCCCTTGATCAGCGCAAACGCCGATCACGATAGGCTGAAGCGTACGATTGACCAGTCGGTATGGCGACATCGGGCTGGCGCCACACTGGACATTGGCAACGCGCCACCTGTCGGCCCGTCGCCGGCAAGCAGGACTCGCCCGGCGTTCGATCGTTGCGGGTGTCGTCGACCTGCTCTTCGCGTCTAGGTCAGTCGACCACAGTTGCTGGCTGCGCAACAGGCCGAAGCCAGACAAACCCCGGCGACGCGATTGATCTGCGTCAGTTGATACACCAAGTCTTACATTAGGATAATTGCATATTTCTTCTGGTCCTTGGAAAGGAATTTTGCATGTCGATCACCCGCTCTCTCGGTCTTGGTGTTTTCCTTGTAGCGCTAGCGGCCTGCCCGCTTGCCGCTGGCTGCGCATCAATGGTCGCTCCTGCCGCTTATGCCCAGACGCCGCAGGTAGCGCAGAAGCAGGACATCGTCGTCCACCTCGGCAGCTTCACCAACGACTTGCACTCCGCATTCATGGCGTTCTCCCTGGCCACCAACATGCAAAAGCATGGTGCAAGCGTCACCGTCTTCCTGGACCGCGAGGGTGTCCGCCTCGCTGACGTGCGCGAGCGCGGCGACCTGACCTGGGGCGACAGTGGCGGCACATCGGCGGCGATGGCCGAATTCGTACAGGCAGGCGGCAAGGTGGTGGTTTGCCCGCATTGCGCCAGTCTCGCGGGCATCGAGGCCGCCAACATCAGGCCAGGCGCACGGCTGGCTACTCACGAGGAGGTCGCGACGATCTTCCTATCCGCCGACAAGGTCATCGACTTCTGATCGATAACCTTCTCGCGGCCCAGTCCCCCTAACTGAGGGCCTGCGAAAAGGAAGGGGCCGCCGACTTTACGGCGGCCCCTTTTTTGATTCCAATACATATCTGCTGCTTACGCTTGCGCGGCCATTTTCAACATCGCCCCCTCGCCCGCGCTCGAGCAATGGCGACGGCAACCCAACTGTCACTTCCCGCGCACGCCGAAGCGATCTCGACGCTTGTGGAAATGGGAGTGCTGCACGAAATCACCGGTCGCCAGCAGGACCGCGTCTTCCACAATCGCGCTCCTCGCAAGTTCGGCGGTGGAAAACGCTCGCGACGCCGAGAGACCTGCCGCCGTTTGACTTGCATCATATCAGCGGGCGATGCTTGCATTAGAAACACTGCAACTAAAATCACCTGGATGGAAAGGTATCTGACGAATCCGCACCGGCCCCGCCCATGCGATGCGCCATGTAGGTCAGGGCTGACGAAAGCGTAGATGTCACATGTGATGGCGAGCCGAATGATATTAGTATTTACGCATGTATGACGTGCAGAGCAAAAGCCGCGCAAGGCTTCGTACGCTAGCGATCCTGTTGATCGCGGCTGTAGCGCTTCTGCGCGGCGTCATTCCTGCGGGCTTTATGCTCAGTTCTGCCGACACGGTCCTTGGACGCTTCGTCGTCCTGGAGCTGTGCGACGCAAACCAGCAGCCCCATGAAGTAATCAACCTCGATACGGGCGAGACACTTACCTTCACGGATCATGAGAGGCGCAAGCTTCCATCCCAAAGTCCGTCACACTCGCCATGTGTATTTGCTTCTGCGGCCTATCTTGGCGCAGCGCCAACTCCAGCACTCACGCCGCTCCTTCAGACCGATATCGCTCAAGGCCCGGCTTTTGCCACGACCGGTATCGTCCCCGCTCGCGCCTCATCCCCTCCTCCTGCCACCGGCCCACCGCGCCGCGTCTGAACGCTCATCACAACGCTTCAGACACCACAGCCGTACCGCCCTCACGGAGCGCGGCGCAGGAGACGCACATATGAAACTCGCATATCTCGCCAGCGTGGCGACAATTGCAGCCGCCGCACCGGCATTCGCCCAGTCCGCTGCGGACAGTGATCCGCTAAGAGACATCGTCGTTGTTACGGCAGGCAGACAGGCCGTCACCACTGAATCGGCCCGCCCTGACGAGCAGCCCGCGCAAGGCCCCGACGTTACGCAATTGTTGTCAAGAATTCCGGGCGGGGCCAGGGTGGGCAATGGTGCCTTGTCGGGCCAGGCTCAGTATCGCGGCCTGTTCGGAGACCGTTTGAATCTCAGGGTCGATGGTCAGAGCTTTGCGTCGGGCGGACCGAACCTGATGGACCCGACTTTCCACTATGCGCCGGCCACTCTTGTCTCTGAACTGCTGATCGATCGCGGCGTGAGCCCTGTCAGCGACGGACCCGGACTTGCGGGCGGGATGGACGCAATCTTCAAGCGGATCAACTTCGCGACGGGTTCGGAGCCGCGCTATGGCTACGACCTGACCAGTGACGCCCGCAGTGTGGACGAGAGCGTATCGTTCGGCGGAGTGATGGGCGCTTCGACCGACACCTGGCGCATAAACGCCCTCGGCTCATACGAGAGCGGCGATGATACCCGGTTTCCAAGCGGGACAATCGCCGCCTCCGCGTTCGAGCGCGGCGTCTATGGCCTGTCGGCAGGCGTGCGGACGGGGGAGCACGAATTCAGTCTGGACGTGCGCCGCCAGAACACGGGGCCGTCAGGCAATCCGCCGTTTCCGATGGACATGATCTATTTCGACACCGACTTCGCAAAGGCCGGGTACAAGGGGTCATGGGGAGATGTTGGCCTCGTCGCCTCGCTCGGATACGCAGATGTGGCCCACCTGATGGACAATTACTCACTGCGTCCCATTCCAGCAGCTGCACAGCAGCGCGACGCCTTTGCTACAGCGACGACCCGCAGCGCGTCCCTGGCTGCGACGCTTCCAGCGCTGGGCGGCGACATCAGCCTCGGTCTGGATGGCGAGGAAATCGACCGCAACGTGACAATCACAAATCCAACAAACGCGGCTTTCTTCATTCAAAGTCTCCCCGACATCAATCAGCAGAGACAGGGATTGTTTCTGGAGTGGCGCGGGGCCCTTGGCGGGCTAGAGGCCCAGCTGGGTGCGCGCGTGGATCGCCATGAAGCAAGCGCCGGCCTCGCGACGATCGGTGCGGGACTTCCACCGGCCGCCACCGCCCTCCTCAACGCATTCAATGCGAGCAACCGCTCCCTGGACGACACGACGACCGACTTCGTCGCGCGCCTCTGGACGACAGAAGCCGACAACATGGTCTGGCGTTTCACGCTGGCGAGAAAGCAGAAGGTTCCCGGGCACGTCGAGCGCTTCCTCTGGCTTCCAAGCAACACAAGCGGGGGACTTGCAGATGGAAACATCTACATTGGCGCCCGCGACTTGAAGCCAGAAACGGCGTGGATTGCCGAGGCCGGTTTCGACTACAAAGCCGCAGGCGCGTACATTCGCCCAACCGTCTTTGTTCGCCAGGTTGATGACTACGTGCAGGGTGTTCCATTCGATAGCACCCCCGGCGTCCTTGATACGCCGCAGGAGATTATCGCGAACGGCAGCGGCGACCCCACTCCCCTGCGCTTCGCCAATGTCGACGCCTTGCTCTACGGCCTCGATCTTGACGCAGGCATTGCACTTGACGCGTCATGGCGCATCGACGCGGTGCTGAGCATCGTCCGCGGCGAGCGTCGCGATATTGATGACTCTCTCTACCGTGTTGCTCCCCCAAGTCTGACCGCTGGATTGACCTATGAGCCAGGCGTCTGGTCAGCGACGTTCGAAGCCAGGGCCGTTGCAGAACAGGAGAATGTGTCGGCCACAAACTCCGAAGCACCATCAGCTGGTTACGTGGTTCTCAACGCATTCGGGTCGTGGACCGTCCGCGATGGGGTCAGGCTATCGGCGGGCGTCGAGAACCTGCTTGATCACAAGTACGAGGATCATCTCGCCGGCTACAACCGGATCAGTGGATCAGACGTTGCACTTGGATCGCGCCTACCGGGGGCCGGCCGCGGGGTCTTTGTCCGGCTTTCAGCGGCAGGCTGATCCTCCAAACAACGCCGACGAACCGCTCGTCTTTTTTCTGACGGGCGGTCCGGCAAGCGTGGGGCTCGAGGCCCGGAGAGCGGCACCCAACTTCAAGACGAAATCGAGTACAATGCGGTTGGTAGAGATCACTGACCAGAAAATAGTCTAAGCCTGAAAGCTCCACGATAGACACTCAAATGAGCCGAGCCTGGTTCTCGATATCAGCAGGTCGGCTAGGCATCCAATTGAAGGTGATTGGCGAATGTTCACCCGCCGCAGATTTCTCGAGGGAAGCTTAGGTACTGTCGCCGTCCTGGGCGGCTGCACCGCGGAGGGCCAGAGCGCGGGAACCCCGCTGCCAATTCCCGAACTCGTCGATGCGCGCAAGCAGAACGGTGCGATCTCGCTGGTAGCCGCCGAAGGTGAGCACGCTTTCGTCCCTGGCCATTCGACCAAGACCTACGGATTTTCGGCGCCATATCTGGGGCCGGTCGTCCGCATGCACAAAGGCGATGAAGTCGAATTCACTGTCGAGAACAGACTTGACCGAGGCACGACAGCGCACTGGCATGGCGTGCTCGTACCGGCAGCGCTCGATGGCGGGCCGCACCTATTGATACCGCCGGGTGGAATTTGGCGACCGGTCCTCAAGATCGACCAGCCTGAGACCACAGCGTGGTATCACTCTCACCCCCATGGAGACACAGGACGGCAGGTCTACAGGGGCCTCGCCGGACTCATGATTGTCGAAGATGGCGTGGGCGAGCGGTTAGGTCTGCCACGGACCTATGGGATCGACGACCTGCCGATCATTCTTCAGGATCGCCAGCTCGATGATGAAGGTGCTCTCGTCTACAACATCGTCGGTCCCACCCGAATGATGGGCATGCGCGGGAACACGCTGCTAGTTAATGGAGCTATCTCGCCGTTTGTAAAAGTTCCTCGCGGTCTCGTTCGCCTGCGTCTTCTTAACGCCGCCAACGCCCGAAACTTCGATCTGCGGTTTGCCGATGGGCGTACATTCCACGTGATTGCATCCGACGGCGGGTACCTGCCTGCGCCCATCGGCATGACCTCACTGATCATTGCTCCGAGCGAGCGGTTCGAAGTGCTTGTCGATTTCTCCGATGGCAAGGTCGCCGTTCTAGAGACAGCGCCTGATGACAACATGATGCGTGGCATGGGCGGCGGTATGATGGCCGGGATGATGGAGAGCGTCGGCGGTGAGTTGCTGCGCTTTGAGCCTCATTCCGCCTCAGCCGCAGCGGCCAATGCCATCCCCAAAACGCTTGTGGCCCTTGCCCCGAGCGATCCAGGTCGCGCCGTCCGAAGGCGCCGCGTATCGCTCGACATGGGGCCGGCAATGATGCGTGGGCAAGGCGCTGGGGGCGGCATGAGGATGGGTGGAGGAATGGGACCACCGATGGGCATCAACGGCCAAGTCTACGATATGGGCCGCATCGACTTCGCTCCGAAGCTCGGCGACACCGAGATCTGGGAGGTCACGCCAAACATGATGGCGCACCCGTTCCACGTCCACGGCGTCATCTTCAACGTGCTGTCGATCGGCGGCAAGGCTCCTGCCTCCCATCTGGCTGGCGGCAAGGACACCATCCTACTGAACGAGCCGGCCGAAATTCTTATGACCTTCACGCAACCTGCGACCCCCGACTTCCCCTTCATGTTCCACTGTCACATCCTTGAACATGAGGATGGCGGGATGATGGGTCAGTATACCACCGCATAGCTGGCCATGCCCGTCATTCTGGTGCCAAGGGCGGGGAGGTGTGGCGCTGCTTTTGCGGCCCGAACCCGCAACAACTATGCTCCAGCCATAGTCATCGCGCTCTCGCGTAGACCGGTAGACGGCGGTCAGCAGGGTGTACCCGCATTCCTGCGCCCGGTTCACTGTGTGAACAAGCGCCCCAAGAGGACCACGAGGTTGGCTATGAAATCAATCGTGCATCGCACGGAGCCGCATCCGGCGCTTGTTCACGCTCAAGGCGGCTCCGTATCCTTACCGGAACGAGGCCCCGGCCAGCGCCGCTGCCAACTCACTACCAATCAAATCAGCCGCCGTTCGCAGAGGCCCATCGGCCAGGTGCGCATAGCGTTGCGTCGTCGACGCTTGGCGATGCCCGAGGATCCCACCAATCAGAGGCAGCCCGACACCGCCGCCGGCGCCAACACTCGCGAAGGTGTGCCTGAGATCGTGAATACGAACGTCGTCGATCCCGGCCAATTTGCGGATGCGATGCCATTCCTTGTTCAGGCCATCGAAGTGACCATCGCCTCGCGCAGCAGGAAACACCCATAGCTGGCTGCGATCCACCCAACGCCTTTGTTCCTCGAGAATCTCGGTGGCAACTCGTGCGAGCGGGATGACCTTCGCTCCCGTCTTGCTGGTCTTCTTGCGCAGCATGCCGAAGTTGAAATCGACCTCAGACCATTTCAAGCCTTCGATCTCGCCGCGCCGCGCGCCCGTAAGAATGAGCAGGCGGAGGATGATGGCGGCACTTCCCGCCGTCGTGGTCGACACCGGCTGTTCAAGAACCTCCCCTAACCGGCGAAGCTCATCCGCTGACAGATACCGATGCCGCTGGCCTCCCGGCGGCAGTTTGATGCCAAGGGCAGGATTTCGCGGGATCAGTTCCATGTCGACAGCATAGGAGAGGATCGACGAGAATAGTCGGATCGTTCTTGTCGCCGTTCCCTCCCCGCCGGTGACATTGATCTTGCCCCGTCGACGGCCCTTTCGCGTTACGCTGGAATCGCCTCCAGCGATCCGATTCCGCAGGAGTTGAATGTCGCCTTTGGACAGGCTTTGCAGCGTCCGATTGCCGATCAGAGGCTTCAGATGGTGATTGGCCAAAGCAATGTCGTTGTTGATATTGACCTGCTGTCGTTTGGCGCCAGTGCGCCGGTTGATAAGCGCTCCGCCTTTGGACCACTCGTCGATGAGTTCGCTGACCGTCCGCGCGTTGCGGGTCTTGTCGCGCTGGTCGGCGAAGTCATCACCGAGATGCGCGCGGGCCAATATCTTCTTCGCTTCAGTTCGCGCGTCCTCTGGCGTGATGGTGCCGAACGTCCCTACAGATACGCGGCGCTGCCGGCCTCCCCGGCCGCCGCCTACGCGGTACTGAACGACGAAAGTCTTGCGGCCCGAAGGAGCTGTCCGCACGCCAAATCCTGGCAGCTCTTCGTCAAACACAATGCGCGCGTGCTTTGACGCCAGGAGCGCTTCGATGTTGCGTTTCGTTAGCTTCACGGCGAGCCTCCGTTTGCCCGTCGTGAACTAATGCGAGGGTCAGATTTGGAAGCACATAGTAAACACCGGAGCGGGGAACTCGGGGTGATTTGAGGAAACAGGAGGAAACACATGCGAGCGCCAATCGCCTCTAACGCGAGGATTTGTTGGCAGAATCTGACACGCGCGCCGTCTGCACGAAACACTAGGATAGCTTACATGTGTAATTTCGTAATGCGGGGGTCAGGTGTTCAAGTCACCTAGGCAGCACCATTCTTCCTTCTTCTCGAGATGGGCATGAGCCGCGGGATCGATGTTCTTGTCATCGGCGCGGGGGCGGCCGGGCTGCTGTGCGCGATCGAGGCGGCGCGGCGGGGGCGGCGCGTGTCTGTGATCGATCATGCTGCGAAGCCGGCGGAGAAGATCCGGATTTCGGGCGGGGGGCGATGCAATTTCACCAACCTGCAGGCGAGCCCGAAGCAGTTCCTGTCGAACAATCCGCATTTCTGCGTTTCGGCGCTGAAGCGTTTCACACAGCGGGATTTCATCGCGCGGATCGAGGCGCGGGGAATTGCGTATCACGAGAAGACGCTGGGCCAGTTGTTCTGTGACGGATCGGCGAGCCAGATCATCGAGATGCTGCTCGACGATCTGAAGTCGGCGGGTGGCGAGCTGGAGCTGGGTGTTGAGCCGGGGGCGATCGCGAAGACGGCGGATGGATTTGAGGTGCAGACTTCGACGGGCGCGATTGCCTGCAAATCCCTGGTGATCGCAACGGGCGGCAAGTCGATTCCGAAGATGGGAGCGACGGGTTATGCCTATGAGATCGCGCGGCAGTTCGGATTGAAGATCATCGAGCCGCGCCCTGCCCTTGTGCCGTTCACGCTGGACGAGGCGAAGCTTGAGCCGGTGAAGGAGCTGGCAGGAGTTTCGGTCGAGGCGCGGGTGGCGGTCGGGAAGACGGCTTTCGATGAGGGAATGCTGTTCACGCATCGCGGACTTTCGGGGCCTTCGATTCTTCAGATTTCGAGTTACTGGCGCGAGGGCGATGAGATCGTCATCGATCTGGCGCGCGGTCGGGATGTTTTCGCGGAGCTGAAAAAGGAGCGCGTCGAGCGGCCGAAGCTGCAGCTCGATAATGCGCTGACACATTTTGTGCCGAAGCGGCTGGCTGAGCAGATTGCGGCGCGGACTTATCAGACGGCGCGGCTGGCCGATCTTTCGGATGCGAAGCTGCGCGAGGTCGCGGCGGCGGTGAATGCCTGGCGGATTGTTCCGGATGGAACGGAGGGATGGCGCACGGCGGAGGTGACGATCGGCGGCGTTGATACGGACGGGCTGTCTTCGCAGACGATGGAGGCGAAAGGCGTTTCCGGGCTGTATTTCGTTGGGGAGTGTGTGGACGTCACGGGCTGGCTGGGCGGGTATAATTTCCAGTGGGCGTGGAGCTCCGGCTGGGCCGCTGGGCAGGTGGCGTGAGGGCGCGTTCTCGCGGGTGAGCGAGGCGGGTGGGTTTTGATTTTGAGCGCGGCTGCTTAGGCGGCCGCGTTTTTGTTTGGAGTTGGGCGAAGAGCCCCCTCCGTCTCCCCGCGAAGACGCGGCGATCCACCTCCCCCAGTCCTGCGGACTGATGGAGGCAATTCCCCTTCGTTGCTCTGATCTTGCCTCCCCATGCGTAGCAGGGGGAGGTGGATCGCTGACGTCGTCAGCGAGACGGAGGGGGATGGTTCGGTGTGGCTCATGGTGGTGAGCACGCCCTCGTCCTTCGACGGGCGCACGCTTTGCGCGCTGCTCAGGATGAGGGCTGGCGGGCTGCGGTGTTGCGCAGCGTGGTTGTCCTTGAAGGTGTCGGTCGTCATTCTGGGCAGAGCGGCTTCATCGTCAGGCGTGTGCCAATCACGCTTGGGGTGAAGCTGCTTCATCTGGAATGTTGAGAAGACGTAGTGCACGAGCATCGCAAATGCGCGCAGCACAGCTGTCAGCAAGAGCTGAGGAAGCTGCGGGATTACCAGCCCAGTTTGCGCGTGTTTGTGCCGTGTCATGGGTTGGATAATAACCCTCGCTCCGGCCCCGGTTGAATCTGGGGCGCGCTATCCCCCATCTTTGTTGGGTAGTGGCTTGATGTTGCACGAGAAGATTTTTGGCTGTCCTACGGATTGGATAGCGCGCCGTCCCTCATTCTCGACATCGCGCTTGTGACTCGCCCCCTCCGTCTCGCGGCTTCGCCGCGATCCACCTCCCCCGCCTTCGGCGGAGGAGGAAAGAGAGCGGAAGCCAATGAGAGAGTATCGTGCACTCACAATGGGTCCCGGATAGCGCTTCGCGCTTCCGGGATGACAGGTGGTGGAGATGAGAGAGCTCTAGCTCGCTTCGTCGACGCGGCGGGAGAGCATTTCGATTCTGGCGGCGGCGTCTGTGAGGAGGGTCGCGGCGCGGTTTTCGAGGTTGCGGATGCGATCATCCAGCGCTTTTGAGCCGGAGTTGGCGGCTTGCGCGTCGAGTTCGTCGAGGATGGAGAGGCCGGCGGCGAGGAAGAGGCGTTCGGCGCCGAGGTCGCCCAGGGCTTCGATCAGTTCCTTCACGCGCTGGTCGAAACGCGCGCCAAGTTCTTCGAGACGGGATTCCTGGCCGGGGGCGCAGCTGAGCGCATAGCGCTTTCCGGCGATCTGGAGTTCTGCCTTGGCCACGACACTCACCTTCTGAAGGGCCCACTATGAACCATTTTGAACGGCTACCCTAGACCCTGCGTTCCTATAACGCCGTCAGACCTTGCCCAGAGCCTCGCGAACCTCGGAAATTGCGGCGCCCAAGGCTTCGGAGGCTTCGTCGGCGAGACGCTGGAGTTCGCGTTCACGTGCTTTTGCGGCATCCAGATCGCCTGCGAGACGAGCGCGGTCGACGCGCAGGGCGTCAGCCTCGCGCTCACGCGAGCGATGGCCTTCCAGACGGTCAAACAACCCGTCCAGACGGCCTTCCAGACGGTCTATCGACGCCTCCAGTTGCCGGAGGGCGTTATCGATTTCCGTTGATTCATCAGGTCCCACACTCATCCCCACCCACATTGAGGCTTGTGAGCAAGTCGCGCAATGGCGTGGTGCGGCTGTGAATCCTCTTTGAGGGGAAGCGCATCCCCGTTAATCAGCGCGCAAACCCGCCGGAGGGAATTTCATGCCGCAACTGCCGCTCGCCAACGCGATCCGCGCCCTTTCGATGGATGCCGTGGAGAAAGCCCAGAGCGGCCATTGCGGCCTGCCGCTTGGTTTCGCGGACGTTGCGACGCTGCTGTATCAGGAATTCCTGAAGTTCGACGCGGCTGATCCGAACTGGCCGGACCGGGATCGCCTGATCCTGTCGGCCGGCCACGGCTCGATGCTGCTGTATTCCCTGCTCTATCTGACCGGCTATCCGGATGTGAGCCTCGACGAGATCAAGAAGTTCCGCCAGCTCGGCTCGAAGACGCCGGGCCACCCGGAATTCGGCCACACGATCGGCGTCGAGACCACAACAGGCCCGCTGGGCCAGGGCATCGCCAACGCCGTGGGCTTCGCGATGGC
>Ga0209097_10002707_pt1 | contig 14132 bp, 13 predicted proteins | sample AD_UKC052_MetaG_FD_184419 | JGI IMG/M metagenome (GOLD analysis project Ga0209097, IMG submission 184419) | Active sludge microbial communities of municipal wastewater-treating anaerobic digesters from USA - AD_UKC052_MetaG (SPAdes) (version 2) | ecosystem: Engineered > Bioreactor > Anaerobic >... | reverse complement strand
ATCGTTTTTTCACACCCGCGAAATGCGGACCGGGGGGGTCATGAGTGACGGGAAGTTGAAGCTGTCGTATCGCGCGGTGGAGTCGCTCACGCCGTACGAGCGCAACGCGCGGACGCACTCGCCGCTGCAGGTGCAGCAGCTGGCCGATTCGATCGACTCGTTCGGCATGGTCGGCGCGATCGTCGTCCGGGACGGCATGATCGCCAAGGGCCACGGCACCCTGGCGGCCTGCGCGCTCCTGTACGGGCAGGGAAAGCGCATCTACCCCCCTCCTGGCCCGAAAGCGCCCGAGGCGGAGCGGCCGGAGGCGTTCCCGGCCGGCAAGGTGCCGGTGATCGACGCCACCGGCTGGACCGACGCGCAGTTCCGGGCCTACGTCATCGCCGACAACAAGCTGGCGCTGAACGCCGGGTGGGACGAGGCGCTGCTCGCGGTTGAGCTCACCGCGCTCAAGGCGGCGGACTTCGACCTCGGGCTGATGGGCTTCTCCCGCGACGAGCTGTTCCGCCTCATGCCGAACGGCGGCGGCAACACCGATCCGGACGACGCGCCGCCGGCGCCGGCCGATCCGGTCAGCCAGCTCGGGGACGTCTGGCTCCTGGGGACTCACCGGCTGACCTGCGGCGACTCGACACAACCAGAAACGGTGGCGCGGTGCCTGGCGGGCTCGAAACCCCATTTGATGGTGACCGATCCGCCCTACGGGGTGTCCTACGATCCGGCCTGGCGCACGAAGGCCGGCGTGGGTTCGAAGGGCGCCGCCACCGGCAAGGTGATGAACGACGACCGGGCCGACTGGCGCGAGGTCTGGGCGCTGTTCCCGGGCTCCGTGGCCTACGTCTGGCACGGCGGGCTGCACGCCGGCGTGGTGGAGGACAGCCTGCTCGCGTGCAAGTTCAAGATTCGGGCGCAGATCGTCTGGGTCAAGTCCCGGCCTGCTCTCTCGCGCGGCCACTACCACTGGCAACACGAGCCGGCGCTTTACGGCGTGCGCGAGGGCGAGCAGGACGACCACTGGCGCTTCGTGCCCGAGCACGAGCTCGTCGGCTACGCGGTGAAGGACGGCGAGACCGCCGACTGGCACGGCGGGCGCAAGCAGTCGACCGTCTGGTTCATCGAGCACATCAAGTCCGACACCGGTCACGGCACTCAGAAACCAATCGAAGCAATGCGCCGGCCAATCGAGAACAACTCCGACCCGGGCGACTTCGTGTTCGAGCCGTTCTCCGGCTCCGGCACCACCCTGATGGCGTGCGAGGTCACCGGCCGGCACTGCCGGGCCATCGAGCTGGACCCGCGCTACGTCGACGTCGACGTCCTGCGCTGGCAGGCGTTCACCGGCAAGGCGGCGACGCTCGAGGCGACCGGGCAGTCCTTCGCCGAGGTGGCCGCGCTGCGCCAGAAACCGGCCGCGGCGGCTCCGGCGCCGGCAGCCCCTGCCAAGGCCCCCACCAAGGCGGCGACGCGCCGCAAGGCGGCCTGACGTGGCGACTCGCGGCCGCAAGCCCACCCCGACGCACCTGAAGCTGGTGCGCGGGAACCCGGGCAAGCGCGCGCTCCCCAAGAAGGGGACCGAGATCCCGGTGGTGGTCGAAGAGGTCACGCCGCCCGAGTTCCTGTCGACCGACGCGAAGGTCGAATGGGGCCGGATGATCGGTGCCCTGGTCACGCTGAAGCTGGTATCGAAGCTGGACCGGGCTGCTCTGGCGGCCTACTGTCAGGCCTACGGCCGGTGGGCGCAGGCCGAGCGCGCGCTGGCGACGATGGCGGAGAAGGACCCCGTGGCGGCCGGCCTGCTCATCAAGACGACGGGCCAGAACGTGGTCCAGTCTCCGCTGGTCGGCGTGGCGAACAAGGCAATGTCCGACATGGTGCGGTACGCGGCGGAGTTCGGCATGACCCCGAGCGCGCGCGTCCGCCTCAATGGCTCAGGTGGTGGCGGTGCCCAAACAAACCCGTTCGAGCAGTTCAAGCGCCGACCCTCCGGCACGTGATTTCTGCGGCATCGCGCTGGCCTACGCGAAGCGCGCCGCGGACGAAAAGAACCGGCGCAAGTTCGGGAAGTGGATCCGCCTGGCGGCGCAACGCTACCTGCGCGACCTGGAGCGCGCTCGCGCGAAGGGTGCGCCGTTCTACTTCGACCGCGAGGAGGCCACGCGCGCGTGCTCATTCATCGAGTGCCTGCCTCACGTGGAGGGCCGGTGGAAGAACGCCGACGGCTCCGAGCAGCTCACGCTGGTGCTGCACGAGTCGGACGTTTTCTTCGTGGTGCAGCTGTTCGGCTTCCGCAAGCCCAACGGCACCCGTCGCTTCACCACCGCGCTGAAGGCGATTGCCCGGAAGAACGCGAAGTCCACCGTGGCCGCGGCGATCGGGCTGTACTGCCAGTGCTGCGAGGACGAGCTCGGGCCGCAGGTCATCTCGGGCGCGACCACCGGCAAGCAGGCGCGCATTGTGTTCAACGTGGCGAAGCGCATGGTGGAGAAGACGCCGGCGCTGCAGCAGGCGTTCGGCGTGGAGGCGTTCGCCAACGCGATCCCGTCCTACTCGAACGGCGGCGAGTTCAAGCCGATCAACGCGAAGGCCAGCACGCAGGACGGCTTGAACCCGTCCACCACGATCCTGGACGAGATCCACGCGCACAAGACGCACGACCTCCTTAACGTGCTCCGCTCCGCCGCCGGCGCTCGCTCGAACCCACTGTTCCTGTTCACCACCACCGAGGGCTACGAGTCCCCTGGGCCCTGGCCGGATCTGCGGCACTTTGCCGAGCAGGTGCTGCAGGGAATCGTGGAGGCGGACCACTTCCTGGCGATCTACTACGCGGTCGACGAGGCCGACGAGGAGGCTGGCATCGAGGCGGACGACGACTTCGACGAGTCCGCCTGGATCAAGGCCAACCCGCTGATCGAAGTGAACCCGATCCTTCTGGACGAGATCCGGAAGGAGGCGATCGAGGCGAAGGCGATGCCCGGCCGGCACGCCGAGTTCAAGATCAAGCGGCTAAACCGCCGGTCGTCCGTGGCGGGCGGGTGGGTCAACCTGAGCAAGTGGCGCGCGTGCTCCGGGGCTGTCGACCTCGAGGCGCTCAGGTCAGTGAAGTGTTGGGGCGGGCTCGACCTGGCGTCGACCACCGATCTCTGCTCGTTCAGGCTGGTGTGGAAGGTGGGAGAGCGCTGGTTCACGCATGGGTGGCGCTTCGTGCCGGCGGCCGCGATCAAGAACCGGACCGAGCGAGGCCTGGTCCCGTATCAGCCCTGGGTGCAATCCAAGTACCTGATCGAAGCTGGCCAGGAGGTCGTCGACTACGACCTGGTGCGGGAGCACATCCTGGCGGCCCACCGCCGGTTCAAGATCGTCAATGTCGGGTACGACAAGTGGAACGCGGCGCAGCTCGTTTCGAAGCTGCAGGCGGACGGCGTGCCGATGGCGGAGTTCATTCAGGGCCCTCGGTCCTACCACCCGGCGATGCAGGAGCTCGAGCGCGCGTACACCGCCGGGCTGCTCTCGCACGGCAACGATCCGGTGCTCAACTGGTGCGCTTCCAACCTGGTGGCGCGCCGGGACGTGAACATGAACACCGCGCCCGACAAACGGCGCGCCGCGGACAAGATCGACGACTTCGTGGCGTTGCTGATGGGCATCGGTTCGAGCCTGGCCGCCGAGCCGGAGAAGAAGTTCCAGTCCTTCTTCGTCTGAATTCGCAGTATCCTCGCGCCTGTCAGAACTGCCGGCCGGCTGGCCGAGGTACCTCATGAACCAGCGCGCCTACTCCACGCTCGAGATCAAGGCGGCCACCGAAGACGGCGGCAAGCGTCGCTTCTCCGGCATCGCTTCGACCCCCGAGACCGACCGCATGGGCGATATCGTGGAACCGAAGGGCGCCGAGTTCAAGCTGCCGCTACCGCTGCTCTGGCAGCACGATTCGCGTAATCCCATCGGCTGGATCACGAAGGCCCGCGTCACCGACGCCGGCATCGAGGTCGAAGGCGAGGTCGCTTCGATGGTCGACGACCCGGAGAGCGACCTGGGCAAGCAGCTGAAAACCTACTGGCAGTACATCAAGTCCGGCTTGGTGCGCGGGCTGTCCATCGGCTTCAATGCCAAGGAGACGGCGCGCATCGAGGGCACCTACGGGTACCGGATCATGAAGTGGGCTTGGCTCGAGCTCTCCGCGGTGACCATCCCGGCGAACGAGCAGGCCACCATCCTTGCGATCAAGTCCGCCGATCTGGCGCTGCAGGCCGCGTCTGGCCACCGGCAGCTCCACGATGGTCGGGCTTCCGCACTTCCGCCCGGCGTCCCGGGGGCCACCAAGAACGCCGCGCTCCGCGGCACTCAAACCCCCACGGGGAAAGGACCGACCATGAAAACCGCATACCAGGAGCTCGCCGAGTTCCGTGAGCAGCGCGCCACCAAGACGGCGCGCATGGAAGAACTGCAGACGCTGGCCAAGTCCGCCGAGCGTCGCATGACCCAGGAGGAAGCGCAGGAGTTCGACGCGCTGCTCGCCGAGGTCGACGTCATCGACGACCAGATCCGCGCCAAGTCCCTGGAGGCGCTCAACGGCGCCGCCGCTCGCCCCGTCAACGGCGAGAACAGCAAGTCCGGCAGCGAGTCGCGCGGCCCGATGGGCTTCGTGCGCAAGACCGACCCGGAGGACAAGTTCAAGGGTCAATCGTTCATCCGCGCCGCGATCGCCAAGGCGGCCGCGTTCGTCGCGCTGAAGCAGGGCCACTACGTGTCTCCGGTGGACATTGCCATGAACCGCTGGGGCAAGACCCACCCGAACCTGATCAACTGGATCAAGGCGGCGGTGGCCGGCGCCGGTACCGGTTCGGGCGAATGGGGCGCGGAGCTGGCGCAGTCCGACACCCGCTACACCGGCGACTTCGTCGAGTTCCTGTACTCGATGACCGTCTTCGACCGTCTGCCGCTGCGCCCCGTGCCGGCGCGCATCCACATCAAGGGCCAGGACGGCGCGGCCACCGGCTACTGGGTCGGCGAGTCCAAGTCCATCCCGGTGTCCAAGGCAGACGCTTCGGACGTCGAGTTGACCCCGCTGAAGGTCGGCGCGATCGCGGTGAGCTCCAAGGAGCTGATCCTGGACTCGCAGCCGTCCTCCGAGCAGTGGATCCGCGACTGCATCGCCGAGGCGAGCGCGCAGCGCGTGGACACCACGTTCCTTGGCAGCGCGGCAGCGGTCGCCGGCGTCTCGCCGGCCGGCCTGCTGAACGGGCTCACGCCGCTGGCTCCCTCGGGCGCCGACGCCGCGGCCATCCGCGCCGACCTGATGTCGCTCTACGCTCCGTTCCTGGCAGCGAAGAACGCCAGCGGCCTGGTGCAGGTGATGACCCCGTCGATGGCCAAGGCGATCTCGCTCCTGGTCAACGCGCTGGGCCAGACGGAGTTCCCGGGCCTGAACGCCACCGGCGGCACGCTGCTCGGCGACACGGTCTACACGGGTGACAACGTCGCGGGTGGCGACTGGATCCTGATGAAGCCCAGCGACATCTGGAAAATCGGCGACTCCGGCATCGAGATCTCGATGACCGACACCGCGACGCTCGAGCAGGACGACGCTCCGGCGGGCGCCACCGACACCCCGGTGGCCTCGACCGCGACGATGGTCAACCTGTGGCAGACCGAGTCGGTCGGCTTCAAGGTGGTTCGCCGCATCAACTACCAGAAGCGCCGCTCCGGCGCGGTGGTGGTGCTGAGCAACGCCGAGTACGGCGGCGTGGTCAGCTGATCGAGGTCTTCTGACCTGAAACCGGCCCGGGCAGCGATGCCCGGGCCCTTCCACAGGAGGACCCGATGTCCGTTCCCCTCCAAGCCCTCCGAGGCTTCCCCTACGCCGGCCGCCGCCTGGTCGCCGGAGAGCAGTTCAACGCCCGCGGCGAGTCCGATGCGCGCACCCTCTGCGCGGTGGGCTTCGCCACCCGGCACATCCAAGTTCCCGAGCCCCTGCCAGAGATCTCCGTTCCGCCTGTGGCGACGAAGCGCGGCAAGGGCTACCGCACGCAGTCGCTCGAGGCGCAGACCTCCACCGACACAGCACAGGATACTTCGCGCCCTGGCGCCAGCGAGACGCAAGTCTCCGAAGAAGGCACCGAGGATAAGCCCGAGCCCGGCAAGCTCGAAACCTCGCCGGCGGCCGACGCCGCTCCCTCGCGCCGCCGCTACACCCGGCGCGACCTGGCCGGGGCTCCGGAGTGAAGTTCGCGCCGGTGAAGTTCGCGCCCGCGCTGCGCCGCGGCCTGACCTCGCTGCTGCAGAAGGCCGGCATGCTCTCGAACGTGCCGGTCAACGGCCGGGGCGTTGGCTTCTCCTGGTTCGGCGACCACCTGGAGTTCCAGCGCGACATCGAGGTGGTCCACGACAAGGTGCTCTCCCACCCGACCGTCTACTCTTGCATCACGCTGATCGCCAGCGACGTCGCCAAGGTCGGGCTCGAGCTGCGCATGCGCGAGGACGACGACGGCTACTGGGAGGTCACGATCAACCCGGCGTTTTCTCCGGTGCTGCGCAAGCCCAACCACTACCAGACGAGGCAGCAGTTCATCGAGGTCTGGATGATCTCCAAGCTGCAGCGCGGCAACGCCTACGTGCTGAAGGTGCGCGACGCACGCCGCGTGGTGGTGAAGCTCTACGTGCTGGACCCGACGCGCGTGCAGCCCCTGGTGGCTCCCAACGGCGCCGTCTTCTACCAGCTGAACAGCGACGACCTCTCGACGCTGCCGGTCGACCTGCCGGCGGTGCCGGCGAGCGAGATCATCCACGACCGGATGGAGTGCCTGTTTCACCCGCTGGTTGGCACGTCCCCCATCTTCGCGTGCGGCGTGGCCGCCACGCTGGGTCTGAAGATCGACGGCGCCGCGGCGAAGTTTTTCCAGAACATGTCGCGGCCGAGCGGCGTGCTCACCGCGCCGGCTTCGATCAGCGACGAGGTCGCCGCGCGCCTGAAGCGCGAGTGGGAAAGCAACTACACCGCCGACAACCTCGGCAAGGTGGCCGTGCTCGGAGACTCGCTGAAGTACGAGTCGATGGCGATCAACGCCACCGATGCGCAGCAGGCCGAGCAGCTGGAGCTCTCCGATCGCCGGATCTGCAGCGCGTTCCACGTGCCGGGCTTCATGGTCGGCGTGGGCGATCTCCCGTCCTTCGACAACGTGCAGGCGCTCTGGCAGCAGTACTACAACCAATGCCTGCAGAAGCACTTCGAGGCGATCGAGGCGGTGCTCGACGAGGGTCTGGGCATCGCTGGCACCGACCTGCGCACGGAGTTCTGCCTGGACGACCTCCTGCGCATGGACTCCAAGACGCTGGCCGAAGTGGAGGGCGTCAAGGTGCAGCGTGGCATTGCTTCTCCGAACGAGGCTCGGGCCAAGTTCAACCTGCCCGAGGCCGAAGGCGGCGACTCGCCAATGGTGCAGCAGCAGAACTACTCGCTCGCGGCGCTGGCCAAGCGCGACGCCAGCGCGGACCCGTTCGGCAAGATCGCCGCGGCGCCGGTTCCGGCTCCCACGCCGGTGCCGCCCGAGGACGGCGAGGACCCGGCGGCCTCCGCCGAGGACGTCGAGCGCGCTGTGGAGGCCGGAATCGGCAAGGTGATCGCGACCGTCAAGGCGGACGCGGAGACGTCGCTGGCCGAAGTCTCGCGGCTGATCTCTGCCTCCGTGGCCGAGGTCGAACAGCGGATGAACGCGCGCGCAGAGCACGAGCGGCAGGTCCAGGAAGAGGCGGCCGCCCGCCTGCAGGAGTTCGGCGATGCCCTCACCCGACGAATCGCTCGAGCAACCTCCGAAGCCTAAGCGTGCCGCTCTGCGCGGCCGTGACGGGCGCGACGGTCGAGACGGCAAGGATGGCCTAGACGGTGCGCCTGGCGCGCCCGGACGCGACGGCGCGGATGGCGATCCTGGCCAGCCGGGTCCGGCCGGCGCTCGAGGCGCGCCCGGCGACCGCGGACCGATCGGGCCTCGCGGCCTGGCCGGCGCTCCCGGAGCTGCAGGCAAGGCCGGCGAGCGTGGGCCTCGAGGCGAGGCCGGCCCGCGTGGTCCTATGGGCCCGGTGCCGGCGCATCGCTGGCGCGAGACGAGGCTGCAGTTCGAACAGCCCGACGGCTCCTGGGGCGACGCGGTCGACCTCAAAGGCCCGAAAGGAGAACCCGGCCGCGACGGAATGGGCGGCGGCGTCATCGTGCAGCAGGGTGGCAACGGCGGCGGGACAGGGAACAGCTACTTTCCGTCGGGCTGGTGATCGGAGGTTTCATGCGACTCGTTCTCAGTTTCCTCCTGGCGCTTTGGGCGCAGGTCGCTTCGGCACAGGTCGCTTCGGCGCCGTGGTGTCTTCCCGCCAGTCCCTGGGTTCCGATCGAGCTCTCCGGCGGCCAGCTGATGCAGGGCATCGTGCCGCCAATCAAGGGCGAGTGGCACGCCGTCTGGTGCCGGACCGGAACGTTCAACGGGGGCCCCGGCGAGGTGTGGAGGCTCAAGACGCACGCGGTTCTCGACAAGTACCGTACCGTCAACGGCGCTGCTCTGGTCGCGGCCGCGCGCTCGATTCTCGAGGCTCCGGATCCACTTGCAGCCCTGGACGCGATGCTCACAACCGGGCGCATCGTCCCACCGGCCGGCTCGCAGGATCGCTTCGATTGGGAGACTCTGCTCTTCGCGGCGTGCACTCAGGGCGTCGCGCTGCCGCCATTTCCGGGCTCGGTCGTCACCGGCACGTGCACACCTCCGACGCCGATCTCGCCTCAGGTCGAGACATGGCGCACCCCTTCGAGCGGCACTTTCACGCTTTACACGGTGAAGAATGGGTCTCTGAGTGGCATCATTGCGGCGCGGAAGGCAACGGCTAATGCCTTGTGCGACTGCTCAGCGGGAAAGGCAACGAGCGGCAGCTCGACATACTGCGCGCTCTCCGGTGCTGCACCGGCAGAGGTGACGCTCTGCAAGAAAGTGACCCCCTGATGATCATCGATGTCCGATTCTCTTTTCACTCACCGCAACTCGAAAGGCTCATTATGGAAGTGCAAGAATTCACCGCAAAGATCGCCGCGCTCGATGCGAGGGTCGTCGATCTGCAGGCTCAGGTCGAAGAAGGCAACACGAAGACCGACGCGCTGATCGTTATCGCGAACACCACGAAAGACGCGCTCGTCGCGCTGCAGAATGCGGGCGGCGCGACGCCGGCGCAGCTCGACGAGCTCGCCGCTCAGATCGACGCCGTCGTCACGAAGGTGCAGGCCGCTACCGACTCGCTGAACGTGCAAGACGCCGAGACCGACGCCGCGGCCGTCAACGTTGCACCGTGACCCTCCGCGCGCCGCAGTTGAACCGCGGCGCGCACTCAATCAAACGGAGGCACCGCTATGCCGTTCCCGGCTTCAAATCAAAACCTCGCCGACGCCTATCGGCTGCTGAAGGGACGCGCAAACGACGTGCGCTCGCAATCGGTTAGCCTGCGTGCGCTTTCCCTTGCTGGCGTGGTCGGAGCGGATCGAATCCTGAACTATGCGGCGATGTTGGCTCGGTCGAAGGCTGAGATGTCAACACTAGCGGCGACGCCGGGACTCGCAGCCTATGCGCAGGCCCAGGAGAACAACGGGGCGCTGAACATTGCGACTGAATACTCCGCGATGGTGGCGCAGATTGACGCGGTCGTTGCATGGATCGTCGCAAACTTCCCGCAGGATGGCGGCGGATTCAAGCTCGCATTCACTCTGGCAAGCAACGGCACCCCCGTCTATCGGACTTTCGACACCGCGGCACTCGCTACGTTCCGCACGAACCTAGATGCGCTGATCGCGACGATCAGCTAGGCTTATGACGGCGACGCTCGTTGGCTCTTCAGTGACTGGCTATGACGGGTCTTCGAGCACGTCAGTTGCGACCAGTGCGAAGAGCACAACGAACGGAAACTCTCTTCTGGTCGGTGTCGTTGCTCAGGAGGGGCTAGGGGTCGCGGTAATCGACTCGTGCACCGACACGGCAGGGAACACATTCACCGCACTGACGCAGTACGGGGCGGGCGGCGGTGGCGCGATTGCCCGATGGTTCTACTGCCACAACATCACTGGGCACGGTTCCAACGTATGCACGGCCGGCTTCGACGTAGCAAATCGATATAAGCACATTATTCAAATCGAAGTGTCGGGCCTGAAAAATCAGGCGCCGATAGATGAAGACGGTGTTGTGCCGCTCTCTGCAACTGTGGCGACGGCCAGCGTCGCGATGGGCTCCACAGTCGGGCCAGTGTTTGCGATTGGTACATCGACGAATGATCGAACGTGGACACCGGGAGCCTCGTTCACCGAACTGGCCGATTGGGGGACATCTGCGGCCGCTGAGGTATACACCGGCCTAAACGCCACGGGTACGGTTTCAACGGATATGACGGCATCGGGCGCGTCGAATCTGGTGCTCGCGGCTGTAGGTTTTGAAGAGGCGGCTGTCGCGAGTGTCCTCGGCGTATTTATGCACCACTACCGGCAGCAGGGCATCGCATGATTCCTCTCAAGCTTGCAACCGCATCGCAGCCGATCCCGATCGGGCACTTCGTCGACTCCACCGATGGAGACACTGCGGAGACTGCGCTCACCATCGCGAACACCGACATAAAGCTCTGGAAACGCGGCGCGACTTCTCTCGTCGACAAGAATTCGAGCGGCGCGACACACATGTCGGGCGGCGTCTATTACCTCGTGCTCGACGCGACCGACACCGACACAGCCGGGCCGCTCGTCATCTTCGTGAAAGTCGCCGGCGCGCTGGCGTGCAAGGTTAACTGCTTCGTTGCCCATCCGAACGTCTACGAGTCACTCGTCACCGGCGTCGAGTGGCTCGAAGTCACTGCGCAAGCGACGCGCGCCGAGATCTCCGGCGATGACTTGGTCGTCTACAAACGCGACGACACGACGCAGCAATTCACGAACCCCGGCACCTTCACGACCGGAGCCGACGTGCTGACGGCGCTCGCCGGCAAACCCTGAGGACAGCGATGCAACACACGAACCCCGGGCGCCTCGAGCGCTGGCTCGGCGCCGACAAGGTCGCACAGATCTCCGCGGCAATGTGCAACCCTGCCGCGCGCTGGCCGGGTCGGCCGATCCCGGTCGCCGGCGTGCCCGGTCGTGTCTTCGCATGCGGCGACGGAGACTTCGTCGGCGCCATCGATGCCGGCTTCGAGATGAGCGCGCTCGACCGGGCGGAAGACATCGTCTCGCGAGCAGTGCGCCGTGAGCGCGCGCGGATGGCGCGGGTGAAGCGCTCGCAGCGCGGCGCGATCGGATCGCTCGACGCAGCTCTGTCGGCTTACTTCGGCGGCGGTAATCGCACATTCAACTTCAACAAGGCGGGCACGACCGGCGTCGTCGGCGCGACGAATACCCTCTGGTATGTGGGCAACATGCCTGCGGCCGGCGCTGCCGGTGCTGCCGCGCCAGGCGGCACGATCCCGACCGATGCTTCGACCGGCTCTTTCGTCTTCGACAATCCGAGCGGCGGCGCGACTCAGCACTTCGTTTTCGGAAGCCCCTTCTCGTCCGTCGCAGCGAATACGCTGCTTCTGTACGATCGCCTCTTCTCGGTAACCAAGACGATGGCGAGCACGGCGACGGAAGCCGTTACCGGCGTGCCGACGCGCTACCAATCGACGACGCCGGGCGCGCACGACTACGCCAGGAACAATTTCCTGATGATCGAGTGCAGGACGGCGCTCCCCGCGACGGCGCACAACTGGACGACTTGCACGTATACCGATCAAGACGGAAACACCGGCGCGACGCTTCCCAGCGTGACGGGCAACTCGAGCAACATCATCAACCGGCTCGATCAGCCTGTCGGCACGTGGTTTTGCCCGCTGGCGAGCGGAGACTCCGGCATCAAGAATCTGACGCAGATGCAGTGCAGCGCGTCGGTGGCGTCGGGCGCGATCGACTTCACCATCGGGCACGCGATCGCCTTCATGCCGTGCGGCATCGCGAATTTCTGCTGCGAGAAAGACGGACTGACGACTTCGATCTCGCTCGAGCGAATTCAGGATGACGCCTGTCTCGCCTTCCTCGAGATCCTGAAGCCGGCGACGACGGCAACGACCTACAACGGTCATTTCACGACTCTTCGGGGCTGACATGGCGCGCAGAATCGGCGGAAGGCAAGGGAAGACGCGGCTTCTGCCGGGTCTCGGCTATCCGATCCCGCTGCAGCAGCCGGCCGCTGCGGCGCCTTCCGGCGGCTTCTCATCTCCGATGCTGCTGCTCCCGTTCGGTTTCGGCAAGTCGGGCGGCGGCGGTGGTGGCGTCGTCGTCAACATCTTCAGCGGGCGCGGCGGCGGCGCTGCCTCGCCTCTTGTGGGCTGAATCATGAAGCACCTAGGCGACTTCGACGCAGCCAGCGTCCTGTACACGAAGTTCACGACCTATCGTCCGAGCACGGGTGCTCCGTTCACGCTTGCCGGCACGCCGGTCGTCTCTGTCTACAAGGACGGCTCGCTCACGCAGAGCACCGCGGGGATCACGCTCACCGTCGACTTCGACGGGCTGACCGGCCTGCATCACCTGGCGATCGATACCTCTGCCGATGGGACGTTCTACTCAGCGGGTTCGCACTTCGAAGCTGTGATCACGACTGGCACCGTCGACTCCGTGTCGGTGGTCGGCTCCTGTGTCGCTTCGTTCTCCCTGCGCAAGGACTCCGCGCTCAAGGCGACGGTCGCGGGCCGAACGCTCGACGTCAGCGCCGGCGGCGAGGCGGGCCTGGATTGGGCGAACATCGGAAGCCCGACCACCGCGGTGAACCTCTCCGCGACCAACATCGATGTCGATCAAGTGGTGGCCAGTGTCTCTGGCGCCGTGGGCTCCGTGACCGGAGCTGTCGGCTCGGTCACCGGCAACGTTGGGGGCAACGTGAACGGTTCGGTGGCCACGGTCAACGCGCTGGCGGCGAATTCGATCACCGCCGCCGCGGCCGCAGCAGACTTCGGCACCGAGGTCGGCACCGCGGTCTGGGCGACCGCCACGCGCGAACTGACGGCGGGCACCAACATCGTCCTGGCCAAGGGCGTGGGCGTGACCGGGTTCAACGACCTGGACGCCGCTGGAGTGCGCGGCGCTGTGGGCCTCGCTTCGGCGAACCTCGACACGCAGATCGGCACGCTCGCCACCGCCGCGAACCTGGCCACGGTCGCGGGCTATCTCGACACCGAGATCGCCGCCATCCTCGCCGACACGAACGAGCTGCAGACGGATTGGGCCAACGGTGGCCGCCTCGACCTGATCCTGGACGCGCGGGCCTCGCAGGCGAGCGTGGACACCATCGACGGCATCGTCGATTCGATCCTGGTCGACACCGCTGAAATCGGAGCGGCCGGCGCTGGCCTGACGGCTGTCGCTTCCGCTGCGAACCTCGCAACCCTGACCGGCTATGTCGACACCGAGGTGGCGGCGATCAAGGCGACGACGGACAAGCTCGACTCCACGCTCGAGCTGACGAGCGATGGCCAGATCTTCACCGCCGCCGCTCTCCAGAACGCGCCGAGCTCCGGTGGCGGCCTGGATGCTGCAGGCGTCCGTGCTGCGGTGGGTCTGGCCAGCGCAAACCTGGACACCCAGCTCGCAGCCATCGACACGAAGACCACCAACCTGCCCAGCGACCCGGCGGATCAGTCGCTGATCATCGCGGCGACCACTTCTCTGTCGGGCCTGATCGGAACGCCGGCCGGCGCCAGCCTGGCGGCCGACGTCGCCGCGGTTCAGTCCGATACCAACGACCTGCAGTCGCGTCTGCCTGCCGCTCTGATCTCGGGCCGCCTGGACGTCACCGTCGGCGCCATGCAGACCGACGTCCTGACGTCGACCGCGCTGGCCGCCTCTGCAGTGACCGAGATCCAGGCCGGTCTGTCGACGCTCGACGCCGCCGGCGTGCGCACCGCGGTTGGCCTGGCGTCCGCCAATCTGGACACGCAGCTGGATGCTCTCCCGACTGCGGCTGAGAACACCACCGCCGTTTGGGCGGCTGGCGCTCGCACCCTCACCGCGATCGACGAAGACTCGACCACGCTGGACCTCGACGCAACGATCCGCGGCGCTCTCGGCATGGCGTCTGCCAACCTCGACACCCAGCTGGCCG
>Ga0209097_10002700_pt1 | contig 14151 bp, 9 predicted proteins | sample AD_UKC052_MetaG_FD_184419 | JGI IMG/M metagenome (GOLD analysis project Ga0209097, IMG submission 184419) | Active sludge microbial communities of municipal wastewater-treating anaerobic digesters from USA - AD_UKC052_MetaG (SPAdes) (version 2) | ecosystem: Engineered > Bioreactor > Anaerobic >... | reverse complement strand
CATCAGGATCGGTTGCACTGCCAAGGAAGGTAACGGTATTAGTGGGCAGGGTAATCGTTTTATCAGGACCTGCATTCGCTACCGGAGGAAGATTGGTAGTAGTAGAAGCCGATACAATGATATTGACATCATCAAATCCGCTGAGACCTCCATTATCCTTCACGGTAAGGCGAAGTACATACGTACCTGCCACCAGGCTGCCGGCTGTTACGTTGGCGGTTGTTGCACCGGTAAGTACCGGTGTTGACGGACCACTACGGTAAGTCCATGCATAAGATGCAATCGTACCGTCAGGGTCTGTTCCGCTACCGGTGAGTGCTATACTGTTAACCGGCAGAACGATTGTTTTATCGGTTCCTGCATTGGCAGTAGGTGCCAGATTAGCGGGTGTACCGGAACCGGCCACAATGACCACGGTTTCATCCCATGCGGTAGCCCCGTTATTGTCGGTGGCCGTAAGTCTGAAAAGATAGGTTCCTGCAACCAGGTTGCTGGCCGATAAGCTGGACGTGTTGGCCCCACTCAGGGTCGGTGTGGAAGGACCACTGGTCCTTGTCCATGCATAGACTGCAATGCTTCCGTCTGCATCAGTGGCCGAACCACTCAGGGTTACATTGTTTACCGGAAGGGTAATGGTTTTATCCACCCCTGCATTTACAACAGGAGGCAGGTTAACAACGGGTACCGACACACCCCCATATTCAAGGGCAGCACGGTCCGGATTATTCCCGGTGAAATACAGGCCTACATTCATACCGGCATCAATCAGATCGGAACCGGCTGCGAGTTTCAGGAAATTAATGTTTGGAAGTGAACCATTGGCCTGACGGGCATTCCGGATACCAGAAGTGTCCGTATTCAGGAAGTCAGCCGCGGAGGCATTCGTTGTCCAGCCACCATCATTACCGGCGGTACCTGCTGAATTATTACTACGGATACTGTTTCCGCTGATTTCAACATCTTTGTCGGTATTGCCAAAGGATACATTATTACGGAAAGTGTGAACCCGGTTATTGTAATGGAAGTTCAGTCCGGTGATTTTGTTCCGGAAAAAAACGTTATTGAAGATTTCGGTGCTGAAATCTGCTTCATTGATATGGGCTCCCGCATTACGGTTATCAAAACCAAGACTACGTTGCAGTCTTCTTTTTACCACACCCACACCTGCTGGGGTGGTCAGGAAATCTGAACCCAGTTTAAATCCGACACCGTCTCCGGCTGAGGTATTGGTTCCTTTATTATACCCATTATGCCAGGACCAGCAGGAATCAATCAGCACATAACCGCTGTTTTCAAAAGTATCGAAGCCGTCATCGCCGTTATTCCAGGCGCGGCATCCGCGAACCGTGGTGGTGGTGTTCTGCCCGATCATATAGGTTAAACCAAGGCCATCAGAATTGCCTCCGTTCGAGCCGCCATAATTACTGAAGTTGTCATGGAAATCACTATTCAGGATCAGGTTATTGTTACTGTTATTTTCTACGATCATTCCTTCCACATTATTATCGCATTCCAGTAACTCGAATACACAATTATTCACATTATAGGTTTGCAGACCGGCATCCACCTGGTTGTCATCCGTATACATGCCTGTAAAACGGATCCCTTTTAAGTGAATGTAATTACCGGACAGATAGACCATCCCCCGGTGCCAGCCATTCGATTTATTAAAGGAAGTACCACGGGTGATAACGGGTGATTCACCGGGATAGGCCCAGACTTTTATCAGGTTGCCGGCGGTACCGCTTTTCCCGGTCAGGTAAGGCTGAACGGTGTACGTATACTTACCACCCCTCAAATATAACAGGTCGCCAGCAGCGAGTACGGTCCATGCTTTCTGAAGCGTGAACCAGGGTTGGTCAATGCTGCCGGAATTGTTATCATTCCCGGAAGGGGAGAGGTAATAAGTGTTTACGGCCAATGCGGCTGCTTCTCTCATGACAGATACACTGTCTGTGTTACTCACGGGTTCATCGCCGGTAAAGGGCATGTCTGTTGATTTCCGGCAGGAGGCCATCAGGAACACACCGATCAGTAAGGTGGCAATCGTCACTAAGGTGAGCATTGATTTTTTTTCTGGATGGGCAAGCGAAAGATGCCTGGACTGGTTTTTCATTTTGTACGTTTTTTAGTTGTAAAAAAAAATTACGCCGGTTGGATATTGGTTGTAAAAAGCAGGCAGGAAAACGCGGGCAATAGAAGGCGTATCTGACAGATATGGACCTGTACAGGGAAGGATGTTCGTATGTGTTAGTGGTTGACCGGGTACTGTGAAGTGGTACAGTTTCCGGTGTTAGTGGTTCGTTCCTTAATTGCCTTAACCTTTGTTTTCTTCGTTCCTTTTTTTCCGGCTGAGTGATTAAATAAAGTGTGCCGGTAAAGCATCGTTGTTATCCAAAATCAATGCCAGATTTTTTTTTAAACTTGATTTGATTCAACATTTCAAAAGATACTTTAACGGATTTTTTTTTAGTTGTATCTATAAAACGGAATTTAAATTAGCGAAGTATAAAGCAGTCAACCGTTTATTGATGTTTAAGTGTATCCCTAATCAGGCCTGCGTATTTCTTTTAGTTTGTCAATGAAAACTGACCTGTGTCAGTAATAAGGATGATGCAGGTTGTAGTATTTTATAAGGGGCTGTAGCGATGACACTACACCGATGTAGTTGTTTCTGTATATTTAAAAAATCATACCTATCACCATATCCATTACATTCGTCTGTGTGGGTCCGGTGATAAGTAGACCACCGGTTTGAACAAAAAACGGATACGCATTAAAATGAGTCAGGTGTGTCTGTATGGTAGTTACTGAAAGATCCGGGTTGGTCAGCATTACTGAATCAATGATCGCCCCGGCTGCATCTGTCGGGCCATCTGTGCCATCCGTTCCTGCACTGAGGATGGCAAATCCGGAGGGTTTATTCCAATGGGTTTTCATTTCCAGAAGGGCTCTCAGCGCAAAATGCTGGTTCCGCCCCCCTTTACCATTCCCGCTTACCCGGAGCGTCGTTTCGCCTCCCCGGATAAACAAAGCGGGCAAAGGGCCTTCATAGTGCAGCAGTTGCTGCGAAAATTCCTGTGCTTCCGCATCCGTATTTCCGGTCATCAGCCGTTTATCCCACTGTACATGAAACCCGGATTTCTCCGCCTCCATTTTTGCGGCGGCTGCTGCTTTGTAATTATTGGCGATTATTCGGGTATAAACGGAACGGAATACCGGATCACCTGGCTTGGGCGTTTCTTCCAGCGCTCCCTGCACTCCCATATTTAAATGCTGCCATATTGAAGCGGGAAGTGATTCCTGCAGCCCGTATTTAGTTACTACGCTCAGCGCTTCCTCATATGTTGAGTGATCGGGAACAGTTGGCCCGCTGCCGATTGTCTGCAGATCATCACCCGGAACATCACTGATCAGCAGGCTGATAATGCGGGCCGGGTAAGCCGCTTTGGCCAGTTGGCCCCCTTTAATCCGGCTCAGGTGTTTCCGGACACAGTTTATTTCATCAATGGCGGCTCCGCTGTTTACCAGCAGCTGGTAACTTTTTGTCAGATCGGTAATGCTGGTTCCCGACGGCAGGTCTGTTACCAGGGAAGACGCTCCTCCTGATATCAGGAAAAGAACTATGTCGTTTTCTGACCGGCCTTTCAGCAATTGAAGTACCTGTCTGCCGGCCTCCACACTATTTTCATCGGGTACGGGGTGAGCGGCTTCCAGCATTTTCAGCCGTTGCAACGGCAGGGCATGATCGTACTTGGTAATACAGAGGCCTCCGGTTATAAATGCGCCAAATACCTTTTCGGCCTCTGCTGCCATCGCACCCGCTGCTTTACCGGCGGCAATAATATAAAAATCCCTTACCTGCTCCCGTTTACAGCTATACGAATCAATTTTCAGTTCATCAGCAGTCAGTTCTAGCATGCCCGGGAGGATATGGTCCGGACGGCATTGCTGAACAGCTTTGTTAAATATTTCAGTAAGTAGCTTTATCAAGATCCAGGTTTATTTCTTCAATAGTCCGGTTAAGCCTGCTTTTTTCCGCTGCAAAAGCCATCAGGTGACTTTCAATAGACACTTCGATGGAAGAACTTAAGATTGATTTATCCTGCTGCGCCACCGCCTGGAGCCAATCTTTCACTAACCGGTGATCTCCGCCACCGTGTGCATCGGTTTTCATTTCCCATGATGTTACTTTCCGTGTTTTAAAATCAGTCAGCACAAAGTTTTCCATATCACCCACTATATCCCCTTTTGAACCCATGATCCGTGTACGTCGCCCTTCATAAGATACATGGGCCTCCATGGAAAAGGCGGCCGTCACCCCGTTTTCAAACAACATATTTACCGTCAGGTGATCCGGCTGATCGTTATCCATTCTATATACACAGCGGCCGTAATCAGTTGTCCGGAGCTGGGTAAGAATAAAATCATCCCAAAGCGATTTGTTACTCGGCATATCAAAAACATAAAGCCTTTTCCGGTCCCGGAGATATATCTGTAAGGCGGAGTAAGCACAACTTTTTTCAACCTTGCATCCGTCTGTACACCTTTCAGTGCTGCCTTCCGGCGCATTTACATTGGTAAACCATTTCAGGTTGCCAAAACAATGCACATCTTTGGCCGGGCTGTTTACCAGCCAACGGATGATATCTGTATCATGACTGGACTTAGCCAGTACAATCGGGGTGGCGGTCTTACTGTTTTTCCAGACGCCCCTTACATACGAGTGACTCATATGAATTTGTTCTATGGGCTCCATATGCTGTACGCTGATGATATTTCCGATCAGCCCGGCATCCAGAACTTCTTTCAGTTCCCGGAAATAAGGGGAGTACCGCAATACATGACAAACCCCGACAATCCGGTTATGCGACCTGGCTTTGGCTAATATCAGCCGGCATTCTTCTTCAGTAGGGGCAATGGGTTTTTCCAACAGAATATCATAACCCATCTCCAGCGCTTTCAGACAAGGGGCGGTATGCAGATTGTCTGGGGTGGCTATGATGACCGCATCGGCAAACCGGGGTTCCTTAAAAACGTCTTCCCAATCACTGAAACACCGATCCTCTGGCAGGTTAAACTTTTTGCTGGCCTGCAGGAGGCGATTCCGGTTGCTGTCAGCTACGCCGGCAATTTTCATTTCCCGGGGATTTTTATGTGCATACCCGGCATAAATATTGCCCCGGTGGCCCGCCCCAATCAGGATAACGGACACCGGTTTGCTGAGGGGCAGGTGCCGGGGGTTCTCAAATACATCATCATGTAAGCCGAAAAGTTCAGCGACCTCTTTCCATTTAAGTGTCACATTTTCTTTAAGCAAGATAAAGGACCTTAATATCTTCCGGGAGCTGATAAATTGACGTAATGACATTCGGCGAAGTGTTAAAGGTTACAAATCTACTTTCCCTGTCTGATGGGTACTATCAACCGCCCAATGATCCAAATTCCATTTTCAGCCTGGTTTCTTCCAGGTCAAGTTCGTATTCTATTTTCCGGAGCACTTCCTGGTTGGCGGCCCCGCTGCGGTGCAACTGGTTCACCGCTTTTCTTTCAATCTCCAGCATGTCCAGTTGCAGACGTGTGAAGGCATTAAATATATTTTCAGGCACACGGGGCTTATCCCCGAAATAATCTGGTGGCAGATCCGTATGTTGTAACCGGTTGTACTTGATCTCGTATTTACTTTTAATATTATTCAGGAGATCGTCACTTACCAGTGACAGATTTTCTTCTATATGGGTAATACTTTCACTGACCACCTGGGTGCGGATCGAGTATTCTTCTTCTGCAATGGAATAAGGAGTTGTTTTCAGCTTTTTGATCAGCAACGGAAGCGTGAGTCCCAATAACACAAGCGTGGAGAGAATGACACAAAACGTCAGGAATATAATCAGGTAACGGTTCGCAAACGCCTGGCCGTTTGGAAAAGTTAAGGGAAGGGCGAGCGCCGCCGCCATAGAGACTACTCCCCGCATACCGGCCCAGCCAAAAATCACCAGGTTCTTTGTGTCATATATTTCTTTTTTCCGCAGCGACCGGTTCAGCATCCTTTGAAGCATGGCGGCCGGGATTACCCAGATAAACCGGATCAGGATAACCGACAGACTGACGATAGCACCATACAGGATCAGTTCGCCGGTCTGGTATTCATTCCCGATCCCTTTCATGATATTCCGCAATTGCAAACCAATAAGTACAAAGATCAAGCCGTTCAATATAAAACTTACCACCTGCCAGACCGAATACCCCATGATCCGGCTCTGGTGTGTCAGGATAACATCGGAACGGAAAGAAAGATAGAGTCCCGTGGTGACAACCGCCAGTACTCCAGAAAAATGAAAATGTTCAGCTAAAAGGTAAGATGTAAAGGGAGTCAGCAGGGTCAAGGTTACTTCCACCACCGGGTCGCTGATAAATTTTTTATGAATGAGATACATCAGGTAACCGATAGCAAGCCCGATACTGATACCGGCGGCGGCCACCAGCATGAAATTCAGTCCGGCTTTCCAGAATATAAAATTCCCGGTCGCCACCGCTGCCAATGCGTATTTATAAGCTACCAGTCCGCTGGCATCATTCACCAGGCTTTCTCCCTCCAGGAGGGTGATGATTTTCGGATTTAATCCAAGTCCCTTGGTGACGGAAGTGGCCGAAACGGCATCGGGTGGGGAAACGATGGCGCCCAACAGGAATGATTCTGCCCATCCAAAGCCGGGTACCAGGTAATAGGCCACCACGGCAACCAGTACGGTAGTGAACAGTACCAGGCCAATTGCTGCCAGGCTGATCGGCCGGATATTGGCTTTGAAATCATGCCAGTTGGTATTCCAGGCCGCTTCATATAATAAAGGAGGCAGAAAAAGCAGGAAAACAATTTCCGGGTCCAGCTCCACCACCGGTAATCCCGGTATCAGGCTGATGGCTATACCACAAAGCACCAGGGCAATGGGAAACGGAAACCGGAAGCGGTTACTGAGGATGCCGATAAAAGCAACCCCGAAAAGCAGGAATACAATGATGGTGAGATTCTCCATAATAAAACAGATAAGGAACCTGTCAGCAGGCTGGGTTACTCTTTAAAAGAATTCTCAATATACTTAATTTGAAAAACCCGGCAGGAACCTGGCCCAAAGGCATTCGCCCAGACTTCATTAAGCAGTATTTAATATATATTATTGATTAACAGATAATTGTAATTTAATTATTAATTTGGTCAATAAGATGACTAAATTAATATTAATTTAGTCAATATAATGACATAACTAATGAAAATAGTTAAACGAAAAATTCAGAAGCAAATAGAGGATAAGATCGGTAAGAATAAAGTATTGCTGATCATGGGTACCAGAAGGGTAGGGAAAACAGTTTTAATTCACGAGATTAAAGCGAAGTTTAAAGGAGAAAGTTTACTGCTGAATGCAGAGGATTTTGATATACGGGATATCCTTAAAAACAGGACAGCCGCCAATTATAGGAAACTGATAGGTCATGCTTCTTTGTTTATATTGGATGAAGCCCAGGTGATTGAAGAGATCGGAGCAATTTTGAAATTGATGATTGATAGTATGCCTGGGTTAACGATTATAGCAACCGGGTCGTCATCATTTGATTTATTGAATAAAGCCGGGGATCCATTAACGGGGCGTCAATACCAGTTTCATTTATTTCCCCTCGCCCAACTTGAAATCGGGGAAAAAGAAACGTATACGGAAACTGTTCAGCAACTTGATGAACGGCTTATATTCGGTAGTTACCCGGAAATTTTTCAGTTATCATCTTACCAGGAGAAATCAGTTTATTTACAACAGTTGGTACAGTCTTATTTATTAAAGGATATTTTAGCGTATGAAGGTATCCGGAATTCCGACAAGATTATACGACTGCTTCGTTTGATTGCTTTTCAGCTGGGCAGGGAAGTATCATATACAGAGCTGGGTACCCAGCTGGGCATGAGTAAAAATACAGTGGAGAGTTATCTTGATCTGCTGTCCCGGGTTTTTGTTATTCACCGGCTGCCTGCGTATAGTACTAATCCCAGGAAAGAAATTTCGAAAGGGTCAAAATGGTATTTTTATGATAATGGGATAAGAAATGCGATCATAAATGATTTCAGGTTACCGGCTTTACGAAATGATATAGGATCATTATGGGAAAACTATTTGCTGGCTGAAAGAATAAAAAGGAACACTTACCAGGGAAACAACGTTCAATATTATTTCTGGAGAAATTATAATCAGCAGGAAGTAGATTTAATTGAAACGACTAATGGCAAAATCAGCGCGTATGAGTTTAAACTCTCCGGTGACAAAAAGATAAAAGCACCGCCGGCATTTACGGGTTCCTATCCTGAGGCTTCATTTACTATTATATCAAAAGATAATTACCTTGACTGGATTTTATAACCAGGTAGACCGGAACCTATTTTTTCAGTATCCGCTGTAACTGCCGGGCTGTTTTAAAACCACACTTCGAAGCAATATATTCAATGGTGTAATCCGGGTTATTCAGCATAGTGCTGGCAAATTCTTTCCGCAACAGGGTGAGGTACTCCAGTATGGTGGAGCCTGTTTTTTCTTTGAAAACCCGGCTCAGGTTGCGGGAACTCATACCCACCAGGGAAGCCAGTGTTTCAATATCATTTTCCCGGGACAGGTTATCGATCAGGTAGTCCTGCACTTCATGTACCTGCGGATTGATATGATTCCGGTAGTCAAGGTAGATACTTTGTTGTTTATGTGTTCCGCTTCTCCGGTGATACACCACCAGTCCCCTGGCTACTTTATGGGTAAACAGTGGTCCTTTCAGGTCTTCCAGTATGGCCAGGGCCAGATCAATACCGGCGCTGATACCCGCACTGGTATACACATTATTGCTTTTAATATATAAGATGTCGGCCATCACCCGGGCTTGCGGGAACTGTGTTTGTAAGGCCTGTACCCTCCTCCAATGTGTGGTGCACTCTGTATCTTTCAGCAAACCGGCATGACCCAGGGCAAATGCCCCGCTGCAAACTGAGCAGATTGTTACCTGTTTATCCGCACATTCTTTCAGCCAGTTAAAAAATTCCCTTTCTGCTTTAAAGGAAAAACTGTTTACATAATCATTATCCATCCCCGGTACAATAACAAAATCCCCTTCTTTTAACCTGGCGGTTTTAAAATTTTCCAGTTTACCAAAACCCAGCCCGGCTGTACTGACCGGTTCCTCACTGTATTGATAGAATTCCATCTCAATTTCCATTCCTAAGACTTTTGCTTCTGTAAAAACCTGTGCAGGTCCGGAGAGATCCAGCAATTCAACTGTGGGAGGAATAATAAAAGCAACTTTTTGCATAACACTGATTATTAGAATATTACTATAAAGGTATACAGAAGCGGAAAGTAGAGACGGACAAGATAGGGTCAGATACAGACAGGGAATGAATATCGCTGACCGGGATTGTTTTGCAGCGGGACGGACAGCCAAAAGCCCTTTCCTTCAAAGGAACGGGCAGATGGCACATGCACTGAATTGGATTACTTACAATTGGCGCAGGTACAGGCAGAACCACAATTACAATCGGTACAGGTACAATTAGGGTTACTGCATTTTACGTTTTGGGCGATTTGCCCGTTTGTTGCTGATTTCATACTTATGTTTTTAAATGTTAATTGATAACACAAAAATAGACCAGGTACGGGAGGGGCTGTTATACCCCGTTGGGTATGCGTTGCACAATTTTGGGATTAAATGGAATCGATGGATTTACGCTTGGCAAGGCCGATCTCTTTGAAATAAGTGGGGGTTAACCCGGTGATCTTTTTAAACTGGGTGGACAGGTGGGCGGTGCTGCTGTATTCGAGGTCAAAGGCAATCTGGGATAAGGTAAGCTGACCGTAAATCAGCAGCTCCTTGGCTTTTTCAATACGCTGTTCAATAAAATAATTTTCGATGGTTCTCCCTTCAACGGATGAAAATAAGCTGCTCAGGTAAGTATACTCATGATTGACCTTACGGGAAAGATAGGCGGAGAGTTTTAATTTATTATCCGTTTCGCCGGCTTCATTCCTGGCTCTCTTTATGATCAGTTGCTTCAGTTTCTCAATCAGGGCGCTGCTGCGGTTGTCAATTAATTCGAAACCCACCTGCTCCAGTTGTGCTTCGAGACGGTCTTTCTGTTCAGGGGTTAAATCAGCGACCAGTTCGATTTCTCCGAATATCACTTTCCGGAATGGAATTGATTCCTGCCGCAAAATACCTTCAACGGAAAGTATACAGCGGTGGCAGACCATATTTTTTACCAGCAGGTTGGTGGATGCCATAACTGTAGAATTGAGGTGAATAAATGACCACGAACCTGCTTTTTTACCGCCCCGTTCGTACTACAAATTACATCATCAGGGGGAATGTTCACCGGGTGCCGGATTTTTCCAGGACTATTTTATTTTCAGTCCGACCCCCAATTCCAGGGCTATATTGTTCAAATTCCCGTCAGCATAAGAGATGTCGGAGCCCTTCATTGGCCAGGGGTAAAGCGGTACATACATCCGGAAAGTAAAGAAACGGTTTTTCACCCCTTTCCGTAGCGCGTACATCAGTCCATAGTCCGGGCTGAAGGAGTTTATGGCCGCTTTGATGGGTTGGTTGTCGGGGTTCTTCATGGTTTCCTTAAAAGAAGTGTATTTCATGCCTGCCATCAGTAAAAATGTATTCGAACTTTTTCTTGAATAGAAAGTTGTACCCGCTCCGAATTTCTGCAGGATGGAATAGTTATAGTTTGTTTTTACTCCATTAAAATCCCGCTGAAATATATTGTTGAATGCAAATGAGGAATGCGAGGCAAGGCTGAGGTATTTCAGCGGGTTCCACTGCACCAGGGTGGATAACAGGAAATCAGATCCGAAATTGGTATGGAACCCGATGGCGGGGTCTATCGTGAATGAACGCACCGTATGGTGTTTATCAGTGACGACCCGTATTTTCAACTGGGCAAAATTGGTGGCATAGACTAATACCAGGAGGAAGACGATGGAGAATTTTCGCTTATTCATAAAAATTATTTTTAAATAGTGGGGAATGATTTTATGCAGGAATTACCTGTTTTGAAAATAGAAATTCAGGCTTTTGATAATGTTTGGGTTTCGTGAACCAAGATGAGCCAGGTTTTTTTCCCTGTTTTTTGAAAGTGTAACGGCAGGGTATTGATCACGTATCGATTGGTAAAATGACTCAAAAGGGGCCTGCATCCTTCCTGAATTTTCCGCTTCACCGATACCCATAAATACAAGGGCAGGACTGATTCTGTTAAGAGCGCGGTTTTCCTTTTCGAGTTGTAAGGTAACCAGGTTGTCAAACCAAAGAGAAGGACTGAGCAGGAGGTAATGGCCAAATAGTTTTTGGTTCACACAAAATGTGTAGGCACCGAATAAGCCACCATACGAATGTCCGAGTATGACCCGGCCGGCCCGGCTGGTATCCACATTATAATCCTGTTCCATTTTCGGAATTAACTGGCTGGCTATAAAATCCAGGAATTGAGGGGCACCACCAGTGGAATTGCTGATTTTGGTGGGTGTGTAATCGATACTGCGGTCCTGGCCATACCCGATACTAACTACAAGGGCATTTGCAACCCCATTCTTTCCGGCAATCTCCTGGCAGGAATTGGCAGTGAAATCAAAAATCTCTTCCCCGTCCAGCAGGTAGATCGTTGCATATTTTCCGGCTGCAGGATTATAGCCGGAAGGCAGGGCGACTTTAATGTCATAAGTTACCCCGTTGGCCGCCGATTGCAGGCTGAATGATTTTACTGTTCCCTGGGAGAACACTTCTTTTTTACAGGAACTGACTGTAAACAGCAGCATGGCTGTAGATAAGGCGGCGATACTATTAAGCAGCAGCCTGGTTTTTGTTTTCATCATTTTATGTTTTTGTGGTTAATGTATAAGGCAAAGCTATAACGGCATTCCACGGTTGTACAGACAGTCAGATGTCAGAAACGGACAGGTCTGTACCTGTATATAATATGTGTCTTGTATACCGGGTAATGATTGACAACGATTTGTCCGTTTCTGACATCCGGCTGTCCGTCCCTCAGCTTCAGGCCGGGATATTTTTGTGTAATCATTGACCGGAACAACCCCATTTATTTTAATAACCAAAAACATATTACCATGAAACAGGAAAGTAAAACAGTGGAGTACAACCTGACTGCCAGTGAGTTTAACTGGGAAATAAAACCAGGAAAGACGATCAGTGCCTGGGGATTTAATAACCAGGTACCGGGTCCAATACTCAGGGCGAGGAAGGGAGATACATTGGTGATAAACCTGGTGAATAATCTTCCAGAGCCAACCATGATCCATTGGCATGGGATCAGGCTCCCGGCGGCCATGGATGGTACCGGCGAAGTGCAGCGCCCGGTTATGCCCGGCGAAAGTTTTGAATACCGCTTTACCGTACCAGATGCCGGAACCTTCTGGTATCATTCGCACCAGAATGAAACGATACAGATGGAAAGAGGGATGTATGGGGGTATTATTATTGAAGAGGAGTCTGACCTGCTGGTGGACGATGAAAAACTGTTACTGCTGGATGATATGAAACTTACCGGTGATAATGAATTTAAACAGCTGGGGCCAGTCGGACGTTGGATCGAAAGACATGATGGCCGGGAAGGGAGCACCAACCTGGTGAATGGAAAAGAAGAGGCCATATTATATATGCATGCCGGTCAAACAGAACGGTGGAGAATTATCAATGCGGCCAGTGCCCGGTATTTCACCCTGAGCCTGGATGGTAAACCTTTTAAAGTCATTGCTACTGATGGTAACTTACTTGAGTATGCACGGATAGAAACCGAATGGCTGATCACGCCAGGTGAACGTTTTGATATTGTTGCCGGTCCCTTTAACGAAGGAGATCAGTTTTCCATCCGTTCATTGCCGTATAACCGGGTAACCATGCTTACGGCAAAAAACCAACCCTATGCCAGGGTGCAGGTACTGGAAAGAAAGGAATCAGTGGCTCACTTGCCGGAGAAATTATCAGACATCATTGCTTTAGCGCCACAGGATGCCCCTGTGACCCGGAAAATAAAGTTATCCGTGGATCCCAGTCTGAAACATATAATTGATTTTACGGTGAATCATGAAATGCACGGAATGGATAAACCGGTCATGGTGGGCGAGCTGCAGGTTTGGGAAGTTTCCAATACCAGTTTAATGGATCATCCTTTTCACCTGCATGGTTTCTTTTTCCAGGTGCTGGAGGATAACGGGAAAGCACCGGCCTATAAAGCCTGGAAGGATACCTATAACCTGAAACCCAAGACAACCATCAAAATTGCCTGGATGCCGGATAACCGGCCCGGTATCTGGATGTATCATTGTCATATCATCGAACACCATGCAGCAGGTATGATGGCCAATTTTGAAGTCATCGATCCGGCAGATCCGTCTCCATCAGGGAAGGGATCGTTTGCCGGCTGCCATTCCTGATCATTCATTCCGTAAATTATTTTCAAACAAACTCAACCAATTGCTATGTCACTTTACACCTATTCACCAGCGACTGATTTCAGTCCTGTAAAAAAAGCAGATGGATTGATGATAGCGGAAAGTACAGATGCCTTGCTGTTGTCAATCATCAGCCATACCCGCATAGAAGAGGTGACCAAAAGGCTTGCCAATGACAATAAAGCCTTTGTTGCCTGGATAAACAATATACCTGCTGCTTTTGGTTGGATGGCCAGGGACCAGGCGGTGATCGGGGAGCTGAATCACGGGTTTATATTGCCGGAAGGAAACAGGTACCTGTGGAATTTCCGGACACTGGAAGCTTACCGGGGACGGGGCATCTATCCGGCATTACTTCAATATATCCTGAAGCAGGGAGATCCTGATGCGGAAAGATTCTGGATCATTCATGCGCCGGAAAACCAGGCATCGTTAAAAGGGATCCGGAAAGCAGGATTTGAATTTGTAGGGAAGCTCTATACCGGCGCGGATGGTCTTGCGACCATTGAAGCTGGAGAAGCGGCATCATCGTTCCGGGAAGAACTGGAGTATATGGATATAAAATTATCCGGGGAAACGCCGGCTTCTTGCTGGAATTGTAATAGTCCCTACCTGAAGAACCCGGGCCCAGTATGTTGCTGCGCGGCAAGGGATC
>Ga0209097_10002699_pt1 | contig 14153 bp, 12 predicted proteins | sample AD_UKC052_MetaG_FD_184419 | JGI IMG/M metagenome (GOLD analysis project Ga0209097, IMG submission 184419) | Active sludge microbial communities of municipal wastewater-treating anaerobic digesters from USA - AD_UKC052_MetaG (SPAdes) (version 2) | ecosystem: Engineered > Bioreactor > Anaerobic >... | reverse complement strand
CCCGCGCGGTAGCGGCCTTTGCCTGCGGCGGCCTGCTGGCCCTGGCCGGCGCGCTGATGCAGGTGCTCCTGCGCAACCCCCTGGCCGATCCTTACGTGCTGGGGATCTCCGGCGGGGCTGCCGTCGGTGCGCTCGGTGCCATCCTGGCCGGTGCCGCGTCCGGGTGGATCGACGCGGGCGCTTTCGTTGGTGCCCTGGGTGCCACCCTGCTGGTCTTCGGGCTGGCCCACGGAGACGGGTCCTGGACCCAGACCCGTCTCCTTCTCACCGGCGTGATCGTCGCTGCAGGCTGCGGCGCAGCGGTGGCCCTGATGCTCAGCCTGGCCCCGGAGGGGCGAGTCAAAGGCATGCTCTTCTGGCTGATGGGCGATGCCAGTGGCGCCACCCGACCGTGGCCGGCCCTGGCCCTGCTGGCCGTCGGGCTCGCGGCGGCCCTGCCCTTCGCCCGCGAGCTCAACCTGCTGGCCCGGGGCGAAGTCACTGCCCGCGCCCTCGGCGTGCGGGTCGGGCGCCTGCGAGGCCTGGTCTATGGCCTGGGCTCCCTGCTCACCGCAGTGGCCGTCACCACCGTCGGCTCGGTGGGCTTCATCGGGCTGATCGTGCCCCACCTGGTGCGCCTGGCCATCGGCAACGACCAGCGCCTGCTGCTCCCCGCCGCCACCCTGGCCGGTGGCGTGCTGCTGTGTGCCGCCGACACCGCGGCACGCACCGTGGTCGCCCCCATCCAGCTACCGGTGGGGGTGCTCACCGCCCTGATCGGCGTGCCGGTGTTCCTGTTCCTGCTGGCCCGTCACCCCCGATGAAGATGGATGCCCGCCCCCCCGTGCTGGCCGCCGAACGGCTCACCGTGCAGGTGGGGCGCCGGGATGTGTGCCACGAGCTGGATTTCACCCTGCAGGCTGGCGATACCCTGGTCATCCTTGGCCGCAACGGCGCCGGCAAGACCACCCTGCTCCACACCCTGGCCGGCCTGCGCGATGCTGCCCGCGGCGCCGTGCTGCTGTCCGGCCAGCCCTATGCCGCCTGGCCCCGCGGTCATGAGGCCTGCCTGCGCGGCCTGCTCGCCCAGAGCCAGCCCGACTTCTTCAGTGCCACCGTACTCGAGACCGCCCTGGTCGGTCGCCACCCCTACCTGGGCCGCTGGGACTGGGAAGGCCCGGACGACGAAGCCATCGCCCTGGCGGCCCTGGCGCAGATGGGGCTGGAGAGCTTTGCCGCGCGCCAGGTGCCTACCCTTTCCGGCGGCGAGCGCCAGCGCCTCTCCATCGCCGCCCTGCTCGTCCAGCAGCCGCGCCTCTACCTGCTCGACGAACCCCTGGCCCACCTCGATCTGCACCACCAGGTCGCCGTGCTCGATCACTTCCGCAGCCTGGCCGCCAGCGGCGCCGGCGTGGCCATGGTCCTCCATGACATCAACCTCACCGCCCGCTACGCCAGCCACGTACTGCTGCTCGATGGTGAAGGCGGCCACGTGATCGGCCCGGCAGCCGAGGTGCTCACCACTGCGCGCCTGTCCGCCGCCTTCGGCCACCCCCTGCGGGCCATCGCCGATGGCGAACACACCCTGTTCGTGCCGGCCTGAGCCGGCCTTCAACACCCCCCGATGACCCCGAGAGAAGCCATGAGTGCACCCGACCTGAACACACGCTCCACCGAGGAAGAGCGCAACGCCCGCCACAAGGCCCGCATGGAACGCAAGAAGGCCGTCGTTGACGCCGCCATCGCCGCGGCCACCGACACCCGCGGCCTGCTGCTGGTCAACACCGGCAACGGCAAGGGCAAGTCCAGCGCCGCCTTTGGTGTGCTCGCCCGGGCCATCGGCCACGGCATGAAGGTGGGCGTGGTGCAGTTCGTCAAAGGCCGCTCCGACACCGGCGAGGAAGCCTTCTTCCGCCGCCAACCCGAGGTGAGCTGGCACGTCATGGGCGACGGCTTCACCTGGGACACCCAGGACCGCAGCGCCGACATCGCCAGCGCCAAAGCCGGGTGGGAACAGGCGCGGCGCTTCCTGGACAATCCGGAGATCGGCCTCGTCGTCCTCGACGAACTCAACATCGCCCTCAAGTACGCCTACCTGGACCTGGCCGAAGTCCTCCACGACATCAACAGCCGGCCCGAGATGCAGCACGTCATCGTCACCGGCCGCGGCGCCCCTGAGGCCCTGATCGAGGCCGCCGACACCGTCACCGAGATGGGTGTGGTCAAGCACGCCTTCAAGGCCGGCATCGCCGCCCAGGCGGGCGTGGAGTTCTGAGCCGCCTGCGGTAAACCCCGGTTCTGCCCGGCCCCCAGGGCGCGCTAAGCTTGGGCTCCTCCCGCTCCAGGAAGCCCCATGCACCGCATCGTCACCCTCGAAGCCGGCGCCCTGATCGCCAACGTCCGCCGCCCGGCCTTTGTCCACGATTGGGTGGAGTTCGACGCTACCGGCCAGGATGAGGTCGCCGAGCGCCTGGCCGGCGCCACCATCGCGATCGTCAACAAGCGCCTGCTGACAGCCGGGATCATCGCCCGCCTGCCGCAACTGCAGATGGTCGCCATCGCCGCCACTGGCTACAACAACATCGATCTGGAGGCTTGCCGGGCCCGCGGCATCGTTGTCTCCAACGTGCGCGGCTACGCCCGCGAAACCGTGCCGGAGCACGTCTTTGCCCTGCTGCTGGCCCTGTCCCGGCAGATCGGGCCCTTTCACCAGTCCGTGGCGGCCGGACGCTGGCAGCGAAGCGAGCAATTCTGCTATTTCGATTACCCCATCCGCGACCTGGCCGGCCAGACCCTGGGCATTCTCGGCAGCGGCACCCTGGGCGACGGCGTCGCCCGCCTCGCCGAGGCCTTCGGCATGCGGGTGATCCGCGGCGAGCGCAAGGGCGCCGACACGGTGCGCGAAGGCTACGTGGCCTTCCCGCAGCTACTCCGCGACGCCGACGTGATCAGCCTGCACTGTCCCCTCAACGACGCCACCCGGCACATGATCGGTGCGGCAGAGCTCACCGCCATGAAGCCCGGCGCCCTGCTCATCAACACCGCCCGCGGTGGTCTGGTGGATGAAGCAGCCCTCGCCGAGGCCCTGCGCCACAGGCAGATCGGCGGCGCCGGCTTCGACGTGCTGAGCGAGGAGCCACCCCGGGACAATCCCCTTCTCGCTCACGATTTACTGGACGCGGGCAACTTCATCCTCACCCCCCACGTGGCCTGGTCCAGCCGGGAGGCCATGCAGGCCCTGGCGGACCAGTTGATCGGCAACATCGAAGCCTTCGCCGCCGGGGAGGCGCGCAACCGGGTGGCGTGAGACGCTAGCGATTGCGGCTCAGGTACTCGACGATCCGCCGCCGCTCGTCCGCGTCGCCAACCCGGAAGTTCATCCGCTGCCCCGGCACCAGGGCTTCCGGATCGCGCAGCCAGCGCTCCAGACTCTCCTCGGTCCACACGATCTGCGAGCGGGCGAGCGCCGGGGAGTAGGCAAAGCCGGCGATGCTGCCCGCCTTGCGGCCGAGCACCCCGGCATGGCGCGGCCCGACCCGGTCCGCGGCGAGGGCGTGGCAGCCACCGCAGCGCGCCTCATAGAGGGCGCGGCCCGGGTCGACGTCGTCGGCCGCCCGGGCAGGTGCCGCAAGCACCGCCAGGCCGGCCAGGGCGAGGCACAGTGCGGGCTTCATGCGCCGAAGCTCAGCGGCTTGGCCGGCAGCATGCGACCCAGCGCGGACGACAAGGCCGTCCAGTGCATGGTTTCGTCGGCGGCGAGGCGCCCGGCCACCTGGGCCAGCGCGGCCTCCTTGAAGGACGGGATCACCCCCAGGTAGGCGTTGGCGGCGCCCAGTTCCAAGCGTGCGGCCAGGGCCAGCACATCAGCCTGACTTTTCAGCGTGCCGGCATTGAGGGCCTTGGCATAGTCGTCGAGGGATCGTTCCATCACCGGCTTGCCGCCCATCTTCTCAATGGTGGCAATGAGCGCGTCCCGGTGCCCCTTGTGATGGGACTGGAACAGCACGGCCACGTCGAGCACCGGCTTCTGCAGCAGGCCGCTGCCGGCGCCGAGCTGGTAGGCGTTGATGGCCTCGTGTTCGAGGCCCAGGGCCACATTGAGGATGTCCACATCCTTGCCCATGTCGCCAGGGGCGGCAGCGGCAAGATCGGGGCGCCCGGCAAGCAGGGCGATGGCGGCAACCGAGAGGGTGGCCTTGCCGGAGGTGGACAGGAAGTTGCGGCGGGCAGGAAGGGCATTGGCGGACATGGTCTGACTCCTTGACGAGGGGATTGAGAACGGGTGCTTCAACCCCTCTACGCAGCCCATACCGACCTGGATGCAAGCCCTGAAGCGCCGCGGGCCGGGTGCCACGTCAGAAGACGCAGTCACCCGGCCCGCAGGGCGTGGGCGCCCGCTTCAGGCAGCCGGCCGGCTCGCCGAACGCACGAAGAGCAGACTGCCCACATCACTGCTGAAGGGGGGCTGCGACACACCGTCGGGGGCGAGTTGGTAATCACCGGCACGCAGCAACCTGTCACCCGCAAAGGCTTCACCTTCGATCACCAGGCATTCCCTGTCGAGGGGCGGATCGCGGAAATCGGCATGGGCGCCCGGGGCGAGGCTGAGCAGGAGGGACCGCTCGTGCCCGTCGTCGTGCAGCAGCTTCAGGCGGACACCAGGCTGGCGTTCAGTCCATTCTCCTTCGTCGCGGTGCACCGTGATGGGCACCTGACCGCGACCGGGGAGCAGGGCGCTGATCACATCCCTGGCGACTTCCATGCCATGGCCGATGGGCGTGCCGCGCAAGTAGAGCAGGGCTCCACCGCTCGAACGCACAACGCCATGGCGACTGCCCGAACGGGCCAGGTGATAGTCGCCGACGCGGACGGTGATGTCGCCCAGTTGGGCCTCGCCACGCAGGACAACACATTCCTCGTCTTCATGGTGACGATGGAAGGGGATCGCGGCGCCGGGCTGCAGTTCAAGCAACACGGACCGGGCGTCCCCGCACAGGCGCTTGACGCGAACCCCTGGCACCAGACGGCCCCACTCGCCTTCATCAAGGCGCACATGGATGAAATCCGCACCGGCTGCGCGGCTGGCCCGGACACGGGCAAGCAGGCGCTGCTTGAGCGCATCGGCGCGCTCGGGAGACAGGGCAACGGGGGAAACGGCTTCGAGCAGGCCGTCGCGCACATCGCGGGCACCGGTCGGATCGTCGGGATCAAGCATGTGTTTGTCGTTCATGATCACGCGGTGCTCCTGTCGATATGTGCGGTCAGCGTTGCACGCAGACTCAGCAGCGCACGCCGGACATGGGATTTGACGGTTCCGAGGGGCAAGCCTGCATGCTGAGCGACTTCCTCGTGGGTCAGGCCGCGGAGGAAGACCAATGCGATCAACTGGCGCGGCACGGGATCAAGGGCCGCCAGCGCCGCGTGCACGCGGGTGCTGTCCTGGCAGGCCGCCAGGAGGTCGGGCGGGTCGCCGCCATCCTGGGGTTCGACCTCCAGCAGGGTATGCGGTTCGGGGTGGCACAGGGCGGGATCGGCCCGGCGCAGATGGTCGAGGGCACGGCTGCGGGCAATGGTCAGGATCCACGCCAGCGGCCGGCCGCGGGCCGGATCGTAGCGCAGCGCCTGGCGCCATACTTGAAAGAAGACGTCCTCCACCACCTCCTCGGCGGCCACCGTATCCCGGACGATACGCAGGACGATGCCATGCACCCGGCCACCGGTGGTGTCATAGAGCTCGGCCAGGGCATCCTCGTCGCCACCTCCGATGCGCTTAAGGCATCCGGCCAGTTCGAGGTCTTCGGGCGCAGCCCATCCTCCGCGCGGGCACGCGTCCGCATCGCCACCGTCCGACGCGCCTGCAAGGCTGGGCGGCGGCGCGGTGCCAGGCAGGATCACCGGCTGCAGGTCCTCGGTCATGGGCATCGCTCCTTGCTGTGACAGGCATCGGGGGCCATTTGGATGTCTCCGGGAGTGGATCGGGACGCTGGGCGCGCATGCCGCGGGGCAACACGAACGGCGGCGTCTTCCTGCATTACGCAGCCGGCAGCGCGGTGGATGCAGCCGCGGCAATGCAGGGTCGGCCGACCCATCTGCATCCGGATCGCTACACCCTGCGTAGTGAGGGGGTGCGGCGAACCCCGTCGGGGAGGCGCCGCCCACTTCATCACCTTGGGAGGCACATTGCCATGCACGTTATCAAGAAACTGACCCTCTTGCTCGCCTGGGGCGCCGCATTGCCGGCCCTCGCCGGGAGCGACAAGCTGCTGCTCACGGGCGGCGTCACCCAGCTGGAAGGCGCTGCCGGCGGCGGGCTGACGCCCTGGGCGGTGATCGCCGGCTACGGCACCCGCGACCAGATCGGTGCCAACGCCTTCTACACCGGCGTGTGGTCCCAGGACTACGGGCTGGCGACGGGCGGCATCGCCGTGGGCCTGTGGGATCGCCTCGAATTGTCCTACGCCCGCCAGCGCTTCAACACCCGTGAGGTGGGCGGCGCACTCGGGCTGGGGAACGGATTCGCCTTCAATCAGGACGTCTTCGGGGTCAAGCTGCGGGTGCTCGGCAATGCCGTGCTGGACCAGGATAGCTGGCTGCCCCAGATTGCCATCGGCGTGCAGCACAAGCGCAATGACCAGGGGGCGGTGCTGCGGGCCATCGGCGCGAAGGACGATCACGGTACCGACTTCTACGTCAGCGCCACCAAGCTCTTCCTGGCCCAGAGCGTACTGGCCAATGCGACCCTGCGCCAGACCAAGGCCAACCAGCTGGGAATTCTGGGCTTCGGGGGTGACAAGCGCGACGGCTATTCGACCCAGTTCGAGACGTCCCTGGCCTACCTGGTCCGCAAGGATCTGGCGGTGGGTGTCGAGTACCGCAGCAAGCCGGACAACCTGAAGATCGCCCGGGAGGATGACTGGTACGACTTCTTCGTTGCCTACCAACCGATCAAGAACGTTTCAGTGACGCTGGCCTACGCCCACCTGGGCAACATCGTCATCAAGGACAACCAGCGCGCACCCTACCTGTCTTTGCAGGTCGGCTTTTGACCCGAGGAGCACCCCGATGAAAACCCGCCATTTCATTACCCTTGTTGCCACCTGTGCCGCCATGGTCCTTCCCACGGCCGGTCACGCAGAACCGGATCTGTCCACCTTCCAGGCCTTCGGTGAAAAACCGGGGCTGGTGAAGATCATGGATGACTTCATGCTCAGGCTGCTGGCCGATCCGCGCACTCGCCCCTTTTTCGAGAAGGCCGACCAGACCCGGGTAAAGGCCCAGTTGGTGGATCAGATCTGCGCGGCTCTGGAGGGCCCATGCACCTATGGCGGCGCACCGATGGGGCCGCTGCATGCCGGGCTGGGCATTCGCGAGGCGGATTTCAATGCGCTTGTGGAGGATCTGCAGAAGGCCATGGATGCGCAGGGCGTTCCCTTCCGGGCCCAGAACAAGCTGCTGGCCAAACTGGCCCCGATGCATCGCGAGATCATTACCCGCTGAACGACCTGCGCCGGGTTTCAAGCCTTTGCGGGGCGCCCGCGCTTCTTCGGCGCCCCGTCGGCCTCGCCCGTTACCGGGGGCAGCGGCGCAAGCAGTGCACGGATGTCGTCCTCGCCGAACTTCACCGTACCCTGGTGATCCTCTTCGAGGATGCCGGCGGCGAGTTCGGCCTTCTTTTCCTGGAGGCCGAGGATCTTCTCTTCAATCGACCCGGCCACCACCAGCTTGTAGACGAACACCGCCTTCTTCTGCCCCAGGCGGTGGGCCCGGTCGGTGGCCTGGTTCTCGACGGCCGGGTTCCACCACGGGTCGTAGTGGATCACCGTGTCGGCGGCGGTGAGGTTTAGCCCGACACCGCCGGCCTTCAGGCTGATCAGGAAGACCGGCACCTCCCCGTCCTGGAACTGGCGGATCGGGGCCTCCCGGTCCTGGGTGTCGCCGGTGAGGGTCACGTAGTCGATGCGCCGGGTGGTGAGTTCGGCGGCGATGAGGCTGAGCATGCCGGTGAACTGGGAGAACAGCAGCACCTTGCGGCCCTCCTCCACCAGCTCCGGCAGCATGTCCATGAGCAGGTCGAGCTTGGCCCGCTCCTTCACCTTGGCAGCGGCGTCGGTCTTGATGAGGCGCGGATCGCAGCACACCTGGCGCAGCTTGAGCAGGGCGTCGAGGATGACGATCTGGCTGCGCGCAAAGCCCCGCGCGGCAATCTCGTCGCGAACCCGTTTGTCCATGGAGGCACGCACGGTCTCGTAGAGGTCGCGCTGGCGGCCTTCGAGCTCCACGCTGCGCACCACGACGGTCTTGGGGGGCAGCTCGGTGGCCACTTGCTCCTTGCGCCGTCGCAGGATGAAGGGGGCGATGCGGCGGGCCAGCAGATTCCGGCGCACGGTATCACCGTGCTTCTCGACTGGCGTGCGCCAGCGGGCGGTGAAATCCTTCTGGTCACCGAGGAAGCCCGGCAGCAGGAAGTCGAACTGGCTCCACAGCTCACCCAAGTGGTTCTCCAGGGGCGTACCGGTGAGGCACAGGCGGTGCTTCGCCTTGAGGGTGCGCACCACCTGGGCGGCCTGGCTGGCGGCATTCTTGACGGTCTGGGCTTCGTCCAGGATCAGGGAGTGGTATTCATGGGCGGCCAGTTGCTCCCGGTCGCGCCACAAGAGTGGGTAAGTGGTGAGGCAGACGTCGTGCGCGGGGATCTTCGCGAAGGCCTCGGCGCGGCCCGCACCCCGCAGGCTGAGCACCTTGAGATCGGGGGCGAAGCGCTCGGCCTCCCGCTGCCAGTTGAACACCAGGGAGGTGGGCAGCACCACCAGGGCCGGCTTGCCCAGGCGCCGGCCGCGCTTCTCGGTGAGCAGGTGGGCGAGGGTCTGGGCGGTCTTGCCGAGGCCCATGTCGTCGGCCAGGATGCCACCCAGCTCGTGCTTGCGCAGGTGCTGGAGCCAGGCCAGACCGTCGAGCTGGTAGGGGCGCAGATCAAGGGCAAAGCCCTTGGGTGCTGCCACCGCCTTGATCTGCCCGACACCACGGATGCGCTGGATCCAGTTATCGAGGCTTGCCAGGCCTTCGGCACGCCAGCCGTCGCCAAGCACGTCCGCCAGGCGCGGGGCGTCGAATCGGGACACCTTGAGGGTGCTGGAAGGGGTGTCGAAGAGGTCCACCAGATTGCGGGCGATGGGCTTGACCCGCTCGGCGGCCAGGGCCACACGATCACCATCCTCAAGCTGCACCACCACCTGGGCGCCATCAGGAATGCCGTCGATCTGTTTGGGATCAAGCCAGCGCGGATCCTGGCGGAAGACGGCGTGGAGCATGGGCGCCAGATCGACCCGACGCCCATCCACCTCGACACCCAGGGACACTTCGAACCAGCCTTCGTCGCTTTCGTCGACCCGAACCTCCCAGCCACTGGCCACCAGCACCCGGTGGCGGAAGTCCTTGGGGCAATCGATGTGCCAGCCGGCGGCACGCAGCTCGGGGGCGACCAGGGAGAAGAAGTGAATCCAGTGGGCTTCACTTTCGAGACCGTAGAAACCTTCCGCAACGGTACCGGGACTGATCAGCCAGCCACGCTTGAGGGGCTGGAAGCCGACGCCCAGGAAGGCCTTCCAGGCGGCCTCCTCGGTGGCGAGGTCACGCTGCACGCGGACGGCACGGCCATCGGGCAGACTGGCCAGCTCGCTGGTGGCACCGGGTTCGAAACGGGCGTCGCCATAGGTAAACGTGGGGGTGGCCACGTCGTACTCATGGCCACCGAAATCAGCCTCGTAGCCCCGGTGCTTGCGCCAGCTCCAGCAGAAAAGGGAGGCCAGACTGAGGACCGGACGGCAGGGGAGTGACACCAGGGGGAGTTCGGCGGCGCGTTGCCCCTGGGGCGAGGGCAGGGCCGGCGCCACCTCGGCCAGGGCGTTGGCGATCACCGGCAGTTCGGCCGGGGCAAGGGGTGGCAGGGTCAGCAGTTCGCCGATCACGGCCCCATCCTCCAGCACGACCCGGCCAACCTCCCCTTGTACCGGATCCACGTAGGCGAGGGGATCGGTGCGGATCACCAGGGCTGCGGCCGGTTCGGTGACCACCCGCGCCTTGATGCCGTTGGCGCCAGGCACCCATTCCAGGGCACCCGGGCGGGACGACCCACCGCGCAGGGGCGAAACCCGGCCACTGCCATCCGCCTCCAGGTAGGCTCGGCCGGTGGCCAACGCCGCTTCCAGCAGCGTCAGGCCGGGCGTGCCGCTGAGGTGGGGCCAGCCATACCCGCCGGTGCGCCGGTTGGCCTCGCGCAACAGGCGGAACACATTGAGGTCTTCGTCGCGCACGAAGGCGGGCGGACGCAGCAGCGCCTGCTCGTAGTTGGACCACTCCGCGGCCACACTGCTGAGCCCCCCATCGGCACCCACCTTGGCCTTGAGCAGGCTGAACTCCATCTCGTCACCCGTGGGCAGGCTGATCACCGAACACAGGTAGAAGATGGCTTCCTTGGGTGCCGCGGCCTTCCTGGCCTTGCCCGCCTTGTCGATCCGCTCACGCAGGCCCCGCGCCCAGGCGAGGACTTCGGCACGGGGCTTGTCCACCAGGGCACCCGGCCGGCGGGCAGCAAGAATGAGGGCGGCGGCATGCTTGCAGCGATTGCCGACAGGGCAGGTGCAGCGGGTGGCCAGCTCAATGCTGCTCTGACCGAAGAACTCCCGCCGTTCGATCCGCACCGTGACCCGGTAGGGGACCGCTTCGGTCCCCTGCACCTGGGCCTGAAGCTGGTTGCCGGCCATCTCGATGTGGCGCACTCGGCCCACGTACGTCCTGGCGCGATTGAGGGCGCTGGCGGAGAACAACTCGCCCAGGAGGGTGTCGTCGAGCTGGGCAAGTAGGCGGGGTAGATCCATGCCGGGAGCCGGGCAGAGAAAACTCACGATTCTAGGCTTTGCGGCGCTGCAGCGAAACAGCCATCGGGCTGCAGCAACGGTGGGCCATCAGGCGTCGCGGCCGCTGTCCAGGGAATAGCCGGCGGCATCCAGAATGGCCGGAAGGGCTTCGGCTGCACGCAGGCGCAGGCGAACATCCACCCGCTCGCTGACCGGCGTGCTTCCCGGGTTGATCTCGATGGTCGGGACACCGTTTTCCAAGGCCCACAAGACCGGCCCCGCAATATAGGGAAAGGCACTCCCGGTACCGACCGTGAAGATCAGATCCGGCCCGGCCGCCAGTACAGTCTGGAAACGATGCACGGCCTGGTCGGGAAGGCTCTCGCCGAACAGCACCACGTCGGGCCGCAGAACACCCCCGCAATGGGGACATTCCGGCGGAATCGACAGACCCGCGTAGTTGTCCACCTGACGCACCCGGCCACAGTCCAGGCAGCGCAGCCGACGCAGGGTGCCATGCATTTCGATGACATCCCTGGAGCCGGCCTCCAGGTGAAAACCATCCACGTTCTGGGTGAGAGTGGTGACCTTGCCATGGAGCGCTTCAAGTCGGGCAATCGCGTAATGCCCGGCATTGGGCCGGGCCCCACGGCAGCTGGATTCGATCTGGGACAGGTAGCGCCAGGTGATGTCGGGTCGCGATCGGAAGACCTCTCCCGAGAGGGCCTGCTCGATGGGCAGACCCGCATCGGTGAGAGCGCCTTCGTAAAGGCCACCGACGCCCCGATAGGTGGGAAGGCCCGAATCTGCGGAAAGGCCGGCCCCGGTAATGAAAAGGATGCGCTTGGCGGCAGACAGGAGGCGACCTGCGGCAGCGATCCGGTCAGCGTATTCGGCTATGGTGGCGTTTGTCATGCTGAGCCCCTTGCGGGAAAATTCCGGAGTGACGCGGGTGCATGCCTAACGGCTGCACGCGGAAAGGGTTTAATTCTGACCGCTGGAACGGTCAGCGGCCATAGGGATGCCATAGAAACATGTGCCAGCTACTCGGGATGAACTGCAATACGCCGACGGACATCTGTTTTTCGTTCGCCGGCTTCCAGGCCCGGGGGGGCCTGACGGATGTGCATGGCGACGGCTGGGGTATCGCGTTCTTTGAGGGGCGCGGCGTGCGGGTCTTCCTGGACCCGAAGGCCAGTGCCCATTCGCCCGTGGCCGAGCTGGTACGCAGTTACCCGATCCATTCCCTCAATGTGATCGCCCATATCCGCAAGGCCACCCAGGGTTTCGTCAGCCTTGAGAACACGCACCCCTTCCAGAGGGAATTGTGGGGTCGCTATTGGGTGTTCGCCCACAACGGCAACCTCCTGGATTTCGCACCCGTGCTGCGCGGCGATTTCCAGCCGGTCGGGCAGACCGATTCGGAGCTGGCATTCTGCCATCTGATGGAAACCCTCAACCGGGAGTTTCCCGCCGGAGAACCCCCACGGGTCGAACTTTTCGCTGCGATTCGACGCATCGCCGCTGATGTCGGCGGCCATGGGGAGTTCAATTTCCTGCTTTCCAATGGCACCTGCCTGTTTGCCCACTGCGCATCCCGGCTCACCTACATCGTGCGCAAAGCCCCCTTTGACGAGGCACATCTCAAGGACCAGGACATCACGGTGGACTTCCGCCAGCTGACGTCCCCCGCAGACCGGGTCGCCATCGTGGCAACCACACCACTTACGGACAACGAGGAATGGACCACCATCCCTCCGGGTACGCTGCTGCTCCTGGAAGACGGCGAGCCGGTGAATGCAGGGCCCGCCGACACCTGTCCATTCATTCGGGAAGCGGTGTGAACAGGAATGCTAAATTTGTCCCGAATTACAATTTCTATGAATTACGTCACATCCTGACACCAGTGAGAAATTGCGATGTATCCGGGCTAAAATCACCGGACGTTGCCAACCCGGGTCGAAACACTCATGCCGACAAGCGCCCCGAAAGACTGCCCCCTGTGCTTTCCCGAATGGGAGAACGTGCTCTGGCACGATGCAAGCTGCCGCGTGATTCGGGTCAATGACCCGGACTACCCGGGCTATTGCCGGCTCGTCTGGACCGAGCACGTTGCAGAGATGAGCGATCTTTCCCCGGCAGAACAGCGGCACTGCTTCAACATATTGATGGCTGTCGAAGTGGCTGTACGGGAGTGCTTCCGGCCGGAGAAAGTCAATCTGGCAAGCTTTGGCAACATGGTTCCCCATCTGCACTGGCATGTTATCCCGCGCTACCTTGACGACCGCCACTTTCCCCAGCCCGTGTGGGGGCAACCCCAGCGCAAGGGCGGCGCATCCCCCGCACCGGAGGTGGACGATGCCCGTCTCGCCCTGGCCATACGCAACGCCGTTGCCGAGCACCTTTCAGGCTGAAACCCGAGGATAGCCCCATGACGGACAGCCCCCAGAATTACACCGACCTGCGTAGCGTGGAGCAGTATCGCAAGCTGCTGAGGAATCTCCACACGCTCAACGCCACCGAGAGTCATGCCACCCTCGTGCGCATGCTCGAAGGCCTGCTGGCCAGCCCCCTGGGGCCGGAAGAGCAGCTTGAGGTCCTTGAGTCGGCGCGCCAGACCATCACTTTCGTGCAGCACGAAATGTCGTCCCGCTACGCTGCCCATCCCCTTCCACCCGACAGCGCGGAAGATGCCACCCTGCGCCAGGTGGTACGTCTTTGGACGGCCCTCAGTACTGCCTACGCCCGCCTGGGTGAAAGTGGTGCAGGGAGCGACGAGTTCCGCGCCCAATGGCCCTTGCTGGCCCAGCGCCGCATCCAGTATCTGGGGCAGGTCATCATCGAGTATTTCCGGGCCCACCGGGCCGAACCTCAAGGGTCCTGGAAGTCCGTCCATGCGGCCTACCTGGAAGCGGAGCGGACGGGAGTGGCTCACAGCCGGGTGATTGATCCCCTCAACAACACCTGGAAAGCCCAGAGCCCGGACGAGGCCTATATTGCCTTGCTGCTCATCGACCTGACCAACCCCTACGGCCGGAACCAGCGCGAACTCAACTGGATCTGCCGCTGGGCCCAACGCTTTGCCCCCTACTGCATCATGCAGCGAGAATGGGAAAAGGACGACGCCCGCGCCTACGGCCTTGACCTGACCGAAGACCATGGCTTGCGGCCGATTGCCCTGATCGGCAGCCGTCCCGGCATGCGGCGCTTCGATGGCCATCGCCTGGCTGCCCAGATCAAGGCCATGCTGGCGGAGTTCAAGCAGGGCACCACGCCCGCATCCCTCGGCCTCGGTGACGACTGTTCCCAGCCCGCCTGCGC
>Ga0209097_10002698_pt1 | contig 14153 bp, 11 predicted proteins | sample AD_UKC052_MetaG_FD_184419 | JGI IMG/M metagenome (GOLD analysis project Ga0209097, IMG submission 184419) | Active sludge microbial communities of municipal wastewater-treating anaerobic digesters from USA - AD_UKC052_MetaG (SPAdes) (version 2) | ecosystem: Engineered > Bioreactor > Anaerobic >... | reverse complement strand
CAATATGCACCGTATTTATCACTCTCAGAATTAGTACTACGTGCTTCACAATCATTAGCAGCGGCGGTATAACCAGGTGGCCCATTAAAAATCCACACATTAACACTAGGTAGAGTTTTGTTGTCACGAATAGTATTTAATATCTCTTCAGCAGTACACACATGACTACCAGCTAACTGGGCATTACATCGCCCATGAGCATAATCATACCCAGAATTATTATTATTATTACCAGTATAAGTACCACTAGTAACAGTGGCAAAATAACCGATAGAACTGCCTACGCTACTAGGATCAAAACAATTATTGCCGTCGGCATCACAATAATTATCAGAACGCATTCTGGTAGCTGAACTAGTGACTGCCGTCACGTCACCTGATTGATTTACCCTAAAAAGGTCAACCAAATCAGTACTATTACGGACAACTAAAGGTGAATAGTCGCTAGACACAATACGTAACCCTTCTGTACTAGCATTAGGGTAGATGTGTAAAGTAGTGGCCGGGGCTGTCGTTCCAATCCCAACCTTGCCGCTACTAGTCATCAGCATTTTAGAAGTACCACTAGCAATAAAATTAATTGGGGAATCATTAATAGTACCCACTACCATTTGCTTACCGGCATAACCAAAATTAGCCCCAGCGGGTGTACCATTTTGAGCTGATATCATTATAGAGCTAACGTCAGTAGTTCTCAATACTGCACCCGCATAATCATTGCCAGATATGTTTAAATATCGACTTAAGGTTATATTAGTAAAACCTCCAGTTTCCCCCATAGTTAAGTTGCCCAGAATATAACTGAGCCCACTACTGCTAATATTCAACGTCCCGCTACCAGCAATATTACCGATTACTGATAACTTATTAGTGGGGCCGATGTCTCCGATACCGACATTACCATCATTTTTAACATAGATTGCACTAGTAGCTTCCCAGGCACTGGTACCATAACGCATGGTCTGACCAGTAGTCCCAGCTGGCATAGAAATACCAGCTAAGGTAGTAGTGGCACTGACATTGCCACTGGCATCTACCATTAAAAGACGACTACTAGTGCCAGTATATAAAGAGTTGGTGAAAGCTACGGCACCTCTAACTGCTAGGCTGCCATTAACATCTAATTTAGCTAAAGGATTTTGGGTATTAATACCGACATTACCTCCTTGAGTAATCCTCATCCTTTCCACTAAGCCACCCCCATTTTTTGGTGCCGTATAAAACATTAAATCACCATCCACCCACATACCATGACCTCCAGTACCCTCAACCGTCTGAGCACCAATGGCGGCAATCGCAGAATTAAAACCCTTGCCTTGACCTGAGATTTCGCTTTTACTAAATACCAATAAGGGAGCATAAGCCCCAGGGTGCCTATCGGCATTATGTAAGGCCAACCCTATAGCTGCCCCCGGACTACGATCTCTATTATTCATAGTAATCATTGCTTGGGGGGCGACACTGACATTAGCAAAATCAGATTCAGCTAGATTTATTGTATCAGTTTCATCTGGGTTAGAAAACCAAAATGGGTCAATTTGCAATTTAGCCACTGGTTCTTGAGTCCCGATACCGACATTACCATCATTTTTAACATAGATTGCACTAGTAGCTTCCCAGGCGCTAGCGCCATAACGCATGGTCTGTCCAGTAGTCCCAGCTGGCATAGAGATACCCGCTAAGGTAGTAGTGGCACTGACATTACCATTAGCATCTACCATTAAAAGACGATTGCTGCCAAGATATGAAGGACCAGTAAAAGATACGGCACCTCTAACTGCTAAACTGCCATTAACATCTAATTTAGCGCCAGGAGTAGTAGTACCGATACCAACATCCCAACTAGTACTAGAAGCATAAAGATAATTGCTACTGTTTATCCAAAGCTTCTGAATAGCTGAATCTACATAACCCTTAGTAGCCAAATGGCCACTATCCGTAGGAGGATTAGCTATAGCATTGCCATTAACGGTCAGAGAAGCTGAAGGACTGGCGGTGCCGATACCGACGTAGCCAGTATTGCTAACAACTAAGCTATTAGCAGCCGTCGTATTACCAACTTGGAGAATATTACCTTTTGATAAAGCGCTAGAACGATAAATCGTAAAAAATGAACCAACGGTACCGTCGGTATCCGACCTTGCATCTTCAAATAAGACATTATTGGGGGTATAATCACCCTTCCTTCTGGAAGTCGTATAATAACGAAACCCCGGGTATTCACCGCTTTGGTTATCTATTTGTAAGGCATGATAATTTGCACCAGCTTTAGACACTATGTGTAATTTAGCGTCTGGAGTAGTAGTACCGATGCCAACATTACCATCATTTTTAATATAAATAATACTAGTAGCTTCCCAGCCACTGGCACCATAACGCAAGGTCTGACCAAGAGTACCAGACGGCATAGAGATACCAGATAAGGTAGAAGTTGCACTGACATTACCACTGGAATCTACCATCAGGAGACGACTACCAGTGCCAGTATATAAAGGACCAGTGAAAGATACTGAACCTCTAACTGCTAGGCTGCCATTAACATCTAATTTAGCGTCTGAAGTAGTCGTGCCAATGCCAACATTGCTAGTACTAGCATTGACGGTTAAAATATCATTACTGCCAGTTGCTCTAATGACAAAATTATTAGACGCATTATTACCAATAAACCACTGTTCAGCGTCATTAGTGTTTTTTATAGTTAATCCCCGATAATTACCATCTAAACCAGAAAGAGCAATAATTGGGCCGGAGGCAACATCATAAAGATAAAGTTTAATACCAGTGGCAAAACTACTAGTGCCAATGTTCACCTGATCTCCATTAATATACATTAAGGTATTAGCCACACTCTGAACGATGCTATTGCCAGAAACTGAATCGGGGCCGAGTTTTAAAACTGCTTGATCACATTGAGAGCCATTCTTAACATATCCAGGCCGACAGCCAGTACAAGTATAGGTATAATTTCCACCACTATAGGTATAAGTGCAACTAGTACAATAAGAACTAACCTGACTACCCTGAGCTGTCCCCCGGGGAGCACAATTCCTACCAGCCCCATTAGTCTGTGAACACAGCAAATAATAATCAGAATCACAACTAGCACAAATACCGCAGTCATCGGCGCTAGTACAACCAACACCACAACCCGGAGCGTTTGGATCACAAGAATAATCACCACTGCTAAATATCGGACATTGCGGAACCAAGCTAGCCGACCGACAATTCTTAGTGCAAAAATATGGAGTGTTTGGATCACACCCAACAAAACCATTATCTGTTGGGCATTCTCCGGCCATAGCAATACGATTATAGCCAAAAAATATGACTAAAAACACGAACAGGGTTATTAATATTTTTTCTAACTTTAGCATATAAATTAAAGACAACAAGCTAACTTAAGAGAAACATTGCACTTCATTAATAAGCCCTTACCTTGAGGATAGGAATCGCTTGGCGCTTGCCAATAACTACCATATTTATAATCTCCACTTGTACCAGCAGAGTCAATGGTTCGAGCAGCACAATCATTAGCCACGGCCTCATAACCAGGTGGCCCATTAAAAATCCAAACACCAACAGTAGGCATGGTCTTATTCTCCCTGATAGTATTTAATATCTCTTCGGCTGAACAGACATGGCTACCGGCCAATTGATCCTTACACCTGGCATGAGCATAAGCATAACCAGGGTGACCATTATTATTACCATTATAGGTGGAACTCGTAACCGTGGCAAAATAACTTACACTACCCCATCCGCCACTCGGATCAAAACAATTAGCACCATCAGCATCACAATAATTATTAGAACGCATTCTGGTAGCTGAACTAGTTACTGCCGTAACATCACCCGACTGATTCACTCTAAAAAGGTCATTCCAATCAGTGCTGTCACGGATAACTAATGGTGAATAATTACTAGAGACAACACGCACTCCTTCTGTGTCGGTGCGAGGATAAATATGTAAGGCGGCCATTGGACTGGTAGTGCTAATGCCAACATTGCCACTATTAGCTACATAGATAGTACTAGTTACTTCCCAGGCATTGGAGCCATAGCGCAGGGTTTGACCCGTAGTGCCAGAAGGCACAGAGACGGTAGAAGTAGCACTGACATTACCAGCACTATCTACCATAAGAAGACGATTACTGCCAGTATATAAAATATCAGCAAATTGTACTGCACCTCTAACTGCGAGGCTACCATTAACATCTAATTTTGCATTCGGGCTGGTAGTACCTATGCCAACGGAACCAGAGGAATCAAGGATCATATCGGGTGTGGTATATCGATTATTTGTGGCAAAATATATTGGTTGCGCTTGTCCTGTCAGGAATAAAAGCGACCCCCCTCCTTCTTGGAAAAAGGCCGTACCAGATAGAGGTCCTGTCGAGTTGCTGTTATATTGCCTAATTCTTAACTTTCTTCCATAAGAATTAGTCATAGTAAAATCATGACCAGCGATAGCGCCAAGAGCGGTCAATTTTAAAGAATCAACATACCCAGAAGTTAAATTATTTTTGATTTCAAGCGGTGCTCCTGGATTTATCGTTCCAATTCCCACATTACCACCCATAACAACTAACTTGCCTGTACCAGCTGTAGTAGTACCTATGGCCACTTTCCAATCAGTGCTAGTAGGATAAATGCTATTAGTAGAAGTAGATAAAGTCCAATAATTACTACCACTTAGTGATGAAATTAAATAAGTCTTAGTAACCACATCATAATCATCAACTGGAACAAACTCAGTACGAATAAAACCATTACCAGCATCAATGGCGGCGTTACTAATGGGAGTAATAACCACCCTAGCTGAAGTAGGAGTAGGGGCAGAAGTGCCACCTAAATTGGTATAACCAGTGACATAAAAATCATTATCAATCATCAGTTGCCCTGTTTTAGTTTCCGGATTAGGGCCAGAGGTTAAAAAGGAAGAGGGATTGCCTTCAGGTGGCGGAGCAATAGGACCAGACCAATCAGCACGCAAGGCATTAACAACAACTAAAAGACCCCACCCTATTACTAGGAGGGTTATAGTCAAAAGAATATGGTTTTTATGTTCTGACATTAACTTAAATTAACCAGCCATAATAGAATTATTATACAACAAATTATCTAAAATATACAAGGATAGTAATAAAACACCCTGGAATAGACCAGGGTGTCTTATTGTTAAAAACCAAATTATAATAGCTAAAGGCAATAATAGTTTACATTTCCATCATGCCATTAGGATTGGATTCAGAATTTTTTTCTTCTTTTTTGTCAGTAATTATGGCCTCGGTGGTGAGAGACATCATCGCTGCGCTAGCCGCATTTTCTAAGGCACAACGCACTACTTTGGTCGGGTCAATAATCCCGGCTTCAACCATATCTTCAAATTTGCCACTGATAGCATTATAACCAATTGGTTTATTGCCGTCCTTATTTTTGTCAATAATATTATACAAGATAAAGGAGCCATCTTGACCGGCATTAGCCGCAATTTGTTTAATGGGTTCTAAAATAGCCCCAGCCACAATTTTTCGTCCAACACTGCTATTATCATTAAGGTCAAAAGCCTCACTAGCCAGAGCTAAAGCTAAGCCGCCACCCGGCACCACACCTTCCATGGTAGCTGCCCGGGTAGCATTTAGAGCATCTTCAATACGGCTCTTCTTTTCCTTCATCTCTACTTCAGTCGCTGCTCCCACCTTAATCACTGCCACTCCACCAGATAATTTAGCCAAGCGCTCTTGCAGTTTATCCCGGTCAAAGTCAGAATCTGCTAATTCTTGTTCCCTTTTAATTTGCTCAATCCGCTCTTGGATAGCCTTCTTGTCCCCCTTACCATCGACAATGGTGGTATTGTCTTTGGAGACAATCACTCGACGAGCTTGACCTAAGTCGCTTAAATCAGCAGTTTCTAGTTTAAGTCCGACTTCTTCGGAGATTACCCGGCCACCGGTTAAGATAGCAATGTCTTCGAGCATTGCTTTACGACGATCACCAAAACCTGGAGCTTTAATTCCTACTACATTAAACACCCCTCGTAGTTTATTAACCACAAAAGTGGTTAAAGCTTCACCTTCAATTTCATCAGCAATCACTACTAAATCCTTCTTGCCGGTCTGAAGCACTTTTTCTAGTAAGGGTAAAATTTCCTGAACTGCCGCCACCTTGCGGTCGGTAATTAAGATATAGGGGTCGTCTAATTCAGCCTTCATGGTTTCCGTATTGGTGACCATATAATGAGACACATAGCCTTTGTCAAACTGCATCCCTTCCACTACTTCCTTTTCTACACCAAAAGATTGACCTTCTTCTACGGTAATCACCCCCTCATTGCCGACTGACTCTATGGCCTCAGCAATAATCTTGCCAATTTCTGGATCGTTGGCGCTAATGGAAGCCACCTGAGCAATCTCTTCTTTAGTAGAAATCTGCTTGCTCATTTTCTTGAGTTTGTTTATTACCTCGCTCACTTCTTTTTCAATGCCCTGCCGAATCTCAATAGGATTAATGCCGGCAGCTACTAATTTAAGGCCCTCGTTTATCATGGCTTGAGCGAGAACAGTGGCTGTCGTGGTCCCGTCACCAGCAGTGTCATTAGTCTTAGAGGCCACTTCTTTTACTAGGGCAGCGCCGACATTTTCAAATTTATCATCCAAATCTATTTCTTTAGCTACCGTCACCCCGTCTTTAGTAATAGTGGGGCTGCCAAAACCATGGTCAATAACTACATTACGACCCTTGGGGCCTAAAGTAACTTTCACCGCATTGGCTAGCTGATCAACTCCCTTTTTTAGAGCAACGCGAGCTTTATCGTCATAAATAATCTGTTTTGCCATATAGTTTAAGATTAAAAATATAAGTTATGTGGGTTAATTATTAATAATCGCCAAAATATCTCGTTCGGCGACCACTACATATTCTTGGCCGTCTAGTTTAAGATCTTCGGTGGAATATTTTTTAAACACTACTTTTTCCCCCGTCTTAACGCTCATTGGGGCTCGCTGGCCATTATCTAATAGGCGGCCAGGGCCTACAGCGATAACTTCACCTTGCTCGGGCCGATCTTTATTAATAGTATCTGGCAAAATAATACCAGATTTAGTTTTCTCTTCAGCCGTGAGCGGCTTAATGATGACTTGATCATGCAATGGTTGTAATTTCATAATAGTAAAATTAAATTATTAATTAGCAGTCTAACTTACTGACTGCTAATAGTATAATCACCCCAACTGTCCTTGTCAAGACCCAAGAGCTTTGAAAATTGTTATAGTAAATTATTGTCGGCAATATAGGCAGCTAAATCAGCTAAGCGCTGACTATATCCCCATTCATTGTCATACCAGGCGACTACTTTAACTAAATTATCACCAACCACGGTAGTTAAAGATAGATCCACGATAGAACTAACAGGATTACCAGCTAAATCAACAGAAACTAAGGGTTCTTCCGTAACGGCCAAGACGTCAAACCGATCATTTTCAGCAGCTTCCCTTAAAATATTATTTATCTCTTCAACACTGACTGGACGCTTGGTAACAAACACAACATCACAGAGCGAGACTACCGGCGTGGGTACCCGAAAAGCTAGGCCGTCAAATTGACCATTTAGCTCAGGAATTACTTTAGCTACCGCCCGCGCTGCTCCAGTAGTAGTAGGAATAATGCTCAGGGCAGCGCTTCTAGCCCGACGTAAATCTTTATGCGGGCCGTCTACTAGGTTTTGATCAGCAGTATAGGCATGAATCGTGCTCATAACAGCCTTCTCAATCCCTATTTTATCCACTAATACTTTAGTAAGCGGCGCTAGACAATTAGTAGTGCAGGAAGCCATAGAAATTACTTGGTCACTCACCTGTAATTCAGCTTCATTAACACCTAAAACAACAGTCTTAGTCGCCTCATCTTTAGCTGGCGCACTAATAATGACCTTTTTAGCCCCAGCCCGAACATGGGCCAAAGCCTCTTCCCCGCTAGTAAAACGGCCGGTTGATTCAATAACAATATCTATACCCAAACTAGACCACGGCAGGTTGCTTGGATCTTTTTCCGCTAAAGCTAAGTACTTATGTCCATCAACAATAATAGACTCATCATTATAGCTAATATCATGATTATAACGGCCGTAACAGCTATCATACTGTAAAAGATGAGCCAAGGTGTGGTTGTCAGTTAAATCGTTCATCGCCACAACCTCCAATTGAGGTTTAACAACCATAGCCTTAAAAACATTGCGGCCAATACGGCCAAAACCATTGATAGCTACTCTTAAAGGACGATCCATAAGTTTAATTTAAAATATAAATAAAATATAAAATGGCTCAATTGCCAGATTTTGTCTGAGCTAAACGCTCTTTTACCAAAGCTCTAACTTTAGCTATGACTTCGTCAATAGTTAAATTAGTGGTATCTACCACCTCATCATAATTGGCTAAGTCATAAACGTCAATACCAAAATATTGCTGATAACGTTTTCGGTCGTTGTTTACCCGTTCATAATTACTATTTAGCACTGCCTCCACGGTGTTCAAATTATAGCCCTCGTTGCGGTCACCGCCTTGTTGCAATTCCTGAAAGATTCGCTCTGCGCCTACCTGGGGATCAACAGTGAGAAAAATTTTGTAAGACTGAGGGATAAAATGCCAGGAAGTCCGACCGTCAATGACAAAATTATCTTGTTCCTTCCCTAGCTTACTTTGATACTCGTCTACCTCTAAATCAGTAGAAATATCGGTCATCGCTAATTGATTGTACTCTTCTAAGGTCATACCTCGCCGCTTGGCCGCCTCGCGACGCAACTGACCCATACTATAATATGGCCACCCTAGCTCAGCAGCAACACTTTTAGCAATAGTGGACTTACCAGAACCAGGCCAACCAGCAAAAGAAATAATCATAAATTTATTTTAAGGTATTAAAAAATGAAGTCATCTGTCGCGGTAGACGAAGACTAAAGGTCTGCCGTACTTTGGCTAAATCTAAAAAAGATAACTGAGTTGCCACTAAAAATACCCGATTTATTCCTAGCTCCTTATTTTTTATTTTAGTTTTATTAGTGCCGTACCAATTATCTCCCACAAGCGGATGCCCAATAGCCGCTAAATGAGCTCTAATTTGATGCGTTCGTCCAGTTTTAATAGTAATTTGCAGTAAAGAATAATTAGTCCACTGGCGAATAACTTCATATTCTGTAAGGGCTGATTTGCCGACCTGGTTTAATGGCCGAGCGGCCATTTTACGACCGCTAGTGGAACGGTCGAGCTTAAAATTAATAACCCCGCTGGTACGAGATAGGGTGCCATAAACTAAGCCGGTATAAACTTTTTTCACGGTATGGTATTTAAATTGACGTTTCAGGGAATCAAACATTGGCTCAGTTCGAGGGACAACCATCAGACCGCTGACATCTTTATCTAAGCGGTGTACTAATCCTGGACGAGCAGGATTATCTCCCAAACTTAAGATCTCTGGATATTTTTTAGCTAGTTTGCCAACTACCGTCGGTTGCCGAGACGGCCAAAAATTATCATGAGTAAGCAAGCCAGCCGGTTTGTTAATGACTAGATAGTCTGGCTTAACTGCTATAATTTTAAGCGGTAAAGCAGTACTAGACGTTTTTTGACGTCCCGAAGTTTTACAAACGCGAGACAAACTCGACCAAGTAATAATATCGCCTTCCTTTACCAGTAGATGGGGCTTGACTACCCGACCATTAACCTGGACTGAACCATTATTTATCATCTCCCGCCAGACTGAACGGGAATATTTAGGGATATTAACGACTAAAAATTTATCTAATCGACTAGCTTCACCCTTTATTTGATGAACTACTAATTGTCCCATATCTCAGAAATATAATGAACAAAATCATTAAGCTGGCGGTCAATGAGACCAAATTCATTCATCCACTCCTTACTGCGCCAAGCTAATCGGCCAGCCAGAAGCTTGTCTTGCTGTAACTGGATGACTGCCTGGGCAAGCATTTCGGGCTCAGCCCGCTCCACTACCAGGGCGGTTTCTCCCGGCAGAAGAAAATCAGCAGTTAATGGACTTTTAGGAACAATGATTGGTAGTCCCACTAACATAGCCTGCAGTAAACGTTGCCAAGCCTGAGATTCTCCTGTTTCCAATTCTATAATTCCATTTAGGCTATACAACCATTTATCTAACGGCTCCTGGCGACCGACAAACCAGGCCAAATTAGCTAAATCAAGCTCTCGTGCCAATCCTTGAAGCTCTTTACGCTTAGGACCATCACCAATAATCACTAATTGGACGCTGGGGATAACTGACAAGACAATTTTAAGAGAGCGTAATAAAATTTCAGTAGGACGAGTAATGGTTAAATCAACTACCGCCCCAATAACAAAATAAGGCTTGTCTGACTGCTCTTGTTTATTAAGGGCTAAATTAGAAAATAAATTTGTCTGGTTAAGGTGCCGCTTAGGGTCAATGGCGGGCAAAAGGAGATGACAATTATTAAGCGATTGTCCCTGAAGATGAAGATGATCTACTAAGTGGCGGCCAAAAGTAATAATTTTTACCTTGTTCGCCTGACGATGGTAATATTGTAAAAGCCAACTAGGTAAAGATAATTTAGCGTCTTCTGGAAGCTCTAGCCACACCACTGGTAAGCCTAGACGACGCGCCGGTCCGGTGAGCAACAGCTTATCTAGCCAGGAAAGACAAATAAGCCCATCAAGCGAATACTGATTAACAAATTTAGCTAGACGCCGCCGCATACTTAACTTGCGCCACGGTAAAGTTAAACCTATCCAACAGGGATTTGGACTAGTTTTATGGGTAATAAGATAAAGCGGCCAAGTCTGAGCTGACCAATAATGAGTCAGGGGTCCATCAATGGACCATAGGACTGACCGACCATCAGCCCAAGTAGTTAGAAGCTCATAAACCAATGACTGATCTTTTTGGCTAAAATTAGCAATAAGCGGTTGCTTCATAATTTACTCGTTAGGTTTAAACACTGATTGTATTTTAGACCAATTAACAACCTTAAGTCCAATTAGACTAAGACCATATACTAAAGCGCCCAGCAAAATCGTAATTAATAAATTAACAATACTCTGGCTAGCCCAATGACGGCAAGGCCAGATGGCGAGGGCCATAAAAAGATTAGCAATCAATAATTTTATACTAGCTACACTGGGCCAACGCCAATGAATTATTTTTTTAGCTTTATAGCCAGCTAAAATAGCCACCAAAAGCTCGCTATATACTGTAACTATAGCCGCACCCCAGTAGGACCAATGACGAATCAGTAAATAATACGCCGGCACAGCAGTAATAGCTACAAAAAAATAAGGACGCACCATAATCTGCTGGCGGTTAATGGCAATAAGAAGATGATTGAAAAGACAACCCATAAAAATACCGGCTAAGGCCACCAAAAGCAGGGCTAAAATAGGCCCAGCGGCACTAAATGATGTCCCGGCGATCAGCTGAACGATTGGATTAGATAAAATTTGCCCCCCTATTATTAGGGGAGAAACTAAAATTAATAAAACAAGCAGGGCGGTATTAATTAAAAAATTAAATTTCTGGCGATCGCTAGTGGCCCAAGCTCTAGTAAGCAAAGGTAAAAGCAAGCCAATAAATAAAAAGGGCAGGCTGGTTAGAACATCAATTACTTTATAGGCTACCCCGTAAAGGCCGACCGCCGCTTCACTCTGCCACCAGCTTAAAAACAGGATATCAGTCCGTAAATATAATAAATTAAGAATAATGGTAATGGCTAACGGCCAAGAACGCTGCGCAATTTTACGCCACCAATCTGCCTGATAATCTAACCGAATCTTTATCCTCCTAGCGCTTAAAAGCCAAGCTAGCCCAAAATTAACCATGCTAGAAAAAGTAGTAGCCGCGGCAATACCAATAAGACCCCAATTTAAATAATTACTTAAAACCAAACCACCTAGCCATAATAAACGACCGGTCACTTCAGCTATCATTAGATAGTCAACTTTTAGCTCACTTTGCAAAAGACCTGTCAGAATTTGGTTAAGGGCAATAAAAAAATAAGAACCAGATAAAATTGCTAGGATAAACCATAGTTCGCGGTAATATGGCAAACAAGCGGCAACAAATAGGCTAATAATAATAATTGCGCCAGCCGTAAATAACCGAAATCCAAAAAGATTATTAAGAATAGTCTGTCTATCTTCAGGCCGTTCGTTAATCATCTGCGCCGTAACCATTGTCAACCCTAAATCAGCTAGGACGGCAAAAATACCCAAAAAATTACTTAGGGCAGTATAGCGGCCAAAACCTTCTACCCCTAAATAACGAGCAATTAAGGCTACACTTATTATTCCTAGAACAATAGAAATAGCCTTGCCAATAATTTGGACTAAATTATTATAAGCAAATTTCCTAGCTAGCGACATGCTGTTGTTTTTTAAACGGTCATTAGATATAATAACTATATCACAATATCTTAAAAAACCAATTATGTCCAAAAAAATCACGCAAGTTTTAGCTAAAGGTCTCGCTTTGTTAATTATTATCTTTAATGCTTGGCCAATTCTAACCGCAGCCCAAATTTTCTCACCAGAAGGACAAACGGGATTAACCACCATCGGCGAAGAAGCCTATGGCGCTTCAACCCCTAAAGATGTCCGCATAGTTATAGCCGATACTGTCCAAATTATTCTTGGACTAATAGGTATTATCCTTATCGTCTTAATGATTATTGCCGGTATCCAATATATGACTGCCGGCGGTAAACAAACCACGGTAGAAAATGCTATAAAACGAATCAAAAATGCTTTCATTGGACTTATTATTGTCCTATTTTCTTATGCTGTCACTGTCTTTATTATTCAACAATTAAATCTCACCATCAATACGTCAACAACAACCTAATTTGCTCCGCGGATAGCTTGCAGAACAAAATTAATAATGGTATAGGAGCTAAAAATAATCACCAAACCAATAGCGGTATAGACAATAATAGATTTGGCTTTGGCAATTTTAGTTTCATTGCCACCAGCTATAATCATACTTATACCGCCATAAACTAAAAGCAACAGAGATAATGCTCCCACAATACCTAAAATATTTTTTATTATTATACCAATATAGGAACTGCTTTCTAGAATATTGTCAATGGGAAGTGGATTATCTAAACTAACGCTTTGGGCTGCAACCATAAATGGACAACTCAAAACTATTACCAATAAACAGAGACAAACAATGATCTTATTTAACATATAGTTATCAATTAAGAAGAGGGCACAACAGTGGTTAATATAAAGTTAACAACAGTATAGGAGGTAAAGATTAGCACTAAGCCAATAACTGTCCAGACTATAATATTTTTGGCTTGTGTAACTCTTTTTTCTTTACCGCCAGCCGTCATCCATAAAATACCAGCATAGGTCATCATAATAATCGTTAAAGAACCAGCTAAACCAAGCAAAGTCCTAATAACATTGCCAATGGTTGCAGTTGGCGTCGCAGTTATAAGGCTAGAAAAATGGGGCAAACTGCTTTCTACGGGTTTCTCATTATTTGAGGGCCCAGCTGACGGAGTCTGGGGTGTCACAGACGCTGGCATATAACAACACTTCTTTCCATCAGTACAATATTGGTCGCCCCCTCCATCATGTTCAGGATAATTGTTATTACAACTAACCAAACATCTAGCCGCACCAGCGCTTTTTAAATCATGAGTAGTACAGGTACCACAACATTTGGGGGTGTTTACATTATTCTTCTTACAACCAGCATCACCCCTACTATAAGAAACCATATATGTATCATTGCATGCTGAGAGGCACTGGGCCGTATTAGCGCCTGGAACAGCATCTTTACAGGTTACTGCCTTAGTGACTACTGGCACAACCGCCAATAAAACGCAGCTAGAGAAAATAATACACCGGAAATATTGTAATTTGGTCATAATATAACGAGTTGTATATATTATAACAAAGCACTAAATAAAAAACAATTTTGTAGTCCCTAGGGGAATCGAACCCCTGTTATCAGGATGAAAACCTGGTGTCCTAACCACTAGACGAAGGGACCGTAAAACTAAGCTTATTATAACGGAAGAAGTTAAGCTGTCAAGCTAGACTTGAATCTAAACCTTAATCGTTGATAAAATAATAACATGAAAATTTTAGCTATTGAAACCA